>Ga0302319_10018787_pt1 | contig 12588 bp, 9 predicted proteins | sample Bog_T0_2_FD_203319 | JGI IMG/M metagenome (GOLD analysis project Ga0302319, IMG submission 203319) | Peat permafrost microbial communities from Stordalen Mire near Abisko, Sweden - Bog_T0_2 | ecosystem: Environmental > Terrestrial > Soil > Wetlands > Peat | place: Sweden: Abisko, Stordalen Mire... | reverse complement strand
CAACTCCTCGCAATAACGCTTGGTCATTCGATGCCGGTGGCTGAACATTTGATGCAGCCCTGGCCGCACGATCCAGCCGAACAGACGATTCACCCAGCGTCCGCCGGGTAGCTCGTAATCGATTCTGTCGGTCAGCCGCGTGGCGTTTCCGATTGCTTCGAATTCGTGCCGATGGATCCAGCGTGCGAACGGTCCACTGACCTGCCGGTCCTCAAAGCAGCGGTTCCTGCGGTAATCGGTGTGGGTCGCGACCCAGTGAAAGGGTCCGATTTTCAGTTCGACACGCGCGCCGGTTTCGATACCGCCCCGCCTGTGGATCACGCGTACCGGCGGGAAGGCCGGGCTCAGCAGCTGCAGCGCGTCTTCGCGTTCGTGAAATGCGAAGACGGTTTCGATGGGGGCCTGGATCATGACGCTCCTGATGAATTCCGGCACTTGCGCGCGCTCAGTCGGACCGCTTCCGCCAGCGATAAGCCGACACTGAATTCTTCCAGAAGTACTTTTCCGCGATCGCCGGTCCCTTCGCCGTGAAATACTCGCGCACGATGCCGAATACCTGCGGATACGGCGCCCAGTTATCGCTGTTCGGCCAATCGCTGCCGAACAGGACGCGGTCCTCTCCGAAGATGCCGAAGATCTCGTCCAGCTTCGGGCGATAGAAACCGAGGTCCGCCGGAACCTTGCTATTCACGCGCCGCAACACCTCGGAAATCTTCACGTAAACCTGCGGACGCTTGCCGAGTTCGCGCAGATTCGCGTCCGCGGGCTGCGCGAATTGCGGCAGATGATCGACGACGATGCGCAGATTCGGGACCAGGTCGGTCACGCGCAGCGCCGCGGCAAGGAGTTCCGTGGTCTGATTCGCGGTATCCAGCACGAGACCCGCATCGGCCAGCGCTTTCAACCCGGCGACGAATTCCGGCTTGCGGATTTCAACGCCGAGATCCCGGTCCCACAAATTGCCGTAACGAATGCCGAGGAAGAGCGGGTTACGGTGCAGCCGTTCCAGTTGCGCGCGGAACTCCGGCTTGCCCGGCTCCAGATTGCCCACCGTACCCACCATGATGTTGTCGTTCGCGGCAACATCGAGCACCCACCGATTGTCTTCGGGCCACGGGCTGCATTCGACTTCGATCGCGCCCGTGATGCCGAGCGGCTGCGCGATTCTCCGGTATCGGTCCGGCAGCGCCGGCTGATAGAGAACCTTGTCGTCCTTCGAAGGCCACGGCACGCCCTGCGGACGGGTCGGATCGAAGAGATGAATGTGCGTGTCGATGATTGGGTACGGCAAAGTTTGGGCAGCGGCCGCACTCGCCAGACCCGCTGCCGCGGCGCCAAGAAACTCGCGCCGGTTCAGAGAATTGGTGTTCATGCGGCGGCCGTCCCGAACGAAAGTCCCAGCGACCGCGCGACGCCCTGTATGTATTGCCGGCCCTTCGTATATTGCCCTTCGTCGCGCAGATGTTCCAGCATCAGCGGCGCGTCGACCGGCAGCTGCGACAAATCGCGCAGGTAGGTATTATAGTCGATCAGGCCCGTGCCCGGAATCACTTCCTGGATATTCACCTGGACGCCCGGACCCCACTGCAGATCCTTGGCGTGGCAGGAGACGATCCAGCGGCCGAGCTTCGTGAAGCATTCGTCGATGACCACGCCGTTATTGTACAGGCGCGCGGGGCTGCTCATGGTGTTGCAGACGTCGAGATGCACGCCGAAGGCTTTGCGATCGACCGCTTCGATCAGAGCGACGTACTCGTCCGGGGTGCTCGGCAGGGACCAGGGCATCATCTCGATGGTGAAACGCGCGCGCTTCGGATTGACGGCGTCGATGACCTTGCGGCAGTTTTCGACCGTGGCGTCGAAGAACTCCTTACTCAGATTCTTCGGGTCCTGGCCGTACCAGACGGTGGGATGGTAGGACCCGGCGATGTCGACGCAGTTGCGCGCTCCCACCATTTCGGCGAGAGCGAGGCGCTCGGTGACGTACGCGATATTCTGGCGGCGCAGCTCGGCATCGGGATCGAGCATGTTCTTCCACGCGCCCACTTCGGCGATGGCGACGTCGCGGGCTGCGAATTCTTTCGCGGTCGCCGCGATAAGTTCCGTGTCTTTTACGGTCAGGTTCGAGGGAACGTAGGCGGCGCGATAGCCGAGATCGAGGTGAGCTTTGGCCAGCACGCCGGGATCTTCCGATTTGACGAATATGGGCCCGCCGAGGCGCATGGGTTTTGCCGAATCCGGCGCGGATTTCAGAATGCCCGCCGCTCCGCCGGCAACGGCGGCCGCGCCCGCCATGCGCATCAAAGTTCGTCTGGAGACCGGCATTGCTTCACTCCTGCTTCACGTCGATCGTTTTTTCGACGCGCACATCCGCCGACGATCCTCCCAGCATAATATCGACGCTTCCGGGTTCCACCACGTAGCTCCGCTTACCCGCGTCCCAGTAAGTCAGATCGCTCCCCTTCAAAGGCAACTGGACAGTGCGCGTTTCATTCGGCTGCAGCGAGACGCGCTGAAACCCGCGCAATTCCTTCGCCGGCCGCTCCACCGCCGAATTGACGTGCTTCACATACATCTGCACCACCTCATCGCCGGCGCGCGTCCCGGTGTTTTTCACGTCCACGCTGACAACGATCTCGCCCGCCGCGTTCAGCGAACTCGCCGAAGTCCGCACGTTGGAATACCCGAACGTCGTGTAACTCAGGCCGAATCCGAACGGATAGAGCGGCGTCCCTTTAAAGTACATGTACGTGCGGCCTTTGCGGATGTCGTAATCCATCATGGGGGGCAGATCGTTCAGCGACGCGACCCATGTGGCCGCCAGCCGGCCGGCCGGATTGTAGTCGCCGAACAGAACGTCCGCCAGTGAATTGCCTTCTTCCTGACTGGAATGCGCCATGTGGAGAATCGCCGAAACGCCGGCCTGAACCTGGCCGATGTTATAAGGGAAACTCGAAATCAGCACCACGATGGTCTTTGCGTTGGCCGCCTTCACCGAGCGCACCAGGTTCAGCTGCGGCATGTCGAGATCGATCGATTTGCGGTCCACGGCCTCCTTGCCTTCGCTCGGCAGCGCGCACCTTCCGAACGGCGCGTTGCAGGTCGGGTTGTTGCCCACGAACACGATCGCGACGTCGGACTCCGCGGCGAGATTCGATGCATTGCGGTTGTTATCGTCCGGCGCATAACGCACGCGCACGTCCGGCCCCACCTTGTTGCGTATGCCTTCGAGCGGTGTCACGGTATAGGGGGGCATCCCGGCGTACCAGTCGATCAGCACGTTGTCGCCGAACGGGCCGATCACCGCGATCGAGTGGAGCTTGCTCTTATCGAGCGGCAACAGGCCGTCGCTGTTCTTCAGCAGCACGATGGACTCCTGCGTCGCCTTCCTCGCGAGCGCCTTGTTCTTGTCTCCGTACCACGGTTCCTCGGTTCCCGAAATGTTGTTGTACGGCGACAGCTCGGGCGGATCGAATTCGCCGAGCCGCATCCGCATCCGTAGGTTGCCCCGGATGTTGTGTTCGATATCGGCCTCGGTCAGCAGCTTCTTATCCAGCGCATCTTTCAGCGGCGTGGCGTACTGATCGAGGAACACGCTGATGCCCGCCTTGATGCAACCCACCACGGCCGCTGTCGCATCGGGATAGTACTGAAACTGGCGCGTCAGGTTCGGAAGAGAGCCGGCATCGGTCGAGACCATGCCATCGAACTTCCATTCCTTTTCAACGATGTCCCGAATGAACGGCGACACCGTGTCCGGGATCTTATTGACCGCGTTGTAAGACGCCATATACGATTGCGCGTTGGCCTCTTCGATACCCATGCGGAACGGCACCAGGTAGTATTCGCGCAGGTTGCGTTCGTCGAAATCGGAGGAGGAACTGGTGCGACCGTCTTCGTTGCTGTTGGCCAGGAAATGCTTCATGGTCGATGCCGTCAGCAGGTACTTCGGGTTATCGCCCTGCAGCCCTTTGATAAAGCCGACGGACATCTTCCCGACAAGGAACGGATCTTCGCCGAACGATTCCTCGCTGCGGCCCCATCGCGGATCGCGGGCCAGATCGACGTTGGGCGCACGTACCGCCAGACCCACGCGCGCGCCATCGAACCTTTTGAAATAGACGCGCGATTCATAACCTTCCACCGCGCCGATCTGGCGAAGAAGTTCGGGGTCCCAGGTTTCTCCCAGCCCCGAGGATTGCGGAAATGTCGTGGCGGTGACGCTGCCGCTGCGCACCCAGCCCAGCCCGTGCAGACCTTCGGTCCAGTTGGTGAACGCCTTGATGCCGAGGCGCGGAATAGCCGGCTGGACCTGCGCCAGCATGCCGATCTTCTCATCGAGCGTGAGCTTTGAAAGGAGATCGTCGACTCGTTGCTCCAGTGGCAAGGCGGGATCGCGGAAGGGTTCGGCGGCGCGGAGCTTCGGCGCTATTCCTGCGGCCAGGAGCATGGAAAGAACGACTGTCGAAGACGTCGATCGCATAGGTATCCTCGACATTACCTATATCACTGCGGCGCGGGTCATTCGTCGTCAGCGAAGGGTGTTCGACGTCGGGATACGCCGAGCCGCGACTGTAAAGGAGCGGTAGCAGCGCGGTTGCGGCGGTTGCCACGTTTACCACGGTTGCTTTTTCCACCTGTCAGCGGAGTTCGGCGGCCGCCCACGGAATGGCGACGCCGTTCGCATGAGCGTACGCAGTCGCCTGGCCAAGTTGCTCCGCTATCGCCGTGTCCAGCCGTGTCAGGATACCGCGCCTGGTGGTGGGCTGGCCGAACAGTTCCGTCATGTCAGAAAGAAATCCGTTGCGCGCCGTCTCCATATCCTTGCGAACCTCCGCGAAGTTCGCCGCCAGTTGCGTCAGAATCGCATCTTTATCGGGCGGCGCAATCCTCGCTTTCTCCGCCAGCTTACTTTCCAGTTCCGATGCCTGGATCTCATCCCCCACAAGCGAATCCATCAGCTTAGTCGAATCCGCAATGCGCATCAACACCTGCGCCACCGACTTTGCGGATTCCGCCGGCTTCCACGAATACTTGTCCGCCGGGATAGCACGCGCCAGCGCCATCACGCGCGTCTCCAGGTCGATCAAAGGCAGCAGGACATCCACCGCCGGCGCCACCGTCGGCACATCTTCGACGCCGAGCAGTTCCACGTCGAAGATGAGTTCCGCTCTCGCCGGAATCGGTCCGGAACCCGCCTCGCCGTACGCCAGTTGATACGGGATGAACAGCCGCCGCTTGCCGCCCACCTTCATGCCTTCGAATCCCAGATCCCAGCCGGCGATCACCTGGCGGCGGCCCTGCACGAAATCCAGAGGCTGGTTACGGTCGACCGACGAATCGAACTTCGTGCCGTCCTTCAGCCAGCCCGTGTAGTGCACGGTGTAACGCTTGCCCGGCGCGGCCGGAACGCCCGTTCCCGGCGCGATCTCGATATACCGGAGCGAGGCCAGCTCCACGGCGGCGCCGGTGACAGGAGGTTGAGCCCGAGCCGAGCCGATTGCCAGCAACAGGACGATAAGAAACGCGCGAGCGGCCATGCGCCGAGTATCGTACTTGCGCGCTCTGTTTGCAACAACGCGCGTTTGTCGCGCTCAGTTTCCAACAAACCGCGTTTGTCGCGCCCTGTTTGCAAGGCGCGTTTCCGCGGCTCCGCGTTTGCAACAGCGCGCCTCTCCGTCGCCCGCGGCTCAGTATTTCTCCCGCTCCATGCGCAACCGCGCTTCCAGAACAAGCTCCGCCCGCAGATTCAGCCATCGCAGATCGTGGCCCGCCGTCGCATAGAGCGCGGCCTGCGGAATCAAGCCGATCAGTTCGCTTCCGAGAATCCGTATCCCCCGCTCCCGGCAACGCCAGGCCACCGCGTCGAAAACCACATGCAGCGGCGTCTGCCGGTAATCGGTCAGGTTGATCGAGACCTGAACCCGGGAGCGCGAGGGCAAAGGCAATCCGAGCGCCTTCACCGCGGGCAAACCGCCGCTCGATTCCCGGATCTCGCCGGCAATGACGCGCGCCGCCGCGACGTCTTCGGAATCGAGAATGATATTCCACGCCACCAGGGGTCCGCGCGCGCCCACCACGCAGCAGCCCGCGGTCGGGTGCTTTTCGTCGCCGATATCGGGAGCCAGCACTCCGGCCGCGGCGCCTTTGCGGACGTTCTCCAGCCGCGCACACTCCGGTCTCCGGGCCGCCGCTTCATACAGGTAAACGGGAACTCGCAATCGTTCCCAGATCCGTTCGCCGGTTTCGCGCGCCAGGGCGGCGCAGTCTTCCAGAGTGGTGCGTTCAACGGGGACGAAGGGCACCACGTCGGCCGCGCCGAGCCGGGGATGAACGCCCTTATGCTTCGTCAGATCGATCCTCGCGACAGCCTCCGCGACCGCCGCCAGCGCCGCATCCGCAACCGCTTGCGGTTCTCCCGCAAACGTCAGCACGCTCCGGTTGTGATCGGCGTCGGAGGTCGAATCGAGCAGCAGCACGCCCGGTACGTGCTCTACCGATTGCCCGATGGCTGCCACCACCGCGCGGTCCCGACCCTCCGAAAAATTGGGTACGCACCCGATCGTCAAACGCGCTTGTCCTTTCCCCACGGCTTGCCGATGCGCCGCTTCACGCCGTGCGAAAGATGCCGCATGAACGCGGCGCCGATCCTGTAGACCGTTCCCGGAATCACGATCGTGTCGCCGCGCTCCAGTCCGCGCAACGACGCCTCCACGACGTCGTCCGCCCGCGTCCAAAGGAAGCGCGGGATGTTGTTGCGGTCCACTCCGAGCGTGTCGTGAAATTCGCTCAGCGTAAAACCCGGGCAGAGCGCCTGAACCTTCACACGGGAGCCGATACCGCGCAGTTCGATATCGAGACCCTGCGTGAACGCATTCATCCAGGCCTTGGTGGCGCAGTAGCCGACGTTGCCCTCGGTCTGCCCGAAGGCGGCGACGGAGGACACATTGATAACGGCGCCGCGACCTCGTTCCACCATGGGCCCGAGCGCGGCGTGCGTGAGCCGCATCGTGGCCATCACATGGAGCTTGTGCATCTGCTCCTGGCTTTGCAGGCTGGCGGTCCAGAAGCGTCCCAGCGTCCCGAAACCGGCATTATTCACCAGCAGATCGAGACGTGCGCAGCCGCGGATGGCGTGCTCGACGGACTGAACTCCCGCGTCCGTGGTGAGATCGGCGGGCAGCACTTCCGCCTGCGCGGGAATGGCCGCCGCCAGTGCGCGCAGCCGGTCGGCGCGCCGCGCGACGAGAATCAGGTCGTAGCCGCGGAGGGCCAGCCTGCGCGCGAACGTCTCCCCGATCCCGCTGGACGCTCCGGTAATCAGCGCGACTGAACCCAATAACAAGACGATAGCAAGCCGGGGTGAGGCATCGGATGCGGTAAGATGTTGCCCAGTCACCCTGCGGCATGTTCCGGTACCGTCTATTCAGTAACAGCGCACGAACTGGCCGCGCCACGTGGCTGGGGCAGATGTTGCCGAGTCCTGTGCCGCCGCGCGTCGCGGCCCGTGGGCTGGTATTCGTCTGCGTTCTGTCGCTTGCTTTGTGTGTTGTCTCCGCGCAGGACGCGCCAGGCCCGGCGCAGCCCATCCAATTCAGTCACAGGCTGCATACCGAAGACGTGAAAATGGCGTGCGCGGATTGCCATGTTTCTCCCGAGAAGTTCGGCGATGCGGTCGGCATTCCCGATGCGCCGCGCTGCCTCGAATGCCACGCTTACTCGGCGAAGCAGACGCCCACGCTCGGCGCGCTGAACGCATCGGTGGAGAAGAAGCAGCCGATACCGTGGAACCGCGTTTTCAAACTACGGGACTTCGTCTTCTTCGACCACCGCTACCATCTGTTGAACGGTGTCCCATGCGAGACGTGCCACGGACCGATCGCCACCGAGGACGTTGTATCGGATCGGCTTAAGACCACCAGCATGAACTTCTGCCAGCCGTGTCACGTCAGGAACGGCGCGAAGAGCGGCTGCACAACTTGCCACGATCCCCGGTGACGGAACGTTTGTGGCTGGTTTTTCTGTCCCGCAATCGGGTCCTGTCCCCCCCAAAGGCCGACTTGGGTGCCAACCGCGGGTCTGGGGAGTGCCCCGCCGGTTCTGAGCGGCACTTCGACAGATGGGACGTTATACGGACGAGCGTGTTTTCAGCGACTTGCAAATTCGGGATGTTGGCATTTATCAGCGAATCGCCGTCGCCCATCGACGCGGTTCCTTTCCCATTGGTCCCGCGCACGCGGGCGCGGAGCCTTATGCAGGCCCGCTCTCCGGGTTTCGGGGAAACGCCGCCAGCATCGCGGCGTGCAGTTATTTTCCCCGGAAAAGGTTGTTCATTTATTTGGCTTGACCTTGCGCCCGGCGACGCCAGGAACTCATGAGAGCTAGTCCGATACCGAACAGCGCGAAGCTCGCGGGTTCGGGCGTCGGTGTAACGGTTATGGGACCGGAAGTATTATTTGTGATCGTCGGGTTCCCGGTGATTGCATCAAGATCGATTTCAACGGCGGGAAAGGTGCTGCTCAGCAACGGATTGAAGCCCGAATCCTCCACGTCCAGCGTAAAGCTGTTCCCGCCGGAAGCGGTCCCCGAAACCGACGGTATATCCAGCGTGACGAAGACGTCGAAGAAACTTCCGTACGTGATGCCCGGCGTGTAATCGTTCAGGGCGTCGGTGTTATTGATTACGACCGTTCCGGGCAGCGATCCCCTGACATCGCCGAAAGGAGGCGCTGCCGTGGTCAGCGTCCCGTCGGTGGTGAAGCCGGTCAGCGTGGCGCTGCCTGAATCGAAGGGCGTTACACCGGGGTTGAACTCAAAGTCCAGATAGCCCGACTGGCCCGTCAGGCTGGTTGTATTCACGGCGAACTCATATGTATCTGAAATCAAGGACGCCTGCGCCGCTCCGGCCAGAAGCAGGGTGGCGGACAAACCCAGTGTGGCTACAGACCATTTCGTTCGAATGAGATTCATTGTTTTTCCTTGAACTAGAACGTGCCCGACAGCGTTTTGGATACGAAAGTAACCGGCGCGGACCCGCTGTAAGTGAATTTCAGAGTGAAGCTGACCGATGCGCCGGGCGCCAGCGGAGTGGCGGTTGAAAGCGTGATGTAGGGTGCGCCCGCATACGGACCACTCGGCACCGTGCCTGTCCCGTTGGTGAGCGTGACGCCGGCGGTCAGACCGGTAAATACCGACTGGATCGGAACCGCGATGGGCGTCGCACCGATGTTCAGGATCGTGATGGTTCCGCTATAGGTTCCGGTGGCGCGGCTGTAGACGAAACCACTGCTGGTGGATTGGACCTGACTGGAAACATCGACGATGGTTATGCCCGCCGCCGTGATCGTCAGCGTCTGAGTCACCGGCGTTGTTACCGCAGCGTAATTGCCTGTAGCTGCCGCAGTCACTGTCAACACACAGGGACCAATTCCCACCAGCGTTAGCGACGTACCCGAAACCGTGCAGATCGCACCTGCCGACGTTGTCCCGAAGGTGAAGGACGGGCTCGGCGCGTTCGAGGTGGCCGCCAGTGTTACCTGGCCTGAGCCGAATACCGCACTCGCCGGCACCGAGGCCGCGAACGCGATGGTCTGCGCCGCAGCCGTGATCGTCAGCGTCTGTGTCACGGCCGTTGTTACCGACGCGTAATTTCCTGTGGCTGCCGCAGTCGCCGTCAGCACGCAGGGACCGATGCCAACGAGCGTCACCGAGGTGCCCGAAACAGTGCAGATCGTCCCCGCCGAGGTGGTCGCGAACGTAAACGAGGGGCTCGGCGCGTTCGAGGTGGCCGCGAGCGTGACAGGGCCGGAACCGAACACCGCACTCGCCGGTACCGCGACCCCGAACGCGATGGTTTGCGTCGCCGCTGTGATCGTCAGCGTCTGAGTCACCGGCGTTGTTACCGCAGCGTAATTTCCTGTGGCTCCCGCGGTTACCGTCAGCACGCAGGGACCAATTCCCACCAGCGTTAGCGACGTACCCGAAACCGTGCAGATCGCACCTGCCGACGTTGTCCCGAAGGTGAAGGACGGGCTCGGCGCGTTCGAGGTGGCCGCCAGTGTTACCTGGCCTGAGCCGAATACCGCACTCGCCGGCACCGAGGCCGCGAACGCGATGGTTTGCGCCGCCGCTGTGATCGTCAGTGTCTGCGTCACGGCCGTCGTTACCGCCGCGTAGTTGCTTGTGGCGGCTGCGGTCACGGTCAGCACGCAGGGGCCGATCCCCACGAGCGCTATCGAAGTGCCGGAAACCGTGCAGATCGCATTCGCCGACGTTGTCCCGAAGGTAAAGCTCGGGCTCGGCGCATTCGATGTCGCCGCCAGCGTCACCGGGCCTGAGCCGAATACCGCACTCGCCGGCACCGTGCCTCCGAACGCGATCGTCTGCGCCGCCGCCGTAATCGTCAGCGTCTGCGTCACCGGCGTTGTCACCGCTGCGTAGTTTCCCGCAGCTGCCGCAGTCACCGTCAGCACGCACGGGCCGATTCCCACCAGCGTCACCGATGTGCCCGAAACCGTGCAGATCGTCCCCGCCGACGTGGTCCCGAAGGTAAACGAGGGACTCGGTGCATTCGACGTCGCCGCCAATGCTACCGGGCCCGAGCCGAACACCGCACTCGCCGGCACCGAGGCCGCGAACGCAATCGCTTGCGCCGCGCCCGTGATCGTCAGCGTCTGCGTCACCGGCGTTGTTACCGCCGCGTAATTTCCTGCGGCTGCCGCGGTCAACGTCAGCACGCACGGACCCACTCCGACCAGCGTCAGCGACGTACCCGAAACCGTGCAGATCGTCCCCGCCGACGTGGTCCCGAAGGTAAAGGACGGGCTCGGCGCATTCGACGTCGCCGCCAGCGCCACCGCACCTGAGCCGAATACCGCACTCGCCGGCACCGTGCCTGCGAACGCGATCGTCTGCGCCGCCGCCGTAATCGTCAACGTCTGCGTCACCGGCGTTGTTACTCCTGCGTAATTTCCTGTGGCCGCCGCGGTGACCGTCAGCACGCAGGGGCCGATTCCCACCAGCGTTACCGACGTGCCCGAAACCGTGCAGATCGTCCCCGCCGACGTGGTCCCGAAGGTAAAGGACGGGCTCGGCGCATTCGATGTCGCGGCCAGCGTAACCGGGCCTGACCCGAACACCACACTCGCCGGCACGGTGCCCGCGAACGCGATCGTCTGCGCGACGTTCGTAATCGTCAGCGTCTGCGTCACCGGGGTTATCACCGCCGCATAATTTGCTGTAGCCGCCGCAGTCACTGTCAGCACGCAGGGACCGACTCCCACCACCGTCACCGCCGTGCCCGAAACCGTGCAGATTGTCCCCGCCGACGTGGTGCCAAACGTAAACGAGGGGCTCGGTGCATTCGATGTCGCCGTCAGCGTCACCGGGCCTGAGCCGAGCACCACAGTTGTTGGCACCGCGACCCCGAACGCGATCGTCTGCGCTCCGCTCGTAATCGTCAGCGTCTGCGTCACGGGCGTTGTCGCCGCCGCATAATTTGGTATAGCCGCCGCAGTCACTGTCAGCACGCAGGGACCGACTCCCACCAGCGTCACCGATGTGCCCGAAACCGTGCAGATTGTCCCCGCCGACGTGGTCCCGAACGCGAAGGACGGGCTCGGCGCATTCGATGTCGCCGCCAACGCCAACGGGCCTGAGCCAAATGCCGCACTCGCCGGCACCATGCCCGCGAACGCGATCACTTGCGCCGCCGCCGTGATTGTCAGCGTCTGCGTCACCGGCGTTGGTGCTGCCGCATAGGTGCCGGTGGCTTCCGTGGCTGCCGCGGTCACGGTCAGCACGCACGAACCGACTCCCACCAGCGTCACCGCCGTGCCCGAAACCGTGCAGATCGTCGCCGCCGACGTGGTCCCAAACGTAAAGGACGGGCTCGGGTCATTCGATGTCGCCGCGAGCGTCACCGGGCCTGAGCCGAACGCCACAGTTGTCGGCACTGTGGCCGCGAACGCGATCGTCTGCGTTGCCGCTCCCAGGTAAACCGACACGCCAGTGGTGGTCACGAAGTTGCTGTTGGTGTAGTAGAAGGCAACCGCGAAGTCCAGCTTGCCGTCGTTATTGAAGTCCCCTGCTGCAATGGAGTTAGGGCGCGACCCCACCGCGTACGGGCTGTTTGGTTCCGCCGTGAAGCCGCCGGTCCCGTCCCCCAGCATCACCGTCACGGTGTTGTCGTTTATATTGGCAGTCGCAAAGTCCAGCTTGAGGTCGTTATTGAAGTCCCCTACGGCGATTGAATAAGGAGTCAACCCCACTGGGAAGGGGCTGCCCGGCGCCGCCGTGAACCCGCCGGACCCGTTCCCCAGCATCACCGTCACGGTGCTCCTGGCGTAGTCGCCGGCGGGGTTGGCTACCGCGAAGTCCAGCTTGCCGTCTCCGTTGAAGTCGCCTACGGCGATTGAAGCAGCCCCCGCATTATCCGTCCCCACCGCGAAGGGGCTGCCCGGCGCGGCCGTGAACCCGCCCAACCCGTTCCCCAGCATCACTGTCACGTCGTTGCTGACGTTGTTGGCAGTCGCAAAGTCCAGCTTGCCGTCGTTATTGAAGTCGCCTACCGCGATGGATAGAGGTTCG
>Ga0302319_10018784_pt1 | contig 12589 bp, 11 predicted proteins | sample Bog_T0_2_FD_203319 | JGI IMG/M metagenome (GOLD analysis project Ga0302319, IMG submission 203319) | Peat permafrost microbial communities from Stordalen Mire near Abisko, Sweden - Bog_T0_2 | ecosystem: Environmental > Terrestrial > Soil > Wetlands > Peat | place: Sweden: Abisko, Stordalen Mire... | reverse complement strand
GGCGTGGCGCCGACTCCGGTTACGGTGACCATCGATCCCACGAAGGCTACGCCGGGCACCTACACGGATTCAATCGTGTTCACCAGTCCCGGTACTGCCGCGGTCAACGTTCCGGTGCAGATGTCGCTCTCCTACGCGATGCTGCCGCAACAGGTTAACGCGGCGACGGGTTCGGGACCGGACCACACGGTCGCGCCCAACGAAATCGTCTTGCTCAGTCTTTCGGATTTTGTTTGTCCGACGGCGCCGGCGATCAGTATTAACGGAACCGCGGTAAGCTATTCCGCGTACGCTGCGGGGCAGATCAAATACACTGTCCCGGCCAACATCACCCAGCCGGCGTTCCTCACGGCGCTTTGCGGGACCAGCACCACGTGGTCGTCCTACAGCATGAATACGGCGACGGCGATCCCGGGCATCTTTACGACAGCCGGATCTTCGGGTCAGGCGTCCGCTAACAACTCGGATGGAACTCTCAACACCTCCGCGAATATGGCGACAAGAGGGGGTTGGCTGTCTGTCTACGGGACCGGCTTCGGCGCGTACAATGCGCCCGGGTCGAACGGACTGAAGACTGCGGCAGGAACTGTCACGGCAACCATCGGAGGAATGGCCTCCACCGTAATGTACGCCGGATCGGTACCGGGATCTAACGACGGGTTGCAGCAATTCAACCTTCAGATTCCCCTGGGAATCGCAGCCGGATCCGCGGTGCCCGTCGTCCTGACCGTGAATGGCGCCTCGACGCAGACCACTGCGACGGTGGCGGTAAATTAGCCACGGCCCGGCAAGGATAGGCCTGACGTCGGAATAACAGCGTTTTCCCGGTCCCTGGCAACAGCCTTTCTGTGCCGGGACCGGGTCGTTCCGGCCCCGGCCTCGGCTTCGAATTGCTGGTCAGGCCTTATCCCCGCGGCTCTTACCTCGCAAAGCCGTGCCAATGGTCCATGTCAGCCACTTACAAAAGCGCCAGAAAGTGACTCATCGAGATCTGAATAGAAGACTCGAATTGTAAAACTCCTTATCCGCTTTTATCTGCGTCCATCCCTGCCAGAATTGGCTTCGAATTGTACGCACGGCGCTCAGGCCCCTGCGCTTGGGTTCGAATTGCAAAATCGAATCGGCCCGCGGACCATTGCGATCGGACTGGCAATCGGTGCTGGCTGCTTCGCCGCCACTCGGCGTTCCCAAAACGCATCGTTACCAGCTCACCGTTCACGGGCGACTGGCGATTACTGCCATCCTGGCCATGGACCGTACCGGCATCGCGCCCTCAGCCAGGTGCCGCCAGGCTCGCCGCTTAGAAATTCGTCGCGGCACGCAAAGAAAGAAAAATCGAAAAATCCGATTTGGCCCATGGGGGCCAGGCTATTGAAGGCATTGGCGCGATTCGTGGAAATCGTTGTGATTGTTCCATGCCAGCGCACAAAACCGGTGCCTTTCATCACTTGACCCTTGACTTCGGGGCCGAAAAGGAAGAAACGTATATCGGGAGTTCTTCACTAACTCACGTCCAAATGAAGGAGGACGAATGTCTCAAATTCCCGTTAATTATCGCGCACTTGAATCGTCGCACCGAAATCCGCGCGCCGGAGCCAAACGCACCGGCGATGCCAATCCTAACGAAGTATTTACCGTCAGCGTGCGCCTTCGGCGACGCTCCGATGCGCCCGCGCTCCCGGACCCCGCCAATCTGCCCGCTGCTCCGCAGGGTCAGAAACCCTACCTTTCCCGGGAGGATTTCGCCGCCACTTACGGCGCTTCCCAGGAAGATTTGAACAAAATTGCGGCATTTGCCCAGGCGAATTCGCTGAGCGTTGTCGAATCCAGCATCCCGCGCCGAACCGTCGTTCTGAAAGGAACCACCGCGCAGTTCAGCAAGGCCTTTGCGGTGGATCTCGGCACCTACGAAACCGCGACTGAAAAGTACCGCGGCCGCGAAGGATCGGTCCACCTGCCCAGCGACATCGCCGACATCGTGGAAGGCGTCTTCGGCCTCGATAACCGCCAGATGGCGCGCCCGCTCATCCACCGGAACGGAAGCAAAGCGGCCGATGCCTCTCCGGTGCAGGCCACCGTTCCCCTGACACCGCCGCAGGTGGCGAAGCTCTACGGGTTCCCCACATCGCCCAACGCTACCGGCCAAACCATCGCGATCATGGAATTCGGCGGCGGCTACAAGACTTCCGACGTCCAGCTTTTCGCCTCCAGCGTGGGCGTCGCCATGCCCTCGCTGACCGCTGTCAGTGTCGACGGCGTCGCCAACAATCCCGGAACCGACGATTACACTGTCGAGACTCTGCTTGACGTGTGCGTTGCCGGAACGGTCGCCACCGGAGCGAAGATCGTTGTCTACTTCGCGCCCTGGAGCGAACAGGGCTGGGTGGACGCGGTCACCACCGTGATTCACGACAGCACCCACAAACCCTCGGTGCTTTCCATCAGCTATGGCTGGCCTGAGAATGAATCGATCTCCGGCCTCACCTGGTCCCTGGCCGCCATCAAAGCCGTCAACACCACCTTCCAGGAAGCAGCGGCTCTGGGCGTGACCGTATTGGTTTCGGCTGGCGATCACGGCTCCGACTGCGGCATAGGCGACAAAAAGGCCCATGTTCTTTATCCGGGCTCCGACATCTACGTCACCTCCTGCGGCGGCACCAGTATTTCCAACGTCTCCGGCAGCACCTTCACCGAGCACGTCTGGAACGACAATGACGATACCTGGATCACCGGAGGCGGCATCAGCGACATCTTCCAGCCGCCCAACTTCCCGCTGCCCATCTGGCAGAACTGGGCAAATATTCCGGGTTCCGCCAACGACGGCCATAAGGGCCGCGGCATTCCCGATATCGCGGGTAATGCCGATGGGGCAAGCGGATATGAGCTGTTCTTGAACGGCGCCAATATCGGCGCCATCGGCGGAACCAGCGCTACAGCGCCTTTGTATGCCGCGCTGGCCGCGCTGATGAACGCCGGCCTGGGCGAGCCTGTCGGCTATCTGAACCCGAACCTTTACGCGGTGCCCAATTATGTCTATCGCGACATCAATGACGGTATCAGCAATGCCCGCGCCGGCGCTCCGGGCTATAAATCGGGGCCCGGATGGGACGCATGCACCGGTCGCGGCGTCGTCAACGGCACGGCGCTCCAGCTGGCTCTGAGCGGCATGGGTCTGCCGGTCGCCATCGAAGCCTTCAGCGGCAAACTCTACATGGTCTGGAAAGGCATGGAGCGCGACGACCGCGTCTTCATGAGCGCCTTCAACGGCAGTTCCTGGACCCCGCAGCAGCAGATCCCCGGCATAGGCTCAAGCAGCGGCGTGGCGCTGGCTGCCTATGGCGGCAAGCTGTACATGGCCTGGAAAGGCATCCTCGGCGACCAGGGCATTTACTACAGCAGCTTCAACGGCACAAGCTGGGCGCCGCAGCAGCTGGTGGCCGGCATCGGCTCGAGCGTAGGCCCGCGCCTTGCGGTACTCGGCAACAATCTGTTCATGGCGTGGAAGGGCGTTGAAAACGATGAGCGCCTCTTCTTTAACCAGTTCAATGGCTCAAGCTGGACGGCACAGCAGGCGGTTCCCAACACTGCCACCAGCGTCGGTCCGGCGCTCGTGAACTACAACAACGCCATCTACATGGTCTGGAAAGGCATGAGCGGCGACCAGGGTCTCTACTGGTCGAAGTTCAACGGGACCAGCTTCGCGCCGCAACAAAAAATCGCTAACGTGGGCAGCAGCGAGGGCCCGTCGCTGGCGGTCTTCAACAATCTGATCTACGCGGTCTGGAAAGGTCAACTCGGCGACCAGTCCATGTGGTATTCGCACTTCAACGGAACCTCATGGGCGCCGCAGACGCAAATCGCCAACGTAGCCAGCAGCGTTGGACCGGGCATCACCGCATTCAATGGAGCGCTTTACGCCTGCTGGAAGGGCGAACTGGGCGACCAGGCGATCTGGTTCTCGCACTTCAACGGCTCGGCATGGGCCGCTCAGCAAAAGGTCTCGGGTGTAGGAACCAGCCCGGATCTGGCGATGGGCGCCCGCTCGTAAAGCACCTGGCCGCGTTACCGGGTCGGGAGAAACTTCTCGTCGATCTCGACCTGGTAACCGCTCGCCAGCCTGTTCGTCTCGTTGGCCATCCCCACCACTGCCATCAACTCGGCGAACATTGCATCCGTCATCCCAGCCTTACGCGCCCCCGCCGTGTGCGACGCGATGCAATAGCCGCACTGATTCGTCGCGCTCACAGCGACATAGATCAACTCTTTGGTAAGCGGATCGAGCGCACCCGGCCCCATGATCTCTTTTATGCTCGCCCAGGTGCGGCGCAACGTCACCGGATCGTGCGCCAAAGCTTTCCAGAAATTATTGATCCAGTCGGTTTGGCGCGTAGCCATGATGTCGTCATAAACCGCGCGCACTTCGGCGGATGCATCCGCGTATTCAATCAAACCCAGCGTAGCCATAATTAATTCCGACGACAGGCGGAACCGGCTGTCCTACCTTTCCGATTGTTTATCGAGATCGAGCAAATAGCCCTTCTTGCCGACGTTCATTGCGGAAGTCGCACCCAGCTTATCCTGCGCGCCGGCCGCTTCGTGAATGTGCCCACAGAACAAATATCGGGGCTGTTCCCGCTGCACAAACTCCCGCACCGCCTTGCTCCCCGCATGGCGCAGATTGGTGATTCGATCCAGCATCGTGCCATAGGGTGGCGCATGGCAAATCGCGATCATGGGTTTCAGGCCATCGAAAGTATGGAGCTTCAGGGAGAGCTCATCTTCGGAATACTCGCCGGGCGTATCGAACGGAGTGGTATTGGAATACCCCATCCCGACGACTTGAAATCCGCCCACCTCGAACTGGCTCCCATGAAAATCATGAAAGCCGAACTTAGCGCAAAACTCACCGATCTGCCGATCCGTTTCGTGGTTGCCGGGGATCACCCAAACCCGGTCGCCGCGACGCTTGAGAATATCCCCCATCGCATCCAGGCGGCGTCCGAAATTCACCAGGTCGCCCGCGCAGATATAGTAATCGGCTTCGATATCCATCAGCCGCGCCAGCGCGGCGGCGTCACTGTGGATGTCGGAAAAAATCAGCAGCTTCATGCGCACACGCGAAACACGAACGATTCCAGTATGGTCCGGTCGTCGGGCCGCGCACTTCGCAGATCGCGGTCGGCTTCGAAGATCAGCTTCAGCCCGCGCTCGAGTTGCTCTTTCGAGAACTTCGACGCCGTGCTCCAGACCTGTTCGGCACGAGAACCCCACATCGGCACGCCCGCTTTCTGGAAATGCCCCTGCACCTGTTGCGAATTGCGCAGGTTGGCTTCCTTCGCCACCAGAGCCATGCGGAACTGGCCTGCCAGGAACGTAAGCGCCAGCGGCAGGTATTCGCCTTCGCGGACCAGCGCATCGAGGGTATCGAGCGACCGCGCGCGATCTCGCCGTCCCAGCGCATTCACCAGCGCGAAGATGGTGCTCTGCCGCGCGTCGGGAACCAGCAAAGGAAGATCCTCCGCGGTGATTGGCTTGCCGTAGAGCGAAAGCTTTTCGAGTTCCACCGCTATGCGTCCGACATCGGCGCCCAGCGCTTCTACAAGCGCTTCCGCGGCGGCGGGTTCGAGCGTGACCTTCGCGGCTTTAGCGATACCGTTGAGTTCCGCGCGAGCCTCATCTGCTGTAAATCGCCGGAAGTCGACCGAGTCGGCGATCGTCGCGTAGTACTTGCGCACGCGCTCGTTCTTCGTTTTGTCGTCGCCTTCGAAATCCCATCGCGTGGCCTCGAAAACAAGGATCACGCCGGGCGTCGGGCTCTTCGCATAAGCGGCAATCAAAGCCGCGTCGCCGGCCGATCCCGAAGATCCCGATGCCCCGCCTTCGTCATCTTCCTCCTCGGCCGCCGCCGCGCGCGATGTACGAGGCAGAGCCGCCTCGGCATTACCGACAAAAATCAGCCGCTCGGACTCAAACAAAGACATCGCGCGAGCGTCGTCGATAATCGCGGCCACTGAAGTCTGTGCCGCATCGAAAGTCTCGGGAGCCACCCTCGAAGTGGCCACCAGCGCCTCGCGGCAGCGCCTGCGGTTGTAGCTCTCCTGCCCCAGAAACAGCGTCACCGGAGGGACTTCATTGCGCTTCACGCGGCCAAGAAACTGAGCGGGAGTCATGGAGGATCAGAAGTTCTCAAGCACCGCGCTCACCACACTGCGCGCCACATCGCGACTCAAACGAGAAAGGGTCGCCTGGCTTTCATCGATGTACTGGCCGGGATTCAGAGCGATCTCATACCGGTCGAGAAACTGAAAATTAGGCCGCTGGAAAATCACCTTCCCGTCCTTTGCCACCAGCCTGATCTGGATCTGAATAGTGATCTGCGCCCCTGTGCCTCGGCCCGTTGAAGGGTCGGACACCGTCGCATTCGAGAAGTAGTTGACGATAGTGCCATAGAGCGTCGCATCGGCCTGCGCCGGGTCCGCCACCACCGCATACCGGGTGCGCGAAATGAACTCGCGCGTGATCGCCTCCGACATGTAACTCGATATCTTGTACTGCACCGTGTTGTTCTTAAACTGCGGGATCGCGATGGTATGGATCGTTGTGGGCAGTAAGCTGCCCTGAGGCCCCGCATGATAGCCGCAGCTTCCCACGGTCAAAGCTGCACCCGTCAAAGCCAGCCAACAAACCAGCGCTCTCACAGGACCTGCCTCGCAATTATGGCCGCGCTGTCCGCCACCAGCCGAAGGTTGTCCACCGCTGCCCAGATCCAGACCGCATTGCCGTTATTGCGGTCCGGCATAATCGCCCCCACCGCGATCCCTGTTTGTCCCGCTATGCCTACATTGTCGGGAGGCTCCACATCCGGTCCGCGCAAATCGATCAAATCCGCCGCCAGAGCATCTTCAATCTCCGACAGATCCGCGGCGCTTTCGAGTTCGACCCAGAACGAAAGCGCGTAGCCATGGAAAACCGGCGCCTGAATCAGCCGCAGCGAAGGCATGGGAACCCCGTTGCCGCGCTCCAAAAGCGAGGCCAGATGGCGTTCGATGCGCTCTTCAACATCCGCCAGTTTCTCCGGAGCCTCTTCGCCCCACTTCGGCCGCATGTTGAAAGCGATCTGCGCGTCGAAGACCTTCTTCGGCATCGGCTGAAATGAGAACAGGCTTACGGCCTGCTGCTGCAGTTCGTCGATGCCGCTCTTGCCGCGTTCACTGGCTGGCTCGAAGATGTGAACGATGGCGCGCTCCACTGAAACAGCCCGGTGCAGAGTCGAAAGCAGCACCGCAATAGCAGTTGCCGAAGCATGTGCTACCACCTGCGGACCCGTCAGATCGGCACGGAAATCCGGACCTTCGGCCAATGGCGAGCGCAACTGCGAATCGGGCTCGTCTTCGGTGTAGCTGGTCAGATCGATAACTGTGCCGGAATGCCCTGCCGCCAGCGCTTCCTTCGATGATGCCGCACTGCCCGCAAGGACGATTACCGCTGCATCTTCCACCGCCGCCGGGTCGAGCTTTGTCAGAAATGCCGCGGCCCCGCCGACCTCGGTGAGCTTGCCGGTCTCTTCTTCTTCCGCCGCAACCAGGCGCAAATGCGAACCCAGCGAAGACTCGCCGAAGACTTCCCGAACCTCATGTCCGAGCAGCGTCTCGCCGCCAATGAGCGCGATGGTATCAGCCAACCTGGGGCTCCTGGTGTATGTCGGGAGCCGGTGTCTTCCTGCCAAAATAACGTCTGATAATTCCTCCTCCGCGAATCGCGATACCACTCGCGACATAAGTTCCGGCAATGACCAGCAACACAACCTGCGACCAGTTCCAGATGGCATAGATGACGCCGCACATCAGCACCAGAATCAGCGGAGAACGGGGTCGCCCCAGGTTCAGATCCTTGAAGCTCCAGTAACGCCACGTACTCACCATCAGGAACGAAAGCAATGCCAGCAGCGCCGACCAGCCAGCCGACAGGTAAATGTTGGTGATCGGATAATTGTCCGAAGCATGAACCACCGCTGCCACCATGCCCGCCGCCGCCGGGATCGGCAGACCGACGAAGTATTTACGATTGGGCGCCCCCGGATTGCGGGGAATCGGGTTCTTCTGAATATTGAAGCGGGCCAGCCGCGCAGCGCCGCACACCAGGAACAGGAAAGAGATGAACTTACCGGCGCGCTGCAGCTGGTCGAGGCCCGCACCGGCAAACTCCACGCCCCAGACATAAGCCAGAATCGCCGGGGCGATGCCGAAGCTGATCACATCCGCCAGCGAATCGAGCTCGCGCCCGAACTCGCTGGTGGTATGAGTCATACGCGCGATGCGGCCATCAAGGCCGTCGAGGATAAAAGAAAAACCGATTGTCTTAGCCGCGACATCGAAATCGAACGAGGCCTGCAGCGGATTCGTTCCATAAATCATCGCGCCCTGAATGGTTCGCAGGATGCAAAGATAGCCGAGGAATATATTAGCGGCCGTGAAGAGAGTGGGCAGCGCGTAGGCGGCGCGCGGCGGCGGCTTCCTGGGCGTCGTTATGTCCGGCTGATTTATGTCTGACAAAGCGCAGCCTCCTCGATAATCGCAGCGACCATAACATCGGGTAACACAATTTCGCCGGCTCGCCGCGCGAGGATGCTGGTGCCCGCAATAACCCGCATGCCGGGCTTTACCTCAATACTCCATTCGGGCCCGAAGATCACATCCACTCGCGAGCCGAACTTGATGAGGCCGATCCTCTCGCCCGCCTGCACGCGGTCGCCGACCTTCTTGTAGCAGATAATGCGGCGCGCGATGAGCCCGGCGATCTGCGAAAACACCACCTTCGTGCCATCGTCCGCGCGCACCGTAATGACATTCTGCTCATTCTCCGCCGAAGCAATCTCTCGGCTTGCGACAAGAAAGCTGCCCTTTTTATAAGTGATGTCGGTTATCGTGCCGCCGATGGGAGTACGGTTCACATGCACATCGAAGATGTTCAGGAAAATGCTGATGCGGGTCGTCCTCTCCTCGGAAATCACAGCCACAACTTTTCCATCGGCCGGAGACAGAGCCACTGGACCGGCTGGCAAAAGCCTTTCGGGATCGCGGAAAAACCAGCCGCAAAACGCCGCCAGAATGAAAAGGGGCAGAGCATAGACGGGTTCCAGAAGCGTCCCGACCAGGACTCCGGCCGTGGTGAACGCCAGAGCGTAATAGATGCCGTCTCGAACCATGCTCGTTGTTATTTTACAGGCTGGCACAGGCGCCCTGAAAGCCGTTCAACAAAAGGAGGCCACCCCCGAACTCGAACGCCGCCTAAGATCTCCGAACTTCGTTGTAGAATACGGCATTATGTCTGCCGCCGCGCGAACCGGGCTCCTTGCGTTGACAATTACCGGTCTTGCCGCCGCCGATACGCCTTCGGCTGCGGAAATCCTCGATAAGGTTGCATTGACCTATTCTCATCTTTCTTCCATCCACGTAACAGCCAAAGAAAGTGAATCCTTCCTTCGCGGCGGGCAAAACGGATATGGGGAAACCGTCGTAGAACTATCCGCTTTGGGCAGAGATCGTTATTACGTAAGGATGAAGTTTCCTGGCGCGGATGCCTTCGCGATGAGCGACGGCTCCGCTACCTGGAAGGCGCTGGCTTCGAAGAAGGAATGGACCCGCATCGACGCCGCCAGCATGCAGGACGGCGACGCCGCCCCGAACCAGACGCGCTCGGACCTTTATGGTTCGATCGCCGAGAATGTCTTTAGCCAGTACCCTAACGTCAACCGGGTTCTGAAAGACCCGGAGATTGTAAAGGACGATACCTACAAGTTAGGCTCGGAGAAACTGCCCTGCTTCGTAGTGAGAGCGCGCGTGCCGAATGCCATCGTCGAATTGTGGATCGATAAGGACCGCTATCAGGTGGTTCAAAGACACCAGATCACCACAACCGCGGGCACAAGAACCGAAGTCTGGATCAAAGACTCGGCGCTGGAACTCAATCCTAAACTCCCCGACTCAACCTTTCAGTTCGAACCCGCAAAAGGCTGGCATGAGGTTGAGGGCCTCACGCTGCCCGGTGAGAATCATCTGAACATCGGTGTGCGCGCCGCGCCGTTCGTCCTGAAGAGCCTCGAAGGCGAGCAGATCGATCTGGCCGCGATGCGGGGCAAGGTCGTAGTGCTCGATTTCTGGGCCACCTGGTGTCCTCCCTGCCGCGAGGAACTGCCCACCATCGAAAAGCTGCGGAAAGAGTTTGCCGGCGACGTGCAAATCCTCGGCGTGAACGATGAAGAAGCCAGTACCGTCAAAGGCTTCGTGAAGAGCAAACACTATGAACTGACCGTCCTGATGGATTCCGGCCGCAAGGTTCACCGTCAGTACCTGGTTTCCGCGATCCCCACGCTTGCGATTATCGATCGCCAGGGAGTTTTGCGCGAACTATTTGTGGGATCGCGCAGCGAGGCCATGCTGCGCAAAGCGATTCAGGGCGCCCTGAATCAATAGAACTCCTTAGCGATCGTAATCCCTAAACCCGGCCCGTCGGGAACTTTGAAATAACCCTCGTTACTGAGCACCGGAGGATTCTCGAACATCGCAAACGGATACTCATAATTGCCGATCGGCGCGTCGTTGAAGATTTCGAGATAAGGCGCATTCGGCCACGAAGCCACCAGATGCAGATCGCAAATCGTGCCCAGCCGGCTGTCGCCCACATGCGGAATGCACATCTTATTCATCGCTTCCGCCAGGACCGCGATCTTGCGCAAATGCAGCGGCCCTTCCAGCATCACCTCCGGCTGCACGATATCGAAACACCCGCGCTCCAGCAAGGTCCGAAACTCATGCACTCCGCGATTCCCCTCGCCGCCGGCCAGCTTCATCTCGATCAGACGATTCAGCTCCGCCAGCCCATCGAAATCGTACCGAGGCAGGGGCTCTTCCAGCCAGTAAACCTTCATCCTCTGGTACTCCTTCGCGGTCTCATAAGCGCGCGTGAAATCCCACGCCACACCTTTCTGCGACCCGTAGTCGAGCGTAGCCTTATTGCCGTCGCACATGATCCCGTAATCGTCGCCCACAGCTTTGCGGGTTAATTCCACCAGCCGGATATCGTCCTTCATGGTGGGAAACGAACTGCGGAACTTGATCGCCTGCCAGCCGCGCGCCTTCATCTTCACGGCCTGCTCCGCCCGCTCTTCCGGCGTCGAAAGCCGCAGCATGCTGGCATAAGCGGGCACCTGGTCGCGCCCGCCGCCCCACAGCTTATAAAGCGGCTGCCCCGCGATCTTCCCGATCAGATCCCACAGCGCAATCTCCACGCCGGCCGTGCCGCGATTCCCCGCCGCCGCTATCCCATACAACCGCTGGGCGTGCAGATCGATATCGAACGGATCCGCGCCCACCAGCAGCGCCTTCACCGCCGGCAGCAGCGAAGGATCCATGTTGCCCGGCCCGATGCCTGTCACACCCTGATCGGTTATTACCTCGGTAATGAACCCGCCGCCGATTTTGATCGGCCGCGGATTCCCGAGCCAGTCCGGATAAGACCCCAGGTCCTTCGAAACCTTCAGCGGAACAACCTTTACGTCGGTTACTTTGACGCGAGCGCCGCGCAACGGCGGAACCGCGGCCAGCACCGGAAGGCACTTGAGAAAATCTCTGCGGTGAGTCATAGTCAAATGCATCTTATACCCGTTTACGCCACTCGAAAATCGTGCCACCCACCAGAAACACCGGCAAAGGAACCCAGCTCCACTCCGGCAAAAACAACGCCACGATCAAACTCACCACAAACACCGCCGCCGTCATCGAAATGCGGAGCGTCAACCGCGAGATCTGCCATGAATCCGGACCATCCACCAGACCCCGCCGCTTCGCATAAAACCAGTGCGCATTCAGCAGCAGCGCGATCGCCAACTGATTGCCGATATAAAAAAACTGCGACACCGGATGCACCAGCAGATGGCTCATCAGCCCCGCCGAAAACGGCAGCAGCGACACGAACATCAAAAACAGCAGATTCACCCACAAAAGTACGCCGGTCGCCTGCCGGATGAAATGAAACGTCAGATGGTGCAGGAACCAAAACCCGCCCGCAATCAGGAACGTGACCACATACGTCGCGAACGCCGGCCCCAGCGCCAGCAGCTGATCGAGCATATCCGCGTTGGTCGAGTGGTGCATCACCATGGGCACCTCGAGCTTCAGCACGAGCAGCGTCATGGTGATGGAGAACACGCCGTCGCTCAGCCCTTCGATTCGCGACTGTTCAACATCAGTGAGGAAGGCATGGCGGAAGCACTAATAATATGCGGAAGCCCAGTCTCGTCGTTGCGGGGATTTTCGAATTGCGAGGTTGGCGCATTCGTCACGATCGATGATTGCCGAAGCCCTCCGGGTCTCCATATACTCGCCGAGTAAACCAAAGTCTTGCGGAGAATCTGCGCCAATCTCTTAAGCCGTCCTTCAAGACCGAGGTCCGCAATTTCGATGCATTCGAAGCTCCGGTCGCCCCGATTGGAGAAGGGTGCTTAACCATTTTGGGGGTTCCAGCGGAAATCGGTCATTCCGAAGACTGTGTACCGCTTCCTTACGGTCGCGGCTCGGAATGTTGGTATTGA
>Ga0302319_10018782_pt1 | contig 12590 bp, 14 predicted proteins | sample Bog_T0_2_FD_203319 | JGI IMG/M metagenome (GOLD analysis project Ga0302319, IMG submission 203319) | Peat permafrost microbial communities from Stordalen Mire near Abisko, Sweden - Bog_T0_2 | ecosystem: Environmental > Terrestrial > Soil > Wetlands > Peat | place: Sweden: Abisko, Stordalen Mire... | reverse complement strand
TCCAGGTTTTGATTTCGATCTTCGGCAAAAAATGAAGCGAACACCAATCGTCTTCCTCGCCGGTAGTGTGTCAGTTTGATCGGGAAGACTCCCTTGGTCGGGCTCCTGGCCCGGCGGTTCGGACGTGGCTTGGGCCTCAGGCCCAAGAGCTCACGAGGACGCGGGCTGGAAGCCCGTGCTACGTGGGATTGCCGCAGCCCGATCAAACTGATCCACTACCTCCTCGCCGCATCATTCATTCTGGCGCTGTTTGGCGGCTGCATGCAGCACCTCTCGTATGACTACTTTGCGCCTCAGGGGCCGGGGAAGATAATGTCGACTCTAACCGGCGAACCGGCGCCGGGACCCGGCGGGTACATTTTGGTCGAACCAGAAGCGATGAACATGACTTTCTATGCTCAGCCTAAGACCGACGATATTGGAGGCTTGGATCTCGGAGTCGTCGTCTCGGAGAAAAAAGATCGTAAGCCATTCCCGTAGGTCGAAGATTACTTGGAACGGGTACTCACTTTAGAAGTGGCTGGCGTCCGTTACAAACCGACCTCGGTACGATTGTTAGGGAGTGGCTACTTTGATGGTTATGGGGATGCCTTGGTTGAGTTTCCTGATGCGCCCAAGGCACTAGAAGGTTTCACGCTAAAAATTCAACTGAGCGATGGCAACTCGACCTCGCTTTCATTCGAAAAAAGGCACGCAAGTTACTGGCGGGCTATGCAGCAGATCCAGTAAACCCAGCGTAAACGAGGCGGCAACCAAACAGCAAGCAAGCTCTCGTCTCCCTCGGGATGTAGTGACTCCTGTAGCGTCAAGTCTTCGCCAGCGCGTCAGCGCGCGAAGACGGTCCGGCGTAATCCCGCGTGCAGCGGGGCGATGCCGGGCCCGGCGCATGTCAGGCTACCTGGTCGGCTCATACCGCATCGCCACCGCCCCCGAGCCGAACTCCAGCCGGCTCACGAGCCTCAAGTCGATACGCTTCGATAGCCCCGCGAACAACGTCGGCCCGTGGCCCACTAGCCTGGGGTGCACCACGAATTCGTACTCATCGATCAACCCCAGCTCCGCCAACGCGAGCGGGAGCCTTACCCCTCCCACGAGCAGTCCCTTGCCCGGCTCCCGCTTGAGCTGCTGAACGGCCGTCCCCAGATCCCCGCGCAGCAGCTCCGCGTTCCAATCGACCCGGTCCAGGGTGCTCGACACGACGTACTTCCTGGCCGCGTCGATCGTCCGGGCGAAGGGTTCCATCCAATCAGGCCTCGCTTCCGTCCGCGCCGGCGGCCCGAACGCTGCCTCCATCATTTCGTAAGTCGCGCGGCCCAGGAGGAGAGCATCGGCCTGGCTGAGGTTTTCCACCGCGTGACGATGCAAGTCCTCGTCTGCGGGAATGGCGCGATGATCGCAGCACCCGTCCAAGGTGACGTTGATCGAATACCGCAGGGGTCGCATTAGGGAAGATTACCGCCGATGGGGCAGTTTGACAACGGCAACCAAACCGCAACCCAGCCCCCTTCCTTCAGAGTCGACGGAACGCATAAAAAATGCAGGATCCATCCCTGTGGATCGCCCTCGGCAAATTGTTCTGGTTGACCAGCCAGGTGTGACGTCGGTCCATATCAGCGCGGCGATCCTCGCCCATGGCGACCTGGAACTCGCCGGCCAGGACGTCGGCAAGGCTCCCTCGGAGACTTTCGGCGACTCCGACTACGAATATTGGCTGACGGTGCCGGCGGCGCAAAAGGACCGGCTGCTGCTGGCGTTGCTGGAGGCGCTGTATCAGGGGGATCCCCGCGTGGTCAGCAAGTTGAAGGCGATGCTGGAGGCCAAAAATATCCCGTGCGAATTCTTTAGCTGCTGACCGCTCTGCGGCCATGGCCTATTCCAACCGGGTCGCGCCGCGGCGAGTCCGTCTGCTTGAGAAAGATTCTTGGGTGAGTCGAGGAGGGGAGTTGCAAACCTCCCGCCGACCTTCATAAGACCCTGCGTCGCACAATCTGATGCACGCCTGTTGCCTCCCTGCCTTTCTTTGCTTCGCCGCAGTTGCCGGAGTGCTGAGTGGCGGGTGCAGCGTGGGCGATACCTATGGCAAAGGGTTTGCGGCCGCGTACCATGGGGTGACGGATTCAACGACTTACGGGCAGAAATATGTCTATACTCAGGGAAAGGACTCGGCGGAGATCGCCGCCGGCTTGGGGCATTTTCTGGTTTCCGCGGACCGCGGCGACTCGAGTGTCACGATCGAACGCGTCGATGGCTTCGCCGCCGATTTTTCCGCCTCCACTGCGGGAACGCCGCTCAGCTTCAGTGGCGACGAGAAGCCCTTGCCCCTATCTCCGGCAACGCACCTGCTCACCGTGGCGCTGCGCCAATACGTTCCGACCGGGGTGGTGGGTTACCAGAACGGAGTCGCCGTTGGCCTCGGGGTCGACGCGATTAGCCTGGAGGCTTTCGTCAAAATCGACTTTGCCGCCGGCCACACTTATCGCCTTACCGCGCGGCGCGTGAACTCTGCTTTCGACCTCACGCTATGGGACGAGACCGGCGCGGGGGTCGCAACCGGGCCGGCGGCCAAGCCGGTGATTGCGGGCACGTGGGAATTTGCCGGTGCGAACCATTTTGATACCACGATCTATTATGCCAAACATCGCTAATCCGCCGGCCCCGTCCCGCCAACTGCCCTCCCTGCTGTTTTGGCTGATCGCATTAATGGGGGTGGCCTTCGTTCCGTTATGGTCGTCCTGCTCGGTGGTCATGGCCGCCAAGCAGCCCACCAGGAAAAACCTCAACCTGCTTGCCCCGGGTACCGAGCGGGATCTCGTCATCGCGGAGTTTGGGCCGCCGGTCACCTCAGAAAGGACTGATGACGGGGGGCGCCGGGAGATCTATACGTTCATCCAGGGATACAGCACGGAGGTAAAGGCCACCCGCGCATTCCTCCACGCCGGGGCCGATGTATTGACTTTGGGCCTTTGGGAGGCCGCTGGCACGCCCATCGAAGCGACGTTCGATGGAAAGAAGATCACCGTGCGCATTTTCTTTGACCACAACGACCTGATTGTCACCTGCACGACGGTGGCAGTGGCCAAACCCTAGCCAGCCCACTGGCAGCGGGAAACGGGCAGAGCCCAGTTCGGGTAACACCCCATAGTCGCCGCGCGCTCTGGTCCGTATGTTCGGTGGGGCGGAATCCATGCTGCAAGACACGCAAAAGCTCTACGGCAAGAAGCTCGCCGCCCTGGACGGGGACATCGGGCACATCCGGGATTTTTTCTTCGACGACCAGGCCTGGGTGATTCGCTACGTGGTGGTGGACACCGGGGCATGGCTGACGGGACGCCTCGTCCTGCTCTCCCCCCACGCCTTTGGGAAATTGGACCAACACGAGGACGCGCTGCAGGTGAAGCTGCGCAAGCAGCAGATTGAAGACAGCCCGTCGATCGCCGCGCATGAGACGGTCACCCGTCAGTTCGAGGATCAATATTTCCGTTCCTACGGCTGGCCGGTCTACTGGCAGGGGGGCGAGATGTGGGGGATGAGCGGCCATCCGCTCGGCCTGGTTCCGCAACCCCGGGATCCCAACCTGCGCCGGGCGCTCGAGCCGCGCGCCGACCGTCATCTGCAGGGCACCCGGGCGGTGACCGGTTACCACCTTGAGACCGTCGACGGGCGGATCGGCCACGTGACCGGCTTCCGGGTGGACGCGCTCAGCTGGGCCATTCGCGAACTGGTCGTCGAGACCGGCGTCTGGCATCTGGGGAAACAGATTCTGATCTCCCCGGACGAGGTCGAGCGCATCAGCTTGGTGGATAAGAATATTTTCGTGAAACTGACGAAGGCGGACATTCAGCGCACCAGCGAGGGCGACCTCGCGAGGCAAAAAGCCGCTCAGGGAATGTCAACCCGCGGATGACATTGCCGCACGGACGGCGACTACGTCGGTGAAGGTCGGGTTCAGAGGAACGGGTCATGACGCGGATCTTGAGGTCTGCGCCGGAGTGCGGTCGCGCGCCACGGAAAGGGACGGAGTGGGCCGGAGCGGCGTCCGCGGTTGACTCCACCGACCGCCGACCCGTAGGGTCGCCACCTCCGGCCCGGTGGACGTTTCGGCCAGGTTGCCGCGCGGGAGGCTTCCCATTCCCTTGCCGCCCGCCCCATCCTCCGCCGCGGAGATCCGTCGCCACCCCCCGGTCTGGCTGTTCTGCCTCCTGCCCATTGCCGGCGCCGTCTTTCCCTTCGTCTGCATCGTCATGCCGTTCTTGCTGCGCCGCGAGGGCATTGCGGTCAGCACGATCGGCGGCATTTCCGCGCTCGCGCTGCTGCCCCTCACCGTGCAGTTCGCCTGGGCGCCCGTCGCCGACATGTGGTTGAGCCGGCGAAATTGGATCTGGGTGGGCAATCTGGCCGGAGCCGCTCTGCTCTTCGTTGCGATCCTGCTGCCCCGGCCGAAATATCTGACGTTGTTCGTCGTCCTGCTCGCCGCCGGGAATCTCGCCGTCTCGCTGGCCTTTACCGCCATCGGGGGCCTGATGGCGGTTCTGCTGCCCGACGGGGTGCGCGGCAAGGCCGCGGGCTGGTACCAGGCTGGGAACATGGCCAGCCTGCCGTTTCTCGGCGGAGCCTCGCTCTGGCTGATCGAGCGGGTGCCGCTGGTGCAGGCGGCGGCGGGCATCGCCCTGCTGAGTTTTCTCCCCTCGCTGTCGGTGCTGCTGATCGAGGAGCCGCGCCGTTCGCTCGCGCCGAGCCGCGCCGCGTTTCGCGGCATGTTCGAGGAGATCCGGACCCTGCTGAAGCGGCGTCAAACCTGGCTCGGCCTGCTCCTCTTCCTCTCCCCGATCACGGCCGGCGCGGCCTTCAATCTGTTTACGGCCGTTGGCGGAGACTACCACGCGTCGCCCCGGGCCGTCCTTTGGGTGACCGGCTTGCCGGGCGGGGTGATCGCGATGGCGGCGGGCGCCCTGGTGGCCGGGGCGATCAACGATTTTTTCCCGCGACGCCTGAGCTACATCTGCCTTGGCTCCCTCGTGGCGCTCACGGCCGCGGGCCTTGCCGCGGCGCCGATCCGGCCGGCGACGTTCTGCGTCGGGGGATTGATCTACGAATTCGCCACCGCCATGGTCTGGACTTCCAGCACCGCGCTGGCCCTGGAGCTGGGCGGCGCCGACCCATTGACGGCCGGGACGCGCATGGCGCTTTTCAGTTCCGCCACGCTGGTGCCGGTCTCCTATATGACCTGGCTGGACGGCCAGGGGGACCACACCTGGGGTGTGCGGGGATTGTTCGGCACGGACGCCGCCCTGGGCTTGGGTGCGGCGGTGCTGCTTTTCGCATTGGTCCGGATGTTCTGGGGAACGACCCCAAAGGCCCAGGTCGATGTGATCGCCGTCGACCTGCTGAGCGAGGGGAATGCCGGTGAAAGCGCCGGGTCGTCGAGCTGAACCTTTTCGGCGCCGGTCACGGATTCCGGCTCCGCACCCGGTCGGCCTCGGCCCACTCGTTGTGTCCGCCGGGGATGATGACCAAACGCGCTGCCGGCGCGGCGCGCGGACGGATGGGCGGGGATTTGGTTACGGCCGCCGCCGATATTTTGGCGGGAATATTTCGGGGCGCAAGGCAACTGCGCCGGTCGGGGTGCGTCTCACCCCCCAGTAACGCGAATCAAATTCAACTCAACCCTTCACGCTCATGACCAAGTCAGACGACCTCCTTTTCAAGCTCCTCCTCGGGGTGATCCTCGCGGGAGTGATCCTCGCATTTTCCAGCTCGGGGCGCGCCGCGAGCCCGCCGGCGCCCTACGCCGCGACCGCCGCGGTCGGCGCGCCGGCCGGAGGCCCGACCGGTTCCTGACCGGCCCGGCTGCCGCGGGGCGGCCTAGGATCGGCGGGCGGTGAGCCGGAGCACGATCCCGACCAGCAGCAGTCCGATTCCGCAGACAACGAGGGGCGCGGCCGGACCGGCCGCGCGGGATTGGCGCGCCATCAGACAGACGGCGCCGGCGAGGACAAAGACCAGGGAGAGGAGGCGTTGTTTCATGTTAGTGGTCCCGGTCCGGCTTGAGCCGGACCATGCGCTCGGAGGGCGACTCCCGGCGGCGCCGCTGCGCGAGGAACGTGAGGATTTCCCCGGGATCGTCGGTCACGCGCACGTAGCGCTCGAAGTCGCCCGCCTTGAAGAGTTTTTTCAGCACCGGCACGATCGGCAGTGTCTCCAGCCATTGGCGTCGGCCGAAAAAGATCATCGGGCTGAAGTCCCCCAGGATCCGATAGCAGTTCAACGCGGCGTCCTGGAAGATCTCCTGGAGCGTGCCGGCCCGGCCCTCCACATAGATCACCCCGTGGGTGGCGACCCCGAGGAGGCGGTCCTCCCGCACGCTGTTCTGGAAGTATTTGGCGATCTGGGTGGCCAGCGCCGTGGTCGGCTCGTGCCCGTAGAGCCAGGTGGGAATCGCCAGGCTTTCGCCCGGCTGTCGGATGCGCCGGCGGATGCGGTAGGCCGGCAGCAGCCACGCGTGGGCCCTGGCCACCAGCCGCCGGTCGATCTTGCCGTCCGCGGCGACAATGTCCTGGAGGCGGGGCGGGATGTCCGGGATGCGGCCGAGTTCCCGCAGGGCGCGCGCCAGGGCGGCGGGGGTGCTGTGCTGGTGGAGCGCCCCGAGATGGGTCGCCTCCATCGCCCCGGGGCCCCCGCCGCTGATCGGGAGGTAGCCCTGGCGCGCCAGCTGCCGCGCGAGGGATGCCACCGCGGCGTAGACGGGGCTGTTGCGTGCCAGGTCGTGTCCGCCCATGAAGGCCACGGCCGCCCGGGCCGATGCCGACCGGAGGTAATCCTCGGTGGCTTCCCGGATGGCGTTGTCGTGCACGGCCTCCATCATGGCCGTGAAATAGTCGGTCGGCGCGTAGCGGCCGGCGGCGACATATTGCAGATAGATCCGAAAATCGACGGTCTCGGCGAAGCTCCCGGGCCGCGACATGACAAAACCCTTGAAGAGCTCGTCGAACGAATAGAGATTGAGCCGGAGGGGCTGGAAAAGCAGCGGGAGCATTCCTGGCGGGCAGAACAACATGATAAAACATCCTGGGCAAAAGGAAAGTTTCCCCCCGACCGGGGCGGCGGTGGCCTTGCTGGAGGCCCACCTGAAAAAACCGCTCGGCCCGGAGGAGGCGGAGATGACGGCCGATGCGATCGCGTTCATCGGGCGCCATCCCGACTGCCTGCTGCGGTCGTGCGCGCCGGGGCACCTCACCGGATCGGCCTGGGTCCTGAACCCCGAGCGCACGCGCACCCTGCTGACGCTGCATCGCAAGCTCGGGCGCTGGCTCAATCCCGGCGGCCATGCGGACGGGGATCCGGACCTGCCGGCGGTGGGCCTGCGCGAGGCCCGCGAGGAGTCGGGGCTCCCGGGGGTTCGCCTCGTCTCCCGTGAGATCCTCGACTTCGACCGCCACTGGATCCCGGAGCGCCCGGGGGTGCCGGGCCACTACCACTACGACTTCCGCTTCTGCTGCGAGGCGGACGACCGCGAACCCCTGCAGATCAGCGAGGAGTCGGTGGATCTGGCCTGGGTCGACGTCCGTGAGGTGCTTGGGCTGAGTCCGTCCGATTCGATGCGGCGGCTCGTGGCGAAGTCCGGCGGCTCGTGCGCGCTTTGAGCGCCGCAACGGCGCCGGCCGCGGGGAGGTCTTCACCCCCTGGCGGCCTCAGCCCGATTGGTGTTAAATGGTTGATGAGCAAATTTTCCTCACTGGGCTCCCTGGCGTCGGCGCTGGCGCCCTTCGCGGCCGGCGGGGCGTTTTTTTTCGGCGCGGGCCTGATCGTGGCGCCCGCCCAGCAGGTCTACCTGTCAGGGCCTCCGCCGCCCTCTCCGGTGTACTATCCCGAGGCGCCGGCCCAGCCACCGGCCGCCGATCCGCTCGATCAGCTTCTGGCGCCCGTCGCCCTCTATCCCGATCCCTTGATTTCGCTGATCCTCCCGGCGGCGGCGTTTCCGTCGGATGTCGCCGCCGCCGGCGCCTATCTGAGCCAGGGGGGAGACCCGGCCCAGGTCGACTCCCAGCCCTGGGACCCGAGTGTCCGCTCCCTGGCCCATTACCCGGAAGTCGTGACGTGGATGGCGCAAAATGGACCCTGGACGCAGACGGTCGGCGCGGCATTCGTCGGCCAGCCGGCGGCGGTGATGGACGCGATCCAACGGCTGCGCGCCTTGGCGCAGGCCGCGGGAACCCTGACCGACACGCCCCAGCAGCAGGTGGTGCTCGACGGTAATTATGTGGAGATCGAGCCGGCCCAGCCGGACGTGATCTACGTTCCGCACTACGATCCCGCGGTCGTGTTCGTCGACCAGCCCTATTACGGCTACCACGGCCCGTTCTTCACCTACGGACCCGCTTACGGCGCGGGGGCCTGGCTGACCTTCGGGTGCAACTGGGGCGGCGGCGGAGTGGTGATCGTCGGGGCGAATTACTGGCACGGCAACGGCGGGTGGTGGCATCCGCCTGGCCCGGGCCGGGTCGAATTTGGCGCCTCGGTCGGAGTCCGGCCCTGGGGCTTTCCCGCCAATCGGACGGCGCCGCGGGCGCCCGCCGGATGGCAGGGCCGCGCGCAGATTGTCAGCCCGCGCGTCATCGGCGGAGCGCCGGCGCAACCCCCGCGGTCGGCCTTTCGCAACATCCGCACCCGGGGACCGGCGGCGGTCGCGGTCGTGGCTCGGAATCCGGGCGCATTTAAGGGCGCGCCGATCAACCGCGCGATCATGACCCGATCTTCCGGCCCGACTGCACCCCGAGCCGAGGCGCCCGCCCGGCCGGCCGCGGCGCGCCCGCCGTCCTACGCCGCCCGCGAGCCATGAGGAACGGACGAACGCGGAGCACATGACGACCCCGGCGAATTCCCGAGGCTCCGAGAGAGCCGCACCCAAGGGTCCAACCAAGGCCAAGCCAAAGCCCAAACCCAAGCCAAAGCCGGAGAAACCCAAGGACGACGGACATTCCCATTGAGCCTCTCGGGCCAAATTGGGCACGGGCGGGGGCTCGCTAATTTTTGAGCAGCCGTCGCTTCTCCCGCGCGAACTCCGCCTCGGTCAATATCCCCTTCGACTTGAGCTCATCCAGCCTGAGGAGTTCGTCATACCGGGAGGCCGGAGAGGGGGCGGGTTCGCCGCCTTGGGCCGGTGCGGCATGGGGACGACCCGGATTCGCGCCGCGTTCGACCTGTTCCTGCACGGCCAGACGGAACGCGCCAGGCGCGGCGATCTTCGGATAAGGCACGCCGTCCCCTCCGGTGCCTTCGATCACCACGGTGCCGTAGTTGAAAATGCGGCCCCCCAGGCCCTGCTGGACCGTGATCCCTTCAATCTGGCTCAGCAGCATCTCCACGGATCGCCGCCGCATCAGCCCGATGGCAATCAGCACGCGCCGGTTGGTCACGGCGAATCGGGCGGACCTTCGCTTGATAAATCCGCCGCAGGCCAGGTAGAGCGCGTAGGCGCCCAGCAGGGCACCGATCACTGCCGCCGCCGCCCTGGCCTGGGGGCCCTGGCAACCCAGCCAGCCCGCTCCGAGGACGGCGATGGCGGCGACGCCGAGCGCGGGCAAATAGACGATCCAATGAAGGTGCGCGCGCCGCACCACGGTCTCGCCGTTCATCAACTGCTTGTCGAGGTATCCCATCGGCTCGCTGAGTTCGGATCGCCTACGGAGCGGCCGCCACTTTTGCCGGAGGAATGGCGGCGGACGTCACGCTGTGGTCGAGCCGGGGGGTGAGGGCCTGGATGAAACCGTTGTGCAGCATGCTGGTGATCGTCGCCCAGACGCCGACGTCCGTGTGCTTGAACTCGCCGGAGAACGGAATGCGCGTCGCCAGCTGGTTCTGGGACTTGTTCTTGAACAGCTCGACCAGGCCGCTGGCCAGCGCCTGCCAGGCCCGTTCGGCGACGGGCTTGTCCCCCGCCGTGAGATCGGTGAATTTCACCCGGTCGAAGAACGGCTTCACGTAGCCTTCGAAGCGGCCGCCTCGCGCCGCCATTTCCATGTAGCACTTGAAGCTGCCGGACGACACTTCGACTCCGCCGTACGAGCGGAGGAACGGGTTCAGGGTCGGGAGCGACACATTCTCGACCTTCAGATGCGCCTCGAAATGCGGCTGATCCGCCAGGGGATCGGCGTCCGCCGCCGCCGCCAGATGGCCGCCTCCGATCGTGTCCCCCGCGAGGTTCAAGTGGGCGGGGAATTCCCCCCCGCCTTTTTCCGGACGGTTGCGCAGCCCGGTGGCCACGGCCTGCAGGTGCTCCACATAGACGTCAATCACCGGATGGGCCGTCTGATCGACGTAGTGAATCCGGCCGTCGACGATCTTGAGATGGGTGATGTCGATCGGGAAAATCGCCGTGACCACATCCTGCCAGCGCCGGTCCACCTCCAGCTGGCTGGATTCGGGCGTCGCCGCCTTGATGAAATTGATCCGGCAGGCCTCAATCGTAATGTCGCCGACAAACTTGCCGTGGATGAGCTCCCGCCAGGCGAGGGAGAAATCAATCGCCTGCGCCGAAAAGAAGGGCGCGGATTTCGAGCCCTGCAGCTTGACGATCCGGATGCCGCGCAGATCATAGGCCCCGCGCCATACGGCCACGTGAATCTTGGCGACCTGGCCGGCGTAGCCGGGGATTTGATTCAGGCTGCGGTTGATCTCCGTCCGGAGGACGAAGGGCAGGGCGATGCGGGCGGCGATCAGCACCGCCAGGAGGATGGCGAGCCCGATCATCAACCGGCGGTAAATCGTCCAGGCGGCCATCCAGAACCGCCTGACGGCATCCGCGTCGCGGCGGAGGGCGTGGGGGGGGGCGGAGGCATCCATACCCCTCCTTGGACCCAAAAATCGGCCGCAGGAGCCCATCGCCGATGCGATTCAGGCCGGGCGTCGGACGGCGCGCCCGAATCGGCTCAGCCCTGGCGCCGTTGATAGAGGCGGTTGGCGTCCAGCTGGTGATCGAGCATCATCCTCACCTTCTTTTGCAGCTGCGGCACCAGGTCCGGATTGAGCAGGAAGACATCCTCCTCGGCGGGCGTCGCCGCCGTCCGGAGCAGCGGGTGCCGGGCCGATTGCAGCAGGCCGATCAATTCCTCGACATTGTCGACCTCGGCGCGGGTGATATTCTGCAGCTCGCGGAGGCGCTGGTCGCCGTCGAGGGGATAGATCGTGCTTTGCTTCACCGGATGACTGTAATCCGTGCGATCCAGGATCGCCTGGTACTGGATGGCGTTGCGGGCCGTCAGGCACAGGCAGGCGAAGGCCCGCAGCCGGGCGGCGGTCGTCTGCAGCCAGTCGGCCTTTGCGGGATCGGCGAGGCGGCCGGCGATATCGGCCATGGCCGTGGCGGCGGTCCGGAGGTTGCCGACCACGTAGTTGAGGTTCGCGCTGGCGAGCAGGGCGCCCGAGTATCCCTGGAAGAAAATATTCCCCTCCATGTTCATGAGGTTGGCCGCCTCCGCCTCGCTGTTGGCCTGGAACTGGAAAGGCCGGTAGGTGGAGCGTTCGTCGGCGGTGAGTTCGAGCGGAAAGGGTACGAACGGGCGGGTCAGCCAGCGCTGGTTGACCACCCCGATGCACAGCACGGGATCGCTGCCCAGCCGGCTGAGCGAGTCGACCGCCAGGCTGGTCTGGTGAAACGCCTCCAGCAGGCGGTCCGCCTCCGCCTCCCCGGCGAAGTCCGCCGCCACCGCCCGGACGAGCGCGATCCGGGCCGCCAGGCCCTGGATCGGGTGGGCGCGATACCGCTCGAGCAGGTCATAGGTCCACGGCGCCTCGTCCGGCTGAAGGTAGACGATCGGCCGGGCGGAGGGCTGGGCGTGGCATTGCTCCAGGGCCTCGGTCATTTCCTCCAGCTGGGGTACACCGCGGACCGGGTACGTCGCGCTGTAGTTCCAATGGCTGCCAATGCCCACCTTGGGGGAGTTTCCCTCGCGGCTCCGGCCGTTGAGCATCTGCCCCGGCTTCAGGCTCACCACCACGGAGTCCACCTCGGCCTGGGCGATCACCCCGGATCCGTAGGTCGCGCTGACGTCCGCCCGGATCCCGGCGTCGGCGGCGCCGGCCTGGATGGCCGAAAAGAATCCGGTGATCCGATCGGCCGCGCTGCGGTGCTCGCACCAGGTCGGTCCGTTGGCTCCCGGATACAGGCTCGCGCTCCAGCAGAAGCCGCCTCCGGAGTCGTTCGTGACAAAATCGAAGGTGTCGATCGGCGCCGCGCGGCAGAGTTCGGCCACGGCCCGGCGGTAGATCGCCAGCACCTCCGGCTGGTCGACGCACATCGAATAATAGGCGTGCCGCGAGCGCACCGGCTGGTCGCAGCGGGGACCCCGCCAGTCCGGATGGGCCTCGAACACCCCTTCGGGCAGCCAGGCCGGCTCGATGCCCTGGAACACCGCCTTCAGGCCGAGCTCCCGCAGGACGGCGCCCCGGGCCCGGACGATCTCGAGGTTGCGCCGGGCGTAGTCGGCGGGCAGCCAGGGGGCCAGCTCCGGTGGGACCACCACCTTGAAGATCGAGGACGCCAGCATGCCCCAGTTCGGGTACGGATCGGTGCGGTCGAGGTCCCACTGCCAGCG
>Ga0302319_10018776_pt1 | contig 12592 bp, 11 predicted proteins | sample Bog_T0_2_FD_203319 | JGI IMG/M metagenome (GOLD analysis project Ga0302319, IMG submission 203319) | Peat permafrost microbial communities from Stordalen Mire near Abisko, Sweden - Bog_T0_2 | ecosystem: Environmental > Terrestrial > Soil > Wetlands > Peat | place: Sweden: Abisko, Stordalen Mire... | reverse complement strand
TCTGGCGTGTGAATCCGAGAAAACTTGCCCGCCTTGGCTTGTGCCAGGGACTCACGCAGGCCTGGCAGCGCATGCCCCGCATCGTCTTCGATTGCGCGGGCTACCTTGTTTACGTCCATCTTCTTCAGTGTCTTCACGGCTTCGCCCCCCGTTTAATATCCTTGGGTTTTACATTCGCTTGTGCGGCCTTAGCGTAGACCATCACAAGCAGCACAATCTCCTCGGCTGTCAGGTGGAAATAAATCACCCTTACTCCGCCGCGCTTTCCCATCCCAGGGCGGCTCCAGCGCACTTTGCGCGCCCCGTCCGCTCCTGGTATGACATCGCCAGCATCCGGGTTGGTGGAAATCCAGTCGATGAACGCTTCGCGTTCTGCATCGCTCCATACTGCCTTCGCCTGCTTCTGAAATTCGGCGGTTTCGATGACAGTATGCATGAATTTATTGTACACCCAATTAAATAAATATATTTCAGGAAGGCCGGAGTGGTTGCCGCCATTACCTACCGCGCCGCAGCAAACATCACAGTGAGCCGCGCTGCATTAAATGTCAATGACGTGGATCCTCCCAGCCGGTGGGAGTGGCTTGTAGCGCTCGTTTAGATATGCGCGGCCTTGACACCGATCCGACCCCGGCTATGCTCCGGGAATCCGGGGAATGTCACTCTCTGCAATTCATTGCAAACCATAGCGCTAACAAACAGCCATTCGGCCACTTTCATAAAAACGAACAGCCATCAGAACAGCCACCAACGAAATTTGGCCTCCCGTTTTCGAGAGGCCAATTTCGATCTAAACTCTTTGTTTTGTTGGTGCCGGGAGGGGGGGTCGAACCCCCACGAGAGGTTGTCTCGGCGGATTTTGAGTCCGCTGCGTCTGCCAGTTCCGCCATCCCGGCTGAGGGTGGGCGCCAAGCGTCAGTATCGCATAGGGGCGCGTTCTGCGTCACCACTTGCGGCGCCTTTCCATGGAGTTTTTGGGCGGTTTCAGGCCTGTTATCCACGTTACAGCCGTGCGACAATGGAACGTGACCGTGATGACAACTTCCCCTTTCCCTGGTCAGACTCCCAGCCGGAAGACTGGCTCTGAGGAAGCTCCCGCAGCCGCAGCCGTTACCCCGGAGGTGCTGGCGCAGCACAGCATCACACCAGACGAGTACGACCGAATTTTGAACGCGCTGGGCCGGGTGCCTTCGCTGACGGAGCTGGGCATTTATTCGGTCATGTGGAGCGAACACTGCTCCTACAAATCTTCCAAGTTCCACCTCAAGCGCCTGCCTACCGAGAGCGACCGCGTGGTGCAGGGACCGGGTGAGAACGCCGGCATTATTGACGTCGGGGATGGCTGGGCCTGCGCATTCAAGATCGAAAGCCACAATCACCCCAGTTACATTGAACCGCATCAAGGCGCGGCTACCGGCGTTGGTGGCATCCTGCGCGACATCTTCACCATGGGTGCCCGTCCGCTGGCAGTGATGGATTCGCTGCGCTTTGGACCCATAGAACCTGGGGCGGACAGCGACGAGCTGGTGCACAAGAACCACTCCATAGTCGAAGGTGTGGTCAGCGGCGTAGCCAGCTATGGCAACTGCTTCGGTGTGCCCAACCTGGGCGGCGAGACGAAATTCGAGGCTTGTTACAATGGCAATCCGCTGGTCAATGCTTTTGCACTGGGCATGGTCAGGATTGACGAGATCTTTTATGGCAAAGCAGCCGGGGTGGGCAACCCGGTCATCTATGTGGGAGCCAAGACAGGGCGCGACGGCATCCACGGTGCGACCATGGCCAGCGAAGAGTTCCACGAGGGGACGGAAGCGAAGCGGCCCAACGTTCAGGTCGGCGACCCCTTCATGGAGAAGCTGCTGCTCGAGGCGTGCCTTGAAGCCATGCAGACCGGCGCCATCGTCGGCATTCAGGATATGGGCGCGGCGGGATTGACCTGCTCGACCTGCGAGATGGGCGCGCGCGGCGGCGTGGGCCTCGATGTCGAACTCGACAATGTTCCCCAGCGCGAAACCGGCATGAACAGCTACGAGATCATGCTCTCGGAAAGCCAGGAGCGCATGCTGCTGGTGGCCGAGGCCGGCCGCGAAAACGAAGTCCTCGACGTCTTCGCCAAGTGGGGACTGGACGCGGTGATCGTGGGATCGGTCCAGCTTGAGCCGCGGCTGCGCATCCGCCACCATGGCGTGCTGGTTGCGGATATTCCGAATGAGTCGTTGACCGACGATGCGCCGCTCTACCATCGCCCTGTCGGCACATGGAAAGCGCCTGTGCCGCTCGACCCGCCTGCTGAAGTGCTGGAAGAGTTAACCAAGCCTCGGGATTACACTGCCGATCTCAAGAAACTGCTGGCCAGCGCGAATGTCTGCTCCAAGCGCTGGGTGCACGAGCAGTACGACACCATGGTCCAGACCAACACGGTGCAGGGCCCGGGCGGCGAAGCCGGCGTAATGCGGATTAAGGGCACTGGAACGCCAGGTCATGAGCGCGGGCTGGCGATGGCGCTCGATGGCAATGGGCGCTGGTGTTATCTCGACCCTAAGCTGGGCGCGATGCACGCTGTGGCTGAGGCATGCCGCAAGGTGGCTTGTACCGGCGCGACGCCAGTTGCCGCTACGAACTGCCTCAACTTCGGCAACCCGGAAAAGCCCGAGATCATGGCCCAGCTTTCCGCAGCCATCGACGGCATCGGCGAGGCCTGCACGGCGCTTGGCACGCCGATTACCGGCGGCAATGTTTCGCTTTACAACGAGACCAAGGGCGTCGGCATTTATCCCACGCCGGTTATCGGCATCGTCGGTATTCTCGAAGACGTTAGCAAAGCGGTTCCAGCCGATTTTCAAAGGACCGGTGACCTGGTCCTGCTGATCGGCGAAGGTATGGGCGCGGGAGTGCCGCCCATCGCGCTGGCGGAGTTTGGCTCCTCCGAGTTCGCCAAGGAGGTGCTCGGCGAACTCTGGGGCGAGCCCACCTATCTGGATCTCGAGGCCGAGTGGCAGCTCCACAAATGTCTCGCTGAACTCTCCGAGCAGGGACTGATTTCTTCAGCCTTCGATATCTCCGACGGCGGCATTGCCACCGCGATCGCTCAGGCTTCCTTCCGCAATGGGATCGGAGCCAATGTCGGCGTGATTCCAGTCCCCGATGGACCGCCAGCCCTCGCGCTCTTTGGCGAACACGCCACGCAGGTGGTTCTGACCTGCAGCCCTGCGAACAAGGAAAAGATCGACGAACTGGTCTTCAGTTATCCCGAGCTCTCGTGTTGGGAGATCGGTGAAACTGTCGCCGATAAAGTCGAAATCCGATTCTCCTCCGAAACATCCAATGAACATGCCGAAGTCCTGATCGATTGCCCGATTTCGGAGCTTCGCAAGCCGTGGGCGTCTGCGCTTGAAGCTGCTCTTTACGACGAGGTGACGGTTTGAGCCAGTTGCTTTACCAGGGCGTCGCCGGCGTGGAAGACGAGTCCGCTCAACTTGCATCCCATCCCACCCTGGCCCCAAAAGGCGCGGCGAAGGCGGGGCTCTCGGATTGTGATTCTTCCCGCAATGGCGAAGACCCCAAGCTCCGCGAAGAATGCGGCGTCATGGCTGTCTATGGCCACCCGGAAGCAGCCCGCCAGGTCTACCTCGGCCTCTACGCCCTCCAGCATCGCGGGCAGGAATCCGCCGGCATTGCCACCGCCAACGGCCACAATCTCTCCAACATCAAGGGCATGGGCCTGGTTTCGGAAATCTTCACTGAAGACGTCCTGCGCAAGCTGCCCGGCGATCTGAGCATCGGCCACACACGCTACTCCACCACTGGCGATTCGGCGCTGCTCAACGCCCAGCCGATACGCGTCGATTCCACCAAGGGCCTCATCGCCATCGCCCACAACGGCAACCTGGTCAACCTCGGCAACCTGCGCGAGAAGCTCGATCGCGCCGGAGCTTATTTCCAGACCACTTCCGACTCGGAAATCATGGTCCAGCTCATCGCCCATTCGAAGGCTGCGTCGCTGGTGGACGCCATCGCCGATTCGCTGGGGCAGGTCGAGGGCGCATTCTCGATCGTCATGATGACGCGGGACAAGATCTTTGCCGCCCGTGATCCGCGCGGCTTCCGCCCGCTGTCGATGGGGCGCATCAAGAATGCAGGCGGCCCCGACACCATCGTCTTCGCCTCGGAGACCTGCGCCTTCGACCTGCTTCGCGCCGAATACGAACGGGATGTGCTGCCAGGCGAGCTGATCATGGTCTCCGCTGACGGAGTCACTTCGCGCCAATACGCCTCCGGCTTCGAGCAGACGAGCTGTATCTTCGAGCACGTCTACTTCGCCCGCCCCGACAGCCGCATCTACGGCCGCTGGGTGCAGGAGAGCCGGGAGCAAATGGGCCGTCAGCTGGCCCGCGAGTCCGGCGTTCCAGCCGACATCATTGTTCCCGTCCCGGATTCAGGGGTCACCGCTGCCCTCGGCTATGCCGAGGAGGCCAAGATCCCCTTTCGCTTCGGCCTCATCCGCAACCATTACGTTGGCCGCACCTTCATCGAGCCGGAGCAGAAGGTGCGCGACTTCGGTGTCAAGCTCAAGCTGAACCCGGTACACAACCTGCTCGCCGGCAAGCGCGTTATCCTCATCGACGATTCGATCATCCGTGGGACGACAAGTCGCAAAATCGTCCGAATGGTGCGCGGAGCTGGCGCCAAGGAAGTGCATCTGCGCATCAGCTGCCCGCCCACCATCTCGCCCTGCTTCTACGGCGTCGACACTCCGAGCAAGCGCGACCTCATCGCCGCCAACAAATCCGTCGAAGAGATCCGCCAGTTCATCGAAGCCGATACGCTGGCTTACCTCTCGCTCGACGGGCTGTTGCACTGCTGCGACGACGGACTAAATCCGCAACCGGCCGGACAAACGGGGATTCAGGGCAACAACTACTGCACAGCCTGTTACACGGGAAACTATCCCACGCAATGGGTCGACGTGGATGAGATTTTGCCCGCGCGTTATCCCAAGACGGAAGACGTCCAGTTGAGTCTTTTGGAGAGTAAGTAATTCCGAATCAGCCGGTAGAGTAATATTCCCCCAAAAAGGGGGTGCCCGCTTGTGTTTTCGTCCGTAAGTCGTTGATAAAGATGACGTTATTGTCGAATTAAGGTGCGATATACGGCGCTTTTACGGCGTTTTTGCGCACTTTTTGAATCGCAATGCATTGTCAGTTCAATTGCCCGGGCCATGCGGTTTCTTCTTTTTCCACCCTTTTTGATTATGGACTGATCGGAGATAATTCCACGCAATCGCGCTTTCGGGGCCGAGGGGCAAGGAGATTGCGGGGCTGTCATGTGAGAGCCCCGTATCTTTCTGCATTTATCCGAGCTGAAAGAACAGCACTTCCGCGCCGTCTTTGCCAGCCTGAATCGACACTTCTGCTTCTTCCGAAAGAGCCAGCCCATCGCCCTGGGACAGCGCCTTGCCATTGACTACGGCGGAGCCGCGGGCCACCTGCACCCAGCCGTACTTATAAGCTCCAAAGGCATGTTCGATTTTCGCTCCAGCATCGAGCCGCGCTGCGTAGAGATCCGCATCTGTCACCCAGGTCAGGGAATTGTTGCGTCCCTCGGGTGAAGCAACCAGGTGCAGCAGGTTGCGCTCAGCAGCAATGGGAAAGCTTTGCTGGCTGTAGCTCGGCGTCACGCCGCTCTTGCTCGGCAAAAGCCAAATCTGCAGCATGTGCGCGGGAGTCGTCGCCGAAGCGTTGTACTCCGAATGCCGAATCCCGGTCCCAGCCGACATATGCTGCAACTCGCCGGGCACGATCACTCCACCCGAACCGAGCGAATCCTTATGCGCGATACCGCCGTCGAGCACGTAGGTGACAATCTCCATCTCGCGATGGCCATGTGTTCCGAAGCCGCCGCCGCCCTGGATCACGTCTTCATTGATGACGCGCAGGGCGCGGAAGCCCATGAATTCGGGGTCGTGGTAGTCGGCGAAAGAGAAAGTGAACTTGGAATCGAGCCAGCCATGGTTGGCGTGGCCGCGATCATTGGATTTACGAACTGCGAGCATTGGAAATTTCCTCTTCTTCCCAGCTGATTTCCGGTGTTGGCCTGGGCCAACATCTCCGCTCCACTAGTTACTAAGTAAGGCAAATATATACTTGACACACAACGCGAAAAGGCGCATGATTACTACATGGACGCGCCTGAGACACTGCAAAACGCGATTATTTACTTCAGCGATCCCGACCGCTGCTTTGAATATGCCCTCAATCTTCGCTGGCCGGATGGGTTGGTAAGTTGCCCACGGTGCGGTAGCGATCAGCATTCGTTCATCAAGACGCGGCGCATCTGGTTCTGCAAGGGCTGCAAGCAGCAATTCAGCCTCAAAGTCGGCACGATTTTCGAGGATTCGCCGCTCGGACTGGATAAGTGGATGAGCGCGTTTTGGATGATCTGCAATTGCAAGAACGGCGTATCGAGCATGGAAATTCACCGCGCTCTCGGCATCACTCAGAAGTCCGCATGGTTCATGCTTCACCGTATCCGTGAGGCCATGAAGGATGAGCCGACACAGCTTGCAGGCACGATTGAGATGGATGAGACCTTTGTGGGCGGCAAGGTGAAGAACATGCACAAGCACAAGCGGCCCAAGGGAACGGGACGCAGCGGCAGACCGGTGGCTGGACAAGCCAAGGCTATCGTAGTGGGCATGTTGGAGCGCGGTGGCCGGGTACGCGCCGAAGTAGTAGCGGATCGGACGCGGGAGGTGCTTCATCAACTCGCGGCGGAAGACATCGCAGACGGTTCCACGCTCATCACGGATGAGTGGCATCCCTACAAGGGAACCAATCTCCAGCATGAAATCATCAACCATGCCGAGGCGTATGTGAATGGTCTGGTTCATACAAACGGTATCGAAAACTTCTGGTCCCTTCTCAAGCGCGGCCTGAATGGTACATACGTTTCGGTTGAGCCGTTCCATCTCTTCCGCTACATCGATGAGCAGGCGTTTCGCTATAACCACCGCAAGGGCATGAACGATCAGGCGCGGTTCGAGTTTGCCATGAAGCAGGTCTTCGGCAAGCGGCTTACCTATGCGGATCTCACCGGCAAGGCGGAAGATGCTCAGGCTTGACGCCTTGAAACGGAAGCGCCAGGGCCGAGGGAAGCGGAAGTCTTAATCCGCATTTCGAAAAACAATCGCATGGAGCGTTACCTGATCGTCTGTGAATGAATAGAGAACAACGATCTCCGGAATTCGGTGCACTTTGAAACCATTTTGGGCATAGACCCAAAAGAGTCCACTTCTGTGGGTTCCCGCTTGCGGATCGCGTGAAAGGGTCCATTCGATTCCGCATATAGCCTCGTCTACTAGGCGAAATGACTTTTTAGCGGCCTCGATGTCTTGAGTGACCTCGCGTTCTTGAACGATTCCACGCATTACCATCAGACGGCCTATCCCTTGAGTGCGGCGATTTTCCTATCAGCCCACTTCATGTCGGCCTCTGTGATCTCTGCGGGGGTAGCCAGAACGGTGAAGATGGGTAAATCTTCTCCCAACTCGGCCAAGCGCCATGGCTCATTGTGAGTCTTAAGACTGATCGAGGTTGCAGTATGAGCATCACAAATCGCATCGATGATCCTGTCGATATCGCCAATTTCGCTCGGCACAAATAACGAATCAATATCCGGCTCTTGCAAGGAGATGAATTCTCTAGGATCGAATTGGCGATATGGCTCTCGGACGAAAATCTTGCGTTCCTGTGCCAGTTCGTCAACTATGGCTGGTATACATGCGGGAACTGGCCCGTGTTGACGCTTTACGTAACGAGCGCCAGTCAAAGGCTTCCCGGTTTTCAAAAACGCCCCCGTCTCGGCGTACCACAATATCTTGTTGAGTTTGGTAGCCCCGAGCCGAGCAGGGTTATCCTGCGTCCTCCAGCAAATATAGTGGACGAGGGCCTTGAACTTGGTTCGCTTGAACTTGCCTTCAGTCGGAAGCCTAAGAGCCATAGAATCACCATTCAGGACCAGTTTTCCACAGCGCAACAACGATGCAAGCGTCTGTCCTAACCCCAATGTTTCATGTAGTTTAGACGGTGTCAATGCAGAAAGATACCGAATTGTCACCAAGATTTCCACAAAAGTAACTAGCTTTAGTTTCGCATTTTATTCGCCACTTTTCAAGTGGCAATAATTTTCCGCATGAACGTCAGACCAACTCCCGCTTCCTACTATGCGAAGTAGTATTATTACTTTTTCTTCTTCGTTTTGCGCTTGAGCTTCGGCACTTTCTTGGGGATGGTCACTGTCTTTGGGGCTTTGAATAGCTTCGCCATCCCCGCATCGAATTTGTCTCGGGCCTCTGGCCCTTCGTTGTATTCAGGCTTCATTTTCTCATGCCTTTTCTCATTACCTTAACCAGGCTAGCAGTGTTGGTCTTTCGTGAGCGCGTAATCTGATGCTCTTCCCCTAAAGAATCGACAATTACAAATGTGTACGACCGATTGTTCTCTAACTTTTTGGGATCGGTCTCCCTAAGAAGGAATCTCACCCATCCCTGAAGGGGTTTGCGAGCCGCAAGATCGCAAGGTATCGAAGGGAACGCAGGAACTAGCGCCTCTATACGATCACTCAGTTCAAATCGATTTTCATCTGGAGTAGGGTCAAGCCCGTATTCAAAGTCTTGATCGTTGAACTCCCAGGCGTAAAAGTCTTTTTGCCTGTCCATCTCGACTCGTTCGCCGTCGATTTCAACACTCGCGGTGAAGTCTCGTATGTATTGGGTCTCCGAAGATGTATTGACCACGTAAATCTCGATAAGGATATCTATATCGATGGCGAACTCCTTACGCATGCCCTCAACCAACTGCCGAGTCATATCGGCAACAGGGCTTTTGGGCGCGGTAACAACCCTATAAATTTCTCCATCTATCTTGCCGACTGATTTCGGTACTGGCTCGTCTACCACAGCTTCACGCACAGGGGGCTGATTCTGAACCGGCTCCGGCAATACCCCTTTGCGCGCAAGGATGGTCTCAACCTGGCGTTCCAGATTTTTGGAGAAGTGCTTGTCTGCCTCCTTGTTTCGACGGTAGGCGATAACGTTGAAGATTGCGCCTATCGCCACGCAAACTAAGAAAATCACCAAGCTGATGAGGACGCCTTGGATATTCACCATTAGGACCGGTCCCGCGGCGTGAGCGTCAGGCAATGGCGCGGATGCAACTGCCTTAACTGCTGGCGGATGGAGCGCGACATATGTTCCATAGGCGCAGTAAACCGCTGGAAGCAGCGAGAGGATGTTCGCGAGTTTGGCCGCAATATCGAAACCGGATCGCTTTTCAGGCATAGGTAATTGTCCTTCCACACTGCCATGTGTGGCAAGTATATAATTACCCTAAGTAACAAATAGATGCACTTGGTTTTGCTCGTCTGAGCAATAGAAATCAGTGTCAGGCAATGGATGCGGCGAGGTTGAAAAGGGTTCAAACGGAGCTGAGAGCGGGAGCTTCGAGAATGAAAAGCTCACTTGGATGTCGTGAATTCAAGCGGGCCGTTCAGGGCAGGGTTGGAATGACAACACAAGACTATCAATGGCTGTAGATATAAAGTATCCCACCCTAGGGCAAAACCGGATTTACCGTGTCCTGACGAGCGCCTGTGATGGTTCGCCGCTGCCTGTTGGTCGCGTCGAGATGGGAGCGGCGGCCTCGGGATATATCAACTCTGGCTTTGCCTTAACCACAACAACAAAAGCGTGGCAAGGGTGGGGCACCCGCATTTGTTTCGTTCTAAGGACCTTAGCTGCTGGAGGAGGAACTGGCCGGCGCGCTGGCGGCTGGCGCAGCGGCCGGAGCTGCCGGCGCGGGGGCTGCTCCGCTATCGCCGGATTTGGTCTCGATTTTGGATTCGTTCGCAGTGGAGGCGTCCGATCCGGCTGCGGGAGGCTCGCCCGATCCCTCGGCCTTCTTGGATCCGCCTTTGCCGGCGTAGTCATTCACATACCATCCGGCGCCCTCGAAACGCAGCGCGGGCGCGGTCACCGGGCGGATCAGGACTCCGTGGCATTTCGGGCATTCGCGCTCCGGTTCGGCGCTGAAATTCTGGATCTTTTCAAAGCTGTAGCCGCACGAAGTGCAGCGATATTCATAGAGTGGCAAGTGCGCTCCTCCAAATAAAAGTGTTCCTGTTTCGATTCTAGGGCAAAACCCGAATGACTGTGTCCTGCGCGCCTTTGCGATGATTCGCCGCTCCCGGTTGGCCGCGTAGAGTTGGGAGCGATTACCTCGGGATTTATCCACTCTGGTTTTGCCATAGCCTCCTCGTCGAATTCGAGTCCGCGCAGGCAAAATTACAAAATTTCTAAAAAAAACGCTTGCATGCTCACCTACTTCATGTGTTACCGTCTGTAGCATTATGATGAGTAACGTTACAGAGGGTCGCGACCTGCCCAGGACCGATGCCGTTGAACACGATCCATCGGAATTGGGTGAGCTGGAACGCAGCGTTCTTCAACTCCTTTGGCAGCACGGCATGCTCGCCGCCGAACAGGTGCGTGAAGAACTGTATCTACAAGATCGTCCGCTCAAGGATTCGACGGTGCGCACCGTGCTGCGCCGGCTAGAAGAAAAGGGCTATGTAACGCACATCCTCGATAACAGGACGTTTCTCTATTCTCCGGCGGAGCCCGCGCCGATGGTCGCCGGCCGCGCGGTCAAGCGCATTCTGGAGTGGTTCTGCGAGGGGTCGGTTGAGCAATTGCTCGTCGGCATGGTGGATTCCTCCGTACTGGATCGCAAGGAACTGCAGCGGCTGGCCGAGCGTATCGCTGCTGCGCAGTCTTCCCAGAAAGTAGGCGGTAAAACGGCAAACACCGATGGCAAAGGAGTGAAATGATGCTCAGCCAGAGTGGTTTACAGAGTGGGTATTGGATGCATGGCGGGTTTTGGATTCTCGAAGCCGCCTTTCGATCGCTCCTGATGGCAGCGGCCGTCTGGGGCGCCATTCGCCTGTTGCGTGTGCAGGCCGTGCTGGCCCAGAAACTGGCCTGGGCGCTGGTGCTGGCGGCCGCCGGAATCATGCCGCTGGTCATGAACACTCCTTGGCTGGCCCTGGACAAGGCGCTGCGCATTCCTGTTCGACCGTTGGCCGGAAGCGAATCGCAGTTACAAAGATTCTCCGCGTCGCAACCAGCGGCAAGTGCGCCGCAGTTGGTAAGGCTTCAGATCAAGAGCTCTGCGCATGCCGAGAAACCGTCGCCACTCCATTCCAGCAGGGCAATTCACGCGCAGGTTCCCGCGCAACCATCCATAGAGACGCTGGTTCTGGCCGACGCCAGGTCTTCTACGGTTTCGAGCGCTTCCACCAGCCCAGGGTCAGGTGCAGCCTCGGTCCCTGTCGCGGCGGCCTCACATCGACCGGAGGTGTCTTCGTCATCGGGCCAGCTACGCAGTTCGTGGTGGAGCTGGCCGGGAGTCGAGCGAATGCTTGCGCTGATCTATATGGTTGCGGGCGGACTGCTCCTTCTACGAATCTCTGTCGGACTGGCTATCGCATTTCGCATCTGGAGGAGTTCCAAGCCAATTGCGAGTTTCGCGCCGGGCACGATTCCGCTTCTGGAGACGAATGTCTCGCTTGCTCAAGGTGTCCGGATCAGCCTGATCCTTTCAACTCCAGTCACCATCGGCTCAACGGTGATTCTTCCTCTCGATTGCGTTGGGTGGGATGAGGCCAAGCTGCGCGTTGTGCTCGCTCATGAGCAGTCGCACGTCCGGCAGGGTGATTTTTACCTGCAACTGCTGGCCGCCGTGCATGCCGCTGTTTTCTGGTTCAGCCCGCTCGGCTGGTGGCTGCAACGCAAACTTTCCGAACTGGGCGAAGCCCTGAGCGATCGCGCCGGCCTCGAGCAGGCAGCGAATCCAGCCTCCTACGCCCAGATCCTTCTGGAATTTGCGGCCATGCCGCGCCCCCACCCACTTTCCACCCCGCTTGCAGGAGTAGCCATGGCACGCAGCAAACATCTTTCCAGCCGCATCGAGCGCATTCTCAATGCCGGCAATTTCCGAAAAGCCTTCACTGGTGGGCGCGGCCACGCAGTTCTCGCGGTGGGCCTCGTCCCGGTCGCGCTGATCGCTGTAGTCGCCTGCATCCGCATTGTTCCAGCCGTCGAAGCCGCCCAGGCCCCAAGCGCCACCACCATCGCCGGCAAGGTTACTGGGACCCTCCCGACGCAATCGATTACCGGCCAAGTTACCGGACAGGTGACAGGCCAGATCTCGAATGCTTCGACGATCGCGCCTGCCGAGCCCCTGGCAGGCCAGGTTTCGGGGCAAGTCTCGGGTCAAGTCTCGGGGCAAGTCTCGGGTCAAGCTTTCGGCCAGGCTTTCGGCCAGGTTTCGAGTGAATCTTCGGACCAGGTGACTTCGATCGGTACCGGTCAGGAGCCGACCCCGGCCCCCGCGCCTGCTCCTGTGGCACCGAATCCATCATCCGCTGATGTTGAGCCAGCGCCAGCTCCCGAGCCGGTGCCAGCTCAGGAGGCCGACACGATCGTCGCTCCTCAAGTTCCCGCGTCCCCTGATCGTAGACATGGGTCGGTGCATAT
>Ga0302319_10018775_pt1 | contig 12592 bp, 12 predicted proteins | sample Bog_T0_2_FD_203319 | JGI IMG/M metagenome (GOLD analysis project Ga0302319, IMG submission 203319) | Peat permafrost microbial communities from Stordalen Mire near Abisko, Sweden - Bog_T0_2 | ecosystem: Environmental > Terrestrial > Soil > Wetlands > Peat | place: Sweden: Abisko, Stordalen Mire... | reverse complement strand
ACGTATCGCCTGGCGCAACAGGTTCTGGATGTGGTCCGGCCGGGTTTCCACTTCCCGGTGGATCACTTTGGCGGCGACCCTGGTCACCAACTCGACCAGCATGGCTTCCCGGTCCGTGAAAAAGGCCTCTTTTTCGGCCTGGGCTGCCTCCAGCAGCGCCGCAAAGCGGGACAGGCGTTCGCCATACTGCGCCAGGCCCTGCTCGGTTCCCTGCTTTTCACCGGCCTCGTAGCCCTCGCGCTGGCCCCTGCTGTGGCCTTCCTGGTACCCGGACTCCTTGGCTTTGGTCTCAAGCTCAAGGGCCTTGGCCTGGGCCTGGGTCCCCATCTCCTCGGACTTGGCCTGGGCCGCCTTGAGCAGCCGCGCCGCCTGCTGGCGCAGATCTGCCGCCTCTTCGCGCTGGCGCAGGGCCTCGGGGTCGAGCTTCACCTCTGCAGGAACGTCCTTCTTGTCGGCCCCGTCCCGCTTGCGCCGCAGTTCTGCAAGGGCCGCCGCCGCCACCTGTTCGACCAGGTAGGGCTGGGCGCCGACCGAATAGGTGCGGGCTTCAAGGACCCGGGCGGACTCAAACAAAGACTTCCTCCTCGCCTCCGCGCGCCACGACGATCTCGCCCATCTCTTCGAGCTGGCGGATCGTGTTCACGATCTTCTGCTGGGCCTCCTCGGTGTTCTTGAGGCGCGTGGGGCCCATGACTTCCATTTCTTCGAGGATCAGCGCGCGGGCGCGCTGCGACATGTTCTTGAGGATCTTCGCCTTGACCTCTTCGCCGGCGCCCTTCAGCGCCAGGATCAGGTCCTTCTGGTCGACCTCGCGCAGGATGCGCTGGATCGACTTGTCGTCGATGAGCAGCACGTCGTCGAAGACGAACATCAGCCGCTTGATCTCGTCGGCGAGGTCCGGGTTGGTCTCCTCGAGCTTCTCCATGATCGCCTTCTCGGTGCTGCGGTCGACCCGGTTGAGCATCTCGGCGACGGCGCGCACGCCGCCGGCGGCGGTCATCTCCTGCGTGAAGACGCTGGCGATGTTGCGCTCCAGCACCTTCTCGATCTCCATGATGATGTCCGGCGTCGCCCGCTCCATCACTGCGATGCGCTGGGCCACGTCCACCTGGATTTCGGACGGCAGGGCGCCCAGGATCGTCGCGGCGTGCTCGCTGTTGAGGTGGGCCAGGATCAGCGAGATCGTCTGCGGGTGCTCGTTCTGGATGAAGTTCAGCAGCTGCTGCGGGTCGGTGCGCTTGATGAAGTCGAAGGGCGTCATCTGCAGGGCGCCCTGCAGCCGGTTGATGATCTCGATGGCCCGCTGTTCGCCGAGCGCCTTCTCGAGGACGTCGCGCGCGTAGTCCACGCCGCCGGCGCTGATGTACTCCTCGGCCATGGAGAGCTGGAAGGTCTCCTCCATCACCGAGTCGCGCTCCTGCGGCGACACCTTCTTCATGTTCGCGATCTGCAGGGCCACCTGCTCGACGTGCTCCTCCTTCAGCTCCTTGAACACTTCGGAGCTGATCTCGGGGCCAAGCGAAATCAGAAGGATCGCCGCCTTCTGCTCGCCGCTCAACTTTGGTCCAACGGTGACAGCCATGTCGGGAGGGCCTCCTAGGCTTTCTCTTCAGACAGCCAGCGCCGGATGAGCATGGCGATGGCCTGGGGCTTCTCGCGGGCCAGTTTGCTGACCTGCTGGCGCAGCTGCGCCTTGCGCTGTTCCTCGAGCGCCAGCTCGCTGGGGCGGCCGACCTGGTCGAGCGGGATCGCAGCCTCCTCGGACGAGACGGCGTCGGATTCACCCACCCGCGTGATCTCGCGGATCAGGCGCTCCTGCACCCGCACCACCCTCGGCTTGAGGATGCTGTTGAGGAAGAAGAGCAGGAAGATCACGATCAGAAGGACGATCAGGCCCTTCCACAGGATCAGCCACAGCTCGGTGCGCCGGCCCTGCAGGTCGGCGAGCTCGGCGTTGTGCCGCTCGCTGGTGTCGAAGCTGATGTTCTCGACCGCCACCTGGTCGCCGCGGGCCAGGTCCAGACCGGCCGCCGCCACCACGGCCGAGCGGATCGACTCGATCTGCTGGGGCTGCAGGCTGTCCACCATCACCGCCACGGACAGGCGCTTGACCGCGCCGGGGGCCTCGACGACCTTGGCCACCTTCTTGTTCATCTCGTAGTTGACGGTCTCGGAGCTCTTCGAATAGCTGTTGTTCGAGGCCGCCGCGTACTGCGCTTGGTAGCCGGGGATGTTGCTCTCGGTGCCCGGGACGCCGCCGGGCAGGGTGCCCGTGCCGGTGTAGCTCTCGACGTTGCGCTGGGTGCTGCGCGGCAGGCCCTCGTTGTTCGCCACCGGCTCGTAGGTCTCGCTGTTCTCCTCGACCTGGTCGAACTTCAGCTCCGCCGTCACGCGCACCGCGGCCCGGTTGGGCCCCAGCACGCGGTCCAGCATGCCGGCCACCCGGCGCTCCATCTCGTGCTCGAAGCGGTGCTGGACCTCCAGCTGGCCGCTGGTCTGCTTGAGCATGCGCCCGCCCGTGACCGGCCCGCCGTCGGCGCCGCCATCCCCGAGGGCCTCCTCAAGCAGGTCGTCGCGGATCGCGTCGCTGAGCACGTCGCCGTGCGAGTCGAGCAGGGTCACGTTCTTGGGGTCCAGGCCCTCGACGCTTGCCGAGACCAGCATGACGATGCCGCGCACCTGCTCGGTCTTGAGCTGCTGTCCCTCGCGCAGGTCCACCACCACGCTGGCGGTGGCCGCCTTCTCGCGGCTGCTGTAGAGCTCGGGCTTGGGGATCACCAGGTTGACGCGGGCCGCCTCGACCTCGCTGAGGTGGCTGATGGTCCGCTCCAGCTCGCCCTGCAGGGCCCGCTGATAGTTGACCTGCTGGGTGAAGTCGGTGACGCCGAAGTTGTTCTTGTCGAACACCTCGAAGCCCACGCCCCCGCCCAGCGGCAGGTTCTGGCTGGCCAGGTTCAGCCGCGTCTCGTAGAGCTGCTCCTCGGGGACTTCGAGGGCCTTGCCGTCCTCGCCGATGCGGTAGGGGACGTTCCCCGCCTTGAGCTTCTCCACCAGGACCCCGGCATCCTTTGCCGAGAGGTTGGCGTAGAGTGTGCGGTAGCGGGGCTGGGCCTGGGTGTAGAGCAGGGCGCCCAGCCCGAAGACCAGCAACAGCGGGACGGCCACAACCACGACACGCTGGGTGGCGTTGAAGCGCTGCCACGCCGAGCGGGCCTGGTCGAGCAGCTGGCGGAGGAAGTCGTTCACAGAGAGCACCTCAATGCGCTAGACAGCATCGATCAAACGGACATCTGCATGACGGTCTGGTACGCGGAGATCACCTTGTCACGTACCGCCATGGTGAGCTGAAAGGCCAGATCGGCCTTCTCCATGGCGATGAACACCTCGTGGAGGTTGTCCGTGTCGCCCACGAGCAGTTTCTTCTCTTTCTGTTGCGAGTCGACGTCCAGGGCGCTGGCGGTCTTCACGGCGTCCGCGAGGAAATCCTGGAAGCTGGCCAGCGGCGCGGCCGCGGCCCCCGCTGCGCCCGCGGACGCGGCGCCCTGGGTCAGCTGCAGCATGCCGGCGGTGAGCGCCTGGCTGGGCGCCGCCTGCTGCAGCGGGGCCGTCGGGGGAATCGGGGCGATGGGTGCCATCTCTCTTTACCCGAGTGCGCGGCCGCCCTGGGCGGCCGCCGGTCAGAACGCCGAGGACTGCCCGACGATCGAGATCGCCTGCTGGGCCATGCTCTTGGCGCTTTCGATCGCGGAGACGTTGGCCTCGTAGGCCCGCGTCGCGGACATCATGTCCACCATCTCGTTGATCAGGGTGACGTTGGGCATGGCCACATAGCCGTTGGCGTCCGCGTCCGGATGCCCGGGCTCGTAGACCAGGCGCCCCGGGCCCTGGTCTTGGATCACCGAAACGACCCGCACGCCCTGGCCCTGGGCCCAGCCCGCCTGACCGAGTCCGAGCCCGGCCTGCGGGCCGGCGCCCGCCGCCATGGAGGGGCCCTCGGCAGCCGGGGCTGCGTCCGTGTCCGGGGGCAGGCCCAGCCCGGCCCTCAGGGTCGAGGGAAGCAGGAACTGGGTGTCCTCGCGGCGGGGCTCGAAGACGACCATCTGGCGGCGGTAGGGCCCGCCTTCGGCGGTGCGGGTGGTTTCGACGTTGGCGATGTTGTTGGCCACGACGTCCATGCGGAGCCGTTCGGCGGAAAGGCCGGACGCGCTGATCTCGAAGTTGCTGAAGACCCTCATGCCCCCCCCCTGCTCACTTGGCGTTGTCCGTGATCGCGTCGAGTATCTGGGCGAACTGATGCTGGGTGATCTGGGCCAGGGTCTGGTACCGGACCGTGTTCTGGGCCAGCAGGGACACCTCGGTGTCGATGTCCACGTTGTTGCCGTCGTTGCGCAGGCTGCTGGTGCTGTCCGTCACCAGCTCCGGCTTGATGCTCTGCAGATCCGGCGCCGCGTTCAACGCTATATGGCGGGGATCGGTCCTCGCCAGCCCAAGCTGTTGTGGCGCGCCGTCCTGGGCAGCCATGGCAGTCTTGAGCTGCTCCTCAAAAACCACTTCGGAACGCTTGAAACCTGGCGTGTCCACATTGGCGATGTTGTTGGCGATCGCAGAATGCGACAAAGCCGACGCATCCAGCGCGCGCTGGATGAGGTCGAGGGTATCTGTCGATAAAAGGCGTTCGATCACTATAAAGTGAAGAAAGTGTGAAGAGTTGGTTGCGAATACCCGTATTTGTGGAATACAGTTCCGCAATGAGTTACGTTCTGGGCTTGGGAATGTTAGTCTTGGAGTTACTCCCTGTCAAGGGGTTTGTGAAAACAATTGAAAATTCAGCCTGCTTAGTCCTTACCCACAACAAAAGAACAGTGGTTCAAAAATATTTCAAAAGCCGGAATTCCGTTCAGACTTGATTATCCAGCCGCTGGCTCGGCTTGGCAAGGGGCTTTTGGGCATAGGCCCTTGCCAGCTTGTCGGAACGTGGAACGCCATTCCCGAGCTGCAGGCTCAGCTCCAATTCCGTGCTTTCCGCATCCTTTTGGGCGTCCAGCGCCCGCCTTACCATTTTGTCAGCGCCCCGATCCGAGGCCGCGGGCAGCTCCGCGCGCAAGCGCTGGAGCTCCGCCGTGATGGCGGCCTTGCGCCGGAACAGCGGCTCCAGCGCGGCCGCGGCTTCCCCGCGCCGCAGAGCGCGCAAGGCCTCGCGGTTGGCCGCGGCGGCTTCGGCGAAGAGCGCGGCCAAGGCCGCGATGCCTTCGGACGCGCTCAGCGCAGCCCCCGGGCCAGGCACCATTCGCGCATGCGGCGGAACAGCTCTGCGCGCGCGTCGTCGTTGAGCGCGTGGGCATGCGGCGGCAACGCCAGGACCAGCTCCGCGGCCCATTCCCCCATGTCGCGGCGGCGCTTGAACTCGTGCGTGGCGCGCTGGCGCTCACGCAGGCGGCGCCAGGTCTCGCGCCCCACCGGAAGCCCATGGGCGGCCTTGGCGCGGGGCTTCGGCGCGGGGCCCTCGGCCAGCTCGAAGGCGGCGGCCTCGCCCGCGGGCGGCGCGCCCTGGGCCAGCGGGGCCACCGGGGACAGCGCCGGGGGCGGCAGCGGGGCGACGGCCTTGGGGGCCGCGGGCACGGGGGCGGCCTTGCGCTTGAGCCGCGCCTCCTTCATGCGCCGCAGCAGCTCGATCTGCTCCTCGGCCGCGGTCTTGCCCTTGGGGTTCATGCGCCCTCCGTCTCCGCCAGCAGGCGCCGCACGCGGTTGGCGCTTTCGCGCGAATTCTCCTCGGCGCGCCCGAGGGCGCGGCTGAGCAGGTCCTGGTCCCGCGACAGGGTCTGCACCGAGTCGCCCAGCGCCGACAGCATGCCCGTGTTCTGCTCCAGCTCGTCGCGGATGCGGGTGAAGACCTCGCCCGCGCTGCGGGTGAGCTCGACGCTGTCCTCGAGGGCGCGGTTGGCGCCGATGGCGGCGCTGATCTCGTCCAGGCGCAGTTGCACCTCGGTGAGGATCGACGTGATCTCGTCGGCCGCCTTGCCCGAGGCCTCGGCCAGCGCCCGGATCTCGACGGCCACCACGGCGAAGCCGCGCCCGGCCTCGCCCGCCCGCGCCGCCTCGATGCCCGCGTTGAGCGCCAGCAGGTTGGTGCGCCGGGCGATGCCCGTGATCTGCGTGAGGAAGCGCCCGATGCGCGCCGACATGTCCTTGAGCTCGGACATCAGCGCCGAGCTGCGGTCGAGCACGCCGCGGAAGTCCTCCACGTTGGCCAGCTCCAGCGCCACGTGGCGCAGGCCCTCGTCCGCGGACTGGGCCGTGCGCCCGGCCTCCTGCGAGGCGTCCGAGGCGTAGCGCTTGAGCTGCAGGCTGGTGCTGCCCAAGTCGCGGTTGATGACGATGAGCTTGTGCAGGTCCTCGGCGGACTGCTCCATCTGGGCGGCGAACTCGGCCAATTTGGCCCGGCCGGCCGCAGAAGTGCGCGGGGCCGGGGCCGGCGCAGGGGGCACCGGCAGGGCCCAGGCCGGGACCGGCGCCGCCACGGCGGCGGGGACGGCGCCGGCGGACCCAACGGACGAGGCGCCGGTGTGGAGCGCGGGCGTGCCCGACCCGGAACCGGCGTCGACGGCGGCGGCGGGGCCGCCGCGCTTGCCCAGCTCAGGCACGCGGCGGGCGTCCACCGCGCCCCGCGGCAGGCGGGCGGCGAACATGGCCCCGGCCAGGGCCGCCAGCAGGCCCCCCAGCAGGGCGCCCGCGGGGCCGGGCGCCAGCAGCTGGGCCAGCAGGCCCGCGGCGGAGCCGAACACCAGGATCACGGCCCAGCGCAGGGCCTTCATTGCGGGCCCGCGTCGGGCGGCAGGGACTGTCTCATCGCGGTGATCTCCTGAAGGGCCTGCAGGGGGGTCATGCTGTCCGTGTCCAGGGCCCGCAGCCGGGCCGCGAGCGCCTCCAGCGCCGGGTCCGGCGCCAGGTCGAAGAGATCGAGGGTGCGGTCCCCGCCTTCGGGCGCCTGGGGCGGCCGCCGGTGCAGCTCCAGCGAGGCCAGCACCTCGCGGGCCCGGCGCAGGACCGGCTCGGGCACGCCGGCGAGGCGGGCCACGGCCACGCCGTAGCTGTGTTCGGAGGCCCCCGGCCGTATGGAGTGCAGGAAGACGATGCGGCCTTCCCACTCGCGGACGGCCACCGAGTAGTTTCGCACGCGGGACAGCCTCTTTTCCAGCTCCGCCAGCTCGAAGTAATGGGTGGCGAACAGGGTGCGGCAGCCCAGGCCCGGGGCTTCGTGCAGGTGCTCGGCCACGGCCCAGGCGATGCTGACGCCGTCGTAGGTGCTGGTGCCGCGCCCGATCTCGTCGAGCACCACCAGGCTGCGGCGGGTGGCGTGGCGCAGAATGTTGGCGGTCTCGGTCATCTCCACCAGGAAGGTGCTCATGCCCCGGCTCAGGCGGTCGGTGGCCCCGACGCGGGTGAAGACCCGGTCCACCAGCCCCACGCGGGCCGAGGCCGCCGGCACGAAGCTGCCGCTCTGCGCCAGCACCACGATCAGCGCGGTCTGGCGCATGAAGGTGGACTTGCCCGCCATGTTCGGGCCGGTGATGAGCATGAGCTGGGTGGCGTCGGCGTCCAGCAGGCAGTCGTTGGGCACGAAGGCCCCGCCCTGGGCCCGCAACAGGGGTTCGAGCACCGGGTGGCGGCCGCCGCGTATGTCCAGCACCGCCGAGGCGTCCATCTGCGGGCGCACCCAGCCTTCCTTGGCGGCGGCCTCGGCCAGGGAGGCCAGGGCGTCCAGCGCGGCCAGCTCCGCGGCCAGCCCGATCAGGGCCCGGGCCTCGGCGGCCAGGGCCCGGCGCAGGCCTTCGAACAGCTCGGTCTCGCGGGCCTTGCGGCGGTCCTCGGCCGTGAGGACCCGGGCCTCGATGGCCGTCAGCGCGGGGGTGGTGTAGCGCTCGGCCGCCACCAGGGTCTGGCGGCGCTCCCAGCCCGCGGGGACCAGCTGGGCCTGGGCCTTGCTCACCTCGATGTAATAGCCGAAGACGCTGTTGAACTGCACCTTCAGGCGGGGGTTGCCGCTGGCGGCCCGTTCGGACTCCTGCACCGCCAGGACCGCCTCGCGGGCGCCGGTGGAATCCGCCACCGCCGCGTCCAGCGCCGCGTCGAAGCCCGGGCGCACGAAGCCGCCGTCCCGCAGCAGGGCCGGGGGATCCTCGACCAGCCCGCGCTCCAGCAGGTCCAGCAGGGGTCCGAAGGGCGCGGGTTCGGGCGGGGCCAGGGCCCCGGAGGCGCCGACCAGCAGCGCGTGCAGCTCCGGCAGCAGGCGCAGGGTCTGGCGGGCCCCGGCCAGGTCGCGGGGGCCGGCGGCGCGGCAGCCGGCGCGGGCCACGACGCGCTCCAGGTCGGATCCCCTGGACAGCAGCGCGCGCAGGGCCTGGCGCAGGGCCGAATCCCCGGCCAGGGTGCCCACGGCGTCGTGGCGCGCGGCGATGCCCCCCAGCTCGGACAGGGGGGCCCTGAGCCAGAGCTTGAGCAGGCGGGCGCCCGGGGCCGAGACCGCATGGTCCACGACGCCGAAGAGGGTGTGGGCGGTGCCCCCGTCCTCGAGGTTGGCCGTGATCTCCAGGTCCCGCTGGGCGGCCGCGTCCAGGCCCAGATGGCCCTGGGCGCGGTGCACGCTCAGCGAGCCGAAGTGATCCAGGGCGCTGCGCTGGGTGCGCTTGAGGTAGGCCAGCAGGCCGCCCGCGGCGGCCGCGGCGGCCGAGCCCTCGGCCACGCCGTAGCCCTCCAGGCTGACGACCCCGAAATGCTCCTTCAGCGCCCGCGTGGCCTCTGCCGGCTCAAAGCCCCAGGCCTCTCCCTCGCCCAGCAGCGCGCCGCTGCCGGCGGCCACGGCATGCAGGGATCCGGCCAGGGGCGAGGAGGCCGCAAAGCCCGCGGGCAGCAGCAGCTCCGCAGGCCTGAGCCGCTGCAGGGCCTCGTCCAGGGCCGCGCCCTCGGCGGGCAGCTGCTGCACCGTGAACTCGCCGGTGGCGTTGTCCGCCCAGGCCAGGCCGAGCACGGCCTGCCGGGCCCCCGCCGCGCGGCCCAGGGCCAGGGCCGCGGCGTAGTTGTTGCTGCGCTCGTCGCGCCAGCCGTCCTCCAGCGCGGTGCCGGGGGTCACCACCCGCACGAGCTCGCGGCGGACCATGCCCTTGGCCGTGCGGGGATCCTCCATCTGCTCGCAGACGGCGACCCGCTTGCCCGCCTTCAGCAGGCGCTGGATGTACTGGGAGGCGGCGTGGTAGGGCACGCCGGCCATGGGGATGCGGACGCTGCGCCCCTCGCCCTGGGCGCGGGCGGTCAGGGTGATGCCGAGGAGGCGGCTGGCCTCGCGGGCGTCCTCGCCGAAGAGCTCGTAGAAGTCGCCCAGCCTGAAGAAGAGCAGGCAGTCCGGGTTCTGGTCCTTGACGGCCTGGTACTGGGCCATCATCGATGGGCCCTTGGCGGCCACCTCAGCGCCCCCCGCGCCCGGCGGAAACTCGGGCGCCGCCCAGCAGGGCGTTGAGGGCCAGGGTGGCCAGCGAAAGGCAAAGGGCCGCCCACACCGCGGTCCAGAAGCCGGCGATGCTCAGGGCAGGCACCAGGGCCGCCACGGCCCACAGCACCACGCCGTTGACCACCAGGGTGAAGAGCCCCAGCGTCAGGATGTTCACCGGCAGCGTGATGATCAGCAGCAGCGGCTTCACCAGCAGGTTGAGCAGGCCCAGCACGGCCGATCCGCCCAGCACCGCCAGCACGGCTTCCCCGCCGCTGGCCGCCTGCAGGCGCACGCCCGGCACCAGGCGGGCCACCAGGGCCAGCCCCACCGCGTTGACGAGCCACTGGGTGACCCAGGCCCCGGGCCCCTTCTGGGGGCGGCTGCTGAACTCGAAGCGCATGTCAGCCTCCCTGGCCGCCGTCGAGGACGGGCCCGTAGGCGCTGACTGAGGCGGCCCCGTGGTCGTAGCGCCGGTACAGGGACAGGCCATCCACCTCGGGCGAGGCCTGCTCGCCCGAATGCTCGTAGAGCACCCGCATGTTGGCGTGGGGCGCGAGCAGCTTGAGGGACACCAGCAGCCCGAGGGCCGAGGGCCCCAGGCCCGCGTCGTAGGGCGGGTCCAGGTAGGCCAGGTCCACCGCGGCGCCGCGCGCGGCCAGCGACGCCAGCCCGCGCCGGTAATCGGCGCACCAGGCCTCCCAGCGTGCGTCCTCGAAGCCGAAGCCGCGGGCCGAAGCCCGCAGGGCCTCGACGCAGGCCTTCTGGCTGTCCAGGAACCAGACCTTGCGGGCGCCCCGCGACAGGGCCTCGAGCCCCATGGAGCCCGAGCCGCAGAAGCAGTCGAGAAAGGCGCAGCCTTCCACCAGGGATGCCGTGGCGTTGAAGGTCGCCAGGCGCACCTTGTCGGTGGTGGGGCGCAGCTTGGCGCCTTCGGGGGCGTTGACGAAGCGGCCGCGGGCCGTCCCGGCGAAGATCCTCATGGTGCGCTGCTCCGAAGGTCCCGCACGTCCAGCTGGATCGAACGGGTGCCGTTGTAGGTGTTCCAGGACAGGTGGAAGGCCGCGTCCAGCGGCCCGGCCTGGCCCAGCTCCCCGAGCCGGGCGCCCTGGCGGAAGGCGATGCCGCCCAGCGAGGCCCGGCCCTGGTCCAGGGTCAGCTTGAGGTGGGCCCCTTCCGCGCCCACGGCCCGCGTCCCGCGTCCCAGGCGCAGCCCGCGGGCGATGAAGAGGGGCCGAGGATTACGGGCGCCGTGGGGCTCGAAGGCCCGCAGCTCGTCCATCCAGGCGGGCGAAACCTCGTCCAGGCGGGCCTCCAGGTCGATGTCCAGCGTCGGCCGGAGGTCGGCGGGTTCCAGCGGCGCGGCCTGCGCCGCGAAGGCCTCGGCGAACTCAGGCAGGCGCGCGGGATCGGCGGTGGCCCCGGCGGCGGCGGCGTGCCCGCCGTGCTTCAGCAGCAGCGGGGCGCAGGCCCCCAGGGCCTGCACCAGGTTGAAGGGGCGCCGCGCCCGGCCCGAGCCCTTGGCCAGGCCCGCGGCCACGCCGAAGACGAAGACCGGGCGTCCGAAGCGCTCCAGCAGGCGCGAGGCGGCCAGGCCGACCACCCCGGGGTGCCAGGCCTCGTCCCAGAGCACAAGCCCCTGCGCCCCGCGTGCCAGCGGGGCCTCGGCCGCGCGCAGGGCCTGCTCCACCACGCCCTTCTCCAGCGCCTGGCGCTCGCGGTTGGCGGCGTCCAGGCGGCCGGCCAGGGCCCGGCACTCGGCGCCGTCCTTGCCCAGGAGCAACCGCACGCCCAGCATGGCGTCCCCCACGCGCCCGCCCGCGTTGAGGCGCGGGCCCAGCGCATAGCCCAGGGTGCCGGCGTCCGCCGCTGCCAGGTCCACGCCGGCGGCTTCGGCCAGGCAGCGCAGGCCCAGCCAGCGCCCGCGGCGCAGGCGCTGCAGGCCGTCGCGCACCAGGGATCGGTTCTCGCCGTCGAGCGGCGCCACGTCGCAGACCGTGCCCAGGGCCACCAGCTCGAGCATGTGGTCCAGGAACTCTTCCCTGCGGGGGTGGTCCAGGGCCTCCAGCAGGGCCTGGGCCAGCTTGTAGGCCACGCCCACGCCGCCCAGCATGGCGTAGGGGTAGCCCGGCGCGGCCTGGGGGTTGACCAGCGCCAGCGCCGCGGGCAGGGGGCCCGAAGGCAGGTGGTGGTCGGTGATGATGAGGTCCAGGCCCATGGCCCTGGCGGCGGCGGCCTCGGCCACGGAGCCCGTGCCGCAGTCCACCGTGACCACGACCGAGGCCCCCCGATCCCTGAGCGCCTGCAGGGCCGGCACGTTGGGGCCGTAGCCCTCGCGGATGCGGTCGGGCAGGTAGAGCTCGTGGGTGAGCTTCAGCAGGCCAAAGAGCTTGGCCAGCAGGACCGTGCTGGTGACGCCGTCGACGTCGTAGTCCCCGAAGACCGCCACCTTCTCGCCGCGGCGCCAGGCCTCTGCCAGGCGGGCCACCGCCGCCTCCATGCCCGGCAGCAGCCCGGGCGCGTGGCGCAGGCCCTCGGCCGGGTCCAGGAAGGCGGCGGCGCTCGCCGCGTCCGCGATGCCGCGCGCCGCCAGCAGGCGCCGGGTCAGGGGCGCGAAGCGGCCCGAGGCGGCCAGGGCGGCCTCGGCCCCCTCCGGCGCCGCGCGCAGGCGCCACAGCGCCGCCGGCTCAAGGGAGGAGGGCGTCGACAAAGGCTTCGGGGTCGAAGGGGCGCAGGTCCTCGGCGCTCTCGCCCAGGCCCACCCAGCGCACGGGCACGCCGGTTTCGGAGGCAACCGTCACCAGGGCGCCGGCCTTGGCCGTGCCGTCGAGCTTGGTCACGGCCAGGGCGCCCAGGGGCACCGCGGCGTTGAAGAGGCGGGCCTGCGAGAGCATGTTCTGGCCGGACGTGCCGTCGAGCACGAGCAGCACCGTATGGGGGGCCCCAGCCAGGGCCTTGCCGCAGACGCGGTGGACTTTGCGCAGCTCCTCCATCAGGTTGACCTTGGTCTGCAGGCGGCCGGCCGTGTCGATGATGACCCGGTCGAAGCCACCGGCCACTCCCCGGCTCACCGCGTCAAAGGCGACGGCCGCGGGGTCGGCCCCCTCGGCC
>Ga0302319_10018768_pt1 | contig 12594 bp, 14 predicted proteins | sample Bog_T0_2_FD_203319 | JGI IMG/M metagenome (GOLD analysis project Ga0302319, IMG submission 203319) | Peat permafrost microbial communities from Stordalen Mire near Abisko, Sweden - Bog_T0_2 | ecosystem: Environmental > Terrestrial > Soil > Wetlands > Peat | place: Sweden: Abisko, Stordalen Mire... | reverse complement strand
CGCGATCGTCGCGCAGATGACTCCGTCGGTAGCCGCAAATTACGACCGCATCCGCAAGGGCCGCGCCGGCGTGGGCATCACTGAAGCGGTGGCCGGACGCTGCGGACGTTGCAACATCGTGCTTCGCCCGCAGTTCTACCAGGACCTGAAAAAAGGCGAGACGATCATGATCTGCGAAAGCTGCGGCCGCATGCTTTACCACAATCCCGTGCAAAGCGTGGAAGACCTGGGCGGGCGTCGCGTGAATATGAGCGGCGAACTTTCTCGTGCGAGTGTGGCCGAAGCCGCTAGCGACCGGACCGCGACGCAAGAAGGCTGACGAGTCCGGCCACAATCAGATTGAAGAACAGAAACCGCTTCCCGGCCGATTGCTTCGGCGCCGGAGTGGATGCGAATGCCGGCGCAGGCACCTCTACCGCCGGATCATCCTCCGTCTTCAGCACCGGGACGACCGGTTCTCGCCGCAACGCGTCGTGAAGCTGCGATTCGAACGGCAGGCGCGTTTCATACTGACGTGGCTCCTGAATTGCCGCACTGTGGGGCGGGCGATCTTGTCGCTTGCCTCCCGTCTCCTCAATCGGCGCGGGCTGCCGGTCGGGGACGGTCGCGGCGAATTGCGCGCGATCACACAGCTTCTCGATCGCGACCACCAGCCTTTGCAGATTCGTATCCGTTTCCGTGGCGCGCGTCCGCAGCGCCTCAATCGACCCGGCCTGTTCGGCAAGCGACCGTTCCATCGAGCCGATACGCGATGAGATCTTTTCGTCGATAGTGCGCTCGAACGTCGCCAGCGTGCGTTGGTGCGATTGCTCCATCTCGGCGGCAATGCGAGTCCGCAGATGGTCCATTCCCGCGGTTACGCTCCGCTCCACGAAAGCGGGAAGCTCCGCGCGCGTCTGCTCAACCTTCGCCTGCACGGAAGTAACGGACTCGGCCACGCGCCGTTCGGCGTCCGTCACGCGCTCGCGCAGAAGCGCCAGATCGCGCGTGTTCTCTTCCACGCGCCGCTCCAGGTCCGCAATCGCCGCAGCGAATCCGTCCGGTGCGGAGGACGCCGTATGAACTGGCGACGGCCGCTGTTCCATCGATTCGATGCGCGCCTCCACCCGTTCCAGGCGGTCCAGCAACGGCTCTATGTTCAGAAAGTCCTCGTCCGCATCGCCGGCGGGCGTTGGATCGGCGGTGCGCGTGTGAGCCGTCTCCGCGGCGGGCTGACGCGTCAGTGTGCGCACCCTGGCCCGGCCCGAACCGAATCCCACGGCGATGCCGGTACCGGCGGCTACCGCAAGCCCTTTTAGAATTCCGTTTGCCATACTACGCCCCGATTATATAAGGACCGATGTCTGCGTTCAGGCGAGCGATCGGTCGCCTGCGACAGACACTCGCCGCGCCAGCCAGGCGTACATTCCGAAAAGCGCGCCCGAGAAAAACAGATCGCCGGCCAGCGTTCGGCCCCAGAAAGGCAGCGCCGCCGAGTAGCATTCCATCAGGCCGCTCAGATTCCGCGCATACAAATGAGTCGCGCCGTCGCCTGCCCAGAGCCACGACGCGAAGTTGGTTAGAAGGAAAAACTGCAGGCTGCAGAGAAATGCCGCGCCGCCTACGCGGATCGCGCCGACGTTCCGCAACAGGCGTCGTCCAATCCACACATTGATCATGAAGCACGCATAGACGGTCAGAGACGTTGAGGAATAGCCGCCATAAGCTCCACCCGCCGTACCCACAATCGGGTCGGTCGCCAGCATGACGATCAGCGGCAGCAAATAAGCGAGCGGCCCGCCGATGCGGGAGCCCGCGAACAGACACGACCCGCCCAGCGGTGTCACGTTCGGCGCGTGCGGAATCAGGCGTCCCAGAGCGCTGAGCACTGTGAGTCCGATCGCATAATTCCGGGGTTGATTCCGATTGTCCATGGTTTCTCCTATAGTAACGCTGTTCCAACGCCGGTATTCAGACCTCTCTCCGTTTTCCAGAGGCCGATTCGTTCGGCTCCCAGACGTTCTCCGCCACCCCCAGTTGCCGGCTTGCCCATCGGCTCCAGACAAAGAGCGCGTCGCTCAGCCGGTTCAGGTACCGGACGATATCCGCGTCCACCGTCTCCCGCGCCGCCAGTGCCACGCAGATCCTTTCCGCGCGCCGGCAAACCGTCCGGCAAATATGCAGCTCGGCATTCAGCCGCGAACCGCCCGGCAGCACGAACGACCGCAGTGGTTCGAGGTGTTCGTTCATCCGGTCGATCTCGCGCTCCAGTTGCGTGGACTCAGCCCCCGTGATCCGGGGCTGCTTCGGATGCAGGTCTTCGGGCAGCGTGGCCAGCACCGATCCCGCGTTAAACAACTCATGCTGAACGCGCCGCAGGATGCCGGCCAGTTCGCCCAGTGCCTGCGCCTTGCCGGACAACTCGATCGCCGATTCGCGCGCCAGCCCGATGAAGCTGTTCAGTTCGTCGATAGTCCCATACGCCTCGATTCGCAGATCGTCCTTTCGCAACCGCGGCCCGCCCACGAGGCCGGTTTCGCCGCTGTCTCCGCGACGCGTGTAAACACGGTTGATTGCGAGCCTGGGCTCGTTGAAGGTGTCGTTGCTCATACTTTATCGGGCCCTCGCCAGACTCCATTTCAGGCCCATCACCACATTGAGAAACGGAGACGGATATCCGTAAACCTCTTCGTAGTGCTGATCGAGGGCGTTGTGCAGGTTGGCATAGGCGGTCAGATTGCCGCGCACGCGATAGTTCAGATTAATGCCGACGTTCTGATATCCCGGATTCCTGAAGACCCCCGCCGAAGCGCCATAGGTAGGTTCTACGCCGAGGGCGTGGCCACGCCACGATCCCACGAGATTCAGGTCCGCGCGGCCATGGCGGACGTTCACCACAAACGTGCCCGATTGCTTTGGCCGCAGCAGCAGCGGCTCGCCGGGGTAGAAGTATTGCTGCACCATCCCGGTGCTGCCGTTGAGCGACAACAACTCCGATTCCAGCCATGTATAGCTTGCGTTCATCGACAGCCAGCCCGTGGGCCGGAATTGCGCGGTGTTCTCCATTCCCTCCGCCCGCGCGTTCGCCAGGTTGCCGGTTGAGTAATTCAGCAGCGTCGCAAGGGATCCGCCGAGCGAAACGATCAGGTCGCGATACCGGTTGTGAAACCAGGTTGCATCGAGCGACAGCTTGTTGCCGAACAGATGTTTGTCGACGCCCACGTCGTAACTCCGGGTGCGTTCCGGAAGCAGATCGGGATTGTTCGTGAATGCCAGCTCCGACCCGCCTGGAGGCCGTATGCCGGTGCCATAGGATGCGTGAATGCGCGTCCCTGGCTGAATCATATAGGCTCCCGATATTTTCGGGCTGACTTCGGTATCCGTAGTGGCGGGAAAAACCGGCCGCGCCGGGTACCCGTAAGCGTCGCCCGGAATCAGCGGCGTCTGATAAGTCTCGGCGCGCAGGCCCACGTTGATATAGATCTTGTCATAGGTATAGCGGCCCTCCACGTACCCGCTGACATCGTCGCGCCGCAGCAGAAAGTCGTCGCCGTTGGTCGTGTTTACGTAAGTGTTGCGCATTTCTTCGCGATGGAAGACGAAGCCTCCGGCGATCGTAAACATTTTGCTCATCGTATAAGTCGCGCGCGCTTCGGCATTGCCGCTCAGATCTTTGTTGAAGCTGGTGCCGTAGGGGCTGAGGTAGAGGTTGTTGTTCCAGAAAATGCCGCCCATCAGATCGATCCGTAACTGGCTGGTCAGATCGTCGCTGTAGTGCAGTCCGTAAGTCGACGCGTTGTTCTTACTGCGGCTGATCAGGTCGAGACCTGAGTAAAGTCCGACCGGATTCGATCCATAAGGTCCTGGCACGCCGAAGTTGTTGGAATCGAAATCGCCGAAGAGCGAAAGCTTGTTCGTGCCCCAGCGATGATCGAGCGCCAGCAGCCCGTTGTTGTTGCGGTAATCGTTGTTCCGCACGGGCCCGTTGCCGAGCAGATTGGAGAACGAGGCGGCAATGCCCCAGCCTCGCGAGAGCATCGTTTCTCCGCTGACCGACACGCGATTCTCATCGTGCGTGCCACCTTCCGCCACAATATCGAGGGCCGGTCCGTTTTCCGGCGAGCGCGTTTCGAAGCTCACCACGCTGCCCAAAGCATAAGATCCATAGATGGCCGATTGCGGTCCGCGCGCCACCTGTACCTCTTCAATGGCGTCGGCGGAAATGTGAGCGAAATCGAACAAGCCGCCGAAGTTAAAGCTGTTGATCGGCACGCCGTCGAGCAGCACCAGATTGTAATTGGAATTGCCGCCGCGCACGAACAGATCCGCCAGCGATCCGCGCGCTCCCTCCTGCGCAAAGACCATGCCGGGCAGAGTGCGCAGCAAATCCAGCGCCTGGGCTTCATTGCGGCCCCGAAGATCGGCGCTCGTGATGACGCTGACCGAAGTCCCCTGCTGGTCGGGAATCGCGTCGATCGCCGAAGCCGTCACCTCAACCGATTCGCTTTGCGGCGCCAGCGCCAGGCGAATGACAAGCGTTCCGGCCGGCACAGTGGCCATTGAAAACCCCTGGGCCGTCGCGCGCAACTGAACGCTTTCGTATAAGGGCGAGATGTAGAGATCGAAAATGCCCTGATCGTTGGTGACTTGCTGGGTAATAACGCCCAGAGCGTTGACGGCGGCCACCTGAGCGCCGGGGATGCCGTTGCCGGCGGGATCGAGAACGACGCCTTTCAGTTCAGCGGCGCGGGCCTCGTATACACACGTTGAAAAAAAGACGAGAGTACAGAAAATTGCTTTGGATGTGGTCATATCGGGCAGCCCTTCGCTGCCGTCCTTTCCGCTTCGGCAGTTGTAGCCCTATACGTATTGATGACGTGGTCATCGATAACGTGCAGGGATCACGCGGGCCGGTCTCCTGACTTGCGCGTCATCGGAATCCCTTCGCCTTCCCATCCGGTGAAGGACAGTGGCCTGTGAAAGGATCCTCGGCGCTTACAGTGGCGGGGCCGTGCCGGATTTTCACCGGCTTCCCAATACTGCGCCTGCGTGCTGCTGAAGCACTTTCAGGCTAGCACGAAGCGCCGTCAGGCCTGGATCGGAAGTTCACGGCCAAGCCGGACCATCGGTGGAAGCCGCGGTCGAAAGTGACCAGTTCGTAGTCGCATTGACGAGCGAATGCCGCGAGATAAGCGTCCGTCCAGCTGGAGGCCCCGACGGAACGCTGACTCATCATGGCCGCCCACATTGCCTCCAAGCCGGATGGCTCGTGTTCGAAGAAAGCTCGTTGGTCCGTGAGGATCTCGTTCGAGATCTCCCATGCGCGTGCGATCGAACACGCCCCGGATGAAAGGACTTTCGGGTTCGTCAGAAGTCGCAGAAGGCCCACCTGAGTCACGCGACAAATGCCAACCGAATCGATCTCCCACGATTCAAACCATTTCAGCGCGCCGCGATGGTGTGGGTGTCCCGCTGCCACCAGGGCCAACAGAACATTGACATCAGGAAGCGAGGTGGTCAAGCACAAATATCTCGTCGAGATCCGTTCCGGTAACCGGGAGGACAATTCCGGACTTCTCCGCTGAAATTAGCGGGAACCGGACACTCTGCCCGCGCGGCGGCCGCAGTCCGACCCCCATTCCGCGACGCTCCACGTGTTCGGAGACAAGCTGGCGGATGAGACCACCAACAGTAGTTCCCTGCGCCTCGGCTAACTCCTCCAGCCTATGCGCCAGGGTGTCCGGCAGTTGCACAGTAGCTTCCATCTGTTATCAGTGCCACTGGCTGAATTTCGCCGCGCTACGGTTGTGGTCCCATGGCAAAAAATTTCTGAATACCCTCGACCGATTTCAGGAAAGGAATGACGAAGCCCAGCAGTTGATCCAGTTTCTCCTCAAAAAGCGAGAATTCGCTCTCTCCCAGAATTATCCAGAAAGCAGATTGAGAGCGATAAGACTTGTAATCCCAAGGTTCACCCGCGAAAGCGGGATCTTTACGGAGATCGTCATAAAGATTGTCCAGCGCGGTCGCCAGCGACTCTCTCCTCCCTCGGTCTCCGATATACAGATGCATCCGCACGCTCAACGGGGGATCTCCGCCATCGCGATCCCAGTTGACGTAGAAGTAGAGATAGAGACCCTCCTGACGCTTCGCCTTGCATCCGAGCTCCACGCTTTCGACGCCTAACGAAGTTCTGTCCGGTGCCGCATGCGGAGACCGCCTTAGATCCCCAGCATCTACTCCCAGCACTCCGGCTAGCGCGTCGATATGGTTATCGCGGACCCGCTCGCACCCTTTGCAGACCACCTCACGGAAGTAGCCCAGCGCGGTAAGCACGCCGGATAGGTTCCGCCACATTCCCGCAGGAAATCCTCTTGAGTCATGATCGATTCTCTCCAAGGAAACGTTTGAGATAGAGAGCCGTTTTGGGTGCCGACAATGCGGCCCCGGTTCCGGTGAAGCCGAGGACGTTTTTCTCAACGGCGCCAGCGAAACAAAGCATCAAGGCGGCGAGCAGAAGATCCCCTGAGGCGGAATCCTGCAAGCCCAGGGCCTGCTCGCGCAATTGTAGAGTGACCTCGTCCCAGGTTCGGACCTCCCATCCCTCGCGCGGCGGCTCTATGCTGTCTGGAACCGGCAGGATCGCGCAATGCGGTGTCGCGCCAAGCCCCGCTTCCCTCTTCAGCCAATCGCGATACACCTCAAGATTGTCACTTCCGCCCGCTTTTTCGATGGCTTGAACTTTAACCTCGACGAGCAGGATGCCCAACTCTCCGAAGCGAATGAGAAGATCAAGTCGTTTTCTTTCACCGCCAAGGTCCCGAATGCCTTTCTCACGATCTAGCTGTGGCCGCGCGCCGCGAACCTGATCGCCAAACTTCGTCTTCTCCAGACCGAAGATCTTCAGCAGCGCCTCGGTGGAATCCAGTTCTTCCAACAACCATGCCAGCCAGTCCGAGTAGCTCTCCTCGCGCTCTCCCCGCAGGTCCAGCCAGCGATGTTTCTCGAAAGAAAGCCGAAGTGGGTCGGAGAATGCCCCAAGGCGTTCATCAGACTGACGTAAGAGATCGTCCAGATTCCGCTTCTCATAGGTAACGAGATCTCGGAAGGCAGTTGCAAACCGCGCGACCGGTGCCCACTCGGGCGCGACGGTATCGGCCCGCGTTGATTGCAGGTCAGCCAATGAAGGCAAAATGCCGCCCCACCGTGCCCACTGCCGCCATGCGCCGTAGGACGTCGCTGGCACGTCTGATCTGTGCTGATCCGAAGATTGTGGCACCTATTGATTATATGGATTTCCAGGTGCCTCACCGCACTGTCGGCGCACCTACGCGTACCTACCTGTCCCAATTAGCGGGTCACCGGCTCCCGATATTTGCGAGTGACGATGGGAACAGTTCCCTGCGGCTGTTGCCCAACTGACCATTTATAGTCATAATATGACTATGAGATCCGTTCGCATCGCCGAACTCAAGTCGCGCCTGAGCGAATTCGTCGACGCCGTCCGTCGAGGCGAGACGATCGACGTGCTGAATCGCGAAACCCGGGTGGCGCAGATCGTCCCCGTGCGGGAACGCCCTTCGCTGCGCATCCGAAAGCCGGCTCCGGGGTCGCCCCCTCCCAACCGCGTGTTGCTGCCGAAGGCGGCGGCGTCCGGTATCGACGTCGTGGAGCTTCTGCTCGAAGAGCGCCAGAGACAACGGTGACGGCTTATGTGGACGCATCCGTGCTGCTCCGGGTGGCCCTGCGGCAGCCCGACTCACTCGCCGAATGGCGGCGTATCGATCGCGGCGTCTCCAGCGCGTTGATTCTGGTCGAATGCCTGCGGACGCTGGATCGCCTGCGGCTTCGGGCCAGTCTGCCGGACGCGGAGGTTGCGCTCCGCCGCGCCACGATTCTGTCGCTCATCGCCTCTCTGGAAATTGTCGATATCGACAACGCGGTACTCGACCGGGCGGCACAGCCGATGCCGACGGAACTCGGCACGCTCGACGCGATTCATCTCGCCACAGCTATCCTCTGGAAAGAATCTGTGCGCACGGAACTTGTTATGGCGACCCACGACGTCGCGCTTGCTCTCGGCGCTCAGGCCCATGGTCTGGCCGTCGTCGGGGTGTCCCGGTCGTGATCGCCCTGGAACTGAGACCGACGGAACGGCGGGAACGCGGCTACAATTGAGTTATGGTTCAGCATCTGGAGGCCGTATTCGAAGGAGGCGTTCTGCACCCGCTGCAGCCGCTGTCTCTTGAGGAGCGTCAGCACGTGCTCCTGACGGTTACGGAGCTTCCGCGTACAACTGTTCCGGACACCTCGTTCGACCCTTCCCGCACGCAGGAACAGGAATGGATACGGGTGCATGGTTCCGAATATCGCGGACAATGGGTCGCGTTGCAGGGCAGCGAACTCATCAGCCACGGGCCGAAGGGCCGCGGGGTCCACGACGAGGCGCTCGCAAAGGGTGTTCTGCGGCCTCTCCTGGTTCATCTGCCGGATGAGCCCGATCTGCCTTCGACCGGCTGGCTCTGATGCCCCGGCTTGAGTTCAGCCACCGGCATCGCTACGGTTCGAATGCGACGGGCATTGCGCTCCCGATTGTCCTCAACAACGGGGTCAAGACGGTCGAACTGCTGGCGAGCGTGGACACCGGCGCGAGCAATTGCCTCTTTGAACGGGCCCACGGTGAAGTGCTCAACCTTGAAATCGAAGAGGGCGAGCCGAAGATGTTCTGGACCGCCACAGGGCATGTCGAAGCATTTGGCCATGTGGTTCAGATCGAATTTGCCGATTTGAGCGTGGAGTCCACCGCTCACTTCTTCGCCGACGAGCGAATCCACAAGAATCTGCTCGGGCGGACGGGCTGGCTCGATCGGCTGCGCCTGGGCCTTGTTGACTACGACTCGATCCTCTATCTCGCGCCTTACGATCTTCCATCCCAATAGCGGACCCAGCCCACCTGCTCCAATTACCGGGTCCCCACCTGCCCGTTCGGGCGATGCGCTTTCGCGCCCGGCCAGCCATGATCGAAGCATGGAACAAGTCCTCAGCAGTTTTTCGACAAGCCTCGCCGATCTGGTGGAACGCGCCGGCCAGTCCGCGGTCGCCATCGAAGCGCGCCATCGTATCGGTTCGAGCGGCTTTCTGTGGAAGCCCGGCGTCATCGTCACCGCCGACCACTCCGTCCGCCGCGACGAAGACATCCCGGTCATCCTCCCCGACGGCAATCGTGCCTCCGCCGAGCTCGTCGGCCGCGACCCCGATACCGACATCGCCGTCCTCCGCGTCGGCACCGCGCCGGCTCCCGCGCTGACGCCCGCGCCCGCATTACGCACGGGTGAGATCGTCCTCGCCGTCGGCCGCCACGAGCCGGGCGTCCTCGCCGCCATGGGAATCGTCTCCACCGCCGCCGGACCCTGGAAAACCTGGCGCGGCGGCTATCTCGATGCGCTGCTGCGTCTCGATATCGGGGCGTATCCTCGTTCCTCCGGCAGCATCGTCGTCGACACGCAGGGCCGCTTCGCTGGCATGCTCACATCCGGCCTCACCCGCACCGCTCCCGTGGCTGTTCCGGCTTCGACCATCGACCGCGTCGCCACTGAATTGCTGGCCCACGGCCGTCTGGCTCGCGGCTATCTCGGCGTGGGACTGCAACCCGTCCTGCTCCCGCCCGCCTTCGCCAAACTGCTCAACCGGGACCAGCGCACCGGAGTCATGATCCTCAGCGTCGAGCCTGACGGCCCGGCCGAACGCGGCGGCATTCTTCTCGGAGACGTTATCGTCGAGATCGCCGGCCAGCCGACGACGGATACCGATGACATCCAGACCGCACTCCGCGGCATGATCGGCAAGGAACTGCCCGTCGTCGTTCTCCGCAGCGGTCAGCGCACGGAACTTCGCGTGACTGTCGGCGAACGGAAGAACTGACGGGAACCGGAGCGGCGGGAGCCCCGAATCCCAGGACCCGATGGCGGCATCGCATGATTAGTTCCGCCGGAAAATACGCGAAGATACGCGAGGTCGCATTACGGCTCACAGAGGCAGTAGCGGGTTGAACCCGATGGCGGACGATAAGATCCGCGTGCTGGTGATCGGCGACTCGCCGCTCGCCCGCGCGGGTCTCGAAGCCGCCATCTCCGAATCGGATCGCTTCGAGGTCGTCGGGACCTGCAGCCTCGCCGCATCGGCCGAGATGCTGGAATCCACAGCCGCCGCCGCGGTCCTGATGGAAAGCGGCGCCTTCAGCTCCTGGACGCCGGGCCCGGGGGCGACTGAAGCCGAGTCCGGGCCGCGGCCTCCTTCGGCGATGCTGACGCCGCGCGAGATCGAAGTGCTCCGCTTACTGGCCGATGGCGCCAGCAACAAGATCGTCGCCTACAAGCTCGGAATTTCGGATCACACGGTCAAGTTCCACGTGACGTCGATTCTCTCGAAGCTGAACGCAGGCACGCGAACCGAGGCGGTTACCATCGGTGTGCGCATGGGACTGGTCTATTTGTAGGGCGTCGGCGCGGTTGCATGCCGCTTCAGGATCACCGGCAGATTCTGCGCAAAGACGCTGCGCGCCACGACCATGTCGCAGCCGCTCTCCTGCGCCTCCAGTTTCAGCTCCGTCTGAACGTGCGACACGAAACCGATCGTGCTGACGCGCTTCGTCTCCGGATCGCTCTTCATCGCGCGGATGATGCTCAGAGGTTCGGCTGCGTCGCAGTTCAGGTCGAAAATCACCAGCGACGGCCTCTCCTTCACCTTTTCGAGCACGGTGGGCTTGTCCTTCAGGAATTCCACGGACATGCCGAGTTTCTTCGCCATATCCATAATCTTGGCGGAAAAAAACAGGTCGGTCATGACTGCGAGGACCTTTCGGGTGTGAACGGGCAGTGTCTGAGCGGGCATTCGACCGAAATAGGGGAGAAATCGAATGGTAGCGCGCCGGGTGTGCCCGCCGCAACCCTGCGCTACCATTAAGGGCGATGACACCCAACCCTCCCCGGATCATTCTCCAGAAGACCGCCGATTACCGGGAAACCTACGCCAACAGTGTGCAGATCCGCGTCAACCTCTGGGACTTCTACCTGATGTTCGGCACCATCAGCCAGACGGCGCCGGAACACGTCGAAATCCAGAATTTCCAGGGCGTGTACCTGAGTCCGCAACAGGCCAAAGCGCTGCTGGGACTGATGCAGCAAAACGTCGGCCAATACGAAGCCGCATTCGGCGAAATCAAGCTGGAACCCCGCGCGGGTTCGGGATTCGTCCAGTAGCCGCGATGCTCCAGGCGCGCAGGCGAATCCAGCCGGGGTCGTACCTGCTGATTTACGGGATTGTGGCCGGGGTCCTGATCCTGGCCCACGGTCCGCTTCTGCAACTCCCGTACTACTGGGACGAGACCGGCCAGTTCATTCCGGCCGCCACCGACCTTTACCAGACCGGCGCGTGGATCGCCCACAGCGCCACGCCCAACGTTCATCCTCCCGGCGTCATGGCCTTCCTGGCGCTGGCATGGCATCTGTTCGGATTCTCCATACCGGTCACCCGGATCGCCATGCTGATGGCCGCATCGTTCGGCGTTCTGGCCAGTTTTCTGCTGGCGATCGAGCTATCGCGCGGCAGTCCGGGCACGCCTGCCTTTGTCGCCGCGACGCTTCTCTCCCTCTCGCCGTTGTTCTTCGCGCAATCGATACTGGCTCAGCTCGATATGCCCGCGATGGGGCTGACCGCGCTCGCGCTGCTCCTGTTCCTGCAGAACCGATTTCGCGCCGCGGCGTTGGCCTGCGTGGCGCTGGTGCTGGTGAAGGAAACGGGCATCGTTGTGCCTCTTGTATTTCTCGTGTGGCTGTTGCTGGAACGCGGGGAACCGGATGAAAGCCGGGACGCGCTCTGGTTCCTCATGCCGGTGGCGGCGCTCACGATGTGGCTGATGACCCTGCGGCATTTCACCGGCCACTGGTTCGGCAATCCGGAATTCGGGCAATACAACGTCTTCTTTCCGCTGAATCCGGTGCGTCTGGCTTTCGCGCTGCTGCGAAGACTGTACTATCTGCTGATCGGCTCCGGGCACTTTATCGGCACCGCCACGGTCTGGTGGGCCTGGAAGAGAATGCCGCTGCTGCGCGACCGGCCCTGGCGCGTGGCCGCGACCCTGATGATCGCTCATGTGGTGTCTGTCAGCGTCCTCGGAGGAGCCGTGCTGGAACGCTATCTCCTGCCCGTGCTCCCGATTCTGTATGCCGCATTTGCCGTCTCGCTGCGGGCTCTGCTGGATCGGCCCCGAAAGATCGTAACCGGTTGTCTGGTGGCCTGTCTCGTCGCGGCCAACTTCGTCAATCCGCCCTATCCTTTCCCGTTTGAAAACAATCTGATGTTCGTCGGCTTCGTCGATATCGAACGCGAAGCCGCATTCGCCGCCGATACCTACGACGGCGAAGTCGCAACCACGTTTCCGATGTCGGCTGCGCTGGCTCGGCCGGATAACGGCTACCTCATGCTGCCGCACAAGGTTCGCGAGGTGCCCGATTTCCGGCCCGCGACGGTCGCCGCGCTCCGCAACAATCCGCCGCCGCTGATGCTCGTCTACAACACCGAGACCGACCCCTGGCACATCCGTCAGACACGCGCCTT
>Ga0302319_10018766_pt1 | contig 12596 bp, 9 predicted proteins | sample Bog_T0_2_FD_203319 | JGI IMG/M metagenome (GOLD analysis project Ga0302319, IMG submission 203319) | Peat permafrost microbial communities from Stordalen Mire near Abisko, Sweden - Bog_T0_2 | ecosystem: Environmental > Terrestrial > Soil > Wetlands > Peat | place: Sweden: Abisko, Stordalen Mire... | reverse complement strand
TATCTCCCGATAGCTCGGCCTCTTAGCTGTTGAGTTAGGTTGTGCTTTTATGCCATTGCTTCGCGGCCCATTGGTTCGAAGCGGAGCTGGTTGCTGTCGCGGTCTACGTCGATGCGGACGTGTGCGCCGTGTTCGATCTCGCCGTTGAGGATCTTGATGGCCAGCGGGTCCTGCACCATGCGCTGCAAGGCTCGCTTGAGCGGGCGCGCTCCGTAGGCTGCGTCCGACCCCGTCGCCAGGATCAACTGGCTTGCCGGTTCGGTCAGCTCCAGAGAAATCGCGCGGCCTTCGAGCAGCTTGCGCACGTCGTTGAGGCGCATCTCGAGAATGTGATGCATCTGCGCCGGGCCCAGCGGACGATAGATGACCATATCATCGACCCGGTTCAGGAACTCGGGACGGAAGTGCTCTCGCACTACGCGCATCACTTGTTCTGACGCCTTCTCGAAGTCGTGCTCGGTGCGGATCAGGTCGGCATGGAGCATGTTCGCTCCGAGATTCGAAGTCATGATCAGCACCGTGTTTTTGAAGTCGACGGTGCGGCCTTTGGAGTCGGTCAGGCGGCCATCGTCCATTACCTGCAAGAGCACGTTGAAGACATCCGGGTGAGCTTTCTCGATTTCGTCAAAGAGGATGACCGAATACGGCCTGCGACGCACGGCTTCGGTAAGCTGACCGCCCTCGTCATAGCCGATATAGCCGGGAGGCGCGCCGATGAGCCGTGCCACGGCGTGCTTTTCCATGTACTCGCTCATGTCGATGCGGATCATGTTTTGTTCGTCGTCAAAGAGGAACTCGGCGAGCGCACGTGCTGTCTCCGTCTTGCCGACGCCTGTGGGTCCGAGGAAGATGAAGCTGCCGATCGGTTTTTTGGGATCGGACAGGCCGGCTCGGGATCGGCGAATGGCGTTGGCGACGATGGTCAGCGCCGCGTCCTGCCCGACGACGCGTTCGCGCAGGCGATCTTCCATGGTGACGAGTTTTTTGACTTCGCCTTCCAGCATCTTGGAGACGGGGATTCCGGTCCATTTGCTGACGATTTTGGCGATGTCTTCTTCGTCCACTTCTTCTTTGAGCAGGCGGGTGTGGGTAATATCACCGTCCTGCTGGCTGAGTTTTTTCAGCTCCGCCTCCATGCGAGGGAGGTCGCCGTACTGGATTTGCGCAGCGCGGTCGAGCTGGCCTTTGCGGGTCTGCTCTTCGGCTTCGAAGCGCAGCGCTTCCATGCTCTTTTTCAGTTCGCTGATGCGGGTGATTGCGCCCCGCTCCTGCTGCCAGCGTGCGCGCAGGCTGTTGATCTGCTCTTTTAACGTGGAGAGTTCGCGCTCAATGACGGCGAGACGGGCGACGCTGTTGATGTCGGTCTCGCGCTTGAGGGCGGCGCGTTCGATTTCGAGGGATGTAGCCTCGCGCTCCAGTTGATCGACTTCTGTAGGAACGGAGCCGATCTGGATTGCAAGTGAAGCGGCCGCTTCGTCGACGAGGTCGATGGCCTTATCGGGCAGGAAGCGGTCGGAGATGTAGCGATGCGAGAGCGTCGCGGCGGCCACGATGGCTGAGTCCTTGATGCGGACGTTGTGGTGCGCTTCGTAGCGCTCGCGCAGCCCGCGGAGGATTGCAATTGTGTCCTCGACGTTCGGTTCGCCGACGTAGACGATCTGGAAACGCCGTTCGAGGGCCGTGTCCTTTTCGATGTATTTGCGGTATTCGTTCAGCGTGGTTGCGCCGATGGCCCGCAGTTCGCCGCGCGCCAGGGCCGGCTTCATCATGTTGCTGGCGTCGATGGCTCCCTCAGCCGCTCCGGCGCCAACGAGGGTATGCAATTCGTCGATGAAGAGAATGACCTTGCCATCCGATTCATCGATTTCCTTGAGCACCGCTTTTAGCCGGTCTTCGAATTCGCCGCGGAACTTCGCGCCGGCGAGCATCGAGCCGAGGTCGAGCGAGATGACGCGCTTGTCGCGCAGCAGGTCGGGCACGTCGCCGGAGACGATGCGGCGCGCCAGCCCTTCGACGATGGCTGTTTTGCCAACGCCGGGTTCGCCGATCAGGACGGGATTGTTCTTGGTGCGGCGGCTGAGTACCTGAATGACGCGGCGAATCTCCTCGTCGCGCCCGATGACTGGGTCCAGCTTGCCGCGCCGGGCCAGTTCGGTCAGGTCCTTCGCGTACTTTTCGAGCGCCTGGAACTTGCCTTCGGGATTCTGATCTGTCACTCGCTGGTTTCCGCGGACCGCCGTCAGCGCCTTCAGGATTGCGTCATGGGTCGCGCCTTCTCTCAGCAATGCATCCACTGCGGGGTCGCCCTTTTCGCGGGCGAGGCCGAGCAGCAGGTGTTCTGTGGAGATGTATTCGTCTTTGAAGTTCGCAGCTTCTTTGAATGCCTGTTCCACTGCCTTGTTCAGCGTCTTCGACAACCCGGGCTGGCCCTGCGCTCCGGATACACGAGGCAGTTTTTCCTCGATGGAATGCAGCTCGGATTCCAGCCGCTCCGTTGGAACGCCGATTTTTTCAAGCACCGGAAGGATCACGCCTTCGCGGTCGGCAATCAGCGTGAGCAGCAGATGGACTGGCTGTAGCTCAGGATTTCCTAATTCCGAAGCCTGCGCGATTGCCTGCTGCATTGCTTCCTGCGATTTCACTGTCAATTTGTCCCAACGGATGGCCATTTATGTAGCTCCTAGCTTTTAGCTTTCAGCTTCCAGCTTTCTCAGATGTTTTGATGCTCTCTTTAGATCGATAAATGCAACGCCGGGAGCAGGAACTTCCCCGCTCCCGGCGTTTTGGTGACTGCGCGGTTCATTGGACGGCAGCCGCTGCCAGCTTGAATCCTGACTTGAAGCTGGAGGCCGGCTTTGCTGCTCTTACGCCGCGGTGCTGACCTTGATCTGCTTGGGCTGCGCGGAAGCCTTCTTTTTCAGCTCCAGTTTCAGTACACCGTCCTTGTAGCTGGCCGCGACGTTTTCCGTGTCCACGGTGTTGGGCAGACTGAACGAGCGATAGAAGCTGCCATAACGCCGCTCGATCCGATGGAAATTCTCTTCCTTCTCCTCACTCTCGAACTTGCGTTCGCCACGGACAGAGAGTGACTGATTCTCAACGCGGATGTCCAGGTCCTCTTCCTTGATGCCCGGGATGTCCAGCTTCAGGACGACCTTCTCGCCATTTTCATAGACGTCAACTGCCGGAGCGAAGCTGGCAGCGGTCACTGTTCCGTTGTCGCCTCCGAAGTCCTGGAAGAGCGAATTAACGCGATCCTGCAGGGTTGCGACTTCACGAATGGGATACCAACGACTGATTGCCATGATGCGATTCTCCTTGACCCTGATTGGGTGGAATTTTCAATTCGGTGCGGGCCGGAACCATGAGTCCATTCCGCTCACATAATCTGATTCAACTATAGCATACATGATTCATGAAATGTGCGCGTATTTTGCTCATATTTTAGAAATTTTATAAACTTATGATTTTAAATTGGTTACCTGATTATTCCTGGAGGGTTCGGGTGTTTTCTGAGAGAAATGTGGCGCAATCCCGTTCGGATCTGGCGCCGATTGGCACACAGCTAGCCGAGAGGAAACCACTTAATTGGAGTTCAATGGCGGGAGAAAACGGCGTCGAACCTGGATCTCGAGGTGAGACCCAGGGAGCCTTGTTCCTGCATGCATTTTCTGGTTTAGTTTTTAGATGGTTGCCAGCGCAGCGGCCTGATCGGGGAAGAGCCCGGCGTATTTGGTGATGCCAACCATCGTGAATACCTTCTGAAAGTGCGCGGAGAGCCCAAAGGCCAGCACTTTTTGTCCTGAATTGGCCGCTTCCATGAGCAGTTGAATCACCAGGGCGATGCCGCTGGAGTTGATGTACTCGACCTTTGTAAAGTCGAGAAGCAAAGTCTTTACCGTTGTTTTGGAGAGGCTTTGATAAGAGCCGATGACTGCATCTTTGGAGGCAGATGAAATATCCCCTTCAAATCGAAGAACTGTGACTGGCTGTCCCGATTGTGATGTTGTCTGGTCGATTCGTGACTTTGTATCGGTCTGCACTTGAATTCTGTCTCCGTCAATCGTGTTGGCCAGCTACCCGATTCTCAGGTCTGGCAATTCAGGCTTCTTCTTTGTCCAGGCGAATCACCAGGCGCACATAACTGCCCTTGCCATTGGCCCCTACCACCCACTCAGCCTCGTCGACCAGGGCTTGAATAAGAAACATCCCCATCCCGCGCGGGTCTTCCTCGCCGTGCATCTTGCGATCGATGTCCGGCTTTGCAGGCTGGGTTTTCATGCCCTTGCCGTCATCCATGACCTTGACTTCGAGAGCATCCGTCCCCGCTGAAAGAGTGACTCCGACGGACAGCTTTTCGTTGAGTCTGTTTCCATGTTCGATCGCATTAATGCAAGCCTCGGCAACGGCGGTCTTCAGATCGTCGATACGTTCTTCACGAAAGCCCATGAGTTTGGCAACTGAAGCTGCGGTGCTCATTGCCACCTTTTCAAATCCAAGGCGGGATGGAAGACGAACCTCGACAGTCGTTGTGCGCGCTGTGGTTGCGGTCATGCGGTCACCTTGCCGTTCCGGGTACCTGCTTGAGCATCCGACGTAGGCGCGAGATCTGGCAGATGGCACAACACAAGAGCAGTCATGTCATCCTCCTGGGGTCCGCCGCCCGAAAAACCATGGATGGCCACCCACAATGCATCGAGAATACCATCGGCTTGGTACGTTGGAGTATTAGAAAACTCTAGCATGAGCCGATCCTGACCAAATTCCTCATCGCCGCGGAAAACCTCGGTCAGCCCGTCGGTATAGAAAAGCAGGCGGCTCCCTTTCGACATTGGAAGTCGCTCGCTCGAATAACTCATTCCCGGCAGTAGCCCCAGGGGAGTTCCTGCCGCTTCGATCTGATGTTGCACGCCGTCAGGAGTGATGACAAAGCCGGGATTGTGTCCGGCGTTCACGATCTCCACTTCACTGCGCTTGGTATCAAGCCGAAGGAAGATCGCGGTGACATAACGGCGGCGCGCCTCTTCGCCTTCCTGCCAGTGATGCTGATTCATGCGTGTGGCAAGCAGGTCAAGCGAAACACCCGTGATTGCCATGGCGCGAAACGCTGCACGAAAGCTCGTTGCCATAATCGCCGAAGCCAGCCCCTTACCAGCTACATCGGCAACTGCCATGATGATTCCACCCTCTGGCAGCGAAATAATGTCAACATAATCGCCTCCGACCTCATAGCAGGTCTGCGATTTTACGCCGATCGAGTAGCCAGGAATCGAAGGCATCTTTTGCGGCAGCAGAGAACGCTGAATCTGACGCGCAGCATCCAGATCCTGCTGGACGCGCGCCCATTGCAGGTTTCGCTCATGGTTTCTGGCGTTTTCAAGCGCAACCGCAGCCTGCAGGGCCAGGCCTTCCAGAAAATCCGCTTCATATAAGGTGATCGGACGGCCTTCCGGAGACGCGACGACTAATTCCGTCATCCGCTTCCCTTCCCGATCGTTGAGCGGATACGTCTGAATCCCCCCCAGGTTGCCGTCGCCTGTCTGCTTCGGCGCATCCCCGTAAGAAAGTCCCGTTCCTGAAAATGCCGCACCCGCCATCTCAAGCTCGCGAACCACGATGCGGAGAACGCTCTCCAGCACTTCTTCCTCGCGTGTTGTCGAGTGTACCTGCCGCGAAACCTCCAGCAGAGCCTGCAGACGGGCCACCTGCTGCTGAAGGTCCATCGTCTGAGTAATGGCCGCCTGAGTTGACGACGGCGAATTCTCTCTCTCCGCGCCAGTCAAGTCCGAAATCTCAGCGGTCGCCGGGGGAATGCCGGTAGCCATGCGGGGAGTCCTCCGTGGAAAACCAATGTAGCACGCGGGGCGGTGGTCAGTTTTCCTGATCGTGGAATATCTGATTACTGACCACTTAACTTACGCCGTAATCGTGCGAGTGGGCTTTGACCCGACCAGCCCGTAGTAGGCGATGAACAGGTAACAGAAAGCCGGAATCACAAAGGAGTGTGAGATGCCCGCCTTGTCGGCAACCCACCCGATCAGCGCCGGGACGACCGCGCCTCCGACGACTGCCGTCATGATCAGTCCTGAGCCCTTGCTGGTCATTGGACCCAGCCCTGCGATGCCCAGGGCAAAAATGTTGGGGAACATGATGGAGTTGAAGAACCCGCACAGAACCAGAGTCCAGATCGCGAGAGAGCCGCTGGAAACCATCGAAAGCAGTACCATGGCCGTCCCGGCTATACCGAAGATGCCAAGGAGGTGGCCGGACTTGAAGATGGTCAGAAGCCAGGAGCCGAGCAATCGGCCGATCAGCGCGCCGAACCAGTAGAGTGAAACAAGCAGAGTCGCAATCACCACTTCGTTCCAAGGTCCGAATAATCTCGTGATCAACGCCCCAAAGCTGCCCAAACCTGCGAAAAAGCGCGCGACGCCTTCCGGGTGGATTCCCTGTGAGACAAAGTAATTGAAGGCGATGGAGGCCAGGCCGACTTCCACTCCGACATAAAGGAAGATCCCGACAGCGCCCAGGACCGTGTGTTTGTAGCTCCAGATACTGCGGCTCAGGATGGGATCGCCTTCCTTGGCCGGGCGAAACGCCTGGGTTTGGGTGATAGCGGGGAGATGCTGAAAGGCCGTCGCGATTCCCAGGATCAGCAATCCCGCCGCGATGGCGATGTAGGGTCCTCGCACCGTATTTGCCGTAGCTGCGGGAGTAGCCATCAGCGCCGGATCGGTCAGAATGTAATGCCCCGCGACAATGGGAGCGATGCTACCGCCCAGAGAATTGAGCGCCTGGGCAAGGGTGAGCCGTATCGGGGCGCTGTGTTCTGGTCCAAGGATAGCCACGTAAGGGTTGGCGGAAGTCTGCAACGCGGTGACGCCGGCACCGACCACGAAAACGGCGGTAAGAAACAGCGGAAAGCTGACCAGTTTGGCTGCCGGAACGAAGAGCAGGCACCCGACGACCTGGATGAACAACGACACCACCATAGTGCGCTTGTATCCAATCGACTCAATCAGTCTGGAAGTCGGGGCTGAGAAAACGAAATACGCCAGAAAGAAAGCCGACTCAGCGAGCATGGCCAATGCAAACGGCAGCGGAGCCGTCGGAGAGGAGAAGATAGAACGCAGGTGTGGAACCAGCGCCATATTCAGGTTGGTAATAAACCCGAAGATGAAAAACAGCGCTGTAACGATGATGAAGGGGCCCATGTAACTGGGAGTATTGGACGCCCCGGTCGGAACAGTGGATTTAGTGGCCATGGTCTAACGATCTCCGCTTCTGAAACAAAAATTTGCCTGTCACCGAATCTGGCGGGGCAGCCTGCAGGTTTGTGTCCGGTGCTGCGGTACGACCGCGCACTACTGAAACCCGTCTAATGGTTGCAAACAACACTATACGGTAGACGGTACTCCGTGGAAGTGCTCAAACGTTTTAGATTCGTACCGTGTTTCCGCAGTTACATCCATTTCGGCTATCCTCAAAACAATCACGGAGGAGTTTGTGGCGAAAGATCCAGGTGCCCCTGCTGTTCAGGCTGGCCGGTTTGGCGCGCTAGACCCATTCAAGAATTCCCGGACGCGCAAGATTCTCGCCTGCCTTGAAGCCAATTGGCAGGCTGAAATGGAGGGCTACTACACCTACCTGGCGCTGGCAGACCGGGAAACGGATGCGGTTCGAGCGCAGGTTTTGCGTCACCTCGCCAGCGCGGAACTGGAACATGCCGTGCTTTGGGCAACCCGGCTCATGGAACTGGGAGGAACTCATCCCGTCTACAACGGCAGCCCTCACGGCAACGCGGACTCCTTCGCAAGCCGCGCCGGCGGACCCCTGATGGCCCTGCGCCGCCTGGAGATCGAAGAAAGCCGCCATATCGCGAACTATGGGACGCAGCTGAAGGATCTCGGCGACGAGGGTTCGCTCGCCATCCTCGAGCATGTCATTGAGGACGAAAAGGAGCATTACCACGAGTTGGGGTCGCTCCTGCGTGGCCGGACTCATATCCTGCAAGGCGGCAAGCAGATCATCGACGCCAAGGGGATGCTCGAAGAGATGCTTTCGAAGCGCAACCAGGGTCGGTCGGCGGCGGGAAGCTGGATTGGCGATGCGATTTACGGCGTGAACGACGGTCTCGGAGCAATCTTCGGCATCGTGTCGGGAGTCTCAGGCGCTACTGCCGGAAATGGAAAGTACGTGCTTCTCGCGGGCCTCGCTGGAATGATCGCGTCTGCCTTGTCGATGGGCTCGGGCGCGTATCTTGCCGCCAAGAGCGAGCGGGAAATCTACGAGGCAGAGTTCGAGCGCGAACGGGAAGCAATCGCGATGAACCCCTCTGAAGCGCGCCAGCTTTTATCCCTCTACTACCAGGTTAAGGGACTTCCTGAAGACGACTCCGAACACGTAGTCGACCACATCGCCTCCGACCCGGATCTACTCCTGAACGCCCTTGCCGCAGAACGATTGAACACCAGTGAAGATGGATTGAAGGTGCCCTGGATTTCGGCGGTTTCAGGAGCGTTATCGACTGCGGTCGGAGCTACCATCCCGGTCATCCCGTTTTTCTTCATGACGGGTACTGCAGCGGTCATCACGGCAGCGGTCATTTCTCTGATCGCGCACTTTGCAGTAGGCGCGGCCAAGTCGCTTATCACCGTTCGTTCGTGGTGGTCGAGTGGATTTGAAATGACGGCCGTTGGCGCGGTGGAAGGCGCTGTTACGTACGCGATTGGGCTGTGGCTGGGGCATCTTGGGGCGTAGCGGGCTGAATCTGACCAGACTGGTGTTGACCAGACTGAGTCTGAGCGGACAGGATCTCAGCGGACGGGGTCTCAGCAGACAGGATCTGACGCACCGCTTCCCGGCCTAGCCGGATGCAATCGGAAATTCCGATGCCGTCGTAGGCGTTGCCGGCTAAATGCAGTCCCGGGAGTTTTGCCAGACGCTTTTGGATTCGTTGCTGGCGCTCTGCGTGTCCAACCGCATATTGCGCCATTGCGCGAGGCCAGCGCCGCACTTCGACAAATTCCGGCACTGCCGAGATACGCAGAATTTCGAACAGCTCTTTGCGAACCAGCGCGGCCAGCGCATCGTCCGATTCCGCAAGCAATGCCGCGTTGTGAGCGCCGCCCAGGAAGGCGCGAAGAACTGATTTTCCCGGCGCAGTCCGTCCGGGAAATTTGCGATGCAGGAAAGTGCAGGCCAGCATGGCGCGCTTCTCAACCGCCGGAACGAGAAATCCGAATCCCTCAGGCAACGGGTCCAGATCGGCTCCGTCATAGACAAGATTCAACGTGACGGAAGAACTGTACGGGATCTGATCCAGTTCCTGGCTAAGCGTTCCGTCGACTGGCGCGAGCACCTCAGCCGCTGCCCATGCCGGAGTCGCCACAACAACGGCATCGAAGCGCGAAACCAGGCCCGCCGCATCCACCAGCCAGCCATCCCGGCCCAGATCACTCATGCGCTCCACCCCGTGAACGCGTGCCTGCACATGCAATCGGCCCGGGTCGAGACGCGCAATCAGCGCATCCACCATCTGCTGCAGGCCAAACCGCAACGTGGTAAAGAGAGGCTTGGGCTGTCTGACTGCTTCCGGATGGGTGGCCGCAGCGATTTTTCGGGCGCGCATTCCGGCCAGCATCCCGCGCGTCAGAGAACCGTACTTCGTCTCCATTTCGACCATTCGAGGCAGCACAGACCGTGCGCTGAGCTGCGTTGCGTCGCCACCGTAAATTCCCGACAATAAGGGATCAGCCAGCCGATCCACGGCTTCCTGCCCGTAATGCCGTCGCACCAGATCCGCCACCGATTCGTCGCCATCTTCTGAAGACGTGGCAGGACCGGGCGGATGCAGCAGCTCGAAACCCATTCGAATCTTCGTCAGAACGCTGAAAAGCGGAGTAAGTGCTGTAGCAAACAGCTTGGTGGGCACCAGGAACATCAAGCCATCGGGCAGCGCAATGAGGCGGTTTCGAACGAGGATGAATGTCTTCCGCTCGGCATCGTTTGAACTGACTAACTGGGATTCGATACCAAGTTCGCGGCAAAGCTGGGCGGCCGCTGGTTTCTCGGTGAGAAAGGAGTCCGGTCCGCGCTCGATCACTGTGCCGTCCACGACAGAGGAAGAGATCACTCCACCGAGGCGCGATCCTGCTTCGAACAGCTCGTATTCGACCGCAGCGCCCGCGCGGCGCGCCGACTCCACTTCATATGCAGCCGCGAGTCCCGCGATACCTCCGCCGATGATTGCAATGCGCATGGTCTCTGCCCTTCCATCCAGTCTATGCGATGATCGAGATCTGGCTATGTGAGCGAGCGCACTCAATTTTCTGCTCTCAATGCGATGGCGGGCAAGGCTTTCCGGCGCAGAGAGCTTCGGTGATGCCATCTCCTTCGGCGATCGTGTAAATGCGATCGACCGCCGGAAGTTTCACCATTTGCCTCACGCCGGAAGGCCAGTGAATCTCAGCCGTCCCTGCATCGCTGGCTTCTCCGAGACCAAAGTGGGCCCGCTGGTCGTTCGAAGAGATGAAACTTCCGCCGCTCATCACGTCTTCCCGCTGCCGCATTCCATTGGCGGTGAGATAGATCGTCGCTCCCACGGCGTCGCGCGGGCTCTTCGGTCCGCCGATCAACTTTAACTCGACCCAGTGATGATGATCCGAGTTCACATTGCGCAGTAGAATCGGAGAATCGTCGATAGGGTTGATGACTACGTCGATCTTGCCGTCGTTGAACAGGTCGCCAAACGCCGCTCCCCGCCCGGGAGTTACGACCGCAAGGCCGGTTCCCTTCACCGCGGGAACATACTCGAATCTTTCGCCCTTGACGCTGTGAAAAAGCAAAGGCCGCTGCGCGTAACTTGTTCCCCAGTCGTGCTGGTCAACCTCGGGATAGACATGGCCATTCACCATGAAGATATCTTTCCAGCCGTCGTTGTCGTAGTCGATCAGTCCTGCCCCCCAACCCAGGAAGGGCACAGGAATTTGCGCGATGCCGACTGCGTCGCTTACGTCGGAGAAATTCAGATCCCCGTCGTTGCGATAGAGCACTTTGTAGTCGTCGGAGAAATCGGTAACCAGCAGATCGAGCAAACCATTGTTGCGGTAGTCACCGACCGCCAGGCCCATCGACGCAATCTCACGGCCTTCCTTATTCAATGCGAATCCGGAGACATAGCTCTGGTCTTCAAATGTCCCGTCACCTTTGTTCACGTACAGATAATTCGGCGAAGAATCGTTCGCCACCAATAGATCCACCTTGCCGTCGTTGTTGACATCGACAAAGGTGGAAGTAAATCCGTAGTATGCACCCGGATCTGAAACCCCGGCTTTGACGCTGACATCCGAAAACGTCCCGTCGCCGTTGTTATGAAAAAGGTGGTCAGGCTCGCCCTTCAATCCGCGAGGACCGCACATTACCGTGGCGCCGCGCAACTGGCAAAAGGCGCGCGGCACCGAACCATCCCCGGCGGTCGGCTGCTTGTTGACGTCGTAATGGAGATACCCAGAAACGAATAAATCCAGGCGGCCATCGCCGTCATAATCGCCCCACGTCGCACCATCCGACCAGTTTCCGAGCGTAACTCCGGCTTTCTCGGCGACATCGGTAAATGTTCCGTCGTGGTTATTGTGATACAAGCGGTTCTTGCCGAAATTCGCAACGAAGATATCCGGCCATCCATCGTTATCGAAGTCCCCGATGGCCACGCCAAATCCCCAGCGATCATTGGCGACGCCGGCTTTCGCAGTTACATCCGTAAACGTCCCGTCATGATTGTTATGAAACAAGGCAGCATGCGGGGCAGGTTCCTTTTCGTCCAGGGCTTTGTAAGTCGAACCGTTGACAAGATAGATATCGAGCCATCCGTCGTTGTCATAATCGATCAGTCCCACGCCGGATCCATCCGTCTCCAGGATGTATTTCTTTTGCGGAGTTCCCATCACGTGCTTCCACTTATCGAGACCCGCGGCTTTGGTTACATCCTGAAACACGATCGGACCCGAATCGACGAAACCTCCAGCTGGCATCGGCCGTTTTGCGGCATCGTAGACGGGTGCGTGTGGGTTACCGGTTGCGTGGCCACCCATGGCGCCAGGCGACTGCGGAGTTGCTTGCGATATCCCCCTGGCGGTCATCAAGAGCATCAGCGCCATGCTCACGCATAAATACGGCACTCGATTGCGCGTAGATGATTTACCCATATCGGGATTGCAGAGATTCAGCATAACTTGCAAGGTTACTTCAAAGCCGTTACTGGATTAGGGTGGTCATCCACCGGGCAAGGCTTGCCGGCGCAGAGCGCGCCCGTGATGCCCTCTCCTTCGGTGATCGTGTAGATGCGATCGACGGCGGGAAGTTTCACAGTCTGTTTCGCTCCGGATGGCCAGTGAATTTCGGCAGTCCCCGCATCTAACGCATCTCCCAGCCCAAAATGCAGACGCTGATCGTTGGATGAGATATAGCTTCCGCTGCTCATCACATCCTGCCTCTTGGTCATGCCGTTGGCTTTCAGATAGACCGTCGCGCACATGGCGTCCCGCGGACTCTTTGGACCGCCCACAAGCTTCAATTCAACCCAGTGATGATGATCC
>Ga0302319_10018764_pt1 | contig 12596 bp, 5 predicted proteins | sample Bog_T0_2_FD_203319 | JGI IMG/M metagenome (GOLD analysis project Ga0302319, IMG submission 203319) | Peat permafrost microbial communities from Stordalen Mire near Abisko, Sweden - Bog_T0_2 | ecosystem: Environmental > Terrestrial > Soil > Wetlands > Peat | place: Sweden: Abisko, Stordalen Mire... | reverse complement strand
ATCCAGGAATTGGCTGGCGACGCTGCCGCCGAACGGAAGCAGAGCGGCGATTTGCTGCACCTTCGGTTCGTCCGCAACGCGAAAAAGAACTGGCGAGAATCGGCCATTGCCGATTCCACCGGCCGCGAGTTGACCTATGGTGAAGCTCTTACCGGCAGCGTGCTGATTGCGGATTGGATGCATCGGAATCGGCCGAACGAAGAGAAGATCGGGCTTCTTTTGCCGTCTTCCGTGGGCGGAGCGCTGGCTAATATAGGGGCCATGCTGGCCGGCAGCGTACCGGTGAACCTGAACTTCACCGCCGGACCGGAGTCGATGGCGTCAGCTATCGAGCAATGTCATATTAAGACGGTCATCGCATCCAAGGCGTTCCTTACGAAAGCGAAACTAACTGCGCCGGCTGGTACCGTCTATCTCGAAGACGTGCTAGGTGCGCGAACTACATGGCAAAAGGCGCGGGCGGCTGTTGCGGCTCGTCTGATGCCCGCGAGTCTGCTGGTGCGGCGCTACGCTCGCGGCGCCTCTCCCGACTCTCTGGCGACTGTTATCTTCTCCAGCGGCAGCACCGGCATTCCGAAAGGAGTGATGCTATCGCACTGCAACGTAATCTCTAACATTGAGGCGATGGCGCAAGTGTTCTGGCTCGGTCCGAACGATTGCATCGCGGGCGTGCTCCCCTTCTTCCATTCTTTTGGGTTTACCGTCACCATCTGGCTTCCGCTGCTCACCGGTTGCCGGGCTGTCTATCATCCCAATCCCACCGATGCGAAAGCCATCGGCGCGCTGGTGGAGAAACATAAAGCCACGTTCCTGTTATCGACGCCGACGTTCTGCTCCGGCTACGCTCGTCACTGCTCGCGCTCGCAATTCGCTTCTCTTCGCTTCGTTTTAGTCGGAGCGGAAAAGCTACGCCAGTCCGTGGCTGAAGCGTTCCACGCGGCGTTTGGCCTGGATCTATTAGAAGGCTACGGTTGCACGGAAATGTCGCCGGTGGTTGCAGTCAACACTCCCAATTTCAAGGCCGGTAAGGAGAGTCAGATCGGGAATAAACCTGGCACCGTGGGACACCCGCTTCCCGGTGTCGCGGCCAAGATCGTGGATCCTAGCTCCTTCCAGCTGTTGCCTTCGAATACAGAGGGTCTGTTGTTGGTTAAAGGTCCCAATCGAATGCTGGGATACCTGGATCAGCCGGAACGAACGGAAGAAGCGTTACACGAGGGCTGGTATGTCACAGGCGATATCGCGTTGATCGACGATGAAGGCTTCATCAGGATTACAGACCGCTTGTCACGCTTCAGCAAGATCGGAGGCGAAATGGTGCCGCACTTGAAGGTGGAAGAAGCCGTGTATGCCGTCGTTCCGGAGGGCGGCTGCGCCGTGATTGGCATCCCCGATGAAAGCCGCGGCGAAAGGCTGGTCCTGCTGTATACGAACCGCGAAAACCAGCCACAGCAGCTTTGGCAGGCATTGGCTAAGAGCGCTTTGCCTCGTCTGTGGCTGCCTAAGCAAGAGAATATTCATCAGGTCGAAACACTGCCTGCATTAGGAACCGGCAAGCTGGACCTTCGCGCAGTGAAAGCGCTGGCGCAATCCTTATCCTGCTCGCTGGAGCGAGTTTAATAATCCGAGGTAATTCATGGAAACGGCATACGTATTAATCTTGTCGGTCGGCCTGTTTATCCGCTGGCTGGTGATGTCGGGACGGCTCAACCAGATCGAACAAAGACAGAACGACGATGCGGCGTCGCTCACCCAGCGCGTCTCTCTCTTAGAGAAAGAACTCGGCGAACTCCGAACGCCGCCGCAGAGACCGCAGCCGGAAGCGGTTAAAGTGAGCGTGAAGCCAGTCATCGTGGAGCAGACTGCTCCGGTGGTTGTGGCCAGCGAACCGCTGCGTGCGCCGCTTCCTCAGTACAAAGCGCCCTCGTTCACTATTCAGGAACAGCCTCGCCGAGCGGGCGATGAATGGGAAGCGATCGTCGGGGGAAACTGGCTCAACAAGCTCGGAATTCTAGTTCTAGTCATCGGGATTGCGCTCCTTCTCGGCTACGCTGTTCCCCGTATGACTCCGGTCACTCTCAGCGCAACGGCGCTGGCGATGAGTCTCGGCTTACTCGGCGGCGGCATCCTCTTTGAACGGCGGGAACGCTACCGCGTTTTCGGACGTGGGTTGATTGGCGGCGGGTGGGCTACGCTCTATTTTACCGTTTACGCTATGCAGTCGCTCGAGGCCTCGCGAGTCATATTTAATCTCGTACTCGGGACGGTTTTGTTGCTGGCTACGGCGATAGGTATGATCTGCCATTCGTTACGCTACCGGTCGGAGACTGTGACCGGTCTGGGGTATTTCATTGCATTCGTTACGCTGGCCATCACTCCGATCACCTCGCTATCTTTGATCGCCGTGATCCCGCTGGCGGCATCGCTGCTTTATCTCGCGAATCGCTTCTCGTGGTCCACGATGGCCGTATTCGGACTGCTGGCTACTTACGGGACGTGCGTGGCGAAAGGCGATTCCGCCGCGCCTCTGTGGCAAGCCCAGCTACTGTTCTCTATCTATTGGCTGCTGTTTGAAGCGTTCGACCTGCTGCGCGCGGCGCGCCGGACACCTTATACTTTTTGGGAAAGCGGTGTGTTTCCATTGAACACTGTCGCCTTCGCTGGATTGAGTTACTTCAGCTGGTCCGCTGCCGCGCCCGATCATGTATACCTGTTAGCCGCTGGACTCGCCGCTGCCTTCCTGGCCAGCTCGATGGTTAGAACCAAGGTCCGGCCGGCATCCAGCTTCCCCTTAGAGTCGGATCTGCTGGAGCGCGCATTATCGGGAGGCTATGAGGGCCCCCTGACTGCAACCGCGATTCTCTCGGCCTTGGCTGTGCTTCTGAAGTTGCAAGGTCCGGTGGCGCTGCTCGGATTGCTAGTGGAAGCCGAGCTTTTCTTTCTCGCGGGGATCATCTTCCGGGTGGACTTTCCGCGGCAATTGGCTGCCGCATTGTTTGGGTCGGCTCTCGTTAAGCTCATATTTGTCGATGTCGGCGACCATCGCGTCACGGCTTTCGGCCTGAAAATATGGGTGCCTGTCACAGCGGTGGGCGCGGCACTGTGCTATGCGAACAGGGACCTCCGAAAGACAGATGTACTTTACGGTTACGCGGGTACGGGCGCGCTCGCTCTTATAATCGGTTTACAAGCGTCCCCACGCTATCTCGGTCTTAGTTGGTTTGTCTTCGCAGCCGTCTTGTTCGCCTTCGGGTGGTTGCAACGTCTTGTAGATTTTCGCATTCAAGCATACATCGCCGCCGGTTTAGGCCTGGCTGCGACCGCCGCTTATGAAATGGGCGTCGCGATGGGCTTGGCCGCAGCCCCGCATCACCCATGGATCTCGCTGTTGTTCGGCGCGATCTTGAGTTATGCCGGAATCCTGGCCGCGCTCCGTTCTGCGGACGACCGGCTGAATGAATGGGAGCGATCGGGCATTGAACTATGCGCATCCTGGGCCGTTACGGCTCTCTTAATGATGGCTGTTTGGCGCGGACTACCAGCGGCTTATGCCGGTGTGGGCTGGCTTGCGCTAGCGCTCCTGCTGTTCGAAGCGGGACTGCGCGAGGTACCTTCCAGCTTCCGCCGCCAAGCTTATCTGGTGGGATTTATAGCGTTTCTATTACTGCTCTTCAATAACGTCCTGCCGGTGCAAAATAGCGGACTTTGGGGCGAACGGTTGGCCATCGCCGCGGCATCGCTACTTGCTTATGGCCTGGCTGCCCGCCCATTCCACGCGAGAAGAAACCCTGAGATAGCCGATGAGTGTGCCCAGATAGCCAACTTCTCCTCTTCCATAGGGACTCTGTTAGCCGCAGTAGCATTGTGGGCGATGCTCCCGCCGGTCGCTGTGGCGCCTGCCTGGGCGGCGCTTTCGCTAGGCCTCTTGGAAGCCGGTCTGGCCTTCGAGGTGCCCAGTTTGCGGCTGCAAGCTCAAATTGCGGGTATGGCATCGTTCGCCCGCCTGTTCTTCGTATCGCAGAATATTTTTGCGGGGACGCCCGTGATTGTCTCCTACTATTACCAATGGTGGAGGCAAACCACCACGATAGTGCCGCTGCGTGACTGGGAGACCAGCTTCAGCAGATTCTATGCTAACGCTGCCGCAATTGCCGCCGCGGTCCTGCTTTATTTCGAGTTAGGGCCGGCCTTCACGGTCGCGGGTTGGGCGGTATTTGCGCTGGCGCTAGCCTCGGTAGGCGAGCGCTGGAAGATCCGTGACATGCGCTTGCAGAGCTATATTCTCGCCGTGCTGACGTTCGCTCGAAGCTGCACCACCTTCTACGCGCCCGAGGCGACACCGTTGCGAGCGCTTGTCGCCGCGATTGTAATCGCGTGCTTCTATGCCGCGCAACTACTTTCACCCCGTGCTCCTGAAGGGCGGCCGCAGCTTGAACGGCAACCTCGACTCCTCTACGCCTTTTCAGCTACGGCCCTGTTGAGCGCGCTCTTGTTCCGGGAAGTGTCCGGCGGAGTGCTGACCATGGCTTGGGCTATCGAAGGGGTGGCTCTGATCGTGGCGGGCTTTCCCTTGCGAGACCGCGCCCTGCGACTGTTGGGGCTCGCCTTGTTTTTCATCTGCGTTCTAAAGTTGTTCTTTTACGATCTGCGGCAGTTGGAAACGCTGTACCGCATTATGTCGTTTATCGCGCTCGGCATCATTCTGGTCGCCGTTTCCTGGATCTACACCCGGTTCAGAACGCGGATCGAGCGTTACATCTAAGGCTTTCGCTGGATTGTGCCTCCAGGCAATCGATGGAAAGCTGGTACCATGCAAAACCGTTGGGGTTTGACGCTGCTTTTCATCACCGGAACTGTCTATGCCCAGATCCCTGACCGAAACTGCCTGAGCAATCCGTTCATGACGGGCTGTCCGCAAGACGAGCAGTCGCGCAAGCTACAAGAGTTAACGAGTAAACCGATCGACTGGAGCAAAACCCCGGGGGTTTCCGGCTTACAGAACAAGACGGTCACGCCAGGTACTAAACGGCTGGCGCCGGTCGCGCCTGTGCAGCGTCCAGTGGCGGACAATCGCGACTGGAGACTGCCCCGGCTGGCCGCGCCGTTGCCGGAGGATTGGCCACGCTGGACCTTTGCCCAGCCGGATGCGGGCGCTGTGGTTGGGATGAAACTGAACAATCTGCTGAAGTCGCCAGTCCTGAACGATATTTTGGCATCATTCCTCGGTCCTGAGATGTGGAAGAAGTGGCAGACCGCCGCGCCTCCCGTGGACGAAATCTGGATCTCGCTGAAGGGCGGACCGGAGGGACGGCCGTCGGCAGTTATGCTGCTGATTGGGGCTCCGCTGGAATCGACGGCGGTGGACCTTCGATCGAAGGGCGCGACCGTTTGTTTCCTGGACACCCGGACATTGCTGGCGGGCGAATGGAGCGCCGTGAACGACTCGCTCCAAAGGGTGGTGGCGGGCACGTCGAGCCCAATAGGCAAGCGGGCCGGAACACTTTGGCCGAAGAACGATGTCTGGATGATTGTCGGCCGCCAGATGCTGACAGATCTGCTTCCCCCCAACACGCCGACCGCCGGAATCACTGGAGCGTCGTTGGGCATTCGTTTCCAGGACAAAATCAGCGTCGACATGCTGCTTACGGCAGCAACGCCGGCGGAAGCTGCGCGATTGGCTGCAAAGTTCCGTCAGAATCCTAATGAACTTGGCTTGGGCGACGTGACCGTGGAGAAGACGGTTCAAGGAGTGAGGGCCCAGGCGTCGTTCGACGCCAAGCAAATGCCTCAGGCATTGCGGCATCAGCTGGTAGATCAACTGCGGCCGCTGTTAGACAACATGGGGCAGAAATCGGCGACTAAGGCGGTCGTGATCCAGGGCCTGGATGACGGTCCGAGAACGATTCCGGAACAGAGACAGTAGCCGGTTAGTTCGCGCTGCTGTCGAAGTATTGCTTCCTCTTCTCCAGATACTCCTCAATCGCTACGGCTAACGGCGGCATCGGCTGAATGCCGTTGCGCTCCATTTTGGCGTTCGACAGCGCGGAGTATTTAGGCCGGCGGGCGGCGGTACGGTACTCGCGCTCGTTGGTTGGCTGCAATGCCGGATTCAGCCGCGCCGCTTGGAAGATCATCCTCGCATAGTCGAACCAGGAGATCGGCGTGCCGCCTCCGATGTGAAACAGCCCTGTAAGGCTGGCTTCCAGGAGGTCGAGCGTGCGAGCTGCGAGCGCCGGAGCGTAAGTCGGTGACGCAACATGATCCTCTACCACCCGGATCGGCTGGTTTCCGCCAGCCAGGCGCAGCATCAGCTCGATGAAATTACCGCGCGCGGTGCGCAATCCTCCCGGTCCGAATACGCCGGAAGTGCGAACGATCAGTGGTCTGTCGAGATAGGCCTGCGCGTACAGTTCGCCGCCCAACTTCGAAACGGCATAGGCCCCTAGCGGATGCGTGGCATCCTCTTCTGTATAAGAACGACCCGCAGTGCCGTCAAAAACGTAGTCTGTGGAAAAGTGGATCAACTGCGCGTCCACCTGCCGGCAGGCCATCGCGAGATTGCGGACCGCCAGGGCGTTGGCCATGTAGGCCGCCACAGGCTCCTTCTCGGCCACGTCGACTTGATTGTAGGCGGCGGCGTTCACCACAAACCGCGGATCAACCGCGGCGATGCTTCGTTCGACGGCCCCGGCGTCGCTGACGTCGACCGACGAGCGGTCGAAAGGTGTGACCGTATACCCCCGCGTCTGAAACTCGCGAACCAGTTCCACTCCCAACTGGCCGCCGCTACCGAAAATAACGACTTTTTTGAGAAGCACGCTCTTGTAAGTACCCATGGCTAGGATAGCGGAAAAACCGAACCGCAAGTACGAGGAGGAGTACGGCGTTTACTCAATACAAACCAAAGTTCTGTCCTCAGTCCTAAGTTAAATGTGTGGGACTAAGTACAGTTGCCGATTGCGCCAAGCGCTCAGGGGCTACATCATAGAACTATGATGATGTTGATGAGGGCCATAAAGCGCCTAATCGAAGACTCTAACGGACAAGACTTAATTGAGTACGCACTTATGGCAGGTTTCGTCGCGGTAGCAGCAGGCGCTATTATGCCCCACGTGTCTACTAGTATTAGCACTATCTTCAGTAAAATTGCCAGCACGATGACGCAGGCGGCCAGCCAGAGTTAGTTTACTGGCGAGCCTCGGGCACACCGCGAGGATCGGCCTTCACCGCGACTGGTTGGGTATAAGTCTGCCCGTCGACGGTGAGTCGAACGGTGTACTCGCCTGGCTGGAGTCCACTAGCCCCGCGAGTAGTGGTAGCATCACTGCCGCCCGCACAAGCATCTTTGACTGGCTGAGCGGCGACCGTGCGGCCACCGCCAAATCTACGGGCCGCTGCTCCCCCCAAAGCGACGCGATGCATTCCAGAGGCGGTTGAAGGCGGCTCCGCGGGCTGTTCCCAGATGGCTTGAACGCTCAAAGTCTCCGTATCCACCGCATGTGCCGGCGTGTCACTGGCCAGACAGGCCTTTACGGATCCGGCGCGATCCAACAGTTCGATCTTCAGGGGCTGCGAAGGGGTGGTCTTAAGCCAATAGTAGGCCAGGACGCCGGAAGGCGGATTCAACAGTTGCGGGTCTTCATGCGGTAAAGGCGTACCGTTCATGCCGCCGGCGCGGATCGCAAAGGTCTCCCCGGGTTTAAAGAGAAAGGCAGCAGCGGATTCGATGCGGGCGCCATCGACCGCGATTTGGCGCAGCGCGGCGATTTGATCCAACACCCAGAAGCCGCGGCCATAAGTGGCCACTGCCAGATCGTCCCCATGCACCACGACATCGCGCACGGACGTCACCGGCATGTTGTTCTGTAGCGGCTGCCACCGATCGCCATCGTTAAACGAAACGTAAACGCGCAGTTCTGTTGCGGCGTAGAGCAATCCCTTGGCTTGCGGATCTTCTTTCACTGAATTGACGAACGCTCCTTCGGGAATGCCGGCGGCTACATTCTTCCAAGTCTTGCCGCCATCATGGGTGCGATAGATATAAGGTTGGTTGTCGGCCAAGCGGTGGCGATCCACGGACGCATAGGCAGTATCGACGTCGAAGTGACCGGCCTCGATCTGCGACACCTTGCTCCAAGCGGTCATAGCGGGAGGAGTAACGTTGGTCCAAGTTTTGCCATCGTCGCGAGTCACGTGGATCAAGCCGTCGTCGGTGCCCACCCAGACCGTCGTTGCCTGCAATGGCGACGGACCGATGGTGTAGACGACGCCGAAGCGATCGGTCATAGGTTGATCGATATCTTTGGCGGTTAGCGGGTCGAGAGTGACTGGAACAGGCGGGTGCAATCGCGCCAGATCGGGACTGATCTTGGCCCAGGTCCGTCCGCGATCCCGCGAGCGCATCACAAATTGATTGGAATAGTAGAGCGCCTCGTCGGCTGGAGAAAAGACCTGCGGCAAGGTCCAGGTCCGGCGATTCGGATCGCCGGGATCGGGCGCAGGCAATTGCCCACCGAGGGGCGCCGGCAGATTCAGTCTCTGATCGCAGCGCCCCGCGCCACCGCCATAAAGGATGTTACCGTCTTTCGGATCCGGAACCACCGTATTGCTCTCGCCGGCGAGACAAGTAGGCTCCCAATCACGAAACGAGAGCACGCCCTCGCGCGACCAGGTAGCCACGCCGACGCCGCCGCTATCCTGCTGCGCTCCATAAAGCCAATAAGGAAACCGGTTGTCGGCGGCGACATGATAGATCTGCGCGGTGGGCTGGTTATACCAGGTGCTCCAGGTCTTGCCACCGTCCACGCTGACCACGGTTCCCTGATCGCTGCTCAGCACCATGCGATGGCCGTCTTTGGGGTTGATCCAGAGCTGGTGATAGTCGTCGCCGCCGGGCGCGCCCTTGATGGGGACGAACGTTTTGCCGGCGTCGGTGGTCATGTAGGTGGCGGTGTTGATCACATAGGCTCGGTCGGGGTTCGTTGGATCGACGCTCACTGCCTCGAAGTACCAGCCTCGTCCCCAAAGCCGGGTTTCAGAGTTGACCAGTTTCCAGTTTGCGCCCGCGTCATCGGAAAGGTAGACTCCGCCGCCCGTCGGCGTGCTGTTCGCGCCTCCACCCATGCGTGAGGTGGGGAAGCCCGCTCCGATGTCGTCGACCACAGCCCACAGACGATTCGGGTTGCTCGGCGAAACCGCGATTCCGATCTTTCCCATGAATCCGTTGGTGGGCAATCCGCTGGTGAGGGGCTTCCAGCTGTCGCCTCCATCGGTGGATTTATAGAGTCCGCTGCCAGGCATATTCGACGGCGCGTAGACCGACCAAGGCGGACGGCGCGTGGCCCATAACGACGCGTACAACACCTGCGGATTTTTCGGGTCGATGGCAACGTCGATGGCACCCACGTTTTCCGGGTCGTTGGCTTTGAACAGAACCTTTTTCCAGGTCGCGCCGCCGTCGGTGGTGCGATACAGCCCGCGATCGGGATTGGGAGCGTAGACGTTCCCGAGGGCGGCTACATAAACGCGATTTGGATCCGCCGGGTCGATCGCGATCCGTCCGATCTGACGCGTGGCGGCGAGGCCGATATGGGTCCAGGTCTTACCCGCATCAGCGGATTTGAAGACTCCGATGCCATAGGAGTGTTGACTGCGGATGTCGGGCTCGCCCGTCCCCACGTAAATGATATTGGGATTCGACGGAGCGACGGCGATTGCGCCAATCGAGCCGATGGGAATCCCCTGGTCTGAGATGGGGAACCAGGTTCGGCCGGAATTTTCCGTCTTCCACACGCCGCCGCCAACGGAGCCGAAATAGAACGTGTCCGGCTGATCGGCATGGCCCGCTATGCCGAAGGTTCGTCCGCCGCGCATGGGACCTACGTCGCGCCAGCGAAAACCGGCCAAGAGAGCGGACGGATACTGGCCCTCGAATCCCTGAGCAAAGAGAAACGCGGCGAAAATGGGTGAGCACCACAGCCAGCGACGAACAATCAAGGTATTCTCCAAGGGTGGCCTGCTTCGAGGCGCGCCGAAGTTCATACTCTAGCATTCCTGCTTTCGCTGATAAAGCATCGCGGCCGCACAGTACGAGTACTAGGAGACTTACCCCTCAAGACCGCAACGCCCGTTTAGTTCTACTTGGGTACTTAGTACGGACCACACTGAAAATACCTTGTTGCGGCGGACAGAAGCCGCGAACACTGGTAATGGCATAAATAATGGAGCGAGACCTGGAACAGTTGAACGCACGCGAAGTGGCGCGGTTACTCTCGCTAGTGGAAACCGAGCGCCGATACTACCAGGAAATCGTCGCTTCGATTCCGGTGGGTTTGCTGATCCTGTCGTCGGATCTCAACATCGCGTCTTCCAATCGCGAGGTGCGGAAGATCTTCGGTCTGCGCAGCGGCGACCCGCTGCGCGGGAAAGTGGACCAATACCTACCGGCCCCGATTCTGGAAAAGATTAAGGAAGTGATGGCGAGCGGGACGCCCCTGGTTAAAATCCCGGTTGCAGTACCAGGAGAACTAGAAACGGTTTTAAAGGTAAGCATCCGGCCGATCCGCAACTGGGACGACGCTTCGGTGCAAGAAGCGCTCTTGACAATTGAAGGGGCCAACGGTGTAACGGTTGCATCGCATTCGACAGAAAGCGACGAAAGGCCACTGCCGGTGGCCGGGTTGATGGATGCTCTGGACGCGGTGATTTGGGCCGTAGATTTGCCCGGCAAGAACTTCCTGTATGTCAACGAGAAGGCGGAGGAACTGCTTGGGTATCCGGCGGAAAAGTGGATGGACACGCCGTCCTTTTGGGCCGACCGGATCTATGCCGAAGATCGCGAATGGATGCTGAAAGGCTACGAGCAGGCCATCGAGACATGGTCCCGGCACCATTGCGAGTACCGCGCGAACACTTCCTACGGAAAGGTGATTTGGCTTCGGGAAAGCGCGCGAATTTTACAGGACGATGCGGGCCAAGCCCGGCATCTGATCGGCTTAGCCATCGATGTGACACAGCAGCGGCTACTGGAAGGCCAGTATATCCAGGCGCAACGGGTGGAAGCGGCCAGCCGGTTAGCCAGCCGCGCCGCGCATGAGATTGCCAATCACGTAATGGTGATCTCGGGGTATGCCGAGGATCTGCTGACGACGTTGGAGGCGGACAGCCCGCTGCACGCCGACGTGCGAGAGATCTCGGCGGCCACCAATCGACTGCGAACTTTGATGGCGCAGCTTTCGGCAGGCCACAAGACACAGCAAGCGCCGGCCGAGGCACTAGACCTGAACGAGTTTCTAAAGGCACTGGCGCCCCAGATTCGCGCCAGTCCGGCGACCACGCAGCAAGTGGAACTAAGGCTATTCCCGGCCTCGATCGCGGTGCGCGCCAAAAGCGACGAACTGCGGCGGACCATTATGGCGCTGATGGAACGGGCGCGCCGCGCGTCGAAGACCGATGGCGCCATCACCATAGAGTGTTCTCCGGTGGAGATTGAAGGCATGATGGGGCGGCCGGAATCCACTTTGCGTCCGGGAGTATATGCGATGATTTCGATCGAAGACGAGGGCGCTACGATCGACGCGCAGACTCGCGCGTCACTCTTCGAGACATTCATTCCGTCCCACGCGGGGGGAGAGATAGCACCGAATTTGGCGCAGGTTTACCAATGGGTCCGGCAGTGGGGAGGCGATATGGTGGTCTCCAGCCGGCTGCCGCATGGGTCGATTTTCCAGATCTATTTACCGCGGGTTGGGGAACTGGTCGAAAAGCCTGAAGAGCCCGGTCAGCATGCTGCCCAAGATCCCGTACGTCCCCCGCCTGCTCCAGCCCTGCCACAGAAAACAATTCTGGTGGTGTCCGATGAGAGCGGGATACGAACCTTAATCACCAAGATGCTGCGGCGCGCGAACTATGAGGTTATCGAAGCAACAGGATTGGAAGACGCGGTGAATCAAGCGGCGAAAGGGCCGGGACCATTGAATCTGATGATAGCCGACGCGTCACTACCGCACATTGAGGAGAGCCAGGCGATCGCCCGGATGCGGGAGTTGTCGCCGGAACTCAAGCTCTTGTTCCTCACCGAGCTGGGGGATAGCGATGAACTGAGAGCGCTGCCTGAGGGAGCGGAGTACTTGCAGAAGCCGTTCACATTGATGGCGCTGGTGGGCAAGGCCAAAGAGCTTCTGGAATAAATCCTAGCGCCGCTTACACTGAAGGGAAATGTCCCTTGCCGCTCGCGTTGCTATAGCCTTGACTTGCCTGGCGCCGACCCTTCAGGCCGCCAAGAAGCCCATCACCCTCGACGTTGTCGCCAAGCCGCCGCACTCCGATTCCGGTGGTTCGCCGCTGTGGGCCCCCGACGGAAAGCGCTTCGCGTTTTACAAAGATAAGACCGTAGTGCTTTACGACGTGCCGTCGAAGAGCGCCAAACAGTTGCTGAATCTGGAGCCGCTGGAAGCAGCCGCCGTCAAGGTTCCCACGCCCGAGCATTTCGACTGGCGGAACCGGCGGGTGCAGACCGATTCGTTCGAGTGGTCCTCCGATGGACGAGAGATCCTGCTGGAGGCGGAAGGCGACTTATTCCTGTGGCACGTCGATTC
>Ga0302319_10018762_pt1 | contig 12596 bp, 12 predicted proteins | sample Bog_T0_2_FD_203319 | JGI IMG/M metagenome (GOLD analysis project Ga0302319, IMG submission 203319) | Peat permafrost microbial communities from Stordalen Mire near Abisko, Sweden - Bog_T0_2 | ecosystem: Environmental > Terrestrial > Soil > Wetlands > Peat | place: Sweden: Abisko, Stordalen Mire... | reverse complement strand
ATCATCGGCGCGGCAGACGGCCGGCGCGGTCGCCAGCGCGGCGGCAACAAAGGCCAAAAGGGTCAATTTAAGTGCTGTTTTTGCGATTTTGTTTTTCATGGTTTGGTTGTGTTTTCCGTTTGTTCAACAGGTCAGACAGGTTTTTGAGGCAAAGGTTTCAAAAAAATCACCAGGCGCCCTCGGTCAGCAGCTCCGTGATGTTTTGAGCGACATCCTCGGCGAGCAGCGGCAGAGCCTCCCGTTCGGCGCTGGCCAGGTCATCTCCGATATGCACAAAGGTATGGCCTTTGACATCCTTGTCCAAAACAAGCTTTCCTGTAATCCGTTCCCGCGCAGTAACATGCACCATTAAATCCACACGGTAATTTTCCGGCGTCGCGGTGTCGCTGCTCAAATAGCCAAGACCTTGGCGATTATATTGGCGGATGATGCCGGTAACCACAAGGTCGCCCCCGCCGTGGGTTGCCAAGTGGTAGGTTGCATCGGTCTGCAGGCGCTCTCGCAGTGACTCGGTAACGGCGTCGCCCAGCCTGGGCTGCAGGGTCTGGTTGTTGAAGGGCTGCACTTCAATGGATTTTTCGCCGGCCGTGGCTCCATTAACCGGCCCCAGCCGATAGCCCGCGCAACCTGCCAGCGCCAGCGCAGCCAGGCACGGGAAAAAAAATTTCAGGGTGCGCATTTCTTATTTATCCACCGGCGAGGCCGACAGCCGCGGCTTTAACACATCAATACGCTGCCGGGCTTGGGCGGCCAGGGGGGAATTGGGGTCGAGTTGCAGCACGGCATTGTAATAGACCACGGCCCCGGCCCACTTGTGGCCCTGCTCATAAAACTTGGCGATCTCGAAATTCCCGCGCACTTGTTCGGCCTTGAGTTTGGTAATGGATTTTTGCGCATCCGCCACCCGCTTGTCGTCCGGATAAAAGGTGATGAAATCAGTGTAGGCCGATATGGCCTGCGCCGCGGCACCCTGGTCGTATTCGGCGGTGTCGGCCTGTTTTTCCCAGGCCAAACCGGAGCGATACATGGCATCGGCGGCAATCACCGGCTGGTCGTGATAGCGGTCGGCGGCGGTGTCGTAGGCCTTCACGGCGTCGGCATAATCTTTCTGCTTTTCCCGGGCTGCGCCCACCCGCAACTGCGCATGCGGGGCAACATCACTGTAAGGTCCGCTGCTGACAATCTTGTCGAACAATTTGGCCGTTTCATCCATGGAGGGATAAAGGGGAATGAGATTCCAAATTTTAAACCATTCGCCGGCCAGGAAGCGGTTGGCAATTTCATACTGGCGCCAGAGAACTTCGTTGTACTGTCCGCTCTTGGGATATTTTTGGATGATTTCCTGGTAGGCGTTGAAGGCGGCTTCGTCCTTGTGTTGCATTTCAAAACAGCGGCCCACCAGATACGCCGCGCGCGGCGCGTAATCGGACAAGGGCCAGACGCGCAGCACGCGGTGGGCGGCATGCATTGTGATGGCGTAATCTTTGTTGGTGAAAGCCTGTTCGGCCACTTCCAACTGCTCCTTGGCGCGGGGGCGCTGCCATTTGGCCGTCTCGCCGGCGGTCTCGTAATACCAGCCTTCGCCCGGCACAAAAACAAGGGGCGCGGGCGCGCGTGACGGCAGCAGCACGATCACGCACAACAGCAAAATCCAGATGGCAAACCGAAGCTTCATGCGCGCAACTTAGCGGCCAATTTTCGCCAAGTCAAAGCGAATTCAGCCGCGGTAGATGACCAGTATCCCATAATCCGTCATGATCTTTTGCACGCCCACGTCGAATTGTTCATAGACCACGATATGCGTGCTGACAATGTTTGACTCGCCCACTTCGTGCAAAAATGTTGAAACCTTGTCGTCAAACAGGTCGTGGCCGTTTTCGATGCACGCCGCCCGGCGGATGGTGCGAATGCGCAGACGCTTGCCCGAGCCCTTTTGAACCACGTCCAGCGGCGGCTTGGCCTTGCCGATGAGTGATTCGGCCGGCTTGTCATGCACCGGCACCTTGAGGTGCAATTCCACCTTGGCTGCCGCGGACGAGGTGATGGAACTCGGGGCGGGCGGTGCCGTCACTGGCAGTGAGCCGGTGGTTACCTTGCCCGTGCCGCTGGCGGCGGGGATGGTGATGGTCTCGCCGCAGGAGGGGCACTCGATTTGCGAGCCGGCGCCGGACTGATCCACCGCCAGTTCCTGTTCACAGTTCGGGCAGTTAAAAACAATGTCCATAAGTTGAAGGGATGTATCTGTCGCCAGCCTAAATCCGAAACGCCAGACAAACCAGAAAATAATGTGCCAGCCGGGCGGCCCGGGATGGATGCCAGCCGGCGCGCGCAAGATTTGTTGTTAAACGTTGTTAATATGAATTCAAAGCGTCGCCTTCCGCGTGTCGCGTACGGGGTTAAACGGGCGCATCCGCGAACTGTCTATGAAACGTGAACAATGCGCCACGCCACCGGAGCGGGTCTGCGACCCGCAGCAATTTGGCCAAACAGTACCCGCGCAATGATTCTGTAATCAAAGCCGGTAAACGCGCCGCTGGCCGCTTTCCAATATAACCGGTTAGAACGGGGCCATGGCGATTTTAAAAAGCACGGGCCCCCAGGCAACGCGGGTAGGGACAACGCCCCGTTGACCTCCAGTATTAGCGGCGACCGAAAACCAATTCGTTCCCATTCCCCGCAGTGGCAGACACAGGTTGGTTTGGCCCCGCGCCACATAGATGTTCGTGGACACCAACGTCCCCGGTGCCGGCTCAAACCACTGGGTAACCACGTAGCCATTGACCCTGGCCGATGGCGCGGGCGCCCAATTCAGGTGTGCTACGGCCTGCGCCCGGAAATACCCGGCCGCCGCCTCGGGCGTTGGTAGCACCAGCCGGTTGGTCACCGGGCCGACAGCCGCCCATGTTTGCAGGTCGGTGGATTTCCAGAATTGAACCAGTTGGCCGGACGTGAGCACGTAGCCCCGCGGTGATGGCGCCATGGGAACCGCCTCCTGCGCATACAGCGACGGCAGCGGCGTGTTCGACCAGTTCAGACCGGCAAAGTAGAAGCACGCGCCCGGTTGACTTCCTGCTTCATTGTTTCCAAACAGCCAGTAGTTAAGAGAGCTGTTCGTCAATTCCATCCGGTTTGTATAGCTGGTGATCAATGCTCCGTCAGTGGCGTTGAACACCGCGCCATATTCCATCTGGTTGGTGGTGTCCATGACCATCGTAAAGTACAGCCACGTGTTCGCCGGATACGGTGTCGCGCCATATTTCACACAGGTTCCTCCGGCATGCTCGAATTGAACAAGATTGGTCTCGCCACAATTCAACTGGAGCGTCCAGTCCTCGGTCGAATAAGGGGGCGCTTCCAGCACGGAGGCCAGCACAATCAAATCGTACGTCGCGGGCGTGTTCCACAAGGCCGGCACTTTGACAAAGCCGGAGACCGACAGGTAAGACTGGTGTGTCCCCGGCAGCGCAAATTCAATCGTGCTGAAATTGAGAACGTTGCTGAGCTGGATGGCCGGCGCCGCGGCCCCGGCCGAAATCGCTTTGCCGGGGCGAATCGGACCCGCCAACGCCGGCCCGTTTGTCGAGACCGAGAACTGCCCCGCTGCATCCGGCGAGAAAACCACGATAAAATTGCCGCTGCTGGAAGAAATCACATTGGTGTAAAGCATCGGCACCGTCAGCGGTGTCCCGACGGGTTGGCCGGCCAGCGTCAGGTAATTTGTTGTTAAAATGGCGCCGGGTGCCGGCGCGCTGCCCGCAGACAAAGATTGCGCCGAAACCGTGAATAAAAACAAATAGAACAAACCCCTCACGATCGTGAGGAGAGCCATCGCGTCAACCGCCGGATTGGTGTACTCCATACACTGAACCTGTTTTTAGCCTCCTCTTACAATCTGGTCTCAAGGAGGGCGTTGGTCAAGTCGGAACACCTTTGAAAAATTCGGCGGGGCGTATCCGCGCACTGCCCCGGAGCGCGGCTCTGTGAGCCGCAGCAACGTGTAAATTCTAAGCGTCGCCAGCGTGTTCCCACGCCTGCTGACTGGCCACGGAGCGCGAGTTGTCCCAACTCGCAGCGCTACCGCCGGGACCGGGCGCGTGTTCAACTACCAAACGCTGCTGGCTGGCCGGGCGCTGCGGATTGGCGACAATCCGCGGTCCAAACCGGGCCAGTGCGCGGATGCGCCTCACGCCCACGCGCCATGCTTATTGGCGGCCGAATACCAATTGGAGATCGTTGAAGACATCCTGCAACACCAGTTGGTCATAACCGGAGTAAGATTCAATCAGATTGCCGTTCACCTGCCGGTAGAGGCGGCCCTGCACCTGGACCCGCAATTTTTCAATCGTTTTTTTACTCCCGCCGGAGGCGTCCTTGGGTGCATCCGACGTGTCGTTGACCACAAATTTTGCAATAATTTTCACCTCGTAAACCCAGTTGGATTTCAAATGCACCAGGCCGGAGTTCGGGTTGGTGCGCACGTAGCCGGAATCTTTGTCCGTGTACGCCAGTTCGTAGCCTTTATCCACAATGATGTCGGTGAGCTTGTTCCAACATTTGGAATAATCGGAAGCGATGTCATCCCGGACAATCATCTCTTTCCAAACGGGCTCGCCAATGACAAAGCGTTGCTTCACCACGTCCGGCACGCCGGCCCATGCGGTATTCACCCCGGCCAGCACCAGCATGGCCAGAAACAATGTTTTCCAGGAAATTGATTTCATCATAATGTTGCCTTCTTCCGGCTGATTTTTCGCAGCCTACCCCGACGGCGGCGTGAGTCAACTGAAAATCCCCGGCAAAAGTGTGCGGTCAATTCCAGGTTTTGCCTTCCACGCACGAAAAGGGATTTTGAAATAAGCGTTTATTCGCGCCGATTTGCGGTTAGATTCTGCCCCCAACATGAGTAAAATCGTCGGCATAGATTTGGGCACCACCAATTCGCTGGTGGCCACCGTGGATTCCGGCATCCCCTTGGTCATCGCCGACGCCAACGGTCAGCGCCTGACACCCTCCGTCGTGCATTTCCCGGCGGCGGACACGCCGGCCATCGTTGGCCACGAGGCGAATCGCGTGCGGTTGGTCAAGCCGGCGGAAACCGTTTATTCCGTGAAACGTTTCATGGGCCGCCGTGGGGCGGAAATTTCCGGGGAAGAAAAAGCCGTCACCTACCCGCTGAATTGCACCGGCGGCGGCGGCATCACCATTCCGATCCATGGCCGGGAGTTTACGCCGGAGGAAATCTCCGCCGAAGTGCTGAAAAAACTCAAGCTGGCGGCCGAAAATTATTTCGGCGAGGCCGTCACGCGCGCCGTCATCACCGTGCCGGCTTATTTCAACGATGCCCAGCGCAACGCCACCAAGCGCGCCGGTGAACTTGCGGGGTTCACCGTGGAGCGCATCGTCAACGAACCAACCGCCGCCGCGCTGGCCTACGGCTTGGACCGCCTCAAGGAGAAATCCAGGATCGCCGTTTACGATTTGGGCGGCGGCACCTTCGACCTCTCGATTCTCGAATTGAATGAAGGCGTTTTTCAGGTGCTCGCCACCAATGGCAACACGCAGTTGGGCGGCGATGATCTGGACCGCAGGATCGTTGAATTCCTGGTTGAGGCGTTAAAGCGTTCCTTTGGTGAAGGGAAAAGTGCCGGTTTAACGCTTCATCCTTTTGATGCTTCAATCATTTCCCGCATTCGCGAAGCCGCCGAGCTGGCCAAAATCAAGCTTTCCACGGAAACCGAAGTGGATATCGCGCTGCCATTTGTCACACCGGATTTTTCCTTTGCCTGCAAACTGACGCGTGCGGAACTCGAAAACCTCACGCGCGACATCATCGCCCGCACGCGCCCGCATTGCCTCCGCGCACTGGCGGACGCCAGGATTGAGCCCAAGGATTTGGACCAGGTCATTCTGGTGGGCGGGCAGACCCGCATGCCGCTCGTGCGAAAATTTGTGGGCGAACTTTTCGGTTGCGCGGAATTTGAAGAGACGCGCGGCGGCATCCGCCTGGGCACGGATTTTCACAAGGCCGCCGGCCCGCAGTTAAACACTTCGCAAAATCCCGACGAAGCGGTGGCGCTGGGCGCGGCAATCCAGGCGGAAATTTTGTCCGGCGGCTTCAAGAATGTGCTGCTGCTGGATGTCACGCCGCTGTCGTTGGGCTTGGAAACCTTTGGCGGTCTGATGAACGTAATCATCCCGCGCAACTCGACCATTCCCATGAAGGCCGGCGAGATGTTCACGACCGCCGTGGACCACCAGCGCTCAATGCTGATTCATGTTTTGCAGGGCGAGCGCGAGCGCGCCAAGGACAATTGGAGCCTGGGAAAATTCACCCTGGAGTTCGAGTCCGCGCCGCGCGGCGTGGCCCGGGTGGGCGTCCAGTTTGAAATTGATGCGAACGGCATTCTGCACGTGCTCGCCCGCGATACCCGCACCGGCCGGGAAAAAATTGTGGAAATGAAATCCGCCGTGGACGTGGATGACCTGGCCGTGCAAAAAATGGTGGAGGAATCGGTCGAACACGCCTTCGATGACCTGGCGGCCCGCCGCTGGATTGAGGCGAAGTTAAAGGCGGCGGAGACAGTGGCCGCCACGCGTAAGGCCCTCGCCGAATTTGGCGCGGAGATGGAGGTGGATTACCGGGCGCAGGTTGAGGCGGCGGCGCTCGAAGTGGAAACGGTCCTCGCCACGGACGGCCCCGGCGGCTTTGGCGACCTAAAACGGCTGCTGGCTTCCGTGGCCGCGCTGGATGAAGCCACCCGGCCGCTGGCGGATTTTCTGATGGATAAGGCCATGGAGGCGGCCCTGCGGCGGCGGGGCTTGATTCAGTGAACCTGCCAGGGTCGGTTTAGCAAAACGATCAGGCCAATGGCCACAATTACGAATATGGCTCCGAAAAAGAAAAGAAAGAAGCGAACCTGTTTTTCATGTGCTGTTGGTTTCCGTTTGCGACCCATCACCTAAGCTACCGATAAATCCTGATTTCTCAAGCGGATTTTCAGCCAAACCAGTGGGCCAGGCGCATCTCGCCACTGTCCTTGATTTGACGCGACGAGGTGACGGACCATACGATTCGTCGAGACGCTGGGAGCATGGTGGTCGTCCGCAAGGACCTCCGCGTTTGGCCGAGTCGGCGAAGCAAAATGGCGAGAGATTTCCCCGATGGATTCGCGTATTGAACCCCTGAACCTTGGTGGACCGAGCGCTCGCCGATCGCCAAGTCGCAGGAACAATTTCCCCCTCCCCGGGGGTGAGGGCGAGCGCTAAACAATTTATTACCAAATATTTAATTCAATTTAGCATGTGGTCTTTACCCAGTGGATTCATGGAGAGGTCCGATTGCGAGGCCGACGTTCGGCTGAGGGCGAGCGTTAAACCATTTTTTAACCAAATGTTTAACTCCGGATTTTCAGCCAAACCAGTGGGCCAGCAACGGCGCGATGGCCATGGCCGGCAGGTAATTCGCCAGTTCCACGCGGCGAACTTCAAAGATCACCACGGCCACAGTGCAGGTAACCAGCCCCGTGGCAATGCCGACACTCCCCACCAATCCCTGCGCCTCCAGCCAAGGCCGGGCGCCGTGCTGAACCACCAGCGCCAGGCCGTTGAAAAAGAAGAAAATCGGCAGGGCCGCCAGCGCCACCGGCCAGCGAAATATTATCACAAAACTCATCATCGCCAGCCCGTCCATGACCGCCTTCAACAGCATCAGGTAAAAATAATATTCCAACCCGTCGGCGACCGCACCGAGCACGCCCAAAGGCGAGGCGCAGAACAGCAGCGTGGCCGCCATAAAGCCGGCGGCGGAGGGCCCGGGCGGATTTTTTTGCGCAGCGGCCAGCAGCGTGGCGGCGTGGTGGCCGATGCGATTGGACATCGTTTGCAATCGCAACAGCTTGCCCAGCCAGTAGCCGAGGAAAACCGCGAGGACACCGGTCAGGATTTGTTTCAGGCACGCGCCTGCCGTTCCCTGCGCATTTTCATAAATCAGCCGCAGTCCCCAAAAAACCGTGAAGGCTCCCAGCGTGGATTTGAAAAAGGCCTGGGCGCGGCCGGTGAGCGGCCGGCGCATCGCCAGGCCAAACAGTGCGCCAGCCAGGATGCCCAGGGCGTTGAGGAGAGCGCCGATCACGCGCCGATTGTGTCGCGGTCCGGCTCCAAAGGAAATGAAGAAAAGGTTTCTTTCACCCGGTGCTCGCTCTAAATTCCGCCGCGTAAGATGCCAGAACAAAAATCCCGCAGCGCCTGGTTTTGGGTGCCGAGCCTTTATTTTTCGCAGGGCATTCCCTACGTCATGGTCATGACCATGTCGGTGGTGATGTACAAACGGCTTGGCATTTCGAACACCGACATCGCGCTCTATACGAGCTGGCTGTATCTGCCCTGGGTCATCAAGCCCTTGTGGAGCCCGCTGGTGGACATCACCGGCACCAAACGCCTGTGGGTGGTGGCCATGCAATTCCTCGTGTCGCTCATGCTGGCGCTCGTCGCGTTCTCCGTGCGCGGCGGCGATTTTTTCAAATGGTCGCTCTTCCTGTTTTGGATCATGGCCTTTGCCTCGGCCACGCATGACATTGCCGCGGACGGCTTTTACATGCTCAGCATGTCCAAGCATGAGCAGGCGTGGTGGGTGGGCTTGCGCAGCACCTTTTATCGCACGGCCATGATCGTCGGCAGCGGCCTGCTGGTCGTGCTGGCGGGTGTGCTGGAGAGCAAAAATGGCCTGCCGCCCGTGGCAATTCCTGTTTCCGCCAAGGCGGCTTCCACGGTCGTGACCAATTGGAACCCGGCGGAAATAAAATTCACCGCACAGCCCGGCGAACTGCGCGTCATCGCGCAGCCCGCCGCGCTCGATATCCCGCTGGCCGGGCGCAGCGCGTCGGAGGCGGGCGCCATCATTGAACAGGCGAAGTCGTGGAATTTGCAACACGGTTTTGTTGCCGGGGACAACCCGCTGCCAAAACCGGCCCAGACGCAAAACACCTCCTGGTGGACACGCGATGTTTCCGGGCCGTTGCGAGATTTTTTGACCGCCCATTTTCCCCGCCCCGCCAGGACCAAACCCGCTGCCACGGCGGGAAACGTCGGCGTGCTTTGGTTCGGTCTCTCACAGCCGCCGCAGGCTGATCGGAGCGTGGCCGTAAATTTCGCGCGCCAGCCCTCCGGCATCGAATACCTCGGTCTGGGCAAAAGCGACAAGGGTTTCCGGCTCATGGAGGGAACCCGCTTCGTTTTCAACTCAACCAACTGGAATCAGCCCGCCATGGCGGTCATCCAGCTCGACCCGAAATTGACACGCGACGCCACGGTCGTATTCGAGGCCAGCTCCGGCAACATCCCGCTCGCGTGGAGCATCACGCTGTTCATGGTGGCGGCGCTGTTTCTGGCGTTCAGTTGCTGGCACAGTGTTATGCTGCCGCGGCCACCCAATGACGGGCCGGTCGTCACGCATCAGAGCTTGTCTGGGGAATTTTTTGCGACCCTCGGCTCGTTTTTCCAAAAGCCCGGCATCGGCCTCGCCATGGCGTTTATTCTATTTTACCGCTTTGACGAGGCGCAGTTGAGCAAGGTTATTTCGCCCTTCCTGCTGGATAGCCGCGAGGTGGGCGGCCTGGGCCTGGCCACCAGCCAGGTTGGGTTGGTTTATGGCACCTTCGGCATCCTCGCCCTCACCTGCGGCGGGTTGCTGGGCGGTTTTTTGGCCGCGAAGTATGGCCTGAAAAGGATGCTGCCCATCATGGTGGGCTCCATGTATCTGCCCAAGCTGGCCTTCATCTTTCTATCCTGCACGCAGCCGCAAAATTTTCTCATCACCTGCGGCGCGATTGCCGCCGAGCAGTTCGGTTACGGCTTCGGCTTCACCGCCTTCATGCTGTACCTCCTTTATTTTGCCGACGGCCCCCACCGGACCGCGCATTACGCCATCTGCACCGGCTTCATGGCACTGGGCATGATGATTCCCGGCATGTGGAGCGGCTGGGCGGTGGACATCGTCGGCTACAGACATTTCTTCGTCTGGGTCATCTGTTCCACCCTGCCGGGCCTGCTGCTGGCGTTTCAGTTGAAAATTGATCCGCAATTTGGGAAGAAGAATTAACGGCTATATTCGCCGCGCATGCGCACGGACGACCACCTTCCCCTGCCCGGGGAGCGCACGCGCCCCGCGTGCCGTTTTCCGCGCCCCGCGGAAAACATCGCCCGCAAGAGACGCCTCCAAGCCCCCCGGGACGCCCCGCCCGCACCCAAACCCTCCGCTTCCCGCCCCCGCAATCACGTGCAGCGTTTGTGACCAATCGTGCAGCTGGATATACGAGCGGCTTCAACTTTGGCAATCAAGACCGGCGATGTGGATTATATTCTGCCGCTGGTCAAGATTGCACCCATGCTGATCGTCTTGGTCCGCTCTCCAACGCGCGCATGTCCAACGCGCGCATGTCCAACGCGCGCATGTCCAACGCGCGCATGTCCAACGCGCGCATGTCCAACGCGCGCATTGACTCGGCCGGCTCGCGGCCGCATACTCATAAACCATCGAAATGTACCGCCGCCTTGATTGCCCCCTTTAACCCTTTATGCCGCTGACACCGGCCGAGCAACTGGTCGCCTTGAGCGATCTCCTCGCCGGTCGCCGGGAGGCCATTCTCGCGGCCTGGTGCAAGCTGGATAGCGCCGATCCCGAACAAAAGACCGGGCGCGCCCTCACCCTGGGACAATTCTTGGATCACATTCCAGCCATCCTTGACACCTATGGACGCAAGCTGCGCGCCCGTCGGGGCGGGGCGGCCGCACGGGCCGCCGATGTTGAAAAAGACGAAGATGGCGTGAAACACGGCTTGCATCGCTGGCAGCAGGGCTACCGGTTGAAGGAACTCGTCAGCGAGTGCGGGAATTTCCAGATCTGCGTCTTCGAGGAGTTGGGCAACATCTTTGCCGGCCATCCGGAACTGGATCACGCGACGCTGCTGGAAGCGCATCGCCAGTTGCTCCACCTGATCAATGACATCATCAGCGGAAGCGCCGCCCAATACGAGCGCATGCAGCAGGCGGAAGCCGGCGGCCGCGTGCGCGACCTGATGAGTGCGCTGGCGGATGTGGATGAGATTGAGCAGCGGCGGGCCACGCTCATTCACCAGGCGGTTCATGACCTTAATAACGACGTGCTCGGCGTTAGCATGGCGGCCACTCAGATCATCCGGTCTGGCCTGGCGGAAACCGACCGGGTGAAATCGGCGACGTTCCTCCAGCGGGCGATGCAAGGGCTTAGCTCGATGCTGGGCGAATTAATGGACTTGGCGCGGCTGGAGGCCGGCCAGGAAAGCCGGGAAGTCGCCGGATTTGACGCCGGCAGCTTGATTTCGGATCTGTGCGATATCAATCAACCCTTCGCCAAAGACCGCAACCTCTTCTTAAAAGCGAAAGGCCCAGTGCAGTTTCTCGTCGAGGGCGATGCGGAAAAAGTGCGGCGCGTGGCGAAAAACCTGTTGGTGAACGCCCTCAAATACACCGAATTCGGTGGCGTCATCGTCAGTTGGGGCGAGGAGAAGGAGAATTGGTGGCTGATGGTCAAAGACACCGGCCCAGGAATGTTAACCGAAGCGGGGACTTCCATGGCGGACGGTTTGCAGGAAGCCACCGCCAGCGCGAAGGAGTCAGATGAAAAGTCCGCCGCCATCAAAGGTGAAGCCTCGCATGTGCTGCCGCCCAAGGACACCGCCACCCCAACCAAACCTTCCCAGCATCAACCCGGAGAAGGCATCGGGCTTTCGATTGTGAAACGCCTGTGTGAGTTGCTTGATGCGAGCTTGGAAATAGCCAGTTCGGCCGATGCGGGCACGACTTTCCGTGTCGTCTTTCCGCGCCGTTACCGCAGCCATTCTTGACGTAAAACCGCTCGGCGCTCACGCCGGGCATTGAGTGCGCCTGCTGAGTGTTCGAACCACTCTCATCCCACACGGCCAGCCGCACTTACATCGAAGCTTGGGCGAAACACCTTGGAGCGCCTTTGGAGGTTGTTTATTCGATGGTCAAATGACCATTGTTCTCGATAATCCCCGCACTGATAGCGTAACGGGTGAGTCTGGCGGTGTCATGGATGTCCAGCTTCTGCATGACATTATGGCGATGTTTCTCGACGGTTTTGATATCAATTCGGAGTTCCGCCGCCATTTCCTTGTTGGCTTTGCCTTCGGCAATCAATTGGAGCACTTCCAACTGACGTGAGGTAAGTTGGGCTAACGACGGCTTGAGCTTTCCCGCGCGGTTGGACGACTGCGGTTGGAGTCGGTTAAGGCGTTTGGCAATCGAGGGGCTTCGAGAGGGTCAGACCATATATTTTTGATTTCGGTTTGACTTTTGGATTGGGTTCCTCCAAACCTTTGGGGGGCATGCCGCGCAAAATACGAGTTCAATACCCCGGGGCAATGTATCACGTGATGAGCCGTGGCGACCAGCGCGATGACATCTTCTTCGCCGAGGTGGACCGGCATGACTTCATGAAGACCCTTGCCGAGGCTTGTCGCAAGACCGACTGGCAGGTGCATGCCTTTTGCCTGATGAGGAACCATTACCATCTGGTGGTCGAGACGCCCAACGCCAAC
>Ga0302319_10018760_pt1 | contig 12597 bp, 4 predicted proteins | sample Bog_T0_2_FD_203319 | JGI IMG/M metagenome (GOLD analysis project Ga0302319, IMG submission 203319) | Peat permafrost microbial communities from Stordalen Mire near Abisko, Sweden - Bog_T0_2 | ecosystem: Environmental > Terrestrial > Soil > Wetlands > Peat | place: Sweden: Abisko, Stordalen Mire... | reverse complement strand
GATTAGAAAATAATCTTGCCGGCGAACTGCAGAACGCGTGCCGGGAAGGTGGACGATGCGGTGGCTTGACCGAAGCTGCTGGAACCAACAGTCTCAGAGGCTGGGCCCTGGTAGTTGACCTTGTTGAATAGATTGAACGCCTCGGCACGGAAATCAAACTTCACCCGATCTTTGTATACCGGGAACTGCTTGTGCAGCGCAAAGTCGAAGTCGTAGTAGGGATCGAGACGGAGGCTGTTGCGGCCCGCGTTGCCGTAGGGCTGGTTCGCCGTGGGCAGGCTAAAGGACGCAGTGTTGAGTACTTGAACGGACGTTGCGGTCCTCACGCGTTGCGACTTCGGCACCACGCCGACGCCGTTCTGATTCGGACGCTGATTCAGAATGGTGCTGACCTGCTGTGGCGTTGTGGGGGAGTAGATGATGTTGAACGGAAGGCCGCTGTTCATGTCATTGACGGCACTGACTTGCCAGCCGCCGAGAACGTACTGCAAGGCGAGAGGCGCATCGCTGCCAAAGGTGCGACCCTTCCCGTACGGGAGATCGTAGACGATCGACAGCGTGTCGTTGAGAGGCTGGTTGTAGCCCGACGCTCCACGCTCGCCGCGGGGGTTCGCAAGGTTGATGCGCGAGTTGTCCCCGTCGCTGGTGTCGAGGTGCCCGCCTGCGTTATCAATTGCCCGCGACCAGGTGAAAGAGTTAAGGAGATAAAGTCCATGGCTGGTGCGGTGCTCGAACTTCGTTTGTAGGGAGTTGTAGAGGAGGTAGCCGGCGGGCAACGTCTCTTCAATCGTGTTGAAGGTCTGGATGGGCCTGCGTGCAGCAAGCGAGAGACAGCCGGTCGTGACAGCTGAATTGCAAGTCGCCGTTACGGGGTTCGCTTCGGCCTGATTCAGATCGGCGAGAACCTCCAGCTTTACACCATGCTCGCCCACATACGACACTTCGAGCGTGTCGCTTGAACCAAACTGGCGCTGCGCCGTAACGTGGTAGCTCTGGATATAGCCCGTAGGGAGGTTCTTGGGAATATACCGAACCTGAGTATTTACGGTACTGGCAGCTGTGACGTTTGCCGGGTCGGCAAAGTTCGTCGGATAGCCTTGATAGCTTGCGCGGAAGCAGGGCTCCGGGTTGGCGGGGCTGAAGGCCACTGCGGCCTGGGCTGCAGTGCAAAGACCAAGAGCGGGGGTCTGCGTTATCGTGGTGTTCACGACGTTCGGCAGGTTGTAAACCAGGAGGTTTTCTCCTCCTTCACGATTGAACTGCGCGTAGCCGATGCCGTAACCAGCGCGGACCACGGTCTTGTTATCGATTTGATACGCAGCGCCGAGGCGTGGAGCGAAGTCCAGCATTGGCATGTTCACCAGGGCGCGGTTGTAGAGGGAGCCTTTGGAAGCATTGATCATTGTCTGCGTTGTCGGGTCGTAGTTGGCGAGGCGATTGGAGGACTCCCACTGCGGCGTCGCGAGTTCGTAGCGTAGACCCGCATTGAACGTCAACTTCGGGGTCAGGCGGATATCGTCCTGAACATAGAAGTAGTTCATGCGCTGATTGATGTGTGCGACGGTGTAATTGTTGAGCTGATAGGTGTTGCGTGCTCCGAAGAGAAAATCAGCGAGTGCAACGGCTTCTTTCGTTCCCGTGTTGCCCGCCGCGATTGCGGTGGTGGACGCCGACGAAGTGCTGAAATACCCGTTGTACGTGTCCTGGCCGTACACAGGATTGAAGTCATCGATGGCAGTGAAGATCGCCTGGTATTCGTAGCCGAACTTATAGGTGCTGCGGCCCTTGATCCAGGTGTAGTTGACCTTGGGGTCAAAGACGTAGGGATTCTGGAATTGTGGATTGCTGGTGAGGCTGCCGAACTGCGTGAAGTTTTGAACCGCATGCGCGTTGAGGCTCGTGACCGCAGGGCCACTCGTGGGGAGACCGACGATGCCGGTTTCAAGGCTGGGAAGGCCCTGACCGTAGGGCGTCTTGCCGCCATCCGTGCGCGTGAAGGCGAAGCGCACGTCGATCAGGTTGCGCTCGTTGAAGCTGTGGGTAACACCTCCCGCGACCTGCTGGTTGAAGATAAGAACATAGCCGTTGCTGTTACCGCCGGCTGGACCCTGAATCGCAGGAGGCGAGAAGATGTTGCCCAGGTGATGGCTATAGCGAACGAACGTCGTCGTCTTCGGGCTGACCGTATAGTCGACGCGAACATCCCCCTTGTCGTCGTGGATCGTATCCGATGGCAGGGAGACATAGTTGTTGGACACGATGCCTGGCAGGTTCGGCGTCGGAAGCGCGCCGATGACGCCTTTGGCAAACGCGGAAACACTTGGATCTGCGAAGGGGACAACGCCGTTGTAGACTTGGTGGGTATAGGGGTTCGTGATACTGACAGGCAGGTTGGCTGCCGTGGTGCCGCTTGCGGTGGTGAGGAACGTATAACCGCCGTTGGCCAGGGCGAGGGCGCTGGTACCGTTCTGATCGGTGTCCGGGACGGTCGCCTGGTTGATCTGATGCGTAACCTGACGGTTACCTTCATAGTCGGCGAAGAAAAAGACCTTATCCTTGATGACCGGACCGCCGAAAGTTGCGCCGAACTGGTTGCGGTTCAGGGTCGGCTTCTGCTTCTTGCCGGTCAGGGTATTCGTGGGCGGTGAGAACGGCCCGATCGCATTCAGATCCGTGTTGCGAATGTATTCATATGCATTGCCGTGGAATTTGTCGGTACCGCTCTTGATCGACACATTGATCACAGCGCCGGCGGAACGGCCATACTCTGCGTCGTAGTTGTCTGTCTCCACTTTGAACTCATCGATCGCATCCGGCGAAGGCGGGATTGCCTGGTTCGAGAAGTCCTGGTTCGACGTGCCGTAGGAGTTGTTGTCCACACCATCCAGCAGGAAGTTGTTGAACTCGCTGCGCTGTCCGTTGACATTGAAACTGGCATCGCGACTAGAGTCAGACGTGGTGCTTTCCAGCAGGCTCCGGCGAACGCCGGGAACCAGTGCCGCGAGATCCGCATATTCTCGTCCGTTCAGTGGAATGTTCTGCACTTCGCGCGCACCAATTACCTGGCCGCGCTCACTGGAGTCCGTTTCCAGCAAGGCAGCCGCGCCGGTCACGTTCACCGTCTCCCCTGCGGACCCTACCTTCATCGCCACGTCCACACGCTGGTGAGCGTTGACCTGCACCGTAAAGGCCTCGGTGTGGCTCACATCGAATCCGGCGAACTCGGCTGTAACGTGGTATCGGCCAACCTTCACGTCACTAAACTCATACGCACCCTGCGCATTCGAGTGCACGCTAACATGCGACATGGTCTCGTCATTAATCAACGTCACGTTGGCATTCGGAATCGCCGCGCCGGACCCATCTCGGACATAACCCAGCACAGTCGCCGTCTCAAACTGCGCAAAGGCTTGCGCTGATCCAAGGGCTAATAGAAAAACAGTCGATATTAAGAAGATGATGCGTTTCACTGATCGCTCCAAAATTGAATCTCGCCCTGAACTCGTGGAGGACGATTCTTCGTCAACGCTTCGCTGGCTTCCACGGCTGGGCATGTGCTGATGATGCTTGGCATTGGGCTTCAATGAAAGGGGCTTTCTGCGTGGCAACCTACCGTACCCTGAAGCTCACCCCTGCGCACCCCTTCATGAAATCATGGAGATACGTTGCTTCAGAGGAAAACCATTCACCTAATTTTTATCTATCTTAACTAAGCTCACCGTATGCCAATAGTTGACGAACCATTCCTTCGAGCCACGCCGGACAGACCGAGGCGCGGTTGAGGAACACACTAGAGATTTTCCCGGAACCCCATGAGACATTAGAAGACAGTTTTTATCTCAGCGAGGAATGGGCGTTGACGTGCCGCGTCGCGGCCAGCAAAGGCTTGTCCAGGTCCTCGCTCCTTCCGAAGTTCCTTCTTCATATCTGCGAGCAGAGCCTCAAAGGAAACTCTCGTGATCTGACCGAGCAGCGCATCGGTACCTCCATCTTCAATCGCGCCCCGGATTACAATCCAGGCGAAGACAACATCGTTCGCAGCTATGCCCGAACGTTGAGACGACGACTGGATGAGTACTTCGAGGCAGAGGGCAACCGCGAGCCCATCCGTATCGTTGTCCCTCGTGGTGGGTACGTTCCGACATTCGAACGAGTGATCCCGTCCGAACGAACAGAACCCGATTCGCCGAAGGTTGAAGATGCCAGACTGGCGCAACCATGGGTTACGGCACCGACTATTGGCGTGAAGGCTGATATGAAAGACAATTCTCGATCCGCTGGGAGAATGCTTCTCCTTGGATTTTTCGCAGGAACAATTGTCTGTATAGGCTTGTGGGCATTGCTTCATGGAAAGCAACCGACGCAGGCGCAGTCTCCATCGCATCCGATCTGGGCAGAACTGTTCCAGCAGAACCACAACACCGTCATTGTGCCTGCAGACAGCGGTCTTGGGATATTGCAAAACCTTTCAGAGCGCAAGGTATCGCTGCAGGAGTATGCGAATGGCTCATACTTCGCAGATGCCAAAACCTTGCCGGGCATCAATGCGGGAAGCATTGCCGACCTTCGCCAACAGCGCTACACCAGCGTGGTCGATCTCAACATCATCACCAGGATATTGCAGCTTCCCGAGTTCTCAGCAAATCGCACCGAGATTCGCTTCGCAAGAAACATCACGACGGAGGATTTGAAGAGCCTCAATGTCATCCTCCTGGGTTCGGTTCACTCGAATCCGTGGGTCTCGCTGTTCGAAGACAAGCTCAATTTCAAACTCAGATATATGCCCGAGGTGAATCAATCCTTTGTTCTGAATGAACGGCCTGCGGGCAATGAGCAGAAGCAATACTCAAACGAGTCCGGAACGATGGCCGATAAGACCTACGGTGTGATCGATTACCTTCCGAATCTCGACGGCAACGGGCACGTTCTCATCATTCAAGGATTGAATATGGCAGCCACGCAAGCCGCAGCGGATACTCTCTCCCACGCGGATACGATGAACCCCATCTTAAAGCTTGCGATGAGAGCCAATGGGACCGTAAGGCCATTCGAACTACTCATTAAAACAAGCAGCATAGGCGCGACCAACCCGGGGTCGGAAATCATCGCCACCAGGTTCTACGAATAGCTCCGATATTCTGAAGAACCAGTTTTTAGCGCACCGACCTTCCCACAAAGCCACTTATCGGCAAGTCATTGGGGTATTCCTAGCGGCATAGCGTGATTTGGACCCAACCGTGCTGTCTCCTTCGGTCAAAAAAATTCTCAAAAAATTCTTTTAAACTGCGAATGAGTGCTATATTCAAACCCATTCAGCATGCAGTTTGTACGTTCCGCTTTAGGCGATTCCGCGATTTCAGTGGAGTCTCAACTGTCGTTGCACCCGCAATCGAACCGTTGTCCGCATAAGCTGTAACCGACTTATCCATGGTCTACCCGCAAACAGGCCCTCAAGCCTGCTAGAGGAATTCCATTTCCTCGGGCAAACTGCACCTCCGGGCCCTTACCTACAGGTAGTAAAAGCGCAATTGATTTCGATTAGGCATGCCTTATGGAGGATTTCATGACGCACCGTTTTCATCGTATATCCCTGATCTTCACGATCTGCCTCACCTTTGCTTTCTCCCTCACGACACATTCGTTCGGCCAATCCACGAACACTGGAACCGTGGTGGGGGTCGTCACCGATCAGAGTGGCGCGGCCGTCTCCGGAGCGGTCATCACCCTGACTGACCTTGCGACCAACCAGGTACGCACCGAGAAGACAACGAAGACCGGTCAGTACGTTGTGGTCAATCTGCCGCCGGGCCAATACAAGATCTCGGCCACCAAGGAAGGCTTTTCCGTCGCGGAAGTGGCCAGCGAGACCGTCTCAGTCGGCTCCCAGTCCAACGCGAACTTCAAGCTCGCCATCGGCGCCGTGAATGAAACCGTCGAGGTCACCGAGTCCAACTCGGATCTTCAGACCTTGAACGCAACCGTCGGCACGACGGTCAACGAAGAGCAGATCAATAACATGCCGTCGCTGGGACGCGACGCGTCTACCTTTTTGACGCTGCAGCCCGGCGTTAGCCCGGAGGGAAGCGTGGCGGGCACGGTCGTCGACCAGGCGAGCTTTCAGCTGGATGGCGGTAACAACTCGAGCGACATGGACGGCAGTATGACGGTGTACACCGGGTCGTTCGCGGGCGATCCGACCGGCACCACTGGCAGCGGCGCTTCTGGCGTCATGCCCACGCCCGTCGATAGCGTGGAAGAATTCAAATCGAACACGGCAAACCAGACTGCCGACTTCGACAACTCTTCGGGTGCGCAGATTCAGATCGTCACCAAGCGCGGAACCGACAAGTGGCATGCCACGGCCTACTACTTTTACCTGGACAACAACCTGAATGCGAACACCTGGCAGAACAACTTCCTAGGTTCTCCGCTCGCGGACTACCATTACAGCCGTTACGGCTTCGCCGGCGGAGGTCCGGTTGTTCCCAAGCAGATCCTTGGCGGCAAGACGTATTTCTTTGCCAACTATGAGGCGTATCGCTTCCCTAACTCGGAAACGTACGAGCGCGCTGTGCCCTCTGCGGCCATGCGGACCGGCAAACTTACGTTCAATGGGACGACCTACGACTTGAATGTTTTGGATCCGCGCCACATCGGCATCAATCCGGACATAGCCCAACTCTGGAACAATTTTGAGCCGGTTGGTAATGACCCGGCGTGCACGGGCATTTCCGGCACGGCCTGCGACGGCGTCAACCAGGTAGGCTTCCGGGCGAACCTGGCGCTGCCCACGAAGAGCGACTTCGCCGTTGCCCGCCTGGATCACGATTTTGGCAGCAAGTGGCACTTCATGGCCAGCTATCGCTACTTCCGCGAAACGAAACAGACAGACGGCCAAGTTGATATCGGCGGCGGGATCGCGGGCGACAAGCTCGGTGTTCCAACCGCGCTGACCAGCCATCCCCAGCAGCCCTGGTTCGCAGTCGGGCAGGTAACGACCACGATCACCTCACGCCTGTCCAGCGACTTCCATTACAACTACCTGCGCAACCTCTGGTCATGGAGCGATGCAGGAGCGCCGCCTCAGATCCAGGGACTTGGCGGTGTGCTTGAGCCCGGTGGCGAAACTGCATCCACTGTTCTGGCTCCTTACAATGTCAATACGCAAGCGATCCGGACCCGCATATGGGATGGCCAAGACAACTTTCTGAGCGAGAACCTCACGCTGCTCAAGGGCAATCACCTGTTCCAGTTCGGAGGCCAGTACCAACACAACTTCGACTTCCACAACCGCACCGATAACGGCGGAGGCATCAACTACACGACCACCTACCAGATCGGCAGCTCGGGCGGCAATGGTGCCAACAACTTCACGATGGCCGGTCTGCAGGCTGCGGGCTATCCCTCAACCACGGATGCCAACCGTTCCGCGGCCGAAGTCCTGGGCCTGGTGACGGCCTCGCAGGTGGCCTATACGCGCGCCGGCGCCAACCTGGCCCTCAATGCGCCGCTTACCCCGGCATCGGACAAGGTAACCATTCCGTACTACAACGTCTACTTCTCGGATAGCTGGAAGGTAAAACCCAGCCTGACCCTTACCTACGGGCTGGGCTACACGCTCGAGATGCCTCCCACGGAAGCAAGCGGCAAGCAGGTGGTCGTCGTCGATGCTGCCGATGAACCGATCGGCATTGAGGACTATCTCACGCAGCGCAAGGCCGCAGCACTGAAGGGCGAGGTCTATAACCCGGAAGTAGGCTTCGCCCTCGTACACAACGTAGGGAGCGGCCCCAAGTATCCCTACAACCCCTTCTACGGATCGTTTAGCCCTCGGATCGCAGTAGCGTGGAATCCCCACTTTGACAGCAGTGGTCCGATGGGCGCCCTCTTCGGAGGCAGTGCAACCGTCATCCGTGCCGGCTATGGCCGCATCTACGGACGGCTCAACGGCGTCGACCTCGTTCTCGTCCCGCTGCTCGGTGTGGGTCTTATCCAGCCTGTTCAGTGCCCTGCGCCGCTCAAGACGGGTGCCTGCGGTGCTAACGGTTCCGGCACGGATACGAACGGCTTCCGCATTGGCGTCGACGGTACCAGCGCTCCCTTGCAGTCAGCGCAGCCGACCCTTCCCCAGCCGCTCTACCCGGGCTACAACAGCGGTGCTACCTCGGCTGCTGAAGGTCTCGACCCCCACTTCCGTCCCAATGATGTCGACTCCTTCGATCTCACCATCCAGCGCCAGATCAAGGGCAAGAACCTCATTGAAGTCGGCTACATCGGTCGTCTGATCCATCACGAGTATCAGCCCTACAACATGAACGCAGTTCCCTACATGATGACGCTGGGCGGCCAGAGTTTTGCCCAGGCGTACGCTGCGATCGAAACCGCGCTTGGCTGCGCAACTTCACAAGCCGCGTGCGGCGCCGGCACAGCCTCCATCCCCACACAGCCCTTCTTTGAGACGGCGCTTGCAGGGACTGGCTATTGCACTGGCTACGCCACCTGCACCGCAGCGGTCGTCGCGAATGAAGGAGCCAATGGTTCTGGCAATCTCCTCATTCAGGACGTATGGCACCTCTGGTCAGACCTGGACAACGGCGGCTTCAACTTCCCCCGCACCATGATGAACACGCCGATTCCGGGTCAGGCCAACGGCACCAGCGGACAAGCCACTTCCGGTATTGCCCTCAATGCCAGCACCGGCTATGGCAACTATCATGGCGGCTTTGTGACGTTCAAGACCAGCAACTTCCATGGGTTGACGGCGCAGGCGAATTTCACCTACAGCAAGGCGCTGGGAACCGGCGCCGTCGTTCAGGCCAGCAGCGAATACACGCCAAACGATCCCTTCAACCTGGATGCGATGTACGGCGTACAGAACTTCAACCATAAGTTCATCTTCAACACCTTCGTGTTGTGGAACACGCCGTGGTACAAGAACCAGACGGGCATTGTCGGCCGTCTGCTGGGTGGGTACATCATCACTCCGACGTTCGTTGCCGGCAGCGGCGCTCCTCTCTATTGCAATACCGTCACGGACTCCAGTTCCTTCGGTGAAGGCGACGGCAGCAACTACTTCTCGAATGAGCAGTGCGTCTTCACCAGCAAGTACAAGGGAGGGGTTTCCACCCACCGCAATGTCGCCGGTGGCCCAGATGCGTTCAACATCCCGGTCGGAACACAGACCGAAGGATCGGGCGAGGCTGCGATCAATATGTTCGCCAATCCAGCCGCGGTTTATGACCAGATTCGCTCCCCAATCCTTGGCATCGACACCAAAAATCCGGGACAGGGACCCATCTCTGGCCTGCCCTACTGGAATATGGACGTCCAACTGTCGAAGTCCGTACGAATCGCCAGTCGGCTTGCGGTGGAGCTGACCTTCGTCAGCACCAACGTCCTCAACCACCTGGTCTTCGCTAACACCGGGCTGGCGGTCAACTCCCCCGCAACCTGGGGCGTGATCAACAGCCAAGGCAACACCCCACGACAGATGCAGTTTGGCGGACGCGTCCGCTTCTAACCCAAACCGTAATTCCACCGTCCGGAGGCGCAAGCCTCCGGACCTTCTTTCGTTTAGGCTCAAAACGTCTCCGCCCGCAGAGATGTCCCAAAACTCTCCAATCCCTACCCCTCATGCGTCTCAAGGATCCTGCTTATGCGTTTTTCCATTGCCGCTCTTTGCCTCGTTGCCCTAACCGCGAACGCCGCGGACACCGCCCCCGACCTCCGCGGCTACACTCCCGCCGATTCCGCAGTCGAGGTGAAATGGGAGCAGACCTTCCGCAGCCTGCCCGACGCAGACCACATCCGCGAAAACCTGCGCCGCCTCTCGGCTTATCCTCACCACGTCGGCTCCCCGTACGACAAGGACAATGCCGAATGGCTGCTGGCACAATTGAAGTCTTTCGGCCTCGACGCGCAGATCGAGACCTTCAGCGCTCTCTTCCCGACCCCGAAGTCTCGTCTGTTGGAACTGCTCGGCCCCGCCCCATTCAAAGCATCGCTGCAGGAGCCCCCGCTCAGCGTCGATCCCACCTCAAACCAGACGGCCACGCAACTCCCCTCCTATAACGCGTACTCCCGCGACGGCGACGTCACCGCACCGCTGGTCTATGTAAACTACGGCCGCCCCGAGGATTACCTAGTCTTGGATCGCATGGGAATCTCGGTCAAGGGAGCCATCGTGATTGCGCGCTACGGCATGAGCTGGCGCGGCATCAAGCCCAAAGTCGCAGCCGAGCACGGCGCGGTTGGCTGCATCATCTACTCCGATCCTCGCGACGATGGCTTCTTCAATGGGGAGAGCTACCCCGAAGGACCGACACGGCCTTCCGAAGGGGTTCAACGTGGAAGCGTGATGGATATGCCTGTCTACCCCGGCGATCCGCAAACCCCGGGCGTCGGCGCGGTTGCTGGAGTGAAACTCATTCCGCTCGACCAGGTCAAGACCATCACCAAGATTCCCGTTCTGCCCATCTCTTACGCAGATGCCACGCCCTTTCTGAAATCGCTCGGCGGAGAGACGGTCCCGGAAGAATGGCGCGGAGGTTTGCCCTTCACCTACCACGTCGGCCCGAGCGTCGCAAAGGCTCACCTCGCAGTGGCGTTCAACTGGGACCGTAAGCCGCTCTACGATGTCATCGCAAAAATCCCCGGCGCGACCCATCCCGAGCAGTGGGTGATTCGCGGCAACCATCACGACGCGTGGGTCAACGGAGCCGAGGACCCGCTCTCCGGTACCAGCCCCGAACTCGAAGAAGCTCGCACCTTCGGCACACTGCTCAAGCAGGGTTGGAAGCCGCAGCGCACCATCATTTATTGCTTCTGGGACGGAGAAGAACCTGCGCTCCTCGGGTCCACCGAGTGGGCCGAAACCCATGCAGCCGAGTTAAGCGAACACGCCGTCGCCTACATTAATACGGACGGCAATGGCCGCGGATACTTCGGCGCGGAAGGATCGCAATCCCTCGAGCACTTCGTCAACGACGTCGCCAAGGATATCCGCGACCCCGAAACCGGTATGTCCGTATGGAAACGCCGCCGCCTCCACGACATCGCAGAGGCCTCGCCTGAGATCCGCAAGGAGACACGCTCACGCGCAGATCTTCGTATCCCTGCTCTCGGTTCGGGCTCTGATTTCTCCGTCTTCATTGACCACCTCGGCATTCCTAGCCTGAACCTCGGCTACGGCGGCGAAGACTCTGGCGGCGAATACCATTCCATCTACGACGACTTCTACTGGTATACGCATTTCTCGGATACCGATTTCAGTTACGGCCGAGCGCTCGCTCAAACCTCCGGAACGATGGTCATGCGCCTGGCCGATGCCGATGTGCTTCCCTTCCAGTTCTCCAACTTCGCCGACACAATTCATCTCTACCTAACCGAACTCAAAGCCCTAGACAGCAAAATGCGTGCCGACGCCAACGAGCGCAACCAGCAGATTGAAGAGGGCGTGGATAAGGCTGTTCATGACCCCAAACACCCTCGCGTCCCAGCCCCATCCGAGATCGTTCCCCCGTACCTAAACTTCGCCCCGCTCGATCAGGCGAGCGACGATCTAACCCTCGCCGCGACGGAGTTCGACAAGCGGCTCAGTGCTACTGGAGGCGTCGCACCCGCCGGCCTCAACGCCGACATCATCCGCACCGAACGCATGTTGACGGATGAAGGCGGCCTTCCCGGTCGTCCCTGGTTCCGCCATCTCATCGATGCTCCCGGCCTCTACACCGGCTACGGAGTCAAAACGATCCCCGGTGTTCGAGAGGCAATCGAACAGAAGCAATGGAAGGAAGCTGACGTTCAGATCGTCCGAGTCGCGGACGCTCTCAAGCGCGAAACCGATCTTCTGAAGCAGGCCACCCAACTGCTCCCCGCGCTACCGCCCGAGGGGAACTGACGCTATCATCCAAAAGCCGTTGGCTACGCTTGCGCGCCGGGATTTTCCGGCCAAGCATGCCGCGGATAGCGCCGCTGAAGTTCTCGTCGAACCTCCGGGTAAAGCCGTTCCCAGAACCCGGCTAAGTCGGTAGTAGTTTGCACGGCCCGGTGATTCGGGGCTAGAAGGTGAACGACCAGCGGCGTCTTTCCCGGCCCAATCGTTGGCGTCTCCGTCATGCCAAAGAAATCCTGAAGGCGCGAGGAAATCCACGGAGGCGCAGCTTGATCGTAATGAACCTTCGCCTGGCGACCGCCCTTGAGGCGAATACTCAAAGGCGCAAGTTGATTCAAAAGCCTGCTGTCCACGCCTTGTTCAAGCAGCGGGATCAAGTTCACCGCTGCGCCCTTCACATCGCTGAAGCTGTGACACCCGAGGCATACGTCGCGCATAGCCCGCGAGATGTCGGGGGCTTCAAACCCTGCGAACGACAAACGAGCAAGGAAGTTGTCCAACGCTTCCTTGTCCACGAACTTCTCGACACCCGCGTCAAGTGCCATTCGAGCCAGCAAATCCGCAGCCTCAACGTCGGAAGCAAGCCCGCGCGACTCCTCAATCACCAGCTTGTCATACAGCAGGGCGCTCACCTTCTCAACCCGCTCGGTCGCGCGATTGAAGACCACGCTCGAACTCTCCTTCATGCGATCTGGAAACATATC
>Ga0302319_10018759_pt1 | contig 12597 bp, 14 predicted proteins | sample Bog_T0_2_FD_203319 | JGI IMG/M metagenome (GOLD analysis project Ga0302319, IMG submission 203319) | Peat permafrost microbial communities from Stordalen Mire near Abisko, Sweden - Bog_T0_2 | ecosystem: Environmental > Terrestrial > Soil > Wetlands > Peat | place: Sweden: Abisko, Stordalen Mire... | reverse complement strand
CCCCCGGTTCTGGCCGTATGTTCGATCAGCACGATCGGCTTGCGAGTCGATGGGAAAGGATGCCTCTCCGCCATTCGGCGATCAAGCCGCGTGGCCGTCAGCGACCCGCGGCGAGCCGTGGCCGGCACGACCGACGCATTCCCCTCGTAGCTGGCGTCGGGGTGGGGCTGATGCTTCTCGCAGCATCGGCGAGCTTCGCGTTCGCAGCGCCAGGGACGATTACGCGCAGCAAGGCGATCGCTGCTGCTACCGCGATCAGTCTGCGCCACAGCGACCTGCCGAGTCTCAGGGAGGAAAGCAACCCACTGACGCCACAGGACCAGCGGCTCGGTTTGCAGCTCACAGCGTGCGTCGGGGGCGTGCCGGAGACCCAGGCGTTCGCCAACACCCAGTCGCCCGAGTTCGCAAGCGCCGGACAGCCGGCCGTCAACATAGCCTCGGGCAACGAGATCCTTCCCTCAGCGTCGCTGGTCGCCAAGGATCTGGCCGCGAGCGAACGCCCGCACGCACTGAGTTGCATGCTGAGCTCCTACGGAGCCCAGCTTCGGGCGTCACTGCCGAAGAGCGACACCGTGACAGGCAGCGTCGCGCGACTCCCCTACGTCGTGTCCGGCAGCACCGCCACGTTCGCCGTTCGGCTTACGTTCGCGGTGCGCGTGACCGACGGCAAGGCCACCGTGACTGTGCCGTTCTACGCGGACGTGGTCGGCTTGGCATACGGCCCTGCCGAATTCAGCCTCACCGTCACAAGTACGAGCGTCACGCCCTCCAAACCGCTCGAGCTACGACTCGCCGACCTGCTCGTCGCGCGTGCAAAGTCAGCCATCGGCTGACGGGACACGGCCGTCCTGACGCGGACGAGCCGTCACGGGGTTGCTGACTGCAGGCCGCGACGCGCGGGAGCGACAACGACCCGGCCGCCGCTGTCGAGTTTCGCGGCGCCGAGCAGCAGCTGGCTGCCTGTGAGGTTGGCGGCTGCTTCCGCGGGAGGCTAGAGCCTCGCTCACAACGCCGGGGCGCTGGATGTCGCGGACACGCCTGAGAGGACGCTTTTCGAGGGACTATTCTGGGAGGCGGCGGCGGGTGCCGCGTACGCAACGCGACGCGGAGTGTGAACAGCGGTGACCCGACTCGAGCTCACGCCAGATCAGCTGCTCTCGACGACGCGCGCAGTACGCAGGCGTCTTGATCTCGATCGACCGGTAGAGCGCGAGATCCTGGAGGAGTGCCTCGAGCTTGCGTTGCAGGCACCGAACGGTGGCAGTCTCCAAAGCTGGCACTTCGTTCTGGTAACCGAAGTCGGGCGAAAGCAGGCCCTTGGCGAGCTGTACCGGAGGTCGAAGACCAAGAATGATCCCGGCTCAACCGCGCCCGAGCACCAAGCGATGATGGATTCTTCCGCCTACCTGGCGGAACATCTCCATGAAGTGCCGGTGCTGGTCGTGCCGTGTATCGAGGGCCGCGTTGAGGATGCCTCGCACTTGGCACAGGCCGTGACCTGGGGATCGATCCTCCCCGCGACCTGGAGTTTCATGCTGGCGGCACGGTCCCGTGGTCTCGGGACTGCGTGGACGAGCCTTCATTTGGAGTACGAGCGGGAAGCCGCCGCAGTTCTCGGGATTCCCTACGAGCAGGTCATGCAGGTGGCTTTGATCCCCGTCGCGTACACAATCGGCGCAGACTTCAAGCCCGGGCCGCGCGTGCCCATGGGGTCCCGGGTCCACTGGGAAACCTGGCAACCCTAAGCCCTCAAGATCCTCAAGACTGAGCGGGCCTCGGGCTCCAAGTCCAGCACGCACACCTCGACACGCAGAACACCGACAACGTGACCCGGCAAAGCCTGACCGATTAGTCCCTGCACTGAGCGGTCCGGACAACCGTACCGCTGCCGGATTCGCGCGCGATCGCGGGCTCTTTCGATGGGCCGTGTTGGAATCGAACCAACAACCTTGGGCTTAAGAGGCCCCTGCTCTGCCAATTGAGCTAACGGCCCGAGGCGTGCCTGGGTGACCGGCGCGGGATCTTAGCTGCGATCAGCCGCTCGTGGATCCGGTGGCGCCGCTCGCTCCCGTAGAGCCGCTGGCGCCCGTCGCTCCGGTCGGACCGGTGACGCCGGCGACCGACTCCATCTCCGCGAGGGTCGAGTTGACCGTCGCGAGATCCTTCTTCGGCGCAAGCGTCCGTGCTCTCGCCGCCGCGAGGTTGCCGGTTGAGTCGTCCTTCGCGAGCCAGGCGTAGTAGGCGAGGTACTCGTAGTTGACGTCGGTGGGCTGGGCGGCGGCGACGACTTCCTGCGCGCTCTCCGCGGTCGTGTAGTCGCCGACGCCCGTCGGTGGTGTGCTGAACCCCGCGACGACCTGCCCGGCGAAGAAGCCGCTGGGATTGCCCGGCGCCGCAGCCAGATAGTTCTGCCACGCCTGCCTCAACTTGTTGAGCGCGACGTGCCCGGCGACGGTGTAGCCGGTACTCGAGTCGTAGTTGGTCGGCAGCGTCGCGACCGCGTAGGCGGCCTCCCCGGCCTTCAGCCAGAGGGCCGCGTCTTGCGGCGAGGCCGCCGCCCGCTTCTCGGCTTTTGCCAGAGCGTTGATGTACTGCTTCTGGCCGCTGGTCGAGCCACTGCCGCCGCCGTTGCCGGCGGCGGTGAGCAGACCGCCGAAGTTCGATCCGTTACCGATCCCGAAGAAGATCAGCCCCCCGCCGATCAGCACCGCGAGGAACACGTAGACCACCTTGATGACCCGTCGGCGATGCGGGCTTCGAAGATCAAAAAGCATTGTCAGCTGATATCGGTGGAGGAGGTGGAGGTAGGGGAGGAGGTGGAGGCGGCGGTGGCGGCGGTTCGGCGCTGGTGGGGGCGGTGCGCTGCCTCGCCCGCTCGCGGCGGACGTCGCGCCGGTCGAGCCACGCGACAACGAGGATACCGACCTCGTAGAGCACGATGACCGGCAACGTCTCGAGTGTCATCGTCACGACGTCGCCGGGAAGCAGCGCTGCAATCAGCGCTGCAGCGACGATCGCGAAGCGCCGGTTCTTCCGCAGCTGGCGGCGAGTCACGATCCCGGCGCGAGCCGCGGCGACGACGGCCAGCGGCACTTGGAAGATGACGCCCATCGCGAGCATGATCAGAGCCGCGAACGAGTAGTAGCTCGACGCTTGTACGAACTGCTCGAATGAGCCGCTGTTGAAGTTCTGCAGGAAATGCACAGCAGCCGGCAACACCACGAAGTAGCCGAACAGCACTCCACCCGCGAAGAGGCCGGGCACCGCCACCAGCACCGGCCGGGCGAGCGCACGCTCGTCCGGGCTGAAGGCCGGGATCAGGAACCCGTAGAGCTCGTAGAGGATGATCGGCAGCGACAGGAGCAGCGAGAAGTAGAACGTGACCGTGATCGTCGCGGTGAACGGCTCACCGATGCCGATCGTCACGAGACTGTTGGCCGGAACCGTCTTGGGCAGCCTGGCGAGGGCCTGCTGGAGGGCCGGCTTCGTGGCGTTCAGGGAGCTGCGCGACGGCGTGCTCAGGCCGCTCGAGGGATTTTCGACAACCTTGAGGAGCGCCTGGAGGGTGTGCGCGGTCGCCTTCACGGCCTGATCGGTGCACCAGTCGGGCCCCTGCTCGCCCTGGCATTTCTTGACCTGGCCCTGCGTCTCCTTGGCGTAGGGGTCGCCGATCAGGTGCAGCAGCGCATGGTTCTGCCAGAAGCAGAACGCGAAGGCGACGCCGATTGCGACCAGGCTGACGATGAGCCGCGTCCGCAGCTCATCCAAATGCTCGACGAGGCTCAGATGATCCTCGTGGCGGACCGGCCGGATCACGCGGGGCATGCGCTCACAGCCTACCGTGCAACCAGAGATTCACCGGGCGCTCAAGCGCGGAGCGCCCGCGGCCGATGAACCATCCATGGATGCCCATCGCAAGCGGCGTACCCGTGACCTGGAGTTGCGGAACCGTGCCGACGAGGATGCTCCCTACCTCGCGCAGATCGAGGAGTACGACGAGACCACCGCTGATCCGGAACTCTGCCGATGCGGCAGTTGCGGATCCATGCTGGTACAGCCGATCGACTGGTCGCTGATCGGCCGCTCGCACTGGCGCGTCGTGCTGCGCTGCCCCAACTGCGAGTGGAGCGGCACCGGCGTCTTCGGCCAGGAGGCCGTCGACCGCTTCGACCGCGAGCTCGACCGCGGCACCCGCAAGCTTCAGTCCACGCTCACGCGCGTCTCGCGCGCCTGCATGGAGGCCGAGGTGGAGGCCTTCGCCGCGGCACTCGAGCGCGACCTGATCGTTCCGTTCGACTTCTGAGCGGCCAGCTCGCCACCGCGCCTGGCGGGCTCGCTGCGAGCCGCCTGATCAGCTTGACGATGATCGCCGCGACGCCCGGTCCACCGAGCGGCCGCGGCCACTCGTGCCTTGCTCCCCGCGCTTCAAGCTTTGGACATCGTGCGCCGCAGTCGCGTCGCGACGCCGCCGTCCACTAGGCGAAACGCTCGACCAGGCCGTCGGCGATCAGCTCGAGCGCCTCGCGCTGGCGGCGCGGGCATTGCGTCGGCAGCTCGCGCTTGGCGGTCGCGACCAGGTCGAGTGCGCGGCGGCGGGCACGCTCGACGGCGCCGGTCGCCTCGATCGCCGTGCAGATCCGGTCCGCCTCGGCGGCTCCCGCGATCGCGCGCAGATCAAGCTCGGCGAGCTCCGCTGAGCTTTCCCGCGCGAGGATCAGCGGCAGCGTGACGGTGCCGTCCAGCAGGTCGGTGCCGCGGCGCTTGCCGGTGCGCTCCGCCGGACCGGTGATGTCGAGCACGTCGTCGAGCAACTGGAAGGCCAGGCCGACGGCGCGCCCGAACGGCCACAGCGGCGGGCCACCGCCGACCAGCCCGCCGAGCTCGCACGCGGCGGCGAACAGCCGCGCGGTCTTCAACTCGCAACGCTGCAGGTAGCGCTCGAGCGTGACATCGGCGCGCCAGGCGTCGGCGCGCTGCATCAGCTCGCCGCGCGCCAGCGCGGCGGAGGCGCCCGACAGCGCCCGCAACTGGGCGATGGCCCCGTTTCGCGCGAGCTCGGCGAACGCGCTCGAGAACAGCAGATCGCCCGTCGCCGTCGCGGCGGTGCGTCCGGCGGCGGCAAAGACGGTCTCGCGCCCACGCCGCAGCGGCGCATCGTCGAGCACGTCGTCGTGCACGAGCGTGGCGGAGTGGATCAGCTCGACCGCCGCCGCGGCTCGCGACAGCCCCACGTGCGCGCTGCTGCCGAGTCCGGCGACCAGGACCAGCAACGGGCGCAGGCGCTTGCCGCCGGCCGTCAGCGTCGCCAGCGAATGCTCCTCGACCGCGGCGATCTCGCGCAGCCGCGTCTCGACGGCGGCCATCGCGGTTCGCAGCGGCTCGCCGCCGAGCTCGAGAATCGCGTCGAACGGGTCCGCGACCGCCTCGATCAGGCCACCTCGCCGACATGGATGGCGATGATCCCGCCCGCGGTGAGCACATACCTGATCCGCGCCAAGCCGCAGCCGTCCATCAGCGCGGCGAGCTCGCGCGGCCCGGGAAAGCGCCGCACCGAGCTGGGCAGGTAGCTGTATGCGGCGCCCTGTCCGGCAAACCGCCCAATGGCGGGCACGACGCGGTCAAACCAGCCGCGGAAGAAGCTGGCGAGCGGCTCGCGGGTCGGTCGCGTGATCTCGAGGATCACAACTCGCCCGCCTGGGCGCACGACCCGCACCATCTCCTCGATGCCGCGCCGCAGGTCGGAGAAGTTGCGCGCGCCAAAGCCGACGGTCGCGGCGTCGAAGTGGTCTCCGGCGTAGGGCAGCGAGAGGGCGTCGGCCCATTCGAAGCGCAGCTCCGGCGCTTTCGCGCGCGCTCTGGCGAGCATCTGCTCGGAGAAGTCGCAGGCCACCACCTCGCCGCCGGGGGCGACGGCGCGCGCCAGCGCGATCGCGAGATCGCCGGTGCCGGTCGCGACGTCGATCACCCGGCTGCCTGGCCCGACCGCCGCGAGCTCCACCGCCCGCTCGCGCCAGCGGTGATGCAGGCCGGCCGTCATCAGCGTGTTCATCGCGTCGTACGGACCGGCGATGCGATCGAACATCGCTCTCACCTGGCCCGCTTCCAGCGTACCGGGCGATTCGCCGGGCATCTATTTCAGGTCTGACAGGAAGGTGACGACGGCGCTGAACTGTTTGGCCGGGAGGCCGCCGGAGCCGCCGTAGGACGGCATCGGCTCAGTCGGGTTCACGAGCGTCCGCGCGATCCCCTGCGCCGGGATGCGATCACCGATCTTCGTCAGCTCGGGCCCGGGGCCGTTGTTGCCGTTGGTGCCGATCAGATGGCAGGCCTCGCAGCCGGACTGCGCGACGACGGCGCGGCCGAGGTAGAACTCCGAGACGGCCTGCTTGCCCTGCGCGATGACTGCAGCAGGCGCGGGAATGGTGTTCTCGGTCGGCGGGCCGGCGTTGGCCCCGAGATAGGTCAGATAGGCCATGGCGCAGATCACGAAGATCCCCGACAGCGTCGCGACCGGGCGCCGCAGCGGGTGGCGCTCCGGGCTGCGGTCGTAGAACGGCAGCAGGAACAGCAGGATCATCGCGAGCGTCGGCACGCCGATCGTCGCGAGGCCGACGAAGTTCGGCGGCTTGATCACTCGCAGCAGCTCGAAGAGGAAGAAGAAGTACCACTCGGGTCGCGGCGTGTAGGTGGTTGTCGCCGCGTTGGCCTTCGGCCCGAGCTCGGCGCCGAGCACGATCGAGAGCGCCATGATGATCGCGACGACCAGGCACCCCATCAGCGAGTCTTTGGCCACCGCATAGGGGAAGAACGGCTTGCCCTGGCTCTTCAGGATCGAGTACTCGCGGAGGTACTCCTCCTTCTCGCGCTGATTCACAGCTGTTCCTCGACCAGCTCCGGAGCGGGCTTGGCGCGCAGCCATGGCGGCGCGGTCGTGCCGAGCTTGGCGACGAGGTACAGGTGGGCGCCGATCATCGCCGCGATCGCGCCGGGCACGAGCAGCATGTGGATCGAATAGAAGCGCGACAGCGTCGTCGCACTGAACTCGGGCCCGCCCCGCAGGAAGTCACTCAGGTAGGGGCCCAGCAGCGGCCCCGTGCCGTTGATGTTGACGCCGACGATCGTGGCCCAGTACGAGCGCTGATCGAACGGCAGCAGGTAGCCGGTGAACGACATCGTCATCGTCAGGATCAGCAGCACGACGCCGATCACCCAGTTCAGCTCACGCGGATACTTGTAGGCGCCAAAGAAGAAGGTGCGCCCCATGTGCAGGAAGACGAGGATCACCATCACCGAGGAGCCCCACTTGTGCATGCCGCGCACGAACTGCCCGAGGAACACGTCGTTGGTGATGTAGCGCACCGACTCGTAGGCGCCGCCGCCGGCGTCCGGGCGGTAGTACATCGCGAGAAAGACGCCGGTCACCGCCTGGTTGAGGAAGGCGATCATCGTCGCCGAACCGAGCGTGTAGAACCAGTTCGTCCCCTTCGGCACCTTGCGGAACAGGGCCCAGCGCACCCCGCCCGACAGCGACGTGCGCTCGTCGATCCAGTCGACCGCGGACTTGCCGGCCTCCGCGCCCTTCTCGAGCGGCGTGCGCGGGCGGCCGCGCTGGGTCCCGGGCGGCGGCGGCTGGGGCAGGAAGCGGGGCGGGATCGGCGGCGCGGGGAGCTTCGGCATCAGATGCGCACGCTCGGGCGCGACGGATAGAGGTACTGGCCGATCCCGTCGAGCGGCTCGCCCGGATCACGCGGCGAGAAGGCCCGCAGCTCGCTGTTGACGCTGTAGCGCGCGCCGACCTGGACGTAGCCCTCGTGCAGCCGTGTGAAGAAGCGGTCAAGCGGGCGCGGCGGCGGCCCGCCGACGCGCACCCCCTGGAGGTCGTACACGCCGCCGTGGCACGGGCAGATGAAGCGCTCCGAGGCGGGCACCCAGCGCACCGGGCAGCCCAGGTGCGCGCAGCGTGTCGAGATCGCGATCCAGCGGTTGAACTGGGTCGGTGGCAACGTGTCGATCGCCGGGTTGCGGGCGCGGATGTAGACGGTGCTGTTGCCGGCCTCACCGATCCCGGGCGCGATCACGATCACCGCCGGGATGTAGTTGTCGTCCGGGAACATTTCCGGCGTGCCGATCGTCTGCCAGCCGAGCGTGTCGTTGTTGAAGATCGGGCCGATCGCGAAGGCGAGCGCGGGAAGCGCGAAACCCATCGTGGCGAGCGCACCGGCGCCGTGCACCGTTCCCGTCATGAAGCGCCGCCGGGTCACGGTCTCGCCCTCGAACGCACCGGGAATTCCGCGGTCAGCGGTGTACTTGGACTTGCTGGGCCTGCGCGTGGGTGCCAATGACGCTCCTGAGATGCCGGGCGACCGGGAAGAATACCTTCATGCTCTGGCCGACGAGTCAGCCAGCGCGCGCAGCGCCTCGCCGGCCGACGCGTCACGCGCGCGCGCCAGCGCCTTGGCGTGGCGGTAGTCCTCCCCCGCGCCCCAGCCGACCGCGTTGGCGCCCGCGCGCCAGAGCGGATCGCAGCTCGAACGCTCGCCGCGCCCGACCAGCAGCGCGCACAGCGCGATCACGTCCGCGAGCTCGAGCACGGCGTCGAGATCGCCGAGCGCGACGAGCCGCTCCAGGCCGATCGTGTACAGGCGGTCGCCGGCCAGCAACGCGAGATCGTCGTCGCTGCCCGACAGCAGCCGCGAGTCGCCGTAGTGCAGCAGGTAGCCCTCATAGATCGCCTCGATCAGCAGCTCGTACTCCCGCGGGTCGGCTGCCGCGCGCGGTCCCGCGGCAGCCAGCGCGCCAAGCGTCGGCTGCGCGCCAGCGGGCACGCGCTCGAGCAGCCCGCCGGCGAGCGGCTCGCCCTCGGCCACGATCAACTCGCGCAGTCGCTCGAGCGTGCTCATCGAGCTGCGGCGATCGCGGCGAACGCCTCGCCGGCGGCGGCGAGCGTGCGCTCGATCTGCTCGTCGCTGTGGGCAAGAGAGGGAAACCAGGCCTCGAATTGCGACGGCGGCGGGTAGACGCCGCGGGCAAGCAGCTCGCGGCACCAGGCGCCGTGGGCGGCGAGGTCGCAGCGCTGGGCGCCGGCGAGATCCGCCGGCGCCTGCGCGGCGAAGAACACCGTCAGCAGGCCGGGCGCCCACACCACGCTGACGGCCGGCCCGCCGGCCGCGGCCAGGCCCTGCGCGAGGCGCTGCGTTGTCGCCGTGAGCGTCGCGTAGGCGGCCTCGTCGAGCAGCGCGAGCGTGGCGAGTCCCGCGGCGACGGCAAGCGGGTTGCCCGACAGCGTCCCCGCCTGGTAGACCTCACCGACCGGCGCCAGCAGCTCGAGCAGCTCGCGCGGTCCGGCGACCGCGGCGGCCGGCAGGCCGCCGCCAAGGATCTTGCCGAGCACGAGGAGGTCGGCGCGGACGCCCTCGCGCGCGCCGGCGCCGCCGCGCGCGATGCGAAAGCCACTGATCACCTCGTCGAGGATCAGTAGCGCGCCGCACGCATCGGCGCGCGCCCGCAGGAACGCAAGGTAGCCGTCGGCAGCGGGGACGAGCCCCATGTTGGCCGGGCAGGGCTCGGCGATGATCGCCGCCACGTCGCGGCCCTGCGTGGCCTGCTCGAGCGCCGCCCGGTCGTTCCACGCCACGACCACGGTCGCGGCCGCGGTGGCCGCGGGCACCCCCGGGCTTGACGGGATCCCCTGCGTCACGAGACCGGACCCTGCCTGCGCCAGCAGGCCATCGAAATGGCCGTGATAGGCCCCCGCGAATTTGACGATGACGTCGCGGCCCGTGGCGGCCCGGGCGAGGCGGATCGCCGTCATCGCCGCCTCGGTGCCCGAAGAGGTCATGCGCAGCATCTGGGCGCCCGGCACGCGGCGCGCCACCTCCTCGGCAAGCTCCACCTCGCCCGCCGTCGGTGCGCCAAAGCTCGTTCCGCGGGCGGCTGCGGCGGCCACCGCGTCGAGCACGGCCGGGTGCGCATGACCGGCGATCAGCGCCCCCCACGAGCAAACGTAGTCGACGTAGGCGTTGGCGTCGACGTCGACGATCTCGGCGCCCCGGCCGTGGTCGATGAACAGCGGGTCACGTCCGATCGCGCGCATCGCCCGGACCGGCGAGTTGACGCCGCCGGCCAGGACCTTGCACGCACGCGAGTACAGCTCGGCGGAGCGGGAGTCGTTGCGGGCGGGCGGCACGGCGCCCGAGACGATATTCGACGGCCGTCGCGGCCCCGCGCTCCGCGGCGATTGCGCTACGTTCGCGAGATCGCTGCCGAGCCGCTCTGCACCCCGCTCTCGCAGGTCCTGATCGCGCACACGATCGAGTTCGACAACGCGGCCGAGCAGCGCATCCCGCACCGCACGACGGTCGGTAGTGCCGGCGACTCGGCGCGCGGGCCGTGGCTGGTCTCACTCGCGATGTGGGCGAACTTCATGGCACATCTCGACCAGCCCAGGCCGCTGCGCGAGCTCGCCGAGCCGGCTCGGCTGACCAACCTGAGGGGTCTGCAGCGCTGGGGCTACATCAAACTCTCAGCGGATCCGGCGGACCCCCGCCCCGCGCCGCCGCGCCGCGACTGGGTGGTGGCGCCGACGCGCTGGGGCGCGCTGGCGCGGGAAGTCTGGCGGCCGCTCGGCGCCGAGATCGAGACACGCTGGCGCGATCGCTTCGGCGCCGCGGCGATCACCGACCTGCGGGAGGCGCTCGAGACGATCGAGGCCGGCAGTGGGCTCGAGCTGCCGGATTTCCTGCCGGTGACCGGTGTTCGCCGCGATGATCCGGATCGCTGGCGCGCGCGTCCGGCCGCGCCCGCCGACGGAGCGCCGCTCGAGCTGTACGCGCTGCTCGCGCGGGTGCTGCTCGCTTACTCGATCGACTACGAGCGCGAGTCGCGGCTTGCGCTCGGCGTCAGCTCCAACGCGCTGCGGGTGCTTCACCCAGACGGCGTGCGGGTGCGCGACCTGCCGCTCGCAGCCGGCCTCTCGAAGGAGGCGATCGCCCTCTCGCTGGGCCTGCTGGCGCGCAGCGGTTGCGTCGTGATCGAGCCTGATCCGGCGACGCCGCGAACCCGGTTGGCCCGCCTGACGGCGCGCGGTGAGCTGGCGCAGAGCAAGCATGCACGCCTTCTGGCCGGCGTCGAGGCGGCCTGGCGCGAGCGTCATGGCGGGCGCGCGCTGGAGCGGCTGCGCGCGGCGCTCGGCGGCCTGCTCGACGCGACGCGCGACGGCGGCGCGCTGCTTTCGCAGGGGCTCGTTCCCAACCCGGGCGGCTGGCGCGCTGCGAAGCCCTACCTCGCCCAGACCGAGGCGATGCTCGCCGACCCCCATGCCCTCGCGCACTTCCCGATGGTGTCGCACCGCGGCGGCTATCCCGACGGCAGCTGAAGCGCCAGCGGGGGCCGCTCGACTTCCTTCACGCCCGCCGGCCAGGTGGCGCGGCGGCGGCGCTCAGGCGTGCGCCGCCTCCCAGTCGCGGAACTCGTCGGTGAAGTACAGCAGCCGGATCTTCTTGAACTCGGTCGAGGAGTACAGAGTGGAGCGCTCCTCGATCTGTGTGTCGTCGGCGATCGCGTCGAGCACCGCGTCGCACTCCTCCTTCGAGCGCCCGTGGGCCATCGTGAAGACCGAGTAGGGCCAGTCAGGGTAGGTCGGGCGCTGGTAGCAGTGGGAGATGCCGCGGTAGGAGGCCATCCTCGGGCCGAGCGTCTCGATCTGCTCGGGCGGCACCTTCCACACGCCCATGCCGTTGGCGGAGAAGCCGGCGCGGCGGTGATAGAGGATCGCGGCGACGCGGCGCAGCAGGCCGCGCTCGCGCATGCCCGACATGTGCTCGAGCAACTCGGCGACGCTCATTCCCAGCGCGGCGGCGGCCGCCACGTAGGGCTCGGAGGTGACCGGCAGATCGCCCTGGGTGGCGCGGATCACGGCGACGTCTCGCTCGTCGTAGTCGATCGCCTCAAGCGGCGCCGGCGCGGTCTCCTGCCCCGGCGAGGAGAGCGCCGCGGTGCCGCCCTCCATCTCGAGGTCCATGCGGATCTTGAACAGCTTCAGCGTCGGCAGCTGGCGGATCGACTCGGCGCCGGTGAGCTGTGCGAGCACGTCCAGCGTCCCGTCGAGGCCGAGCTTCGAGTCGCGTTCGACCGCGATCGTGAACCACATGTTGAACTCGTGGTTGCGCAGGTAGTTGTGCGACACGCCGGGGTGGGAGTTGATGATCTTCGCCGCCGCCCACGGATGCTCCGGGTCGACCTTGGCGGCGACGAGCATCGAGCCGTAGCCGAGCGCGCGCGTGTCATAGATCGGGGTGACCTGGCGGATGATCCGCTGCTCGAGCAGCCTGCTCACGCGCGCGAGGACCTCCGCTTCGCTGCATTGCGCCTCCGCGGCGACCGCGGCGTAGGGCCTGGGCTGGAGCGGGAAGCTGCCCTGCATCAGGTTCAGCAGCCGGCGGTCGAGATCGTCCAGCGCGACCGCGGCGCCATCCTTGCGGGCCCGGATCTTCGGCGTTGCGGTCAGGTCTGCGCGAGCCATCTGGCGGCGTCCTTCGCGTGGTAGGTGATGATCATGTCAGCCCCCGCACGGCGAATCGCCGTGAGCGTCTCGAGCAC
>Ga0302319_10018757_pt1 | contig 12599 bp, 13 predicted proteins | sample Bog_T0_2_FD_203319 | JGI IMG/M metagenome (GOLD analysis project Ga0302319, IMG submission 203319) | Peat permafrost microbial communities from Stordalen Mire near Abisko, Sweden - Bog_T0_2 | ecosystem: Environmental > Terrestrial > Soil > Wetlands > Peat | place: Sweden: Abisko, Stordalen Mire... | reverse complement strand
GATTCACGATGGGGCGATTGCAAACTACCAGTTGGTGGTGCCGACGACGTGGAACGGATCTCCGCGAGACGCCAAGGGGCAGCGCTCGTCGTTTGAGGCATCGCTGATTGGAACGCCGGTGGCGAAGATCGACGAGCCGGTGGAGATCATCCGCACCGTCCACTCCTTTGACCCGTGCCTGGCCTGCGCCGTACATCTGTACGATCCGCAGGGACGGCACATTAGCCAGATTTCCTTCGAGTGATGGCCATGAGCGATGCAAAGTTGGGCTCCGCGGTGATGGGAGCGGGCGGTGCGGGAGCGGCGAGGCCGGTTCCTGCTGAATATCGGCGCATTTATGTGTGGGAGCTGCCGGTGCGCGTGTATCACTGGATCAACGCGTTTGCACTGGTGGCGCTGTGCATAACGGGGTACATGATCGGCCAGCCGGTTCGCATGTTCTATGCGACTGAGGCTTATCAACAGTACTGGTTTGGCTGGGTGCGGTTTATTCATTTTCTGGCCGCGTTTATTTACATGTTCAACTTCCTGGCGCGGCTTTACTGGGGATTTGTGGGCAACAAGTATTCGAGCTGGGCAGCATTCTTCCCATTCAAGCGTTCACAGCAGAAAGAGATTGTGGACGTGGTGATGGCGGACGTGCTGGAGACCAAGTTGCACGGGCCAATCTCGACTGGACACAATGCGCTGGCGGGGCTGATTTACTTCGGCACTTTCCTGGCATTTGTGGCGCAGACGATCACGGGCTTCGCGCTCTACTCAAGCATGAGCACTTCGTGGCTGCCGCGTATGTTCACGTGGATTGTTCCGCTGCTGGGCGGAGAGTTTGGTGTGCGGTTCTGGCATCATCTGTTCCTGTGGTTCTTTGTGACGTTCATCATCATTCACATTTACCTGGCGTTCTATCACGATTACATTGAAGGGCGCGGCACAGTTTCTTCGATCATCGGCGGGTGGAAGTTTGAGCGGGAGAAGAGTGGAAAAACAGGGGTTAGGGATTAGGGATCAGGGGTTAGGGACCAGGGATTGAGGAAGATTTGAAAATGAACACAAAGACGCTGGTGCTGGGGCTCGGCAACGTGCTGATGGGCGATGAGGGCATCGGCGTGTATGTGGTGCGGATGGTGGAGCAGAGGCTTGCCGAGCTTGGGCTGACCGAGCAGGAGCTGTGCGGGGAGATTGAATGCCTGGACGGCGGGACGGGCGGGTTTACGCTGCTGGAGCCGCTGGAAGAGGCTGGGCGGATTATCCTGATTGACGCCGCAAACGACGGGAACGCCGTGGGTACCGTCACCCGGACTACGCCGCGCTTTTCACGCGATTATCCACCCACGATCACAGCGCACGATGTGGGGATGAAAGACCTGCTGGATATGTTCTATATCCAGGGCGGGACGCATGAGATCATTCTTTACGCGATCACCATAGATCCGAAGCAGCCGATTCGGATGAGCTTGTCAGAGCAGGGTGAAAAGTCAGCGGCCATCGCAGTCGACGAGATTGTGGGCGAATTGATGGCTAGTTCCATGACCACCTGCACGGCGGGCGGCTGCTTCCAGTATTGAATGTTGGGGCGCCGACGCTGAGGACGAAGACTTCCCTCCCCAATTCAATATCGTGCTATCGTTTTTGTATGGCAACCACTTTTCACATCCCGCTTGAACAGTATCTGGGCAAGGTCTACCGGCCAGACCGCGAGTATGTGGACGGAGAGATCAGGGAACGCAAAATGGGGAAGTATGAGCATGCGCGGATCCAGGCGCTGCTAGCCGCATGGTTCGGGGCACACGAGCGGGAATGGGATATGCAGGTGGTCACCGAGCAGCGCGTCCAAGTGTCGTCTACTCGCGTGCGGATACCGGAAGTGGCGTTGCTTTCACCTGGTCCACAGCCTGATGTGATTGTAAATCCGCCTCTGCTGGTGATTGAAATACTTTCTCCGGATGACAGCTACTCCGACACGCAGGAACGTGCCCAGGACTATCGCGCGATGGGTGTGGGGACAGTCTGGATCATCGACCCGAAGACTCGTACGGGCCGCATGTGCTCCGGCGCAGAATGGTCGGAATGCTCTCGCCTGGAAGTGAGGGGAACGGCACTCTATGTGGAGTTGCCTGCGATCTTCAGCAAGATAGAACACGCTTGAGAGAACTACAGTCCGCCCCGGTCCGATTTGTGTTTTGATCCGGCCACGGCTATCATCCAATTATGACGCTGATCCAGACGACCTGTTGTTGCCTCTGTACGCTGCTTCGCGTGCACCGATAACCCTGGGGTCTGCAAGTCTGAAGAAGTTCCAAGGTTTCTTAGAATGCCCGCGCTGCAGCCAAGCTGACGCGGGATTTTTGTTGGTCGCAAGAGGAGAGAAATGTCAGAAGCCGTAGCCCCAAAAGAGACGAAAGCACAGCGCGCTGAGCGCCTTAAACGCGAAAAGAACCCGTGGGAGGCTTTTGACGAGGTGCGGACGTTCGCACGCGAGGGCCGCGGGAGCGTGCTGCCGGAATGGGCGGGACTGTATTTCAAGTGGTGGGGCATTTACACGCAAGGCGACGGCGTGGGTGCGACAGGCGGCAAGGGCGGCGAAGGGGTGACGACCGAGTACTTCATGATGCGGATCGGGATTCCGAATGGCATTGTGTCGGCAAGCCAGCTAAGAGTGATTGCCCAACTCACCAAGAAGTATGCGCGCAACCTGGCGGACATTACGGTGCGGCAGGCGATACAGCTGCACTGGCTGACGATTGAGTCGCTGCCGGAGGTGGTGGACGCGCTGGATGCGGTAGGGCTTTCCCCGAAGGGCGCATGCGGCGATGTGGTGCGCAATGTGACCGGGTGCCCGCTGGCGGGTGTGGCGCACGACGAGATTATTGACGCGGCTCCGCTGGCTCGGGAGATTGCACATCTACTGACGGCGAATCCGGGGTTCTACAATCTGCCGCGCAAGTTCAAGATTTCTGTGACAGGATGCCCGTCGTGGTGCAGCATTCCGGAGATCAACGATGTAGGGCTGACGGCGGTGGAGCACAACGGGCAGGTGGGCTATTCGCTGCGCGTGGGCGGAGGGTTATCGCGCGAGCCGCATATCGCGGTGAAGCTGGACGCCTTCCTGCTTCCCGACCAGGCGGTGCGGGCGGTGCAGGCGGTGGCGGAGATCTTCCGCGATCAGCAGGGATTGCGAGAGAGCCGCGAGCGGGCGAGGCTGAAGTACCTGTTCCTGAAAGAGGGCTGGACGGCGGAGAGTTTTCTGGCGGAGCTCAAGTCGAAGTTGGATTTCGAAGTCTTGCCGGGGGCGCCGGAGAAAGTGCCGAATGATGTTTTTCGCGACCATGCGGGAGTGACTCCTCAGCGGCAGGGCGGGCTTAGTTCGGTTGGAGCGTCGGTGTTGCGCGGACGCTTGGGCGGCGACCAGTTGGAGGTCGCGGCGGAGTTGGCGGAGCGGTATGGGAGCGGGGCGCTGCGGACGACGGTTTCACAGAACCTGCTGTTCATCGATATTCCGAATGCGAAGACTCGGGAACTGATTGATGAGTTGGGAAAGATCGGGTTGCGCGTGGAGGGGTCGTCGTTCTGGCGGGGGGCGATTGCTTGCACGGGAACGGAATTCTGCAAGCTGGCGATCACCGAGACAAAGGGCTTTACGCGGTGGCTGGTGGACGAACTGGACGAGCGGCTGCCGGGGTTTGACCAGGAACTGAAGTTGAACGTGACCGGGTGCCCAAACGGATGCGGCCAGCATTGGGTTGCGGACATTGGGATTGAGGGAAAGAAGATCAAGCACGAGGGCAAGCTGACGGACGCATACTACTTCTGTCTGGGCGGTGCGGTTGGACAGCATGCGGCGGTGGCACGGCCGGTGGGGTATCGCTGCCCTGCTCCGCTGGTGCCGGAGGCGATTGAGCGGCTGCTGCGGGAGTATCTTTCTGACCGGTCAGGCGATGAGAATCTGCGCGCATGGTTTGGGCGACATTCCGATGATGAACTGCGAAGGCATTTAGCGGGCGAAGTGCTTGAGGCAGTGGAGCGGGATGTGCCGGCGGGACGGGTTCCGCATGGCGTGGCGGATTGAAGAGGGGGACCATGAATTTGCTGCCGATTTTCCTGAAGCTCGAAGGACGCAACTGCCTGCTGGTGGGAGCGGGGAACGTTGCGTTGGAGAAGATAGGCAGCCTGCTAAGGACCGGAGTGAAGCTCCGCGTGGTTGCTCCGGAAGCACGGGACGAAGTGAAGCAACTGGCCTGGGAAGGGAAGCTGGAGTGGGTCGGGCGGCGGTTTGAAGACGGCGATCTGGACGGGAACTTCCTGGTGATTGCGGCAACCGACTCCCCAGAAGTGAATGCCGGTGTGTACCAGGGCTGCGTGGCGCGGAACATTGCGTGCAACAGCGTGGATGATATTCCGAACTGCGATTTCTTTTTTGGGTCGGTGGTGCGGCGCGGGGATTTGCAGATTGCGATTTCGACTGCCGGGAACAGCCCGGCCGTCGCGCAGCGATTGAAGCGGGAGATTGATAAGCAACTACCGGAGGACCTGGGCACATGGCTTGAGGACCTGGGGCAGTTGCGGCGCGAGGTGCTGGCTGTGCATCCGCGCGGAGAGGAGCGCAAGGCACTGCTGCACCAACTGGGGCAGCGGGAGGTTTGTGCTTCGGCGAGTTGCCCCGCTCGACGTATGGCTTGGGGGCCGATGGCGGAGAAGCGTGGAAGTGTGGCGCTGGTGGGCGCGGGGCCGGGCGATCCGGATTTACTGACCGTGAAGGCGCTGCGGCTGATTCATGGGGCCGATGTGATTCTGCATGACGACCTGGTGCCGGAGGCGATTCTCCGGCTTGCTTCCGAGGCCGCTGAGATTGTGAATGTGGGCAAGCGGTGCGGGGCGAAGACGATTACGCAGGACGAGATCAATGCGCTGATGATCTGGCATGCCCGGGCGGAGCGGAGCGTGGTTCGGCTGAAGAGCGGAGACCCTCTGATCTTTGGGCGGGCCGCGGAAGAGATTGCTGCGCTGACCGAGGCCGGCGTGGCATTTGAGATTGTGCCGGGGATTACGGCGGCCTTTGCTGCCGCGGCCGCGGTGGGTTGCTCGCTGACGGATCGCAACGGGGCTTCGAACGTGACGTTCTCAAGCGGGCATCATGCGCAGTCGCACAACGAGTCCCGGTTGCCGGAGATTGAGGATGCCACGCGGGTGGTGTACATGCCGGGGCGCGATCTTCATCTGCTTGCGGAGGAATGGCTGCAGCGGGGTTTGCCGGCGGATTTTCCGTGCGCGGTGGTTTCGCATGCAGGGCGGCCGGAGCAGCAGGTGCGTTGTTCGACGCTCGGCGCGCTGGGCGAGCTTGCGCATCTGCCGGCGCCGAGTTTGCTGATTGCGGGATGGGCCGTGCGGCGGACGGCTGCACAGGCCGAGACGGCGGTTGCAGTGGCGACGGCACAGGCCGGATCGCTGCAAGAGCCGGTTGGGTGACTGCTATACTTCTCAAGCATTGAGGCTGAACCTTTGCGCGGGGTGCAATGCCTTTGCGCGTGCGGCGATGACTGAGGAGAGCGACTGTGAAGGACGCACAGCCCGGGGCTGCGTTTGCTTACTCTGAACAGCGGCCGTTGCGGCTGGCCTATTTTGCCACCCATCCAATCCAATACCAGGCTCCGCTGCTGAAGAGAATTGCGCAGGAGCGCGATATTGCGCTGAAGGTGTTTTTCAGCTCTGACCTTTCGGTGCGCGGACATGTCGATAAGGAATTTGGCGTACGCGTGAAGTGGGATACGCCGCTGCTGGAGGGGTATGAGCACGAGTTTTTGCCGGCGCTGCGCGGGTTGCGGGATGGCGAGTCACCGGGGTTCGCAAAGCCGATTAACTACGGGATTGGTCGCAGGCTGCGCGAAGGTAAGTTCGACGCTGTGTGGGTGCATGGTTATAACTACCTGACTAACTTGCAAGCCATTCGCGCGGCTAAGTCGATGGGAATTCCGGTACTGCTGCGGAGTGATTCGACGCTGCACGATCGGGCGCGCTCGGGAATGAAGCTGGCGGTGAAGCGGGTGTTCTTCCACTGGCTGAAGGAGCGCGTTTCAGCTGTGCTTTCGGTGGGCGATGAGAATTCCGCTTACTGGAGGCATTACTTCGGCGAGACAGTGCCGCTGTTTCTTCTTTCCTATGCCGTGGATAACGAGTTTTTTCAGGAGCAGTGCGCGGCAGCAGCGGAGACACGCGAGGAGTTTCGGGCATCGCTGGGGCTTGAGGCGGGGCGCGGGGTGATTCTGTTTGCGGCCAAGCTGATTGCACGCAAGCGATGCGGGGAGTTGCTGGAGGCTTATCTCAAGTTAGCGGCTGGATGGGATGGGCCGGCGCCGTATCTGCTGATTGTGGGGGATGGGGAAGAGCGGGCGATGCTGGAGGCGCGGGCGAAGACGGCTGGGGTTGGGGATCCGCGGTTTATGGGGTTTCGCAACCAGAGTGAGCTGCCGCTATTCTACGATTTGTGCGATGTGTTTGTGCTGGCTTCAGTAGATGAGCCATGGGGGCTGGCGATCAACGAGGTGATGAACGCAGGGAGGCCGGTGATTGTGTCAGACCAGGTGGGATGTTGGAAGAACCTGGTGCGACCGGGCGTGAATGGGTTTGTGGTGCGGGCGGGGGATGTGGAGGGACTGGCGGGGAGTCTGCGTGCGGTGTTTGCGGATGGGCCGGCGGCGAGGGCGATGGGTGCGGAGAGCTTGCGCATTGTGAACGGGTTCAGCTTTGAGCAGAATGTGCGCGGACTGAGGGCGGCGCTGCATGCGGTGGTGCCGGGGTTTGGGGAGTGATGGCAAGTCAGCGAGTCAGCAAGGTAGCGAGTCAGCAAGTTAGCATAAGCGGCAATGAATGCGGGTTCCTGGCGCTCGTGGCTCGAACCTATCTCCAGCGGAAGATGCGGAGGGAGATGGTGAAGGGGATGACGAACCACGCCAGCAGGATGCTGACCTGCACTAACTGGTGCTGAAGGTTGGCGCCCTGGAGCATGTTTCCGCGCATGGCTTCAATGGCGGCGGTGAGCGGCAATGCTTGCACGAACGGCTGAAGGATGGCTGGAAAGCGCGTGGCGGAAAAGAAGACGCCGGAGAGGATCCACATGGGCAGCATGACCAGGTTCATGAGGCCTGAGGCGGCTTCCATGGTTTTGGCGCGCGAGGAAACCAGCAGGCCGAGCGCGGAAAATGCCAGCGAAGTGAGCAGGCAGAGGAAGCAGAGTTCCCAGAGCGATCCGCGAAAGGGCACGCCGAAGGTGAGGCGGGCGAAGCCGAGGAAGAAGACCACCTCAATGATGAGGATGGCGAGGCGGGAGAGCAGGAACGAGGCGAGGTATTGCCACTTGGGCATGGGGGAGGCGACGAGGCGCTTGAGCAGCTTTTTCTGGCGTGCTTCGACCAGGGCGAAGACGATGCCCCACATGGCGGAGCCCATCAGGTTCATGCCGAGCAGGCCGGGGACGACGAAGTCGATGTAGCGGGAGCCGGTCTCGTGGATGAGGTCGTTGGCGGCGGGGACGGCGTCGTGGCGACCAGCGGCGGATTGAATGGCGCGATCGGCGAGCAGGCGGGCAGAGCGGGCGTCGGGGTTGGTGTCGTCGTATTTGTAGGCGATGCTGCCGGGCTTCTGGATGGCGAGCAGCAGGATCTGGCCGGTGGCGAGTTGGTGGGCGCCTGCGGCTTCGTCGAGCGTGATGGCGGTGAGGCCTTTGTCGGCGGCGAGGGCCTGGGTGAGTTGGGGGGTGGTGGCGGCGACCTGTAGTACGTCGGCGGGACGGTTGCGGAAGGCGATGCCGAGGCCGGCGGCGAGAATTATGGGGAAGATGAAGATCCAGAAGATGGCCTCGGGCTCGCGCAGGAAGAGGCGGAAGCGGACCAGGGTGAGCTGATAGAGGCTGCTGTATTCGAGGCTATTCATCGCGGAGGTTCCTTCCCGTGAGGCGAACGAAGACGTCTTCGAGAGTTGCGGAGTGGGTTCGGAACTCGCTGAGGTGAAGGCCCTGCGCGGCGAGGGCGGCGAAGATAGCCGGGACGGCCTTGTGCAGTTCGCTGACGGAGAGCTGGTGGAGGCCGGCGTCGACGCGGTGGGAGTGGATGCCGGGGGAGGCGAGCAGGGGAGCGGTGTCGACCACTCCGTGGGAATCGGGGTTGAGGCCGCTGACGGCGAACTCGACGATGTCTTCTCCACCGACGGTGCCGATGAGCTGTTGCGGTGTGCCGAGGGCGATGATCTTGCCGTGGTCCATGATGGCGACGCGGTCGCAGAGGCGCTCGGCTTCGTCCATGTAGTGGGTGGTGAGGATGATGGTTCGGCCGGCTTGTTTGAGCTCGTCGACGAGATCCCAGAGATGGCGACGGGCCTGGGGATCGAGGCCGGTGGTGGGCTCATCGAGGAAGAGGAGTTCAGGATCGCCGACGAGGGCGCAGGCCATGGCGAGGCGTTGCTTTTGGCCTCCGGAGAGGCCGCCGACACGGGATTTGCGCTTTTCTTCGAGCTGCGAGGTGCGGATGGACTCTTCGACCGCGATGCCATGGCTGAAGAAGCTGCGGAACATGCGCAGGGTTTCTTCGACGGTGAGTTTTTCAGGGAACTGGGTTTCCTGAAGCTGGATGCCGATGCGCTGGCGGAGTTGGGCGGCGTTCGAATGCCAGTTGAGGCCGAGGAGCTCGATTGCGCCTTCGTCGGAAGTGGTCAGGCCTTCACACATTTCGATGGTGGTGGTCTTCCCTGCCCCGTTTGGACCGAGCAGGCCAAAGCATTCGCCGCGCGCGACTTCGAGGTCGATGCCATCGACGGCCTGGACGTCGGCGTAAGCCTTGCGGACGCCGCGGAGGAGCAGGGATGGGCTGGCGACGGCGGGTTTGGGGGCTGATAGAGGTTGTGTTGCGGCCTCGGTCATGGGGTCCGGTCCTGCTTTCTCGTCTTTTGCGTCTTCGCCACAGAGTAACGCATATTTGTGAATTCTCGAGCGATGAAGAGGTATTCTGGCTGGAAAAGAGGCGTGGCTCGGCTTTGCCGGGAACCAATGGGCGAGTAGACCAGAGCGGCTGCAGAGTTCACGCGCACTTTTGAGAATGGCGACCAGTAGCAGGTTTTGAGGGAGCCCTGCTCGATGGCGGAGGGTCTGCGAAGAACCGCTCTAGCCAGCAGCAATCACGCGCGCATGCGCCGCCATTTGCGCCGGCTGGTGCAGGCCGGCGCCTGTCACTTCGTTATAAGTCTGGGGAGGATTCTGCGGCGCAGGTCCAATCACGTACTCCACTTCGAGATGAAACGGAATTCCGGGGTTGGTTTGCGGATTGTTTCGTTTCGAGAAAAAGAACACCAACGGATGGGGCAACCCTCCGCCCGCCGGCGGGCGAATGCCGCGGTCGATCTGGAACTGCCCTCCCGGCATTTCGTACCATGTAGTTCCCTGGTCCGGCGAGTAAAGGTACTCCTGACGCGCGTTCAGAACCCCCGCGGCCAGCGGGTAAACGACCATAAGGGCGGGATGCATAAAGAAGTGGTCGTCCTGCCCAAATCCGTGATGTGAATTCTGATTTATGCCGAACATATACGTCTGCGGCGTATTCGCCATCAGCACTGCGCGATGTGGCGGCCCGATCGGATGCGGCTGATACGTGATGCGCTCAGTATTCCAGATATTGGCCAGCGACTGGATATTCCCGTTGCTCGATCTCCAGTCCAACTGCACCACATGATGAAACCAGCCGTCGGGCCGAGTGTCGTTCATATGGTTCCACGACGCCTGGCCAACGTTGTATTCAATTCGCCTGTGCCGAGTGACAACCGGATACCCATAAGGAATCCCGGGAACCCCCAAATGCAGCTGCTGCACGGCGTAGTTCAGCGCGTTTGCGTATTTCTGCTGCTTGTCGAAAGGAATCCGCCCCAGGGTTTCGAGAATCGCTCTTCGCTGCGCCGGATTCAGTCCTCCCGGCGGAGCGACCTGGAGCAGATTGTCCAGCGGATCCAGCGAACTGTCCAAGATTCTGCGGAAGTTGGGATTTGCGGTGAGAACATGATTCATGTACGTCATCATGGAAAAGGGCACAGATCACCTCTCGTGAAATCGGAGTCGGATCAAGGGCAAGTATTTTCAGAGAGCCGGATGTCGTGCCGGAGACGCTTGTGGAGGATGCGGCTGTCCGCGGCGCCCAGCCTGAGAAATCACAGTCGAGAGTTTAGCACAAGGCTTGCGATTCGATTCCTTGTAAATTTCGGGCGGCTGTCACCGGGTTGAAGGGCGGGGTCTCAAAGCGAAATCGTCTGCCTTCGTCCCTGAAACGCTTGATGTTGGGCCGGCTTGGCCGACAGCACCGCCGCATTCAACAAACCGGTATCGCCTCCAGCGAGATAACGGGTAAACTAGAAGCATGGCGGATATTCAGCGCAGGAAAACACCTACGGTCAAGATTGGCAACGTTCGCGTCGGCTGGGCGGTTCCGGTGGTGGTGCAGTCGATGACCAACACGGATACCGCGGACATTCCCGGGACCATTGAGCAGGTTGCGGCTCTGGCGATGGCGGGGTCGGAGATTGTTCGCGTGACGGTGAACAATGAGGACGCGGCGGCGGCAGTGCCCTACATTGTGGAGGGGCTGGACAAGCGTGGGATTCGTGTGCCAATTGTGGGGGATTTCCACTACAACGGGCATCTGCTGCTGAAGAAGTATCCGGCGACGGCGCGGGCGCTGGCCAAGTACCGGATCAATCCGGGGAATGCGTCGATTGGGAAGAAGGACAACGACAACTTCCAGGTGATGGTGGAGTGCGCGGTGGAGAACCAGAAGCCGGTTCGGATTGGGGTGAATTGGGGCTCGCTTGATCAAGCTCTCTTAACGCGCATGATGGATGCGAATTCGAAAATCGCCAACCCCTTGCCGGCACGGGATGTGATGATGGAAGCGATGGTGGTGAGCGCGCTGGAGTCGGCCAAGGCGGCGGAGCGGTATGGGCTGCGGGCGGACCAGATCATTTTGTCGGCGAAGGTGAGCGGGGTTCGGGACCTGATTGACGTTTATACGAGCCTGGCGGCGCGGTGCAATTATGCGCTGCACCTGGGGCTGACGGAAGCGGGGATGGGCGCGAAAGGGCTGATTGCTTCGGCGGTGGGGCTGGCGCCGCTGCTGCTGGCGGGGATTGGCGATACGATTCGGGTGAGCCTGACGCCGAAGCCGAACGGCGATCGGACGGAAGAGGTGCAGGCGGCACAGCAGATTCTGCAGTCGCTTTCAATCCGGAGCTTTATGCCGCAGGTGACGAGCTGCCCTGGGTGCGGGCGGACGACCAGCACGTATTTTCAGGAGCTCGCGGAGCAGATTCAGAGCTATCTCAGGACATCGATGCCGGAGTGGCGGAAGCAGTATCCGGGCGTGGAGGAACTGAAACTGGCGGTGATGGGCTGCGTGGTGAATGGGCCTGGCGAGTCGAAACATGCGAACCTTGGGATCAGCTTGCCGGGAACGTTTGAGGAGCCGAAGGCGCCGGTGTATGTGGATGGGAAGCTGCTGAAGACGCTGCATGGGGATACGATTGTGGCGGAGTTCAAGGAGATTCTGGACCAGTATGTGGTGAGCCATTATGGGCAGGGGGCGAAGAGCGAGGAGTTGGTGGGGGCGAGGTAGGGGTTAGGGACTAGGGACTAGGGACTGGCGGTTTTGCGGCTTGACGTAAAATCGTTTGCCATGAGAATTGTGGTATGCCTTGCGTTCCTTTCGATGATTCTGCAAACGGTGTTGCTTGCTCAGACAGGGTCTTGCTGCCTTACGGGTTTGCCGCCGCACAGGGTCCAAGTTTCGCCGGAACTTGCTGAAAAGTTGATTGTCCACAAAGCGGAATTGGCGTGCCCACGCGTCGCAATGCCAGCGCGTTTTATCGGCACCGTTGTAGTGAAGGTGTTGATTGACACGCACGGCAATGTGCTTCAGCCGAGGATAATCTCTGGGCCTGCTATGTTGAGGAAGACAGTTTTGGATTCGGTCCGGAAGTACAAATACAAACCATATCTCTTGAACAATACCGCTGTAGAGATGTTGTCAACAGTCTCGGTCGCGGTTGATAGCTATCGTGACTGTCATTTTGAGTAATCGGCCTTCTCTGCCGCATCTCCACTGCTACGCACCCGCCTAACCTCAAAGCTGAGTTCTCGAATCGCGACAATATCGAATTCGTCGCCGGGTTTGATCTTCAGTTCCCTCACGATTGCGGCGGGTATGCGAACCCACAGAGCGTTCCCGCGTTTTCCGATTTTCATCTTGTATGTCCGACTGGCCATATATTCATTGAATCGGCAACATAGATGGTTTGATTAATCGGCCATCGAGTTGTTCCGGAATTGGCTTTTGCAGGGGCTGAAGCCCAGTCTTTTTGATAGTTTTCGGCACGGCTGAGGCCATGCCCTAAAAGAAACCCGGCCACGAGATTTGCTCTTTCCCACCCATCGAGCAAAAGACGCTCGATGGATGGGGCACCCAGAGTTTCATCTATCCGAGGGTCGGCTTCGCCGATGGACGACTGTTACAAAGCCTGCTGTTCCGACCTTCTTCGAATTCTTCCTCACGTCCGGCGATTCGCCCAGCAATCGCAAG
>Ga0302319_10018754_pt1 | contig 12600 bp, 6 predicted proteins | sample Bog_T0_2_FD_203319 | JGI IMG/M metagenome (GOLD analysis project Ga0302319, IMG submission 203319) | Peat permafrost microbial communities from Stordalen Mire near Abisko, Sweden - Bog_T0_2 | ecosystem: Environmental > Terrestrial > Soil > Wetlands > Peat | place: Sweden: Abisko, Stordalen Mire... | reverse complement strand
TGATCTCCCTGTTTTTCGGGATCGCGACATTCTCCTATGCGGCTTTCTCGACGATGGCCAATACGTTTCCAGCAGACCTGTTCACTACCGATGCCGTCGCTTCGGTCAGCGGCATGGGAGGCGCCGCGTCGGGGATGGGCACGATCCTATCCACCTACGCGGTGGGATACATCGCGGACCACCTCGGTTTTCGTCCCGCGTTGGTCGGAGCCAGTGTGATTCCCGTGATAGCGATGCTGGTGGTGCTGGCTCTTGTGCGGAACACGTCATCGAGCGGCCGCGGGATCATTCTGAAAATCTGAGTGTGGTGGGGCGGACCTCCAGGACCCGCATCCGGGCGGCTTCAGCCGGTAGTGGCTCAGGCTTGGAACGTTCCGAGCACTTCTGCCACGTAGGAGAGATCGTCGCGTGAGAGCCCTGGATAGACGGGCAGGGCCAGCACCTCGCGCGCGGCGCGCTCGCTCTGCGGGAAGTCGCCCTCGCGATAGCCGAGATCCTGGAAGCAAGCCTGCTGGTGAAGCGGCAGGGGGTAGTAAATCTCACTGCCCACGCCATGGTCTTTCAAGTAAGCCCGGAGCCGGTCGCGCTGCGGCGAACGCACCACGAACTGGTTGTAGACGTGGCGCGTCTGGTACGCGGCGGGTTTAGGCAGGGACACGAGCGGGGTGTCCGCGCCGAGCAACTCACTGTACAGCCGCGCGCTGGCCTGGCGCCCCTCGGTCCACGCCTCCAGATGGCGCAGCTTGACGCGCAGGATTGCGGCCTGCAGCGTGTCCAGGCGCGAGTTGATGCCCACCTCGTCGTGGTAGTAGCGGACCTGCGAGCCATGTACCCGCAATCCGGCGAGTCGTTTGGCGGTCGCCGCGTCGGATGTCGTCAGCAGCCCGCCCTCGCCCATGCCGCCGAGGTTCTTGGTCGGGAAGAAGCTGAAGCAGTCGATGTCGCCCAGCGCCGCCACGCTGCGGCCCTTGTATTCCGCGCCGATGGACTGCGCGGCGTCGCCGATGACTTTCCATCCCCGTCGTTGCGCGACGTCCAAAATGGGATCCATGTCGGCCGCACCGCCATAGAGGTGTACAGGCATGACCGCCTTGATCCGGGGCACGCGCCGGGCCGTCTGCTCCAATCGCTCCGGGTCCATGTTGTAGGTCGCCGGGTCGATATCGACGAACACCGGAATGGCGCCCGCGCGTACGATCGCACCGGCCGAGGCGAAGAACGTGAAGGGTGTGGTCACCACGCGATCGCCGTGGTGCACATCGGCGGCGAGCAGTGCCAGGAAGAGCGCGTCGGAGCCTGACCCGCAGGTGACGGCGTGCTCGATCCGGCAGTAGGCGGCGAGTTCTTGTTCCAGCAGTGCGACGTCTTCGCCCAGGATGAAATGCTGCGAGTCCACGACACGGGCAATCGCGGTGAGAATCTCTTCCCGAATAGGCTCGTGGATGGGGCGAAGATCGAGGAGCGGAACGCTCCGCAGAGCGGCGGAACCCGGCATGAAGAACCTCTCGCGCCGCGGGCGTGCGGCGAAACTTCATCGTAACATCGCGGCCTGGGAACGCCGATCTCCAGATCGGCTGCCTCCGGCTCACTCTTCGATGGCCGGTAAAGGCGGCAGGCTTTGGATCGCACGAATGTGCAACTGAGTTGCCGCTCACGCGGTCAAACGGAGCCGATCTGGAGATCGGCGTTCCCAGGGGAATACCACCGCTCCCTTACGGTCGCGGCTCCGCCCGGAAACGGAGCCGCGACCGTAAGGTTCATCGTAACATCGGGCAATGTTTACGATTGCAGCTTCAACTTCAGGATCGTCAGCGAGTGGGCCGGGAACGTGTAATCGAACCCGTTGCGTTCCAGCTTGGCTCCGAACGCGCGGGTCTTCGGCGTGACTTTTTTGTCATCGCCGAAGGTGTGCGTCGCCTTCAAATCCGATTGATTCATTTCCCAGACACCGACGTTGGCGTCGAGCTTGCCTTCCACGTTTTCAACGCGCGCGGTCAGGTCGTCGGACTTGCTGCGGTTCAGCACGTTTACGTAGATCTCGCTCCGATTCTTGCTGTAAGTCACCGAGACGTCGAGCGCATTCAGCGGTTTCTCGACGCCGGCTGGTTTGATCTTGGGAGAAGTGACCAGCGCGTCGAGCGCCTGGTTGCCGCGCTGCTTGCCGTACTCCGCGATGGGGAAGTAAATCGGCTGCAGGAACAGGCCCTCTTTGTTCGTGAAAATCGGCGCGATCACGTTGACGATCTGCGCGAGATTCGCCATCTTCACGACGTCGGCGTGACGGAAAAACGAATTGAAGAACATGCCCATGGCCAGGGCGTCTTCGTAGTTGTAGATCTCTTCAAGGCGGGTCCTGCCCGTGGCGAATTCGCTGCCGCTCGAACGGGCTCGATACCAGACGTTCCACTCGTCGTAGGCGATGTAGATGGGGTGCTGGTTGGGACGGCCGGACTGTGCCGCTTTGATCAGACCCGCGACCACTTCGATGCGGTGATCGAGATCGGCGCCGGCCGAGAGGAACCGCTCGAAGTCGTTCGCTTCATTGCCGATGTAGGTGTGCAGGGAGATGTAGTCGATCTCGTCGCGGAGCTTTTCGAGCACCGTGCGGTTCCAGGCGATCCAGTCGGCGTTGGGACCGAAGTTGCTGGAGCCCGACGCGATCAGCTTGATGGACTCGTCCGCGCGACGCATGGCCTTGGCCGCTTCCAGAGCGAACTTGGTGTAATCCTCGGCGTTCTTGTGGCCGAGTTGCCAGGGGCCGTCGATCTCGTTTCCCAGGCCCCAGATTTTCACGTTATAGGGCGCCTCGCGGCCGTTCTTACGCCGCTGATCGGCCCAGTAAGTGTGCCGCGTCTCGTTGGTGTACTCCACCCATTGCCGGGCGTCCTCGACTGTCCCCAGGCCCGCGTTGATGCAGATATACGGCGTCAGGTGCACCTTTTCGCAGTACTTCAGAAACTCATCGGTGCCGAAACGGTTCGGTTCCAGATCGCCCCAAGCCTGGTCCACGCGAACCGGGCGCTGATCCTTCGGCCCGATGCCATCCTTCCAGTTGTAGCCCGAGGCGAAGTTGCCGCCGGGCCAGCGCAGCACGCTGACGCCGAGACCCTTCACGGCCTCCATGACGTCTTTGCGATATCCGTCGCTGTCGGAAAGCGGGCTGCCTTCCTCATACAGGCCGCCGTAGATGCAGCGGCCGAGGTGTTCGGCGAAGTTGCCGAACAGATTGCGGTCAACCTCGCCGACCACACGGTCGGTGTCGATCTTGATGCGCGCCTTTGGGGTTTGCGCGAGGGCTACAGTGCCGACGGCGAGCGCGAGGAATAAAGAACGGCAGGTCATAAAGAGACTTCGATGATTCTATCAGCACGATGCAGCGCCGGCGGCGGGAGTCGCCGCGGTCCAGGATTAAGCGGGGTTTCCCGGCGTTTGGGGCAGGACTTCATGGACTTTTGCGGCCAGTTCGCCGGGCGTGTATGGTTTGGCAATGAAGGCGGTCGTAGGTTCGAGGATGCCGCGTTCGGCGATGACGTCCCGGGTGTAGCCCGAGGTGAAGAGCACTTGCATCGTGGGGCGAAGCGTCTTCAGGCGTTGTGCCAGCTCGCTGCCGTTCATCCCGGGTAGCACCACGTCGGTTATCAGCAGGTGGATCAGGTCCGGATAATGCGCCGCCAGCTCAAGTGCCGCTTCCCCGTCCGCTGATGACAGAACTGAATAGCCGCGGGACTTCAGGACCTCCGCCGCGAACTTACGCACGCCTTCCTGATCTTCTACGACCAGGATGACTTCGGGACCTGCCGAGACGGCGGGAAGCGTCGAGACGGTCGCGATTTCTTCGATTCGATGAATGCTTGGAAGGCAGATTCGGAAGCTTGTTCCCTTGTTGATCTCGCTTTGGACGCTGATTCCACCGCCGTTCTGTTTGACGATGCCGTACACAGTGGCCAACCCCAGTCCCGTTCCTTTCCCCTGTTCCTTGGTTGTGAAGAAGGGTTCAAAGATATGCTGCTGTGTCTCCTTGCTCATCCCGTCCCCGGTGTCGGTGACGATGAGTACGACGTAAGTGCCTGGCGGGATCTCCGCATCGGCGTTTTTGCCTTGCTGATCCAGCTTGATGTTTCGTGTCTCGATGGTCAGCGTTCCCCCGCGGGGCATGGCGTCGCGAGCGTTGCTCGCGAGGTTCATGAGAATCTGATCGATCTGGACGGGATCTGCCAACACCTGTTCCAATGCTGGGTCAAGCACCGTGCGGACCGCGATCAGTTCTCCAAGCAGTGGCTGCAGCATGTTCCGGGCGTCAGAGACGATGGCGTTCAGGTCGACCGGCTTGGGCTGAATAATCTGCTTCCGGCTGAAACCCAACAATTGCTGGGTGAGAGCCGCGGCACGCTCTCCGGCCCGCCGGATTTGTTCCAACTGAGTTCGAAGCGGATCACCTTCGCGCAGCCTTGCGAGCGCAAGGTCGCTATAGCCATTGATCACCGTCAGGAGGTTGTTGAAGTCATGGGCGACGCCGCCTGCCAACCGCCCCACGCTCTCCAGCTTTTGCGCCTGGGCCAGTTGTGCCTGCAACTGCGCCTCGCGTTCCAGCCGCGCGGCGATCATGGCGGTCTGCTTGTTTACCCGGCGCTGCAGGACGAACACCCAGGCCAGCACGACGACCATCACTGCGCACACGCTAGTCAGCACGGCGAGCGTGTTGCGCGCCGTCCACCACGATGCCTGCTGGACCACAGCCACGTCGTCGGGCGAGCGCAAAAGGAGTCGGAATGAGACGGGCTCGGGCGGGGCGCGCGTCGCGTCCCAGGTCATGTCACAAACGCCGGTGAGGCGCAGCATGCTTCCCGGGCGCAGCGCGTCCAGACCGGGCGTCGGCTGCGGCTGTTCCAGCACCGCCGGGAATCTGGTATTCCCTGCTTGCAGCGTCAAGACTTCATCGCCGTGACTGCTGCGCCGGTCAACAAGTACCGCTTCCAACCGCACCAGGTGCGAGTCCATCGCCCCGGTTAACAGGTCTTCCGCGACGGTGCTGGTGGGAGCTTCCGGGGAGCCAGGCCCTAAGACGCGCATCTCAGCCTCTTCGAGCAGGGGTAGATTCGCGCCCAGCGGGAGGAAGCCAAGGGCTTCGATTCTATCGCCTACTCGAGCAACCGGCGCGCCGCCGGTTTGAAGCCGCAATGCGGCATTGCCACCGCCAATGTAGACTCTTCCGCCAAGCCGGGCAGCGGTAACAGTGCCAGCAACCTTCACCCGGTGTCCAGGAGCATCTTCCGTGCGGAATTCGAACAATCCCTCAATTGGCAATGCGGCGGCCGCGAAGGGGTTGGCGGGCCCTGGCCGCGTCACTTTGACGAAATCTCGCGAGGGTACCTTAAGGTGGAAGCCCTGGAGTCTCCGGTTCTGGTCGAAAAGTGCGCCTAGCACGCCTTCGATCTCCAGCTCCGCGTCGATCCAATGGGCATACAGCGCTGGATGCGGATCGCCAAGGATCTCGATTGGAAAGTGCCGTCCTTTCACTTCCAGATCGACCTGGACCGCCGAGCTCGGCAAGATCATGGTCTTGCGGGCAATCCCGCGAACTCGCGCCCACAGGTTCTCTTGAGGCGCGGTCAGATCCGCGGTGTCGGAGATTTCCAACGCGGGAAACAGCGGCCCTGGGAACAAAACCCGCATGCTCGCCTGCTGGATAGATGGAGCGAAATCACCGGGATTGCTGACCCCCTCAATCTCGACTTGAGTGCCTTGCGACAACTGCGGGATCGTCGAGCCCCGCAAAGTGACGTAAATGCCGCCGGTGGAGTCCTGGAGAAAGAGCCGTTGCTCCCCGGCTGAATAGATGTTCACCGCGCCCCGAATTCGAACCGGGTAGCGTCTTCCCGCTTCATCCGGACTGAGCCGCTTGACCTGATTCACCCGCGTCAGCAGTGGCAAACCCGGGCCAGGGATCGCAGTTGGAGAGACAGGATTTGCCGCGGGCGCGGCCTTCCGGACGTCTTGCAGCCGGGAGACGTGGAGGCGCGCCGACCGTGGATTGCCCCGGGCATCGCGGACAACCGAAGCCACCCCGCGGACGAGCAGCGCAGTTCCAGCGGGCCACTCCGGCGTGGTGTCCTCCGTCGAGACGATCGCTTCCAGCGTCCGGTTCTGCTCCTCAAGGACGAACCGCAAGTGGACATTGTCGACCAGTGAAATGCTCTTGAGACGCGCCGCGACTTCGACAAACTGGAAATCCTCCTCGCCATCCACCACGCGGCGTATGGGCACTCTACGGGCAGCGGGCAGGACTGTCAGAGAACCGGCACGGATCCGGGGCTTCAGGACAACGGGGTCATATTCCTCGAAGCCGCTGTAGCCTTCCACCTCTGCCGTCACGCCCGGAACTACGTTGACCAAGTCCTCCTCGCGGGAATCGACAAATACGCCGCCGGATTCGTCTTGCAGCGTCAATATGCGATATTCGGCATCGTAAAAAGTGACTGTCCCGCGCAAACGGACGGGATAACCCCGGCGGGCTTCGGACGCGGGCAGGCGTCGCAATTGCGCGCTATCCGACAGAACAGGCAGTGCCGGTCTTTCCCCATGGCGGGTGCAACTGACGATAGCGATGAAAAGCGCGAGGAGAGCGAATTGGCGGAATCTGAACATGGCCCTGACTTGGGATGCCCATGTGATTCTACGCCGTTCCCGGTTCCGCAACGAACGAATTGCAGGATACTTCGCCGGATTCATCGACGGCCGCCTGACATTTTCAGATTGATCGTGATGAAAGCGCTGCTCTCCGCCCCTATGCGTATCAAAGGGGGGAGTTCATTTCCCAACGCGCTGCGCGGTCGCCTACGCTGTATCGCTGCGGGGGGTCGCTTTCAACGTGAAGTTGCCGCTCGCCATCGTGTCGAGCAGCGACTCGTGCGTGGCTGAGTCCAACAGGTAGTAGCTCTTCCCCGATTCCTCCACCGCGGCTGCCATGCCTTTTGAAACCAGCATCATGCAGAGTTGCTGCTCGCCCGAGGTGAGGCCTTCCGAGTCCACCCTCGGCATGCCTTGCCGGCCCGGCCTGAGCTTGTTCAGGAAGCTGCGCACAAAGAGAGGAGACTGCGACGCGTCGAGCGCCGCGCCGGCCTCGCACCAGCGCTGTTCCGGCGCCCCGAAGAAATAGGGACCCGATGAATAGGCCAACAGGAACACGACGATATCGATGAATGCCGCCAGAGCCAGCGAGAAGATGTGGCGTCCGCCGGGATTGGTCAGCAATTCCGTAAAGGCCACCATCAGGTCTTCCTGCTGGCTGGCGGTTTTGTCCACGTTGTCGGCATACGACGGCAGCTCGGGCCGGGCCAGTTTTCCGCTGTGGATCGTCTTCTCCACTTCGGCCCACGGGATCTGATCGTAGGCTTCGCGAAAACTCTTGAGCTGCTTGTCGGAAGGATCCGTCGGCTTCGTAGTGGTCCGGAAGGCAGCCATCGCGCCCTGCGCCTGCACGATCTGCGCCAGCGACTCGCGTGTGAGCTTTTCGTAGCGGTCGAAGGCTGTGTAACGCAGCCCCAGGCCGGAGCCCTCTTTGTATCCTGAGGAGTAAGACTGCGCCTCTTTCGCGACTGCTTCGCGGATGCTCGCAAGGTACGGGTCCGCATCCTGCGCACGGGAGATGTAGCCGTGCGCCTTCTCGGCATCGGTCATTTCCTGCAAGGCCAGAACGTGGCGCTTGCCCTCGCCGACGGCCGTCTGGAGCGTCTCGCCGGTCTGGGTCGCGGCGGTCGAGAGACGGTCGTAAAGCCCGCGCTCGATGCTTGCCGGCCGTTCACGCGCCGAGAACCAGGTGTAAAGACTCACGTAGGAAAACGCGATCGAGACTACCGCCGTGATGGCGTACACCGCAATCAGCAGTCCGCGCTTCGCCTTGGAGAAGCCGATGAGCCAGGCCACCATCACCAGGGCGGTTTGGATTCCCAGCGAGGCCAGCACGGCGAACCACGGCGACAGGTACAGCGCCATGCCTTGCTGTGTCGTGTACCAGGAAACGAGGGAGAGAAGACAGCTCGCGGCAAACAGGGCGATCACCAGCGGCCGGCTCGCGGCGGAGCCTGCGGACGATAGGGGTGCCATAGAGTCTTACTTAATGAATACGTATGACTGCCCCGGATAGTTCGGTTGTTCCCATTGCGAATCTGTGGCGTATGCGATGCCGGCGGCGTGAAGTCAACCCTATGAAGTGCTTGTGCGCCAATAGTCTGTGGCAGATACGCCAGAACCGCTCACGGTGAGCGGTTCTATTTTGCAAGTAGTTGAATCGCACAGGGTTATGTTTTGCAAACCGCTCAAATGAGCGGTTGTTGATTTCTGGCGCCTAAGCGCTCTTGGGTTTGCGCCACACCCCGCTAAGCGAACTCGACCTTCACATCAGCTCCCGCCGCCAGTTCGACGGTCACGCTGCCATTCGCGTTCGCGCGCAATGGATGCGTGGTGCTGCCTTGGCGGACCGCTGCTATTTTCTGTCCTTTCGGCGGGCGGAGAGTGAACTCTCCCGACTGGGATGGGGACAACTCGGCGCTCACGGCTTTCCCGTTCTTCCACTCCAATCTGACGGTGAGCCCGCCGCGGGCTCGCAAGCCGCGAAACGAGCCATCGCTCCAGTCCGGAGGCAGGGCAGGGAGCAGCGCGACCTCGCCGTCATGGCTCTGCAGCAGCATCTCGGCGATTCCGGCGGGTCCGCCGAAATTGCCGTCGATCTGAAAGATGTACTTGCCCGGGCCCGCAGGGTGCGTGTCAAACAGGTTCTTGTGCGTGCTCTGCGTCAGCAGCTTGGAGACGGCCTCGCCTGCTTTTGCTCCGTCCCGCAAGCGGGCGCGCAGGTTGACGATCCACGCCGCGCTCCAACCGGTGTATCCGCCGCCGGACTTCAACCGCAGGTCGAGCGATTTCCGCACGGCCTCCATCCAATCCGGCGTCCTTTTCCAGGTGAATACCGCCGACGGGTAAGCGCCATACAGGTGCGACATGTGCCGGTGGCCGGGTTCCGGCTCGGGGAACTCTTCCGACCATTCGAGCAACTGGCCCTGGCTGCCTTTCTTGAAGGACGGCAACCGCTTCTGCGTCGCCCAGAGCTTCTCGGCGAAGTCCGCGTCGACGCCCAGGACCTTCGTCGCCGCAACGCAGTTCTTGAAAAGCTCGCGTATCAGAGTCAGGTCCATCGTGCAGCCGGCCGTGGTCGAGGCGTTCTTGCCGTCCTTTGTCGTGAACCCGTTTTCGGGCGACTCCGACGGGCAGGTCGTCAGTTGGCCGGATCCATCGTCCACGAGCCAGGCGAGTACGAACTCCGCCGCGCCTTTCATCAGCGGCCAGGCCCGTTGCCGCAGGAACTCCCTGTCGCCCGAAAAGGCGTAATGTTCCCACAGATGCTCGCAGAGCCACGGCCCCGCCATGGCCCAATTGGCCCAGCGCGGGTCGCCCGTCTTTTCTCCCACCGGATTCGAGGCGCGCCACAGATCGGAGTTGTGGTGAACCACCCAGCCCGGAAGGTCATAGAGCTCCTTGGCGGTCCGTGCGCCGTTGTGGCTCAGATCCTCGATGAGATCGAACATCGGAGCGTGGCAGTCGGCCAGATTGCAGGTCTCCGCGAGCCAGTAGTTCATCTGAACGTTGATGTTCGTCGTGTAATTCGAGCTCCACGGCGGGCGGATGTTGTCGCTCCAGATGCCTTGCAGGTTGGCGGCCTGGGTGTGAGGCCGGGAGCTGGCGATCAGCAGGTAACGTCCGTATTGGAAATACAGGGCCGCGAGCGATGGGTCGGGCTGACTGGCATAGCTCTTGAGCCGTTCGTCGGTGGGGAGCTTGGCCGCCTCGGAACTTGCGCCTGAACTCAAGGAAAGCTGCAGCGCGACACGCCGGAAGAGCTTCTGGTGGTCGGCGACGTGCGCCTGCCTGATCTGCGCCCACGTTCTTCCCGACGCCTTGTCCAGCGTCTTCGAACAACGCGCGTGGATTTCCTCTGCGCTCAGATCCGGCAGCTTGTCGTACCCCCGGAAGCCGGTTCCCGCCGCCACCAGGAGCACGACTGCGGCGGCGTTTTCTATTCTGAGCGAGGTCGCGCCGGCTGTGATGGTTCCGCCCTCCGCCCTTGCCTCCAGCAGCGCCTCACAGCGCATACCCTTGCCTTCCGCGTCGCTGAAGAGAACCGGGTCGCCGCTATTGACGTAGTTGGGGTCGGAGTGAACGGGCGCTTTTGCCCGCAGGCGCAGTCGCGCGCTGCCATCCGGCTCGACGGTCCAAGCCTTAAACAGGCTGCTGAAGCCCACGGATAGGCTGAGTTTCTGAGTGCCTTGCGCCTCGATACGAATCGCGATCACCTGGTCCGGCGCGGAGGCCAGAACTTCGCGCCTGATGCGCGTCGAGCCCGAGCGATAGGTCGTCGTGCAGACGGCCGTGTCCAGGTCGAGTTCGCGCCGGTAATCGAACGTGCTCTCCAGATCGTCGAAGGTGAGCTTCAACTCGCCGAGCGGCTGATAGCTTTGGGTGTTCGGCCCTTGCAGCTTGCGGCATGCCACGTCCGCGGCGGCATAGTCCTTATGTTGGAGCACCAGCCGGCGTACCTCTTTGAGATACTCCGGGCCCTTCGGTTCGTTGCCGTCCGTGGGATAGCCAGACCAGAGGGTGTCCTCATTGAGGAAAATCCGTTCCTCGCGGACGACGCCCATCACCATTGCGCCCAGCCGCCCGTTGCCGAGCGGCAGCGAGTCCACCCATTGTTGGGCAGGTTCGCGGTACCAGAGTTGGAGCCCGGCGAAAGGCTCCTCCGCTTTCGAAGCCACGGCCGCGGCGGCAAAAGCGGGTGGCAGGGCCGGGAGAGTTGTCAGGAAATCGCGTCGCTTCATGTCCGGTTGAGCATATCGCAATTGCGGCATTGTAGGGCGGCGCTCCAGGCTCCTATCCGGGAATGGGGCGGGCTCTCCAGAGCCCGCTCCGGACAAACTTGCGAAGCCTGGAGGCCCCGCGCGGCGCTGGAGCGCCGCCCCACCTTGCCGGACAGTTGAACAAAGACCATTTCCTTGGTAGGATTTACGGAGTATGTCTAAGCTGCAAGACGTCCAGCGTGATTTTGGCTTTAGCACCCGCTCCCTCCATACCGGTTTCGACTTCGATCCGGCGACCAAGGCGCGGGCGGTACCGATCTACCAGACTTCGTCGTACGTGTTCGACGATACCGCCGATGCCGCGGCTCTTTTCGGACTGCAGAAGTTCGGCAACATCTACACGCGCATCATGAACCCGACGACCGACGTGCTGGAGAAGCGCGTCGCCTCGCTGGAGGGCGGCGTGGCCGCTTTGGCGGTCGGCTCCGGCCAGGCGGCGCAACTGGTAGCGATCACCAGCCTGCTGGAAGCGGGCGATCATCTCGTTTCCGCGTCCACGCTCTATGGCGGGACCTATACGCAGTTCGACGTGAGCTTCCGGCGCTTTGGCATCGACGTTACCTTCGTGGATCCGGACGATCCGGACAACTTCCGTAAGGCGCTGAAGCCGAACACGAAGGCGGTTTATGGCGAGATCATTTCGAATCCGCGAGGCAACGTCCTGGACATCGCGGCCGTAGCGAAAATCGCCGCGGAAGCCAACGTCCCCTTCCTGGTGGACAACACTTTCGCGACCCCCTATCTTTGCCGGCCGATTGAACACGGGGCCAACATCGTCCTCCATTCGCTGACGAAGTTCCTGGGAGGGCAGGGCAGTTCCATCGGAGGCATCATCGTCGACGGCGGGAAATTCGATTGGAAAGTGTCGGCGCACCCGCTGTTGAATCAGCCTTCGCCCGCCTATCACGGCATGAACTTCGCGGACACCTTCGGCAACCTCGCCTTCATATTGAAAGCGCGCGTCGAAGGTCTCAGGGACCTCGGCCCCGCGCTGAGCCCCTTCAACTCGTTCCTCTTCATCCAGGGCGTGGAAACGCTGGCGCTTCGCATGGATCGTCACGTCGCCAACGCGCAGGCGGTCGCCGAATGGCTGGAGCAGCACGAGCAGGTGAGCTGGGTGAAACACCCGGGCCTGAAGTCGAATCCTTACTATGCCCTGGCTCAGAAGTACCTGCCCAGGGGCGCGGGTGCGATCTTCAGCTTTGGCATCAAGGGCGGCTATGACGCGGGCGTCAAGTTCGTGGACTCGCTCAAGCTTTTCTCGCATCTCGCCAACGTCGGCGATGCGCGGAGTCTGGTGATCCACCCGGCCTCCACCACGCACCAGCAACTCAATGCGGAACAGCAGGCGGCGGCGGGCGTGACCGGCGACATGATCCGGCTCTCCATCGGTCTGGAAGACGTGGACGACATCCGTTGGGATCTCGGCCAGGCGCTCGAAGCGTGGCGGGCCTAGATCGATACCACGTTTGATGTCCACCGCTCCCTGACGGTCGCGGCTCCACCCGGAACGGAGCCGCGACCGTGAGGGAGTCGCCATGGCCCGTCTGGCCACCCATGCGGATGAAAGTCGGACAAGTTTCGACGCAGCGCTTGTGGCGCACGCTTCAGCGTGCCGCGGCGGGATTCATCCCGCCGTCCGGCCAATGGTGGCATAAATGCCACCACGGCACGCTGAAGCGTGCGCCACAAG
>Ga0302319_10018753_pt1 | contig 12601 bp, 10 predicted proteins | sample Bog_T0_2_FD_203319 | JGI IMG/M metagenome (GOLD analysis project Ga0302319, IMG submission 203319) | Peat permafrost microbial communities from Stordalen Mire near Abisko, Sweden - Bog_T0_2 | ecosystem: Environmental > Terrestrial > Soil > Wetlands > Peat | place: Sweden: Abisko, Stordalen Mire... | reverse complement strand
GACGCTTCTCTTTCCGGTCTCCGGTTTCGTCAGTAGGGCTTCGCAATCACGCGCCGCTGCGGATCCGTCGCCCCAGGCTCCCTGTAAATGCTGCCGGGAGAGACGGATTTAATTTCATACCCCTTGAGCACGAACTCGGGGTAGAACCCATTGCTTGCCGGCTCATACACCGTCTGGCCGGAAAAGGCGCCGTAGATTTTGTATTCGTAATTGTTGTCGTTTCCGATCTTTCCCAGTTCCCGATCGGGCGCGAGCTTCTCCTGTTCGTTCAGCATGACCATTTTCGCGGTGCTCCAATTCTGGCCGGGCTTCCGAATGAAGCCCCAGAATTTGTAGTCCACTTTGTAATAGCGCCGCCCGATGAAGTAATCGCCTGGCGCTTCGCCCTTGATATCCGCCAGCATGGCGGTCCGCGATTGCCCCTGTGGGTCGGCGGCGCAGCCTCCGCAGAGCGTGAACAGGACGGCTAGGGGCAGCAAGGATAGAAAATGGCGATGAAGCATGATGTGGACGGGATTTAGTGCAGGCCAGCCTTGAAAAGGAAGGGCGCCAGCCATTTGGCGAGCGCAGGTTCCTTGAGCGAATCCGGCTCGGGAATCGAGCCAAAAAGATGCCAGGCCTCGGAATGCGCCGTCGATTCCCCGGGCGCGAGTGTCCGCAGCGGGCCGAGCGTTTCGATCTCGAGCAGGTGCGCATTCGTGAAGGTCTCGAAGTTGCAGCCAAAATCGGTGTACGCCGCCCCGGCCACATAATCGAACGTCTTGATGAAAAGGGCGTTCCGCATCAGGTAGCCGACCCATTTTTCGCGATGCGCCAGGCCCATTTTCGCCGGCGAACTGTGCGGCGTTTGCCGGAGGGTGATGAATTCGCGCCCCCAGCGCCACCGTTCATCCGAGGCGTCGGTATAGGGCCAGAGCACTTGCAGGCGATTCGGAAGCAAATCCCGCGGATGCTCGCCGAAGGGAGGATTGGGGATGATTTCCAGGCCGCCCGGTTGCATGACCGTCAGCCCCCAGGTGGCCAGCGTCGCCGGCGCCGAACCCCGATTGGTGGCGCGATGCTCGATGGTGACAGCGGAAGACTGAAGCGCCAGCCGGACGGTCAATTCCTTCTCGATCTGCCAGGGCGCCTCCGCGGCATTCGTCATGTGGACCCCATCGGGGAGAAGGTCGTGCGCCACGGGGACATTGTCCGGCGCGTAGGTGCGCTCATCTTCCGGCGCGATCCAGATCCGATGGCCGCCGCGCGGGACGAAATGCGGTTCATGGCTTTTGCCGAGTTCCTCCGGCGTGGTCTTGAAGACGTTCTGGCCGCCGGTCACCTGATACGAGATGACGCGCGGGCCGACATCCAGCGTCAGAATCAGTTCGGCGTGATCGTTGGCCAGACGCAGGCAGTTCCGCCAGCCTCCGAATTCCGTGGGTTCAATTTTCATCCGTTTGCTTGCGAACCTTCGCGAGGAGGGCGGGTTGTCGTTGGAGGTGTTCGGTCAGCGCCTGGATCGCGCGCAGAGTGGGGGGGCTGATGTGGTGTTCCATGCCTTCGACATCGTGATAGATCACCTCGTCGTCGAGGCCAAGGAGTTTAAGGAAATCGGTCAGCAATTGGTGCCGGCGGGTGATGTTCAGCGCCAGTTCCTCCCCCGCGGTCGTCAGGGCGAGGCCCCGGTACTTTTCGTATTTCAGCAGCCCTTCGGCATCGAGCCGCTGCACCATATTCGTCACGCTCGCCTGGGAGATCTTCAAGCTTTCCGCGATATCCACCACCCGGGCGTATCCCTTGGTGTTGATCAGCTCCAGGATGCGCTCCAGGTAATCCTCCACGGCAGCGGAACTGCGAGCGGGCTGGCGGTTGGAGGTCTTTGCGGGCATGGGCCGGGATCATAGGAACCGAAGATTATTCGTCAAGAAAGCAGAATATTGATGGTTGACAGAATGTCATGTGGATGTAAAAAAGTTAGTCATCCCTAACTTTGATGAAGAAGCCTAATTCTCAGTTCTCTTGCCGGCAAAGGCTGCGCCGCCGCATTCCTCGAGCCCCGGCGACGCGCGCCCGCCGCGCCCTGCGAGTTCTTCGCTGGATGCTGCGCATCGCACCCTTGGTGACATCGCTCGCCATGCCGTTTGACGACATCTTTGCGGGACAAAACACGCCCGAAGACGCCATCTCTTCCGCGGCCTTCGCCGGCGGTCCCGCGGGCGCCCCGGCTCCGGCGCCGGAGCAGAATTGGAACTTCCACGCGCAGAACACGGACATTGTGCAGGGCGACCCGCCCTTTCCCGCCAAATATTCCGGCCAAAACAGCCTGGACAAAAGGGGGGAGGTGGATGAAACCGTGACGCTCGACTTGTTTGCCGGCGTGCGATTATGGAGCGGCGCTGAGGCGCACATTGACGGACTGATGTGGCAGGGCTTCGGCCTGACCCAGACCCATGGCATCGAGGCATTCCCCAACGGCGACGCCTTCAAAGCCGGAACCGGAATTCCAAACTATATGGTGGCGCGCCTGTTCATTCGTCAAACCATCGGCCTGGGTGGCGAACAGGAGGATGTGCCCGACGATCAGCTCACACTCGCGGGTAAGCAGGACATTTCCCGGCTGACCTTCACTCTCGGCCGGTTCAGCCCCCTGGATGTTTGCGATCACAACACCTACGCGCAAGACCAGCATACGCAGTTTATGAATTGGGCGACGATGGGCAACCTGGCGTGGGATTATGGCCAGGATACCGTTGGATTCACCACCGGACTTGCCGTGGAATTGAATCAGCCGAAGTGGGCATTGCGCTCCGGTTTTTTCCAGATGCCTGCTGACAAGAATGGTTACACCAGTGAAGACAAGTTTCTCAAATGGCCCTCGGCCGGCATCGATGGGCCGTTTTCGCATTCCTGGGCGATGATGACGGAATTGGAGCGGCGTTACAGCATCAACGATCATCCGGGGGCGATCCGATTTCTGGCCTGGCTCGACGAAGCTCACTTTGCCAGCTACGACGCGGCGACGGCCATTCTGAAGGCGGACGGTCCGGGGGCGGACATCTCCGCGGCGCGCGCGTTCCGGCTCAAATACGGCTTTGGGCTAAACTTGGAACAGGAAGTTGCGAAGAACACCGGCCTGTTTTCGCGCCTGGGCTGGAATGACGGCCACAACGAGTCGTGGACGTTTACCGATGCCAATTGGTCGGCGTCGCTTGGCGTTAGCGTCAAGGGCGAAGCATGGCGCCGGCCCGATGACGGCTTTGGTGTTGTTGGCATCGTCAGCGGCGCTTCACGCGATAATCAGAAATTTCTGGAGGCGGGGGGCGTGGACCTGACCGATGGTGACGGCGCGTTGAGCTACTCCCCGGAGAAGGTGGTCGAAATCTACTACAGCTATCAAATCCGCGCGCACGTTCACACCACGCTGGATTACCAGTTCGTTGCCGACCCCGCGTTCAACCGCGACCGGGGTCCGGTGTCCGTTTTCGGCGCCAGACTCCACTGGGACTTTTGATCAATGAATGGAACTGAATGAAACCTTATGGACGAAGTTGATCAGCCCTTGACCAACATCCCCGGGTCCGGATGGCGCAAGCCCGCCGGGGAGGCATCGCTTTCGGAGGTGCATCGGAGCGTGCTCGTGCCGCGCGATGCCTCGTTTTGGAGAAAGCTCCTCGCCTTCTCCGGTCCCGGCTTTCTGGTGGCCGTGGGCTACATGGACCCCGGAAATTGGGCCACGGACCTCGCCGGCGGCGCCAAATTTGGCTACACGCTGCTTTCGGTCGTCATGATTTCCAATTTCATGGCGATCCTCCTCCAGCACTTGTGCATCAAGCTCGGGGTCGCCACCGGTCGTGATCTCGCCCAGGCTTGCCGCGACCATTATTCGACGCCCACCGTCTGGTTTCTCTGGGCGCTCTGTGAAATCGCCATCGCCGCGTGCGATCTCGCGGAGGTCGTCGGCTCCGCGATCGCTTTGCAGCTTCTCTTTGGCATTCCGCTCGTCTGGGGATGCGTCATCACTGCCTTGGATGTCCTCGCGGTGCTTTACCTCCAGCACAAGGGCTTCCGTTATATCGAAGCGATTGTCATCACATTGATCCTGACGATCGCGGGATGTTTTGCCGCCGAGATCTTTATCTCGAAGCCCAGCTTTGTCGGGATGGCGCTCGGCTTCGTCCCCGGGGCGCAGATCGTCACGAACCAGGAGATGCTCTACGTGAGCATCGGCATCATCGGGGCCACGGTAATGCCGCATAATCTTTACCTCCATTCCTCGATTGTGCAGACGCGCAAATTCGAACGCACCCCGGAAGGGAAACGGGATGCGATCAAATTCGCGAGCATCGATTCCGCGGGCGCGCTGATGTTCGCGTTGTTCATCAACGGAGCCATCCTCGTCCTTGCCGCGGCCTCATTTCATTGGTCGGGACACCAGGATGTGGCGGAGATTCAGGATGCCTATAAACTCCTGAGCCCGCTCCTCGGCGTCGGCTGGGCGAGCGTCTTGTTTGCGGTGGCCTTGCTGGCCTCGGGCCAAAACTCTACGCTCACGGGAACGCTGGCGGGTCAAATCGTCATGGAGGGTTTCATCAATGTCCGGTTGCGCCCGTGGATTCGGCGACTGCTGACCCGTGCTCTGGCGATCATTCCCGCAGTCGTGGTCATCGGAATATTCGGGGAAGGCAAGACGACGGGGTTGCTGATCGCCAGCCAGGTCGTTTTGAGCATGCAACTTGGTTTCGCCGTCTGGCCTCTGATGCGCTTCACCGACGAAAAAAGCAAGATGGGCGAGTTCGCCAACCCGCTCTGGGTCAGGATTGCCGGTTGGATCACCGCTGGCATTATCATTGTCCTCAACGTTAAATTGCTGTTCGACACTTTCATGCCCGAGGCCGTGCTCAAGGCAGTCTATGGATTCCTCCATCTCCCGGTTCCCTCGCCATAATTCCCTCCAGCCATGTATAAAAGCATTCTCATCCCGGTCGAGAACAGTCCCGCCGATCAGGCGATCCTGAATCATATTCAGCCCCTTGCTCGCCTGACTGGCGCCAAGCTCCTGCTTCTGCACGTGGCCGATGGCTGGGTGGCGCGGAATTATGAGCAACTCCAGCTCGCCGAGAGCGAGGAGATCCAGCAGGACCGGGCCTACCTGGAAAACCGGCGCCAGCAGATGGAAGCGGCCGGTTTCGCCTGCGAGACGCTGCTCGCCATGGGGGAGCCGTCCGCCGAGATCATCCGGGTCGCCGGCGAGCGGAACATCGATTTAATCGCCATGTCCACCCACGGCCACCGCTTCATCGCCGATCTCCTCCTCGGCGAAACGGTCAACAAAGTCCGCCACACGGTGACCGTCCCGATCCTGCTTCTGAAAGCAAGCTGAGGAAATTGCGGATTGCGGATTGCAGATTGCGGATTGGCGAAAGGTTTCCCGCCTTCAGGGCGGATTCTGAAAGCGCGGTCGAATACGGGCGCCCTTGGCCACGGACTCTTCAATCCGCAATCCGCAATTGGTCGTTTCCCGGATTACGTTTCCGATTTACAGGCCGCTCAGTTTGGCCAACGTTTCCCCTCCCATGTTAGAGATCCCGAAGACTTACGAACCGCAGGCCATCGAAGAGAAATGGTATGCGCAATGGCTGGCGGACGGCTGTTTCACCGCCGATCCCGCGTCGAAGAAGCCTGCGTATTCCATCGTCATTCCTCCGCCGAACGTCACCGGGGTGCTCACGCTCGGGCACGTCCTCAATAACACCATCCAGGATATCCTGGCCCGGCGCGCGCGCATGCAGGGCAGGGAAGTGCTTTGGCTCCCAGGCATGGATCACGCCGGCATCGCCACGCAGAACGTGGTGGAAAAGACGCTGCGCAAGGAGGGCGTGATCCGGCATCGTGACGATCTCGGGCGCGAGGCGCTCGTGGCGAAGATCTGGGAGTGGAAGGAGAAATACGGCGGCATCATCATCCAGCAGCTCAAGAAGCTCGGCGCGTCGTGCGACTGGTCCCGGGAGCGCTTCACCATGGACCCGGCGTACTCGCGCTGCGTGCAGCGGGTCTTCGTGGATCTCTATAAGAAAGGGCTCATCTACCGCGGAAAGCGGATGGTGAACTGGTGCCCCGCCTCGCTTACCGCGCTCAGCGATGAAGAGGTCGATATGAGGCCGCAGAACGGGTCGCTCTATTACTTCAAAGTGGAGATCGCCGATCAGCCCGGAACGTGGCTCACCATTGCCACGACGCGGCCGGAGACGATTCCGGGCGATACCGCCATCGCGGTGAATCCGAAGGACCAGCGCTACGCGCATCTCATCGGAAAGAAAGCAGTGCGGCCTCTGCCGGCGCTCATGCCCCGCGAGGAGCGTCTCATCCCGATCATCGGCGACGACCACGTGGAATTCGAATTTGGCACCGGCGTGCTCAAGGTGACGCCCGCGCATGACAAGGCGGACTACGAGATCGGTCTGCGCCACAACCTGCCCGTGATCGACATCATGAATCCGGACGGCACGATGAACACCCTTGCCGGAGAATCGCTCGTGGGATTGGATCGCTTCAAAGCGCGGACAGTGGCCGTGGAGCGGCTGCGGGAGTTGGGCGCGCTGGATAAAGAGGAGCCGTATCAGAACAACGTGGGCTACAGCGAACGTGCCGGCGTGCCGATCGAGCATCGCCTGAGCGAGCAGTGGTTCCTCAAATACCCAAGCGTGGAGCAGGCGCGTGCCTGCGTGGCGGATGGCGCGATGAATTTTTTCCCCGAGCGCTGGGCCAAAGTATATGACCATTGGCTCGGCGGCATTCAGGACTGGTGCATCAGCCGCCAGCTTTGGTGGGGGCATCAGATTCCAGTGTTCCGAAAGAATGCGCCGGTTGACGCTATGGGAACGTTGCCCAGCGATTTCGAAATTGCATATGAGCGGAACGGTGATCGGCTATTCCGTGGTAGTTGGTCGGGAAAACCTGGCCATGATTCTCTTTGGCGGATCACGTCTGAGAACTTCGAGACTGAAGTTGTTACCGACTCGGCTTTCGAAGCTGAGGCATTGCTCGCAGATGGTTTCACGCAAGACCCCGACGTCCTCGACACCTGGTTTAGTTCGTGGCTCTGGCCCTTCGCAACGATGGGCTGGCCGGAGAAGACCGCAACGCTCGCGAAGTTCTATCCGACCACCGACCTGGTGACCGGCCCGGACATCATCTTCTTCTGGGTGGCGAGGATGATCATGGCGGGGTTTGAGTGGATGGGGGAACTGCCGTTTAAGAACGTCTACTTCACAGGCATCATCCGGGACAAACAGGGGCGCAAGATGTCGAAATCCCTCGGCAACTCGCCCGACCCGCTCGACATCATCGCAAACTTCGGCGCCGACGCGCTTCGATTCGGCGTGATGCGCAGCGCGCCGCTCGGGGCGGATATCCTCTTCGACGAAAAGAATGTCGAACTGGGTCGGAACTTCTGCACGAAGCTCTGGAACGCGGCGCGTTTTCGGCAAATGCAGGGCGGCGATACGGAAGGCGAAATCGATCCCGCGCTGCTCTCCAGCGACGACAAATGGATTCTGTTCCGATTGGATGGCGCCATCCGCGAAGTCTCGCTGGCGCTGGATGAATATCGCTTCAGCGACGCGGCGCAGGCGCTCTACCGTTTCTTTTGGAACGAGTATTGCGACTGGTATCTGGAGGCTTCCAAGGCGGCGCTGCAAGGGGCCGACCCGGCGCGCAAGGCGAACACGCTCGCGGTCATCGATTTCGTCCTCGCGCACACGCTGCGTCTCTTCCATCCGTTTCTGCCGTTCATCTCCGAGGAGTTGTGGCACGGCTTGGGATTCCATGCGGATCTGCCCGGCGATCAGGGTGGTCAGACGATCATGTTCGCGCGCTGGCCCGCGGCGTTCGACGACGATTTCAAGGCGCACTACGGGCTCACGGCGCCGGACGACGCGTTTGCCGCCGCCAAATACAGCGTCGTCGATCATGGCCGCGCGCTCCGCCGCGATTTCAATATCGCCAGCAGCAAGCGCGTGCGTTTCGTGCTCAAGCCGGACGCGCCGCTTGCGGCGCACGACGCCGATGTCCTGCGCATTCTCCTCAATGCCGAACCCCTCGACGTGCTTTCGGACTATGAAGCTCCGAAGGGCACGCCGACCGCGCTCACGCCACTCGGTTCGCTCTTCCTGCCGCTCGAGGGATTGATCGATGTCTCCGCCGAACGCGAGCGGCTAAAGAAGGAAATCGCCAAGGTGGAGGATGAACTCGCCAAAGTCCGCGCCAAACTGGCGAACCCGAATTTCGCCGGCAAAGTCCCGCCTGCCGTGCTCGAGGAGCATCGCCAGCGCGAGGCGGCGTGGGCGGAGAAGCTGGCGCAACTCCAGCGCATGAGCGAAGGCTTGGGAGCGGAGTAAATGACGAAATCAGTATGACGAATGACGATTCGGAGGGCGTTTTCTGGAATCGTAAGTAGTCCTGATTTTTCAAACGCCCAGACCTGCGCGTTGCGAAAGCTTCGCGTAGCCAAGCGGACACGCTTTCGCAAAGCTCCGAATCGTCATTCCCTCCGCCCTGTCATCGGCGCCGCCATTATTTCACACTGGCGGCCGCCTTGGATGCTTTCGCAGCGGGCGAATCCAAATCCCGCACTTTGATGTTTCGGAAGGAGATTTCCTCGCCCGCATCCATCAAGACGAGGGATGTCTTCATCTTCCTGCCGTAACCGCGAGGCAATCCGCTGGCGACCGCCTCTTTTAATAATTCCGGGGATCCCAACTCGTATTCGAGCACCTTCCCGCCGTTCAGCCAATGCTCCACGTGATTTCCGTCCACGACGATCTTGCCCTCGTTCCATTGGTCGGGCGGATTGAGCTTCTTGTCATCGGAGGGCGGGATCATGCCGAGCAAGGCGCCGGTGCGGCGGATGGGGCCTCCCTTCAGGCCGTCGGGGTGATGCGTGTCATCGATGATCTGGTAGGTGAAACCCACGGGCTTCAACGCCGTTCCCGATACGAAATACATGACGCCCGTTTTGCCGGAGACCGAGAGCTTCCATTCGAAGCTGAACTCAAAGTTCAGGAACAGCTCCGCCGTGATAATGTTGCCGCCCGTCACCATGCCCATGTGCCGGATGTCCTTGGGGCAGACGAGGACATGGTCCTCGATGTTCCAGCCCCAGTTGAGGAAATCATTGTGGAGCAGGCCGCGAAAACCCTGGTGGCCCTTGTCGTCGAAGATGGGCCTCCATCCGAACTCATCCTCGGCAGGTTTCGAGGGAGCTTGCGCCCAAACGCTGGAGCACAAAGCGACAATCGCAAACCCGGCGGCAATGATAGTTCTCATCTGGGCACTAATCCTTTGAATACGTGAATGTTTAGCCTTCAAAAACAGCGGAGGTTCCTTACGCCGTTCGCCGGAATTTTGCAAGCGGCTGGCCAGCGTGAAAGTTCCAGCTTTTTTCGCCCTCATTGCCGCGAAGTCTTGCCCGCGCGGCTTTGGCTTCGCATGCTTCCCGGATGCCTCTCCCTCCATTGACCGTTTTCCGCGTCGCCGAAGGCCTGATCGCCCAGCGCGGCGAAGATTGCTTCCTCCTGCCCGAACCGCGCCTCGATACCCTATTCTCCCAGGAAAACCCCGCGGCGTGGCTCCACGGGCAGCTCGCGAAGGCCAGCCCGGTATTGCGCCCCGAATCCCTCGGCGCGCCCATCGAAAGCCAGGAAGTGTGGGCCGCGGGCGTCACGTATCTGCGCAGCCGGGATGCGCGGATGGAGGAATCGAAGGACGCGGGAGGCGGCTCTTTTTATGACCGGGTCTACGACGCGGCGCGGCCCGAGCTATTTTTCAAGGCGACACCGCATCGGGTCGTCGCGCCGGGCGCCAGCATGCGGCTGCGCGCCGACGCGCATTGGAACGTGCCGGAGCCGGAGCTTGCCCTGGCGATCAGCCGCCACGGCGCCATTTTCGGCTACACGGTGGGAAATGATCTCAGCTCTCGTGACATCGAGGGGGAGAATCCGCTCTACCTCCCTCAAGCCAAGGTCTGGAGCCAGTGCTGCGCCCTCGGCCCCGGTTTGGTGGTCCGCGAACCACTCCCGCCCGATACTGCCATCGCGATCGCCATCGTGCGCGGCGGATCGGCGGTCTTTGAAGGAGCCAGCGGGCTGGATCGCATGAAGCGCACCCTGCCGGAATTGGCGGAATGGCTGCTGCGGGACAATCACTTCCCTTCGGGCTGCTATCTGCTCACCGGCACCGGTATCGTCCCGCCGAATGAATTCACACTCGCCAGCGGCGACGAAGTCCGCATCTCCATCGAAGGCATCGGAACCCTTGTCAATTCGATCGCATGAAAACCCTACTCTTTATCGCGTGGATCTCGGCTGCGTTTGCGGGAATGCCTGGCGTCGCAAGCGCGGCGGAACGGTGCATCGTCATTGATCCCGGCCATGGGGGCGCGCGGGACGTGGACGAAAGCAGCTCCAACAATGCGACGAGCCCCTCCGGGGTGAAGGAAAAGGATCTCACGCTGGAAGTGGGGCGCGAAGTATTTGCGGCGATTCAAGATTCCCCGGAGGCGAAGCGGCTGGGAATCGTGCCGGTGATCACGCGCACCACGGACGTGAACGTGGGCATGACCGAGCGCGCCCGGATTGCCGTGGCCCGAAATACGAAGGCGTTCGTGAGCATTCACTTCAACGCCTCCGGTTCTCATCGCGCCCAGGGCGCCCTGGCCATGGTGCAGGATTCCGGGCATGGCAATCCGAACGTCGCGCGCGATGGCGCATACGCCAATTTCCTGGCCGACGCCGTGAGCGCCGTCGCTCAGCGCTATGATTCAAAGAGCCGCCGCCACGCGTTTCTCACCGATCACGAACTCAAGGGCGGGCGCGGTTCCTTCCTTCTCCGTCATCTTCACGAAACGGCGCAGGGCAGGAGCTTTCCCGCGTGTTTTCTGGAGATCGATTTCATGGATAATCCCGCCGTCGAAGCATGGCTGGTGAAGGGCGGGGAGGGGCAAGCCGCGCGGGCCGAGATCGCGAAGGCGATCGCCAATGCGCTCATCAAATACGTGGCGGAGCATGGCGGTGAATAGACAGCCCCCTCTTTCCGAACATCGCTCCAGCGCGTTCGAACATTCCTGGGATGCCTTGATCGTTACGAATCCCGATCATCGGATTATCGACTGGAACCCGGGCGCGACGCGCACATTCGGTTGGGAGCGCGAGGAGATGCTTGGACGCTCCCCCGCCTTGCTCCACCCCCAGGGCGACAGCCAGACGCTGGAAGATTCGATCCTTCGAGGGCTCTCGGAAAAAGGCCTGTGGAGCGGCGAAATCGACTTTGTCCGAAAGGATGGGTCACCGGGAATCTGCGCGACCCGCGTGACGGCGATGCGCGCCGCCGGGGGCAGTCTTCACACGCTCTGGGCCAGCCGGGAGATCACCGCGGAGAAGGCCGCGGAAGGGACGTTGATCGCGGAAAGGCTGTTATTAAGGACGCTCATCGACGCCCTCGATGACCTGATCTTCTTTAAGGACCGCGAGCATCGCTTTCTGCTCGTGAATGCGGCGCACGAACGCCTCTGGAATCTCGTCCCCGGCGAAGCCATCGGGAAAACCGATGCCGAAGTTCCCGCGCTGCGCAAATATGCGGAGATTTACGCGATCGATGACGAAAGGGTGCTACAAACCGGAGAACCGATCATCAATCGCGAAGAACCGTTCAACGATATCAATGGAGAGGAGGGCTGGTTCCTCACGTCAAAGTACCCGTTGCGCGATGGCGATGGCGCCATTGTTGGGCTTGTCGGCACCTGCCGGAATGTCACGGAGAAACGCCGCGCGAACCTCGCGCTGGCGGACGAGCGCGAGAAACTGCGCACGATTCTCGACGCCGTGCAGGATCCCGTCTTTGTGAAGGATTTGCAGGGGAGGCACATCATGCGCAATGCCGCTGGCAGGCGTCTTTTCGGGCGCACTCCGGAATCGGGCGACCGCCCCATCCACGAACTGCCGGTGCCGCGCGAATATGCCGACCTTTACACGAAGGACGACCGCTCCGTGCTTGAGAGCGGGCTGCCGATCGTGAATCGCGAGGAGCCATTTCTGCTGCCGGACGGCGGCGAAGGGCATCTGCTGACCTCCAAGTCTCCGCTGCGCGACGTCGAGGGCCGAATCGTCGGTCTGGTGGGGATCAGCCGGGATATCACGCAGTTGCGAAAGGATGCGACCGAACGCGAGGCCCTGCACGCCAAGCTGCGTGAAACCCAGCGGCTGGAGAGCCTCGGGATACTGGCCGGCGGCATCGCCCACGATTTCAACAACCTCCTGACCAGCATCCTCGGCCACGCCAGCGTGGCGGCCATCGACCTGCCGCGCGGCTCGCCGGTCCACGAATGCATCGAGGAAATTACGGAGGCCACCTTGCGGGCCGCGGATCTCTGCAAGCAGATGCTCGCCTACTCGGGCCGCGGCCGGCTCCAGGTCGACAAACTCGACCTCGGCCAACTGGTCGGGCAGACCGCGCAGATGCTCCAGATCTCGATCAGCAAGAAGGCGGCGCTGCGTTTCTGCCTGGAGGAACGCCTTCCGCCGGTCGAGGTGGATGCCACGCAGATCCGGCAGGTGATCATGAACCT
>Ga0302319_10018749_pt1 | contig 12602 bp, 5 predicted proteins | sample Bog_T0_2_FD_203319 | JGI IMG/M metagenome (GOLD analysis project Ga0302319, IMG submission 203319) | Peat permafrost microbial communities from Stordalen Mire near Abisko, Sweden - Bog_T0_2 | ecosystem: Environmental > Terrestrial > Soil > Wetlands > Peat | place: Sweden: Abisko, Stordalen Mire... | reverse complement strand
CCCGAGGGAACCCACAGCGATGAGCTTTATCGCGGAGCGGCGGGAGAGGCCGGGTGACCCAACCGTGGGGTGCAAGGGGCCGCCGTTCATCGGGCGGCTCCTCCGGGCGCGGGGGGCAGTTTCGGGGCTTGGGGGTGGCTTCCCATGGTCGTTAGGCCGCACGGCGGGGTTGCTCCAGAGCGGCTTGGCCCCACCTTAGTCTAATCGCCGAACTTTAGCTCCGCGGATATCGTCATCAGGAAAACAATTAATGCGCAGATCGATCCTGGAGGTCCGCCTTGCGGTCGCCATAAGCCCAGCGTCCGGCCACCACGGGCCGACGCGACACCCATGCAAACTACAGCTGCACGTGGACCCGGATGACGACGAACGAATCGGCCGGCAGCGCCACGTCGAAGGTTGTGCCCGACGGCGCAAATTCACTCTCTCGCGGCGCTACCCTCTCAGGGTCCAGAAGCGTGTTGACTGCGCCCGGGGATTCCGAGCCCAGGACGGTGAGGGTCCCCTTGCTTACGGCCCGGACGCCCTGGATCTGGACGGAGAGGTCGGTCCCCCTGGGCTCCGCATTCACAAGCTTTAGAATAACGGCTCCCGAAGCATCCTCGAGTACGGACGAGGCGTACACGCGGGTGTCCTCGGGAGGAACGTTCGCAAGCGACGCCGGAAGGACCCGGTCCCCGCGGTTCCGCGAAAAAAGCCTCTGGACGTGGTAACTCGGGGTAAGGGCAATGTGCAGGCTGTCGACCCAGATCAGGTCCGGCGTCCATTGCCAGGCCTCGGTGTTGGCAAAGAGGGGCGCGTATGAGGCCATGCGGACGACGTCGGCATTGCGCTCAAGACCCGTCAGATAGGCCGCCTCGGAGAGGGCGCATTCCAGCGTGTTCTGGTTCTTCGTGCTCACCGTGGCGACGCTCTGGGCGGCGTATTCGCCCATGAAGACCGTGGGGCCGCTCCGGTCGTAGGCGTCATAGCGGTGGGTGTTAGAGAAAAACCATTCCGGGGCGGCATAGCAGTGCTCGTCGATTAGGTCGGCGTGCAGCTCGCGGAGCTTTTCCCATGCGAGCTTGAAGCGCGCATCCGCCGGGTCCGGGCCCGCGGCGGAAACAAGCGAGATCTCGGGGTGCTTCCCCTTGAGCACCTTTGAGAACCTCTCGTAGCGCTCAAAGTACTGCGGACCCCACTGCTCGTTGCCGATCCCGAGCACCTTCATGTTGAAGGGGGCGGGATGGCCCATCGCCGCCCGCTTGGACCCCCACGTGCTGTCCACCGGGCCGTTGGCGAACTCCACAAGGTCCAGTGCATCCTGAATGTAGGGATCCAGGCTCCCGAGAGGGCAGAGCTCGCCTGAATTAAACTGGCAGGCCATGCCGCAGTTCAGGATGGGAAGGGGCTCGGCCCCAATGTCCTCGCACAGCTGGAAATACTCGAAGAAGCCCAGCCCGAACGACTGGTAATAGTCCGGGGTCGGCCGGTGCACGAACTCGAAGTTCCAGCGGTTCACGAGCAGCTTGCGGTCCTCGACCGGCCCAAGCGTGCTCTTCCATTGGTAGCGCCGCGAGAGGACGGGGCCCTCGACGATGCAGCCGCCGGGGAAGCGGACGAATCCCGGGTGCATATCGGCCAGGGCCTGCACCATGTCGGCGCGAAGGCCTCCCGGCCGGTTCTTCCACGTGTGCGCCGGGAACAGTGACACAAAGTCCACATCGAGCGTGCCCGGGCCGAGGACCAGGACCGAGAGGCGTGCCTTAGGGTCGGTGTCCGACGGGTGCAGGACGGCGGAGCATTTCTTCCAGCTCCTCGGAAAAACCTGGAGGTCCACGCTGTCGAGCAGCGTTCCATCGCCGCCGTAGAGGCGAACCGAGAGCTTCGGAGTCCCGGCGACGCCCCTCACCTCCGCCGAGAAATTATAGGCCTCTCCCCGGCGGACACCCATGCCGCGGAAACCCTCGTTGGAGAGACCGAGCGGAGCATCGGCCTCGGACTGGATGCGTACATAATGGGGGTTCGCATCGTTGAACGGCATGTCCGTCCTCACAGCGATCTCCCCCTTCGAAAGCGAGGGATTGATCTTCATCCAGCCCATCAGTGGCTCCGGAAACTCAAACCCGCGGTTTTTGACGAGTTCCGCGTAGAGCCCGCCGTCGGCGCCAAAGTTGATGTCCTCGAAGAAGACCCCCCACATGGCCGGGTTGATCCGCGCGCCGGGGTGGTCGACACTCACCGTCAAGGTCGCTGCGGCCAAAAAGCTGGCGCCTAGCACCAGGAACAAAGAGAGCAGCTTGGCCGTCCTCATGGGTGCACCATGGGGGTTTATGCGCGGCCCGAAGTCAACAAGGCCGGCCGATGTTCGTGACGTCGTCGATGTTTTCCTCCTGAATGCACGGACCCCCACCCCTACGGTCGCCCCACCCGCTCATTTCCCCATGCCGTTCCCGCGCATACCCATCCTTAGACGGCTCGTCCCGTGGATAGGCATCCTTGCCGTTCCGGCCGCGTCTCCAGCCCAGGCGCCTCGATCGCCGGAGTACGATGCAGTGCAAAAGAGCCTGGCAAGGGGCTGGAACACGTGGGATGTCTCGAGCATCACGGCGCAGGTCCTTCTCCCCGAGGCCTTCACGATCCGCGTGGGATTCAAGCACAACTCGGCACTCTACGCCGACAGGTTCCTTCCCGACGTCCTGATAGGGAAAAGGGGCAAGGACGACGAGGATGTCATACCGGGGCCGCACACCTGGGATGGCAGCTACACCGAGGCAACGGTGTCCTGGCACGGTGACACGTTCCTGCTGCAATCGGCCCACGAGGGCAGCGACTTGGTCATGCTGGCGACCCCGGTCAGCTCGAAGTCCCCTGCTCTCCCCGCCTCGATTGTGATTTCGGCGGGCGTCCTCTGGAACCGCACCGGCTCCGCGGCGAGGTCGGGCGATCACCTGGAGTTCCGGAACGGGTGGCGCAGGATCGGCGTCTACTGGACCGGGAGGGAGCAGGCGCCCTCGGCGATTCCGCTGGATACGCCCTATTTGGCGGCGGCGTTCGTGGGCCCAGTCGGAGTGAGCACGGGCAGCCCAAGGTCCGTCGAGGAGATCCGCGCGATCCTGGACAGGAGGCGGCCGACAGACGGCGGCGTGTCGGATGCCATCCAAACCGTCATGGGCTGGGACACGTTCTTCGACCCCACCCAGTCGCGCGTGATTTCGCCGGTGAGCCGCCTGTGGTCGACCGGATGGGGCGGCTACGTCCTCTTCGACTGGGACACCTTCTTTGCGGCGTCCATGGCTGCGATCGGTGACCGCGACCTGGCTTATGCCGACGCCGTCGAGACCCTCCGTGAGGAGACCCCTGAGGGATTCGTGCCGAACTACGCCCGCGCCGGGGGATGGAAAAGCTTCGACCGGTCCGAGCCTCCGGTCGGTGCGATTACGGTCCTGGGCCTCTTCAATCGGTTCCACGACGCGTGGCTGCTCCGGGACATCTTCGGTCCGCTCCTGAGCTGGAACAGATGGTGGGACAAGCATCGGCAGCTGAACGGCTACCTCGTCCTTGGCACGGACGCGGGCAACCCCATCGAGGATCCAGACGATCCCTCCGTAGGCACCCTGCAGGGCGCGAAGTATGAATCGGGCTTGGACAACAGCCCGATGTACGACGGCGCCCCGTTCGACCCAAAGACTGGAATGATCAAGGTCGCCGATGTCGGCCTCATGGGCCTTTACGTCGCAGATTGCAACGCCTTGGCGGAGATCGCCTCGGCGCTCGGGAAGAAGGCGGAGGAGGCGGAGCTGCGTGCTCGCGGTCGGCGCTACAGCGAAAGCCTGAGGACCCTATGGGATGAAAGGACCGGGATCTTCCTCAACAAGAACCTGGACACCGGTGCCTCCATGATGCGTCTCTCTCCCACGAATTTCTACCCCCTCCTGGCTGGGGTCGCTACGGCGCGCCAGGCGGCGCGGATGGTGGACGAGCATCTGCTTAATCCCGAGGAGTTCTGGGGAGAATGGGTGATCCCCTCCATCGCGCGGAACGACCCCGCCTTCAAGGACCAGGACTATTGGCGCGGCCGCGTGTGGGGGCCGATGAACTACCTGGTGTACCTGGGCCTGCGGAACTACGACCAGGCTGCTGCCAGGAAGGCGCTCGCGACGAAGTCGCTTGCGCTCTTCAACAAGGAGTGGATCTCGAAAGGCCACGTCCACGAGAATTACAACGCCATCACGGGCCAGGGCGACGACGTGACCTCGAGCGACCGGTTCTACCACTGGGGCGCGCTCCTCGGCCTGATCGACCTCGAGGAGAATCCCCCCGCAGGCCGGGAGGCGCGTCCGTAGCAAGAAACCCTCGCGCAATGCCCGTTCCCGAACGGGCCGCCTCCAGCGCGCCCTTGCAAGGGGACGGCATCTGGACAGGCAGAGGGCTTCAACAAAGCTCGCCCGGCCGTTTCCGGGGCGGCAACGTAATGGCCTCATGCGCGCGCGTTGGATTGCCTGGATCGCAGCAGGTGCCCTGGCCTCGGCGGCCGAGGCGCCCCAGAAACAGCCGCAGCCTGTGGACCCCGATGAGCTCTACGAGCTGGGGCAGCAGATGTTCGACCAATTTGCCCCGCCCGAGGTCAAGGAGCAGTACGCCTTCCCCACCCGGGACGAGTGGGATCAGTTCGCGGTCCGCCTGCAACGCGCGCTCGACGGCGACTCGCTCGAGGGGCTCGCGGCGCTCGGGCCCGAGGCCCATGCGGCCCTTGAGGCCTCTAGGAGCCTGCCCGGTTACGGCGATTATGCGGACTGGCTCCAGCTGCGCATAGACGAGATCGAGGCGGCGAGGCTGGCGGTTGCGCACCCGGTCCCGTCCACCCCCGCGCCGCCCGTCATTGGACCGTCCTCGCCAAGGATCCCCTTCTATGGACTGTGGCTTTCCCGCGAGCGCAGCCGCCCTGTTCCTGCAAGGGCGGCCACGCTCATGCCGGTTCTCCGAGCGGCCTTCGCCGCCGAGGGCGTGCCCCCGGACCTGGCTTGGATCGCCGAGGCGGAATCAACCCTGAATCCCGACGCGCGAAACCCCTCTGGGGCCACGGGCCTGTTCCAGCTCACTTCCGACACGGCGCACGCCTTGGGACTGAGCACGTTTCTCCCGGACGACCGGACCAACCCGGAGAAATCCGCGCACGCCGCGGCACGCCTCCTGGCGCAGCTCCACGCAAGGTTTGGAAGCTGGCCGCTCGCGCTCGCAGGCTACAACGCGGGCGAAGGCAGGTTGGGTCGGCTCCTTGCCTCTCGGGGCGCGCATGACTACGCGGGAGTAGCTTCCGCGCTGCCCGCGGAGACCCGCATGTACGTCCCGAAGGTCTGCGCCCTTGTCGAGGTCCGCACGGGCAAATCGCTCGAGGAATCGAGCGCGAATCCGAGGCTAAGCCCCGGACTCGCGCTCCTTGCCCCCCAATTGATCACGGCATCTCGTACACCTCTAGCAGGGCGATCCCGGGGCTGCCGCTTGCGCTCGTAACCTGCGCTGTATATGCGCCCGGAGAGAGCGTCACCAGGATCGCGGAGTCCTTGGAGGTCGTGGGGAGCGAGAACGCGGAGACCGCGTTAAACGCGGCCTGGAGCGCCGCCGTCCCGCCCCAGCCGTCATCGAAGCCCACCGCGTTCTGATTGGAGTCGGAAACGGTCAGCTCCGGATCCGCCATGGCGCCCGAAACCGAATATGCGGCGAGCGTCGGCCCTATCCCGCGGATAAGGACTGTCTTGCTTGTCGACCCGGTGATGACGAAGCCGACCGTCATGACCTTCGCTCCCGTGCCGGCGTATCCGCGGCTCGACATATTGATGTAGTGGGCGGTCGGAGCCGGGGAGGTGTCGGCATCATAGCACTCGAGCAGCACCACGCCGGTCTGGCCTCCCGCACCTGTGACCTGCGCGGTGTAATTTCCGGGCTGAAGGACCGTCAGTATGGCCGAATCGAGCGAGGTCGTTGGAAGCGCGAACGCCCCTGCCTGCACGAAGGCCGAAGAAAGCGTCGCCGTGCCGCCCCAGGTGCCATCGGAGGCCACCGACGGGTTGGTCGCCGAGCTGATGTTAAGCTGCGGATCAGCCAGAATGCCCGCGACGCCGAAACTGGACAGCGTAGGACCCACCGCGCGCACCAGCGCGGTCTCTGTGCCCGTTCCCCCCACCACGAATCCGATAATGAGCGTCTGATTCCCGGTGCCGGCGAACCCGCGCACGGAGACATTGCTCAGGCGGCTGGGCACGGCCACCGGCGTCACGACCAGGGCCACCGGGAAAGAGATCGAGGCGGAGAAGCCGTTGGCGACCTCCACGTCATACGTCCCGGCATCGGAAGCATGCACGTCGGAAAGGGTGAAGGAAGGGCTGGTGGCCCCCGCAATAGGGGCCTGGTTTCGGCGCCATTGATACGTGACCGAGGCGTCTCCTGTCACGGCAACCGTGAACGTCGCGGCGCCGCCCTCGGTCGCCGATACGGCGATGGGCTGCAGTACGATGGAAACCGGGATCGGCGGGCCCCCGACCGCATCCACGGTCAGGGTCGCGCTCGAGCTTGTGACCGATCCGACCGGATCGGTGATCACCACCGAATAGGCCCCAGCGTCGGAAAGGGCCACGGTCGGGAAGGTCAGGCTTGATGCGTTGTCCCCGGCAATGGCGATCCCGTTCTTTGACCACTGGTAGGTGATGGGAGGGGACCCGACAATGCCCACGGAGAGGCTGGCCGTGCCCCCAACGGTGACGGTGGTTGGACTTGGCTGGTATTGGAATATAGGGGCAAAGGCCGATCCGGAGACCGTGAGCACGGCTCCCAAGCTTGTAACTGAGCCGTTGGCATTGGTCGCGGTTACCGAATAGGTTCCCGCATTGGCCGCCTGGACATCCGTCAGGTTGAGCGTTGCCGATGTGGCGCCCCCAATAGGGGCTCCCCCCACCAGCCATTGGAATGTGACCGGCGCCGTGCCCGAAGCCCCGACGGTGAAGCTCGCGGAGGAGCCAGCGGTCACGGAGCTCTTGGCGGGCTGGAGCGTTATCGAGGGCGGCACGATGAGCGCCAGGATCGTTAGGTCGGCGGCCGCCGACTCAGTGGTGCCGACCGCATTGGTCACCGTGACCGTGTACGCTCCGGCGTCTGTAGCCGCGACGCTCGCAATGAGGAGCGTCGGAGAGCTTGCCCCGGAGATGGGAGTCGTATTGAGCGACCACTGGTAGCTCAGCGCTCCGGAGCCGACCGCGTTTACCGAGAACTGGGCGGTGGATCCCACCGTCACCGACAGCGGCTGGGGGGAGCCAAGGATCAGCGGCGCGGTGAGGCCCGCGCCGCCGGAGACCGGGTCGGTGACTGCGAATGCGATGTCCATGGGCGCGCCGACGCCCAGGGCATTGGTGGCGCTCGCTGTGAGCGTGTAGGTCCCGACCGTCGTCGGCGAGCCCGATACGACCCCGGTTGTGGAATTAAAGGCGAGCCCTGCGGGGAGACCCGTCAGGGTGAAAGTGATTGGACTGTTGCTTGCCGTCATCGTGTACGAGAACGCGCTGCCGGCCGGACTGGTGAGGGTCGTCCCGCTCGTGATCGCCGAGAAATCACCAATCGTAAGGATCAGGTTCAGGGGCAGACTGGTCCCGTAGGTGTTTGTGGCGGTTATGGGAACCCGCACGACCTCGGGCGCGGTCGGTGTGCCGCTGATCTGCCCCGACGTGCCGTCAAGCGCAAGGCCCGATGGAAGCCCGATGGCCGAGAACGAGGTCGGCCCGTTGGTGGCCGTGATCGTGAAGCTCAGGGGCGCGTTGACGGGGGTCGTAACCAGCAACGAGCTGGTGATGGCGGGAATCGGCCCAGCGGGGCTGATCGTCCACATGATGACCACGATGGCGCCCTGTCCGTAGCCGTTGTTCGCGCTGACCGAGGTGAAGTACAGGCCCGCCGCGGTCGGCGTTCCGACAATCTGGTTCCCCGAGGCGGTCAGCCCCGGCGGCAATTCGGCGATATTGTAACTGGTCGGGCTTCCCGAGGCCTCGATCGTGTAGACAAAGGGGGTTCCCACCGTGCCCACGGCTGCACCCGGGCTCGAGAGGACCGGCGACCCCGCTGCCGGGTCCACCGTGATCTGGAACGGGTAGGGACTCGCGACGGTATTGTAGGTGAGGTAAAGCGTTCCCTTGAATGTTCCGACGGTAAGTGTGGTGCCGCTGACGATCCCTGACCCGCTGTCGATGCTAAGGCCATTGGGCAATCCGTTCGCTGAGTATACCGTCCCTGCAAGCTGCGGGGGATTGGTCACGATCTGAAACGAATAGGTCTCACCCGCTGTCGGATCGGGAAGAAATGTTTGCGCCCGGCATGCTGCTGCGACGCCAACAAAGACAAGCGCAATAAGGACGCTGCGGAACAAAGGATGGGACAGGCGATTCATGGAGGACTTTTGGTTGAGCCCGGCACCCGGAAGGCAGCGGCGAGCGCGGGAGGGATAACGTCGTGATCTGCGGGTAAACATATACCGCGGCCGCTTGCGCCGATATGGGGCACTGACCTACTCCCTCGCCCCAAAAGACCGTATAATTAAGGTGCTAGTCTGCACGCGGGATCAATTCACCTCGTAGACTTCGACAAGCGCTATGCCGGTCTGGCCATTGAGCCCAACGACCTCGACCGTGTAGGAGCCCGAAGGGAGCGTCACAAGCATCGCCGAATCCGCGGAATTGGCCGGCAGCGAGAATGCCCCGACCTGGGTGAACGCCGCGGTCAGGGTGCTCCCGCCGCCCCAGCCCGCATTGGAACCGATCGCTGTGCTCGTGGAATCAAAGATCGTGATCTGCGTCGCGGAGAGGACCCCGGCCACGCCAAACTGGCTCAGGCCCGGGCCGATCCCCCGGATAAGAAGCGTCTCGGTGCCGCTGCCCCCGATCACGAAGCCCGCCGTGAGCACCGAGCTGCCCGTCCCAGCAACCGCGCGGGCGGACACATTGATGAGCCGCGAGGGAGGGTTTCCTCCGTCGGCATCATAGAGCTCGGCGAGGGCGACCCCGGTTGACCCGTTCACGCCGCTGATCTGCGCCGTGTACGAGGCACCGGCGGCAAGCGCGACGAAGAGTGCCGAATCCGTCGACGTTGCGGGCAGGGCAAACGCGCCCACGGCCGAGAAAACGCCGGTCAGGGTGGCGCCACCACCCCAGACCACGTCGGAGTTTATCAAGGCCTGGCTGCCGTTAAAGAGGGATATCTGCGGGTCGGCCAACACGCCACCGACGCCGAAGGATGAAAGCGTGGGGCCGATGCCGCGAATCAGCAGCTCCTTGGACCCGGTGCCGTTTACCACGAACCCGACCGTGACGGCGCTGGCACCGGTCCCCACGAACGATCGGATTGAGAGGTTGATGATCCGCGCGCTCCCGGTGGGGGGCCCGCCCCCGACCACGACCGCGGCGGCCACGGTGAGCGTTCCCGAGCCGCTCGTGCTCGAGCCAGCCGAATTCTCAAGCTGCACGTGGAACATGTCGCCGCTCGATGTAACAGGGGGATCGACAAGCGTGAGCGTTGCCGTCGTCGCCCCGGAGAAAGCCGCCCCATTGGTGACATTGGCCCATGTAGCGCCGGAGTCCGCCGACGACTGCCATTGGTAGGTCAGCGACGCGCCGGACACGCCAACGGTGAAGCTGGCATTCTGGCCGGACGTGATCGAGTCGCTGGCCACCTGTGAGCCCGCAGGCGGGGCGGTCACAACCGCCCCCTCGCAGACGGCCTGGTTGTCCCCGTCGGAAACATAGAGGTTCCCGGCGGCGTCAATAGCGATTCCCTGGGGGTAGTAGAACCGGGTTTGCGGGCCGTTGAGCGTGGTGACCGCGCCTCCCGGGGTGACCTTGCGGATCGCCCGATTGTAGGTATCCGCGACAAACACGTTTCCCGAGCCATCCACCGCCAGCCCGTAGGGCTGGTTGAACCTGGCCAGGAAGCCCGTTGAGTCCGTGAAACCCATCTCGCCGGCAGTACCGGCCAGGGTCGAAACGGTGCCGGAGATGTCGATCTTGCGGATCGTGGCGTTAAAGAAGTCCGTGACGTACACGTTTCCGGCGCCATCGACCGCAACAGCATAGGGTCCGTTGAATCGGGCGGAGCCTCCAGGGCCGTCGCCGCTTCCGGTTTGGCCAGCGACGCCGGCCAGCGTGGTGACCGTCCCACCGGCGGTGATCTTTCGGATGGTGTCGTTCTTGGTATCCGCCACGTAGATGTTCCCGGCCGAGTCAACCGCGACCCCGTTGGGGGCGTTGAAAAGGGCCGCGGCACCGGTTCCGTCGGTGCTTCCTGCGACACCCGCGACGCCGGCGAAGGTCGTCACCGTGCCCCCTGCGGTAATCTTCCGGATCGTCGAATTCCCTGCGTCGGCGACATAGATGTTCCCGTTTCCGTCCGCGGCCGTCCCGGCCGGACCGCTGAAGCCGGCGGCGGCACCCACTCCGTTAGACGAGCCGGGGGGCACGCCCGCGGTACCCGCAAGGGTTGTCACCACGCCGGCCGTCGAAACCTCGCGGATCGTGTTGTTGCCGCTGTCGGCCACGTAAAGATGCCCGGAGCCGTCGCTCGAGATCCCGTAGGGATAGGCGAAGAGCGCCTGGGTTCCCGTTCCATCCGCGCTGCCCTTCTGCCCGGCGCTTCCCGCAAGCGTTGCAACCGACCCCGGGGAGGACATCACCCTCAGCGTGTGGTTGCCCGTGTCCGCGATATAGAGTGTTCCGGAGCCCGTCGATGCGATGCCGCCCGGATAGAAGAAGCTTGCCGCAGCCCCTGAACCGTCGGCATTCCCGATGATTCCAGGCGCGCCGGCGAGCGTTGTCACCGTGCCGGCGGGGGAGATCTCGCGCACCGTCTGGTTCGAGGTGTCGGCCACGTAGACATTGCCGGCGGCGTCCAACGCGACGGCCGCCGGGTGATTGAAGCGCGCCGATCCTCCGGCCCCGTCGGTGCTGCCGGATTGCCCAGCACTGCCCGCGAGGGTCGAAACTGCACCCCCGGACGTCAGCTTGCGGACGGTGCTGTTGCCAAGATCCGCCACGTAGACGTTGCCCGCAGCGTCCGTTGCGAGTCCATAGGGATAGTTGAATCGCGCCGACGAGCCGGTGCCGTCTGAGCCTCCCGTCTGCCCTGCAGCCCCAGCGAACGTCGTGACGACTCCGGCCGGGGTGATCTTGCGAATGGTGCTGTTGTTCGTGTCGCTCACGTAGACATTTCCCGTCGCGTCGACCGTGATGCCCTGCGGCGTATTGAAGAGCGCGGCTGTGCCGGAGCCGTCCGTGCTGCCGGGCGATCCCGCGGTTCCAGCAAGCGTGCTCACGCTCCCTCCTGGAGTGACCTTGCGGATGTTATGGTTGCCGCTGTCCGCCACATAAACGTTGCCCGAACCATCAACAGCCACCGCATAGGGATAGAGAAACTGGGCTCCGGAACCCGTACCATCGCTGCTGCCCGCATGGCCGGAGCTTCCCGCCAATGTGGTAACTGACCCTCCTGCGCTTATCTTGCGTATGGTGTGGTCGCCTCCGTCGGCGACATAAATGTTGCCTGCGCCGTCCACCGCAGCTGCCGAAGGATTGAAGAATCGGGCGTTGGTACCGGACCCGTCCGTGTGGTCGAGGACGGCTGGGTTCCCCGCCAGTGGCGCGAAGGAGTAGACCTGTGCAGGGGCATGATTCCCAACCACAAACGCCGCTATCGCCGCACCCACGGCGCGCCACGTGCAGCGAAGGGAGCCCGACCATGGTTTCCGAGCATTTGATTTCAGGGCATCGGCATTCACGGCTTGTAGCATAATCTTCCTATTTGATCCGCCCCGGCATCCCAAGTTTCTGGGGTAGACTACTACCTCCCTGGGGACGGGATAATCGGGCCCTCCTAACGGGTGGATGCCGGATGCTCGGCTTGCTCGACGTTGAGCCTCCCGTAGTCCAGTTTGATCTGGCGGTCGGCGCAGCCAAAGTAGTGGTCATCGTGGGTAATGACGAGCACCGCCTTGCCGAGGGAGCGGAGCTCCGGGAGGAGCTGGGTATAGAACACTTCCTTGAAGAGTGGATCTTGGTCAGAAGCCCATTCGTCGAAAAGGTAGAATGGCCGGTCCTCGATGTAGGCGCATAGGAGCGCCAGCCGCTTGCGTTGGCCCTGCGAGAGCTGCGTGGTCGAGAACACCCCTTCCTTGATCGTGACCTTGTGATTGAGATGCAGGCGCTCGAGGTAATCCCGTGCGCGGCTGTCAGACTCGGCGTCGCCCCTGCCGACGATCCGCTCAAAAAGGAAGTAATCTGAAAACACCGCGGAAAAGCACTGCCGGTAGTCGTCGCGGTTGTTATCGCCAATCGGGACACCGTTAAGCCTGATCTCCCCCCCGGCCGGCGGATAGAGTCCCGTTATCACCTTCGCCAGGGTCGACTTGCCGCTGCCGTTGCCGCCGACCAAAAACACGAGCTCGCCTGGCTTGAGCGTCAGGTCAATGGGCCCGAGCTTGAAGTTGTCGTCCTCCCTCTCCCGGTAGTAGTGGTGCTCGACTTGGTCGAGCTCCAGGGATTCAAGCGGCTTCGATGCAAACTGGCCGCGGGACTCGGCCCCGGTGTCGGTTGGGT
>Ga0302319_10018748_pt1 | contig 12603 bp, 12 predicted proteins | sample Bog_T0_2_FD_203319 | JGI IMG/M metagenome (GOLD analysis project Ga0302319, IMG submission 203319) | Peat permafrost microbial communities from Stordalen Mire near Abisko, Sweden - Bog_T0_2 | ecosystem: Environmental > Terrestrial > Soil > Wetlands > Peat | place: Sweden: Abisko, Stordalen Mire... | reverse complement strand
TCGTGAACGAGTTCAATTGGCCCGCGATCGAGGCTGCGACGGCGCGGGACATAGGCGTCTTCATTATCAGCCCCACGGACAAAGGCGGCATGCTCTATTCACCGCCGGCCAAACTCGTGGAACTCTGCGCGCCGCTATCTCCCATCGCTTTCAACGATCTCTACTGCCTGGCCCGCCCCGAGGTGCATACGCTCAGTGTCGGAGCGGCGCGCCCTTCGGATTTCGATGAACACGTGGCGTCGCTCGCGCACTACGACCGGGCGGCCGAAATCGTCGCTCCCATCGAGCGGCGGTTGCGCGCCGAGATGGATCACGCGCTCGGCGCGGATTGGTGGATGGAGCTGTGGCGCGCGTTTCCGAATTATGTGGACGTGCCGGGGGAGGTGAATATCCAGGAGATCCTTCGCCTCTGGAGCTTTGCAAAATCCCTCGACCTCGTGGAATGGGGAAAGATGCGCTATAATCTCATGGGGAATGCCGGGCATTGGTTTCCCGGCGCCAGCGCGGCATCCTTCGACTCTACAAAGATCCGTGCGACGCTCTCGGGGAATCCCTTCGCTGAGAAGACGGTGAGAGTTCTCGCCGAAGCCCACGCCATGCTCCATGGAGCGCAGCAAAAACGTTTGAGCGAGAGTGATTGAGTTTCCGGAAGGCTCGGCGCCGTCGGGACTTGAAAGCTATTGGGCCGCCCGCGGTGCTCCGTTCGCCCTCGCCTGGTCGCGAGCTTCCTTGAGCTTTTTGAGAATGGATTCCATGGAAGGATCCACTGCTATCATGGACGCCTCCACGCTCCGTCGCAGCTCCTCGATCGCCGCCAGCACTTTTCTCTGGGCTTCCTGCAGCTTCGGGTCTTTCTTTGTCGCCGCACTGGCCGCCGTAAACTTTGCCTGTTCCTCGGGCGTCAACACCTGGAGTTCCGGATATTGCGCCCGGAGTCTCGCCGTGTCGACCGAAGCATTCGCGCTTTGAGTGTCGCCGGCGCGAATGGAAAACGGAGCGCAAACCGAAGCGAGAGCGCAAAAGAGAGCGATGTTCTTGAGATTCATGAATAAAGGATTGTGAGTGCTAAAGGAGCGCCACATGCGTTCCCCACTGGGCGAGGTTCGGAGCCGGGAAAAGAACGCGGCATCCGCCGGGCGAGGTTTATTGGGGAGCGGCCCCACTGCGCCCGGCCCTGGCCTTTTCGCCAGCTTCCTGAAGCTTTTTGAGGATGGGTTCCACGGAGGGGTCGGCCGCCAGCATCGCCGCATCCAACGCTTCCCGAGCTTCTTTCGCGGCGGCGGCCATTTTTTCCTGGGCTGCCTGCACTTTCGGGTCTTTCCTTGCCGTCTCGGAGGCTGCCTTGAATTTTGCCTGTTCATCGGCTGTCAAGCTGTCGTACCCTGGCCGCCGAAACCCTCCCCGGCGGCCTTCTCCGCGAGGAGTCGCCGCCGACGAAGTTGTGGCCGGAGTCGTTGCGGTTGCCGGGGCCTCATCGGCGCGAACGGAAAACGGGGCGTCGAGCGAGGCGAGAGTGCAAACGAGAGCGATGGTTTTGAAATTCATAATTGGAGGATTTTGAGGGCGGGAGGGCTAACAATGAGAAGTCCCCGAAGTTGCGGGGATTTGCAGAAATGTCCAAGATTTTTCTCTGGCGGAAGGCGATTCCGGATTTCGTCGTTGAATCCCGCTGGTGGGCGAAAACAAGCGAAGCCCGCAATGCCGGGACGATCAGGGCCAGCCGAAATTAGCTCGTCTTTGCCGGCGTCGCGGCCAAGATTTCCCGCATGATACCGGATCGCGAATCGCCCCTGCGGTTTGCCGGTCCCCCCCGGCGATGGCCGCTTTCGCTGGCCATTTGCATCGGCCTGACGGCGCTCACTTTTGCCGTATTTTGGCAGACCACCCAGTTTGGCTTTTTGAATTACGACGATGATCTTTTCATCAGCGAGAACCCCAAGCTGGCTGCCGGATTGAGCAGACCAGGAATCGCGTGGGCTTTTACGGCGAACCTCACCCACCATGAGCCCGGCGCCGAATACTGGGAGCCGCTCACCTTGATCACTCGTCTCGCGGATGTGCAGTTTCACGGGCTGAACCCATCCGGGCATCATCTCACCAGCGTGCTGCTCCATCTGGCGGCTGGGCTGATGCTCTTCGGGGCCATGAACGCGCTGCTGCGCTCCGCGGTTCGCGCCGGATTCATCGCCGCTTTGTTTCTTATTCATCCGCTGCACGTGGAGGCGGTGGCATGGCTTGCCGCGCGAAAGGACGTGATGAATGGCCTCTTCTATTTCGCCACGCTTTGGGCCTACGCCTGGTACGCGGCGCGGCCGGATTGGCGGAGATACGCGCTTGTGTGCGCGGGTTTCCTTGCCGCGAATATGGCCAAGCCCATGGCGGTTTCCTTGCCGCTGGTGCTGCTCTTGCTGGATTTTTGGCCTCTGGGCCGGATTTCGCGACCGCTCTCGATTCCCTCGTCGATTCGCTCCGGGCTGCGGGTCTGTGTCGAAAAAATCCCGCTGCTGATCATCGCCGCTGGGGTGAGCCTCCTCGCGGTTCTTGGGCAAAAAGATCACGGCGCCATGGGCGACGATATTCTCTATCCGATGCCTGTGCGCATCGGAAACGCGGCGATTTCCTTTTGCGCATACCTTGGCCAGACATTCGTCCCCGCCGGTCTTGCCATTTTCTATCCGCATCCCGGGAATGCTTTGAATTGGCCGCTGGCCGCTGTCTGCGGCATGGGCTGCGTTGCGATGACGATGGTGTGCGTATTGCAGGCGGAGCGACGACCATGGCTCCTCGTCGGATGGGCGTGGTTCGTTATCGTGCTGCTGCCGGTTTCGGGCATCGTCCAGATCGGCGAAATGTCGCGCGCCGATCGCTACACCTACGTGGCCCTCACCGGCATTTTCATTCTGTGCGTAGAGCAGGCCGCCGAGTGTATCGGCGCGTGGACGCCCCGCGCCGGCTCGTCCGCGGCCTTCCGGGCGATTATCGCTTCCGGTTCGTGCGCCATTCTTGGCGTCGCGGCTTTCCTCGCAGGGAGGCAGACTGCTACCTGGCGCGATAGCCGTTCGGTCTTCGCCCACGCCATCGCAGAGACGGACGATAACTATATCGCGCAGGCGAACCTCGGCGCCGCTCTCTTTTCCGCCGGTCGTAAGACGGAAGGGCTCCAGCATTACGCGGAGGCGATCCGTCTCCAGGCGCCCGTGCTCGAATTTCATCGGCGCGCCGGCGACGAAGCCGAGCATCGGGGAGATTTCGATGCCGCCATCCATCACTACGGCAAAGTCATCACCGTCCTTCCATCCGACGCCGCATCGCATCGGCGCCTGGGCGAACTCCTCTTTCATGTGGGCGACTATCCGAAGGCGTTGGTGCAATTCAACGAGGTGCTCCATTACGAGCGCAACGATGTCCCCGCCCGTCTTTGCATCGCGCGGATTCTGATCTTGCAGCATCGCATCCCCGAAGCCCGCGGCCTGCTGGGATCCATCCTCCATTCTGACCCCGTCAACACCGAGGCCCGGCAACTCCTCGATTCCCTGCCTCCCGATTCCGAGGCCCGCTGAGGCGTGAATCAGATGTGCTGTGTTCAAGGCCATCGTAACCGCCGGGTGTCCAGCATGTGCCTGACGGGTTGAGCACAAACAAAACATTAAGTTGACTGACTAGTAAACATGCCGAATGTTGCCCTATGTCAAGAATCTGTAATACCAGAGAACGTCTCACCGACGCGGCGATGGATCTGATCTGGGAAAACAGCTACGCTACGACCTCTGTGGATGCGATCTGTGAGCGCGCGGGTGTGAAAAAGGGCAGTTTCTACTATTTCTTCAAGTCCAAATCCGAACTCGCGGTGGCGGCGCTGGAGGCCGATTGGCTGAAAAAGAGGCCTGAAATGGACAGAATCTTTTCTCCGACGACGCCGCCGCTCGAGCGCCTTGAGCGCTACGTCGAGCATGTATGTCTCCATCTGACCGAGCGTCAGAAGAAATGCGGTTCGGTGCTCGGATGCGCCCTGTTTACACTGGGCAGCGAGGTCAGCACTCAGGACGCGCCATTGCGGGACAAGGTGCAGGAAATCCTTGGTCGAAAGGTCAAATACTTCGAATCTGCAATCTGCGACGCCCATGCCCAGGGTCTGATCTTTGCGCCGGACGCCAAAGCGAAGGCCCAGGCGCTTTTCGCTTGTTTCCAAGGCACGCTCACGCAAGCGCGCATTCAGAACAGCGTCGAGCCGCTTCGCGAGTTCGCCAGCGTCGCGTTGGGATTCCTGGGAGCGCAGCTCGCCCGCGGAGCGGCGCCACAGACCCTCTGAGCCCGCTTGTTCTCTTTTTTGCCGAAAATGTAGACGCCCAGTCAAATAGCCAGAAATTGTCGAAGGAATATAACACCACGAATCCACGAATGACATCCATCAAAACGACGCTCACGGACATTTTTCCCGAGATCGACATTCCAACCGTGACGGTGGTTTGGCAATACGCCGGTCTGTCCCCGGATCAGATGGCCAAGCAAATTGCGACCTTCAGCGAATACACCATCTCGTCGGCGGTCGATAACGGCTCATCCAAGGCAATGCCGTGATGATCGGCTCCGCCGGAGCGAAGTCATGATCGTCGATGCGCAACACGCCATCCGCTTTCACCCGGTGAAACTGGGCCGCGATCTTGGCGAGAAAATTGAAATCGTCTCCGGCCTCGACGGTGGCGATTCCCTGGTCGCCAACCCGAGTGACGCGCTTCGCGAGGGCCTGGAAGTCAAAGTCCGGACGCCGCCAGCCGCAAAACTTTAACCCGCAAAGCAAACGCCAACTAATTCAACCATCGAAATCCCATGAATACTAAAAACTTCTCAGGCAAAGTCGCCCTGGTGACCGGAGGAACCTCCGGCATCGGGAAAACCACCGCCATCGAATTCGCCCGTGCGGGCGCGCAGGTCGTCGTCTCCGGGCGCCGCGAAAAGGAGGGTGCGGACGTCGTCGCGGAGATCAAAAAGCTGGGCGCCGCCGCCGCCTTCATCCGCGCGGATGTATCGAAGGAGGGCGATGTCAAAACAATGGTGGATTTCACGGTAGACACCTACGGCCGGCTCGATATCGCCTTTAACAACGCGGGCGTCGAGTGGATGGGCACACTCGATCAGGCGACCGAATCCGAATACCGCCGGGTTTTCGATATCAACGTTTGGGGCGTCCTGAGTTCCATGCGCCACGAAATCCCCGCCATGCTCAAAACCGGCGGCGGCGCCATCGTTAACACCTCCAGTGTTGCCGGTCACATCGGCATGGCGCAAGTCAGCATCTACATTGCTTCCAAGCACGCCGTCGAAGGTCTCACCAAGTCCGCCGCGCTGGAGTTCGCCAAGCAAAACATCCGCGTCAACGCCGTAGCCCCAGGCCCGATTGCCACCGAGATGGTCGATCGCTTTGCCGGAAAGGAAGGCCCAATGCTTGATTATCTCAAGTCTCTCGTCCCAGTGGGGCGCATCGGCGACAGCGAGCAAATCGCCGCCGCGGTGCTCTATCTGAGCTCCGACGACGCCAAATTCACCACCGGAACCTCTCTCGTGGTCGATGGCGGGCTCATCGCCCAATGAGAATCATCATAACCGTATTGACCTGCCGATTGGCCAACCGTCAATTTTATGCAAAACCAATCTACAGCAAACTCTGCAAATACCGGAACTTTCCCAGGGAAAGTCAACCTGCTGACCAAAGTGACTTCCGGCAACCCCCAGGCCGCCGCCGTCGAATTTCCCCGCGCCGGCGTCAAACGTCGCGGAGCCCGAACGCACTCCGTGCGCGCTGGCCGGAGCCGCAGTCAACCTGAAGGCCCTGGAATGATGATGGTCCTGCCTTTTTCTTCACGCCCGCAGTCGCACATTCCGCCGACGATCGATGCGGATGCCTGGCGCCTCGCCCAACGCATCCACCGGAGCCTCCTGCCCGAGAATTTCCGTGATGCGCGGGTGGATGTAGCCGTTCATTACGAAGAGCACGAGATTCTCGGTGGCGACTACTGCTCGGTGTTTAAAAGAACCGAAGATCGCCTTTTTATTTGCGTCTGCGATGTCACCGGGCACGGGTTGCCGGCTGCGCTGCTCGCCGGGCGCATCAGCAGCTTCGTGCAGCACGAGATCACGGTGGCCCATCAACCGTGCGAAGTGGTCGATGCCCTGAACCGGTTTGTGGCCGGGCATTTCGATGGATTGGGCATTTACGCGACGTTCCTGTGCGTGGACATCGACCTGCGCCGGGGCGCCATTGCCTACGCGGGCGCTGGGCATCCACCGGCGCTTCTTCAAAGACGCGACGGCACTTTCGAGTCGCTTGATTCGCTCTCGCCGTTGATTGGAGTTTTCCCGGAAATGGGGCGCTCCTGCCGGGTTTCCAGCACCAATTTCGCGTCTGGTGACCGCTTGCTGCTCTTTACCGACGGTCTGAGCGAGACGCGCAATGCCGATGGTGAAATGCTCGGCATCGACGGCGTAAAAGCCATTTTGCATCGCATCCATGAAGCGACCGACAGCGAAGGGATCCTGGCTGAACTCGCCGCCGCACGCCGCCGTTTCGCGCGGCACGAAATTCCGGACGATGACGTGCTGGTCGTCGCGACGCGCTTTACATTCCAAGACCCTCACTTCGCGCCTGCCGCCGGGGAATAACCATACCAAAGGCGCAACAATGATTATGGAAGCAAACCCATCCGCAACGAAAATGAATAACACAACGAGTGAAGCCACGGTCGGCGGCCGGTTCACGTTCCCCGGCACGTCACTGACGGTCCAACGGGTAGGCTACGGCGCAATGCAGTTGGCTGGTCCGGGCGTGTGGGGGCCGCCCAAGGACCCGGACGCTGCCGTCGCCATCCTTCGCGAGGCCGTTGCGGCGGGCGTGAATCATATCGACACGTCCGACTTCTACGGCCCGCACGTCACCAACCAGATCATCCGGCAAGCCCTGCACCCGTACCCTGCGGGCTTGGTGATCGTCACGAAGCTCGGGGCCCGCCGCCCGCCTGACGGGTCGTGGCAGTCGGCCATCTCGCCCCAGGACCTAACCGCCGGCATCCACGACAACCTCCGCAACCTGGGCCTGGACGCGCTCGACATCGTTAACTACCGGGCGATGGGCGCCATTCACGGCCCGGCGGAGGGATCCATCGCCGAGCAGGTGACGGTGTTGAGCGACCTCCGGCGGAAGGGGCTAATCCGTCACATCGGCCTGAGCAACGTCACGGCGGCTCAGGTGGCCGAAGCGCAGGCAATCACCGACATCGTGTGCGTGCAGAACAATTACAACCTGGCCCACCGCGACGACGACGCCCTGATCGACGACCTGGCCCGGCAGGGCATCGCGTACGTCCCTTTCTTCCCGCTCGGCGGGTTCACGCCGCTCCAATCGTCCACCCTTTTGGCCGTGGCGGGCCGACTCGGGGCCACGCCCATGCAGATTGCGCTGGCATGGCTGCTGCGCCGGTCGCCCAACATCCTATTGATCCCCGGCACGTCGTCGCTTGCCCACCTCCGCGAGAACCTGGCCGCCGGGCAGGTGGCCCTGACGCCGGAGACCTTGGCGGAGTTGGATGAGATCGCCGCCGGCACGGCGGCGGTGAAGCATTGAAGCGCTACGCCACCTTCGACCAATAAATTCGCGTCACGCCGCAAAACAGAAACAGAAACAGAAACAGAAAACGCCGTTACAAATTGTGTCAGTTCCGTGATTCATCCGCAGGAATGCGGAGCGTAGGTTTTTGCTCAATCGCCAGGAAACCATCCAACCATCAGCATTTGAGAGCATTCCAGAGAGTGCCGGCGGAGGGGGTCGAACCCACACACTCTTGCGAGTACAAGATTTTGAGTCTAGCGCGTCTGCCAATTTCGCCACGCCGGCTTTTTGAAGGAGGAACCTAAGGAACAGGGCGCTGCGTTGCAAGCGCTGATCGCACCGCGCGGGAATTTAAACGGTTTGCGTGCTTGGTTCGACAGGAGCCTCGCGCTCCCTTACGAGGCGGCCAGTCTTTGGATCGCGCGCCGGTGGGGGGCAGTGAGAGCGATGGCTCCTATTTTGGTGAGAGGAATCCATTGCTGGCCCGGGGAGAGGGCGGCGGGCTGGGGGGCGGTGAAAACGCTGAGGGTGACGCGGTGATGCGTGAATGGATAATCAAAGGAGAGCAAAAGCTTCGGCTTTGAATTGCGCTTGGGAAGCGGGGGGAGTTTCCAGAGGCCGCGCCAGCGAGGGCCGGTCTGTTGTTCGAGCAGGAGCCGTTCGTTGTGGACGATCCACGCGCAGTCCTCGGCAAGGGAGACGGTCTTGCAGCGTGGTTTCTTTCGCGGCAGCGTTTCGGGCGCTTCGGCGCGGCAGTGGATGCGAACGGGACACAGGAGGCAGGTGGGATTGCGGGGCGTGCAGACGAGAGCGCCGAGTTCCATGAGCGCGGAATTGTGCAAACGGCCATGGTCTTTCGGCAACAGCAGGGCCGCCATGGTCCAAAGGATTTCGCCGCCGCGCGCGGAATCGATCGGCTCCTGAAGATTCAGCAGGCGGGCGATGACGCGAGCGATATTGGCGTCAATGATGGGAACCGCCCGATCGAAGGCGAAAGTGGCGATCGCGCCGGCGGTGTAGCGGCCCACGCCGGGCAGAGCCGCGAGGAGTGCGGGGTCGCGGGGCGGGCGGCCACAATATTGGCCATGGATGGCCCGCGCCGCGCGGTGCAAGTTACGGGCGCGGGAATAGTATCCGAGGCCCTGCCAGGCGTGGAGGACATCGTCTTCGGTGGCGGCGGCGAGCGCGGCGAAGTCCGGGAAGCGCTCCATCCAACGGCGGTAATAATCCAGCACCGTGGCCACCTGCGTCTGCTGAAGCATGAATTCGGAGACCATGATGGCGTAAGGGTCTTGCGTGCGGCGCCAGGGGAGATCGCGGCCCCGGGATTTGAACCAGCGCGCCAGACGGCCCCGGAACGAACGCGACTCCGCGGACAAGGCGGCGACCGTTTCTTCGAATTTGGATTTTGGATTTTCCACGGGTTTCGCGACACTGCACTACCCGCGCATGCCTCCAATCCCAAATCGAAATTCAGAAACCGGCAATTCGAAGCCGATCACCCTTTATACGGCGGCGCTCACTCCGGACCAGGCGAAGAAGCTGCGCACGCTGCTGGAGGCGGACGATTTTCGCTTTGAGCCCAAGCCCTACACGCTTTACTACGCCTCCAAGGACAAGCTGAACGTGGCGGTGTATGAAAAGGGGCCGAAGGTGGTGCTGCAGGGGAAGGGAACGCAGGATTTCGTGACGTTCCGATTGGAGCCGGAAGTGCTCGGCGAGGCCCGTCTTGGCTATGAAGAGGTTCTGAATCCGGAAATGTTTTCACCGCATTTCGGGGTGGACGAAAGCGGGAAGGGCGATTTCTTCGGCCCGCTGGTCATCGCGGGCTGCTATGTGGATCGTGGAATCGCGCGGCGCTTCATGGAAGCCGGAATTCAGGACAGCAAAAGAATCGGCAGCGATCAGCGCATTCGCGACTTTGCGGATTTGATTCGAAGAACGCAAGGCGCGGTGCAGAGCGTGGTGGCCATCGGGCCGGAAAGTTACAATCAGCTCTATGGGAAATTTAAAAACCTGAACCGTCTGCTGGCGTGGGGACACGCGCGGGTGATCGAAAACCTGCTCGATGCGCGGCCCGATTGTCCGCGGGCGCTCTCGGATCAATTCGGCAATCCGGCGTTAATCAAGCAGGCTCTCCTGGCAAAAGGGCGCGGCATTGAACTCGAGCAACGGACAAAGGCGGAGAGCGATCTGGCGGTGGCGGCGGCATCCATCCTCGCCAGGGAGGCGTTTATCAATTGGCTGCAGGTGCACGGGCGAAAGTTGCAAAAAGAGCTGCCCCGGGGAGTCTCGGCGCTGGTCAAGGACACCGCGCGGGGGCTGGTGGCCGCGCACGGGCCGGAAGTGCTCGGGAGGGTGGCCAAGATGCACTTCAAGACGGCCGCGGAAGTGGCGCCCGGATTCGCGCCGCCCAGCGGAGAACCGGCCGAATAAATCGTTTCTGAGGCGGATTCGCGCCCCAACCGGCGTTAAACATTGCTTTTTTTGAAAGTCTCCTTGCTGGTTTCGTGTGGAAAGGCTTTATTTCACGCCCATTATGGGAACATTAACGAAAAGGGAACTCGTCGTTAAAATTAGCAACGAGACAGGCTTGGTGCAGCACCAAGTCTTCGATGTGGTTCAGAAAACCCTGGACCATATCACAGATGCACTGGCTCATGGAGACACAGTGGAACTTCGCAACTTCGGCATCCTCGAAGTCAAGCTCACCAAACCGCGCGTTGGCCGCAACCCGAATCAACCGGGAAGCAGCTTCGTCATTCCTGCCAGGGCGACTGTGAAATTCAAGTCCGGCAAGATCATGCGACAGAAGGTTGCAAAACTATCCGCGACGCTCAAGCGCGAGGCAGCGAGCATTCCGGCGCCCAATCCTGCGACGAAGTGACGGGCGCATTGCGCCTGGAAACAAGAGGTCGGACTTTTCGACCCGCGGCGCGGGTTTGGGAGCGGCGTCGGCAGGTGTTTTGTTGTCCCATTTGCATTCCGCGAGGTGTGAGGCGAGCGTTGCCACCCTTTTTCGTGGATGAACAAACCCAAGCCAACTCCCTCGCATGCTCCCGACGTTATTCAAATCCGCGGGGCGCGCCAAAATAACCTCAAGGGTTTCGATCTCGATCTGCCGCTGGGCAAATTGACGGTGGTTTCCGGCCCCAGCGGGAGCGGAAAATCGAGCCTCGCCTTCGATACGATCTACGCCGAGGGCCAGCGGCGCTACGTGGAGACATTTTCCCCGTACACCCGGCAGTTTCTCGACCGCATGGATAAGCCGAAGGTGGACGAGATCCGCGGCATTCCGCCGGCCATCGCGATCGAGCAATCCAATCCCGTGAAATCGACCCGCTCGACGGTGGGCACGATGACGGAGATCAACGACTACCTGAAGCTGCTCTTTCCGCGTCTCGCCCAGGCGTTTTGCCCTTCCTGCGAACGCGAGATCCGCCCGGAAACGGCAAAGTCGATCATGGAACATATCTTCGACGGTCACGCCGGAGAGTCTTTCCTGGTGACGTTCGGTGTTCCGGTTCCGGCCGGGACCGACCCTGCGGAATTCTTCTCTTTCCTTCAGCAGCAGGGTTACCTGCGTGTGGCCTTGGACGGAAAAGCGGTGCGTGTCGATGAACCGGTGAAAGTGAAGCGACTGCCCGCGGTGGTGCCCGTCATCCAGGACCGCGTGGTCATCAGCGAGGAGAATCGCTCGCGCCTTGCCGAAGCGGTGGAAACGGCGTTGCGATTTGGCAAAGGCAAAATTGCTTTTCTCCCGGCGCCGGCCGGCGAAATCTCGCCGGCTTCCAGGTCCGGCGACGCGCTTCCGTTTTCCTCGGGATGGCATTGCGCGCACTGCGATCTGGACATCACCGCGCCATCGCCGGGCCTTTTCAGCTTCAATCATCCGCATGGCGCCTGCCCGACGTGCCGGGGATTTGGGCGCACGATTGCCATCGATTTGATGCGGGCAATTCCGGATCGCTCCTTGAGCATCGTCCAAGGCGTGGTCAAGCCCTTCCAGACCGAGAATGGACGCGAATGCCAGCGCGATCTCATGCGCTGCGCGGCCACGCGGCACGTGGACACGATGTGCCCGTTTGAGGATCTCCCGAAGGCGGATCAGGATTGGGTTCTCCATGGGGAGCAGCCGGGAACCCGCGGGGAGGATCTCTGGAAAGACGGTCTTTGGTACGGTGTGAAGGGCTTTTTCGATTGGCTCGAATCGAAGAGCTACAAAATGCACGTCCGCGTGCTGTTGAGCCGCTACCGCACTTACACGGAGTGCCCGGACTGCCACGGAGGCCGATACCAGCCGGCGGCTCTCAATTTCCGCGTGGCGGGAAAGCCCCTGCCAAAATTGATGGCGCTGCCGGTTTCCGTCCTCTCCACTGAGATCCGTAATGCTTTCCGGTCTCCGGTTTCTGCTCTCCGGTCTCAAAAAATTTCCACGACCGAGATGCTGCTGGGCGAGGTCATATCGCGGCTGGACTATCTTGCCGAGGTGGGGCTCGGTTACCTTTCGCTCGACCGTCCCACGCGGACGCTCAGCGGCGGGGAAGTGGAGAGGGTGAACCTCACGACGTGCCTCGGCGCTTCGCTGGTCAACGCCTTGTTCGTTCTCGATGAGCCGAGCATCGGCCTGCATCCGCGGGATACGCACCGGCTCATTCACGTGATGGAGCAGCTTCGGGACAAGGGAAATACCCTCCTGGTGGTGGAGCATGATGAAGCCGTGATTCGCGCGGCGGACCATCTCATCGAGTTGGGGCCGGGTCGCGGCGAGGCCGGGGGGGATCTTGTTTTCGATGGGCCTTTGTCGGCGCTCCTCGCGGGGCATTCGCCGCGAGCGAAGGCGGCGCGCCCATCCGGGCGGGTCTCGGCAAAGAAGAACGAGGCGGAGTTGAAGGCGTTGGCCCGCCCTTTCACCACCCTGACTGCGGATTATCTCTGCGGTCGCAAATCGATTCCGATTCCCGCAAAACGGCGGAAACCCAGAGGCTTTATTTCCGTCAAGG
>Ga0302319_10018746_pt1 | contig 12603 bp, 13 predicted proteins | sample Bog_T0_2_FD_203319 | JGI IMG/M metagenome (GOLD analysis project Ga0302319, IMG submission 203319) | Peat permafrost microbial communities from Stordalen Mire near Abisko, Sweden - Bog_T0_2 | ecosystem: Environmental > Terrestrial > Soil > Wetlands > Peat | place: Sweden: Abisko, Stordalen Mire... | reverse complement strand
CAGCAGAGCGATAGAGTTGAGCACAAATACCGTGCCCAGCGAGACCGCCATCTCTTCATCTGTCGCATTTGCAATCGGACCAACAGCGGCAATCGCACTGCCACCACAGACCGCCGTCCCCGTCGAGATCAGGAACGAGGACACTCGGCCAACACCAATAGCCTTCCCAAGAAGAAATCCAATCAACATTGCAGCCGTGATGCTTACTGCTGTATAGATGAACCCCGAGCGCCCTGCTTGCAGCACCTGGTTCAGGTTCATTCCAAATCCCAAACACACAACTGAGATCTGCAGTAGGAACTTCGACAGCTTTCTGGAATCGACCTGATAGGGATGCACAACGCTGAATCCATAGGCAAGGCCGCACGCCAGCGCGATTGGTGGAGACACCAAGCCGCTGGCCGCGATGATCAAGCCAAGGAAGAAAGCATTCTTTGCCATGAAGGTATTGTGACTGTTCAGTCACAGGAAAATCCAATCACAATTGTTAATGCCTGATTAGCGCGCCATCGGCTTGCATCGTGCGGGCGGCTCATTCAATTCTCCGCATGCTACTTTCCAGATTTCGCGGCCTTCAGCTCTGATCCTTTCTCGACTGGCAGCCCGGCGTTCACCCAGCCAAAGATGCCTTCCGGCATGACAAGTACAAGGCTGTATCCCAGTTTGATCGCCTCGCGCGCGGCGGCGTGACTGGCGAAGCAGCGGCGCCCGGCGCAGTAGAAGATAAGCGTTCCGTGCTTGTCGTGCGGCAGGAAGCGTTGAATGTCTTCGCTGGTCACAGGTGTCGCTCCGGGAACATGGTAGCGCGCGTAGATCTCTGGCTCATTCACGTCGATAAAGTACACATCGGCCTTCCCGTGCAGATCACGCGCCTCCCGCAGGCTGATCATTGAATACTTCTCTCCTTCGACCGGAGTGGAACACAGCGCGGCGGCGACGAATGCAAACAGCACAAGAATGATTGCAAGTGTGCGCATAACAACCTTTCCGTGAGAAAAAGGGAGCGGCGGCAATCGGTTCGCGCCGCTCCCGGTCAGGAGGACCTCTACTTCTTTGCTACCTGTTTGTTTCCGCCGAGAAGAATTGCGTTGGCTCCAGTGGCAAGCACCTTCGCCTCCTTCACCTTCTGTAGCGTGAATTCCGGTGCGTGAACTCCCCAAGAACCATCCTTCGTCACAGAGTCAATGATGGCTCCCGCTTGATTGAGCATCAGTTGCACCTGTGCCCTCTGCGTATCGGAGAGATGGGCGGATATCATGCGAGAGTTTGCAAGCGTCAGGGCGGTCTTCACCTCGGTGACACCTTCTTTCACGGGCTTCTGCCAGAGCATGACCCTGTCATAGATCATCTTCTGGTTCGTGAACTGAAGATCCTTCGGCTGGGCGCTCTGTGCGGGGCTGTGGCAACCACCGGCTCCGAGAACGTTGCCGTCCGAGAAGCTGGTGCGTCCGCAAGACCACATCAGATCGATGTAAGGTTTGCCATTCTTCTTAGTGAGCCGCCATGCGCCGTCTTTGAAGGTTCGATCCTTGCCCGGAGGCGGGTTGAGAGACTTCTCTTCGGGATCGACGTTGATCTTCCAGATGTGGGCGGCACGGGTTGCGTCAAAGCCGCCATTGTCCGGGAACTGAATCGTCCCGAAGTTCTCGCAACTCATCATCACCGGCATATGGCAGCTTGTGCAGTCGTTGTTGCCGTGGATGTTGTTTTCCTTGAAGAACGAGGCTTGTTCGGTATGGCAGTCCTGGCAGTTCTTCCTTAGACCGGGCTTGGTAAAGCTGTCTCGCCAGTCGTTCTGCGTTACTTCGTGCGGGTCGTGGCAGGTTCCGCAGCGCATTCCTTTTTCATAATGCGCGGTGTTATAGGACTGCGAACCCTCGGTTCCGCACGCGGGGCACTTGGTCTTGAAAAAAGAGCTGAAGGGCTTGTCCGGATTGGCCTTGGCTTCATCGGCATTCCAGGCAAAGCGCTGGTGGCAGCGTTCGCAGTTGGAAGGCATTCCGGCACCGCGCGCTCCATACAAGTGAGCGCCTGCGCCGTGGCACTCTTCGCAGGTGATGCCCTTGTTGATGGTGTGCTTGCGCAGCTCTTCCGGTTTCCCGAGCGCAGCCACAAGCTCATCCTGGCTCTTGAAATCGAACTTGAAGCTGTGGCAAACCTCGCAGTACGACGTAGCTGGCTGGAAGAGCATCGCCTTGCGATTCTTAGCCCCATAGGACGTCATGCCCCAAACCTTGGAGCCGTTGTCCCCAAAGTCCTCGATCTTTGTCGGAAAGCCTGGGACGAACTCGGCAATCTTCTTCGCCATCTCAGGCGTCAGTGACTCGGCCCAGTGATGGGAGTGCTGATTGCCACCGGCCACCAGCGTGCCAGTACGGTCCTTCAACATTCCACCTTCGATGTGATAGGTTCCGCGAACCAAGTAGCTATCGATAAAACCGTACTTGGTGCGTGGCGTACCGATGATCGCAAACACATCGTCTTTTGTGATGCCCTCAGGAAGCACCGCCGCCTGTGAACCGTAGAGCGGTTTGTTCAGATCGTTATTGGGGATTTCATCCATCTCATCGGGGAAGCGGACAACCTTCGCATGGCGGGACTTCTGCCATTTCTGATACTGCGCCGGATGGCACTCACCGCACTTCTTGGCTCCCACATAGTTGTTCGGGAGATCGAGGATCGATTCGGCGCCCAGGCGGTAGGTCATTGAGACTTGCTGGTTATTCTGCTTGGCGTACTCCTTGCCGCCTCCGAACTCCACAAACTCCTCTTCACGGTCAGAGATTTGGTACTTCCCGATCATCCGGCCTTCCTTTTCATATTGGAAGATCGGGTGCGAGGTCATCAGAAAATGGTAGAAGTCCTTTTCCTGCTCGACGTAGCCTTCGAGAGTGCGGGGTTTCTTGTCTTTATCCTCAGCGGGTTTGGAGGTTGATTGTACTGCTGGTTTTTCGGCGGGTTTGGCGTCAGTCTTCGTGGGCGATTGCGCGAACGTAGTTGTGCTTACGACCGCCAGCGCAAGAGCGGCGGTGAGACAGATGGATGAGCGCATGACGACTCTCTCCTGGGTTCAGTAAGTCGCCGTCCGATTTCCCGTCCGCTATTAACGGGTTATATAAGATGAGATCCTGTCGCCGCGGGCATAAACGCACGCAACTAGCGCGGAACGGAAGTCGGCAGTGCGACAGCAGGAATGTTGCTCTTCAAATGCTCGGCTGTCCACACGAAAGAACTTATCTCGAATTAGCTCAGCTTATCGGCTGACCGCCCACGCTGTGATGCGTGTCACGCTGACCGGCGTATGCGATTGCGTAGGATGGTTCTGCTACGAGTAGGAAAGTGAAATGGAAAATTTCCGTCTGAAGGTGTTTCGCTCAGTTTGCGAACACTTGAGCTTTCGGCGCGCTGCAGAAGAACTGCATATGAGTCAACCTGCTGTGACACAGCAGATCAAGGCTCTCGAAGATGAACTCAGCATCCGTCTGCTTGACCGTACAGGAGGCCGGGTGGTGTTGACGCCCGCTGGCCGGATACTGAAGAAGCGCGCCAATGAAATCGCTGAACTGGCAGCGCTCACCCAGGAGGAACTGGCGTCGTTGGGTGGTGAGCACTCCGGACTTTTGCGTGCAGGCGCCTCCACCAGCATCGCGCAATACGTGCTGCCGAGAATGCTCGGATGTTTCCAGCGCGAGCATCCGCGAGTGAAGTTGCAGATCAGAAGTGGCAACACCGAGCAAGTGGTCGAGTGGCTGATCGAAGGACAGATCGCCATTGGTCTGATCGAGGGTCCGGCTCTACGCAAAGACGTGCGTGTTGAGCCCTTCATGGAAGACGAACTGGTGCTGCTCTATCCTGCGAACCACCCGTGGAAAAAGCGCGATTCGTTAACGATTCAGGATCTCAAGGGCGCTCCATTTCTGCTACGTGAACGCGGTTCGGGAACACGACGCGTGCTGGAAGCAGCGCTGGAGAAGGCCGGTCTAAAGACGAAGGATCTTGAGGTGGTAATGGAGTTGGACTCAAGCGAGGCCATTATCTCCAGCGTCGAGTCAGGTCTGGGAATTGGATTCGTGACCCGCGCGGCTGTTCTTCCTAGGTTGCCGCTGGGGAAGATTGCAACGGCAACAATTCAGGGATTACGTATCCCTCGTAACCTCTCACTGGTGTCCCCCATCGGACCCAAACCAGAAGGCCTCGCAGGAGCCTTCCGGCAATTCACCCTTGAGCATGCAAGAGACTATTAGGTATTGGAAGCTTCTCTGCCACTTGCCGCGCTCGCTTCCGAAATATAACTGAATTCTCCACTGAGCCACAGTGTAATGCCGGGGAGTAAAGCTGTCGAACATCATAATGCGGATAGCCAGTAATTGAGACAAGGTGAGGCCGAACCCGTTCGCTATAACCTCTAGGTTCATCAGCGAAGGATTGCGGTTGCCGCGCTCAATATCAGCTATACAGGAACGGTCAAGCCCCAACTTTTCGGCCAAGACAACCTGCGTCATTCCGTGTTTCAGTCGGAGTTGCCTCACGCGTTTGCCGAGCCGGACGCGAACGTCTTCCACATCGGCATTCTTGCTTGTTACTTTTAGTCAACAAAGCTACTATCAGCAACATCCACCCATGAAAGCGACTATCAGCAACATCTAAATGCAAACAGACAAGAAACTAGGAATCGCCCTAATCGTAATTACACTATCGGGGTTTGCACACTTCGCACTATCTGGCGGAGCCCACGGGCAGGATCAGCCCGCACACACCCAGCCCTCAACCAACCAGAACGGCGTTGACAAGAACTTGCTGATAGCTCAAGCAAGCAATCCCGCTGTACCGTCTGTGATCCCGAACACCCCCGCGTTACCGAATACATCTGACGGCGCTACGCTACCGACCAGAGCCGTCGATGATGCGATGCTCATGGAACTACCAGATACCAAAGAATTGAAAAGCGCCTTACTCAAGCGTGAAAGCTTCTCAGATGATCCCGTTGAAAACACCAAAGTCGCAGGGGCGGAGGCAGCTCGACTAATGCGAAAAATGCAAGAACTCGCGGACAGGCTGCACATTAGCACTCATGCGGTGCAAATCGAATTCTCAGAATTGGTCAGGTTTGGTGAACGCAACCTTGTGGAATCAAATAATGATCTGTTTTCTCAACTCGACACAGCGATGCTGGTGAATTCTGGCCTGACTCCCGAACAGAAGCAAGCCAAGAGGAAGCAGGTTGCCGCCAATTTCGACCAATACTTTCTCGACCACAACCGTGAATCGAGCACTTCAGCGTATGGGCCGGGAGGCACCTCCCTGAAGATAACGGACCCCTTAGCTGGGCGCGTTCGGACAAATCAGTTGACGCATACTCTGCCCTTCATCGATCTGAAGGAAGCGGGATTCAAGAGAATCACTTACACGAACGGCGACGATTTCAGCACTGAGTGGGTGTTAACCAGACGGTAGGCTAACGGCAGAGCACCCAAAGAATGAAGGCAACCAGCAGGAGTGGTCCTACGATGCTGCCCCGGCCTGCGGTCTTGCTGGATGGCTTAATGACCATCAAGGCAAGCAGGAAATCGTCTTCGCTGTTGTATCGCACGATGGGATCACACTAGACCTATTCACAAATTTGACGCAACAAAACGCCGGGGTTAATTGTCCCGGCGCTCTTTTTGTTTCTGTTCAAAATCCTCGGTGATAGCCTCTATTAATTCCTTTTCAAGCTCATTCTGAATTGAGAAGCCGCCACCAGCGTATTGTTCGGAGATGAGCACTGCCGCTGACCTTCCACTCGATTGTGGCTGGACGCGGTGAATTGTAAAGCTACCATCACTACCAACACTCACAAGATAATGGGAAGCATCACTGCTAATCGGGTTCGAGCATCCACCAAGCTCTACAGCGCCCTTCAGCAAAAGCGTACCTTGCGCCGGTTGCTCTGCTGGTGCAGATTCCCCGCCATCACTAGCAGCAGCCTGCACCCCTTCGAAATGAAACTCATACTCGCTGACGTTCACAAACCTGATTACCTGTGACGAATCTCCCATCTCAACGTGAACCGCCGCGTACTTCCCCGGCTGCATCGTGACAGCTCTCCCGGCGAAGGTCTGCCGCCGTTTTTGGGAGCTGCGCCGCCCGGAAAGAAATTCGTCCCGCTCTCTAGTACGCTCCTCGTTTTCATAGAGTGCGTCCGCTTCCTGCTTCTCTTCTCGCGCATATCGTTGTTTTTCGCACGAGGGGCACAGCCCGCCCAGTCTGTGAAATTCGGTCCGTTTTTCGACCGTGATGGATTGCTCCTTGCCACAGTCACAACAATGATGGCTCAGAACCTTAGCAGTGCAGCCTTTTCGAATGACATCGTAAAGCGCACTCGGACCGCCGCATTCTCTCGCAAGTTCTCTGGTGGAATAGACAAAATTTCTATGATCGCCCAACTCCCAGTATCTCTTGCAGATGTCAGCAAGTCGCCCGTCTTCGGTCAAAAGTTCCACGGCGATTTCCACCTTCGCTCCTAGCACTGCGGTTTTCTGATGCCGCAATGATAGCTCCGCAACGTCGTAGCCGTGTTGCACTGTTTTTGCTTGCTGGCTGTGGATAATCGGGCAGAACTCCGTGGTCAGACACCGCCGATTTGGTCAGACAAAACGGTAGTAGCAGGGCTATAACGGCTGATTTGTCCGTCTTGTCCGCTTTCGGCGATCGCTCTATGTTGCTGATTCGTTTGTATTTGATTGATTTTACAGGACTTACAAAAAAGTCTGGCGGAGAGAGTGGGATTCGAACCCACGTTAGAGTTTCCCCTAAACACGCTTTCCAAGCGTGCGCCTTCAGCCACTCGGCCATCTCTCCGCTTTATTGGCAGGATTCGCTTACGCGAACATTTCTATTGTAACGTACGCAATCGTTTCCGTGGGTACAGCTCGGCGCGCGGCCTGTGGATTATTCTCGCGCGCACGCCCTTTATTTTCGTGGAGTCCCGCCGAAGTCCGCCACCGACGCGGTTGCCACCGCTTCTGTCGCAGTAGGTGCAAGAATCGAAGCGTCCGATCGGGAGTAGTTTTCCAACAGCTTGTGGTGCATGCAATAGAGCGCTAGCTCCAGGCGGTCAGAGACGCCCAGTTTGTCGTACACTTTTCGCAGATAGTTTTTCACTACCTGCTCCGTGGTCCCGACTTCTTGCGCAATGTCCTTGTTTCGCAATCCCTGGGTCACGCCGGCAATAATCTGAATTTCCTTCGGACTCAGTTTCACCCGGCTGCGCGGCGACGTCAGTTGTGCGGCCTGCGCCCGGTATGCCTCGATCACCCAGTTCACACCCCTGTTGTCCAGCCAGGTCTCGCCCGCGTGTACTTTGCGGATGCACCGGATCAGTAGGTCTGGAGCAATCGAGCGCGTCACAATGCCGCGCACTCCACGGCGCAGCAATTCGACCGTCTCTTCCTCGGTCGGTTCCATCATTACCAAAACAATCTTGAGTGAAGGTGCAAGGGTCAGCAGGTTGGTCACCACGTCGCGCGGTGAGTCGCTCAATCCGCACTCGTACAGGATCAGGTCCGCGTCGAAGCGGCTCGCGGCGGTGATCGCATTCTGTGCCGATTCCACCTGGGCCACGATCCGGATGTCGTCTTCAACCGCTACAATTTTCCGCACGCCCACGCGGAAAATCGGCTCGCTGTCCGCCACAATGATGCGAATAGCATCGTCCGAGCCAGCTGCCACATCTGGTTGCACTAAAGGTTTGGCCTCGCCGATGGCCATCTGGGCTTCACACTCTCTTGAGAGTTCTAGTTTTGCCTAGACTAGCGGTTAATGCGGTATTCGTCAATGATTGCACCGACCGCATTCATGTCACCGGCTGGAGTGCAGCGCACCACCCGACCCACGCAATCGACCATCACGTCCTTGTCGGCGCCCATCGTCTGCGCCGGCATCGCGATCGAAAACAGAATCGTCGAGCCTACCGGGTAATCTACCCCACAATGAAGCAGCACGCCGCCCGCCGAAATATCCTGGGTCTCCGCCGACTGGCCTTCTGCTTTTTCGTGTAAGTCAACATGCAAACGCAACGGGAACCGGACGGCTCCGCGCAGGTCGTTCGTGTTTTGGGATCTCATTAGGTCGTTCGTGTTTTCGGCTTTCACGATGCTCAGAATATAGTCGTCAACTCCACAAATGAAAAATTACCAAAGTGTCCTCTTCGGTACACATGCACCTTCGGGTGCCCCGGCAATTCCCTCCTCATCGAGCGCGATTCAGAAGCGCGTAGTCTCCGTGAACTGGAAGCCTTCCACTCGCATCGCTGGAGCTATCATGTCAAACGCCTCTTCCCCGCACGCTCGAACTGGAACACCTAAGTCCAATACCTGCTGCAACATCTGAATCACGCTCTGATTGAATCGGAAGTTCCGGATTCCCTTCCCGACCCTCCCTTTTTCTACCAGGAAGGTGCCGTCACGGGTCATCCCCGTGAGTATTTTTTCGTACGCGTCCACCTCCCGAATGTACCAAAGCCTGGTTACTAGCAGCCCTCTCCCAGTGCAAGAAATCATCTCCTCCGTTGCCTTGGCGGTGCCGGTGGGGAGGTTGAATACGATGTTGGATGCAGATTCTCCGGTCTCGTTGGGGAGGGGGAAGCCGTGGCCGGTTGGTTTGGCGTTGGGAAGTTTTTCCGCGAGGGCGGAGCTGCGAATTCGTGCGGCAGTGCCACGGGACATGGCTACCTCGCGCACGATGCCGTTCTCCACAAGCGTGAGCGGCTGCCGACCGACACCCTCGGCGTCAAAGGCCGCCCCGGTCTGTTCGGGGTGGCGCACGTCGTCGGCAATCGAGATGTTCTCGCCGAAGAGCTTCGTTCCGAGGCGGCCATTCAGGCAGGAGCGTTGTTCGAGCAAAGCCGTTCCGGTGAAGTCGGCCACGAGGAAGCCGATCAGGTCCACCACGGCCGAGGGTTCCAGGATCACCGTATACTTCCCCGGCGGCAGTTCCACGGGAGCCGCTGAGCGCAGCGCTTTCTCCGCCGCAATCTCCGCGAGCCTGCGCGCGTCCAGACGCTTCGCGCTCGTGTAGTTCTGCTTCTGCCAGCCGGAGCTGTCCTCGGCCTGCATGGTGATTGAAGCCTCGGCCAAAGTCTGCCGGTGCCATCGCGCGACTCCGTGCGAGTTGAAGAGCGCCTCGTAGCTTTCTCCGCAGGAGTATGTCCCCGCTGAATTCAGTCCGTCGCGCACGGCGATCTTGACCATCGCCGCCACCTGCTCTGCGCGCTCGCCCGCACCCATCGCCGCCGTCTCTTCGCAATGGCGGTCGAGTTCGGGAGCGCTTCCCTGCTCCGCGGCAGTCAGCATTGGCAGCAGCTCGGTATCTTCTTCCTGCACCCGCACCAGAGCTTCGGCCTGCTTCACCACGCGCCGCAGACTCTCTTCGTCGAGCCGGTTGGTAGTGGCGCGCGCGGTGCGTCCGCCCATCTGCACGCGCACGGAAAGCTCGCAGCCTTCTTCGCTCACGTTCTGGGTGATTCCGTTGTTGGCAAAGCGCGTCAGCGCCGAGCGCCCGCCCGTCACCGTGACCTCAACATCGCTCACCGATGCGGCGCGCCGCACCCGCTCAAAGACCTTCACGCACTGGTCCTGATTAATTGGAACATTTACATTCATCGATTTTCACTCTCTCCCACACATTGCTCGAAAAAAGCGGGATGGATGTGCGCGATCCTCGTAAGTTGTTGAAACTGGAGCGGAGGATTGGCACTCTGGTCAATCGTTGGAGACCCTGCCGTTACCATTTGGTATATGTTACTTGCCTTGTCCAAAGGATTTACTTGATTGCCAATACCCAAATGATGCGTGTTACCGGTGGTGGTTCCGAAAGGACAATCTTTCAGGACATGTCCGTTCGGACAGAATTGCAGAGCGATCCCCGGTTCTATCCGCTTCCACTGCCCCACTCCTGCTAACTGCGTCAGACTTAGGGCACCGGCCACGAGATGTCGAGTGTAGGCCACGAGCGAATCAACGACAAGAACGACGGAAAAGTCAAAAACCCCGCGCTAACCAAACGCGGGTTAGGACGGGGCACCTCAAGTGTATCTATGCTTCAAGGAGATTGACCGGGCCACCCTGAGGTTTGTTTATTCTGCAAACGTAGGCCGGGCCACCCGCCGAACATAGAAAACGTCCCGTCTGTCCCCGGGTTTCGAACATAGAAAACGTCCCGTCTGTCCCCGGGTTTCGTAGGTGTACGAAACCACTCCGCTCATCGCCGCGTTCGCAATCATTTCCGAAGTGAGACGGTACAGATTGTCGTAAGCGTACGCGACCGTTCGCCCGCTCAACCCGCCGCTTACTAACGCGCCCATCCAGGAGTCTCCGCCTTGTGAATGGTGAGGGAACCGTAATGAACCCCTCGTAGTGGCACTTCAACAGCGGGAGAGGCGCTCGTTGTGGTGAACACGTATTGATACCAGGTTTCCCTAAGCCGACCTGGATCCGCCCAGAACACGAAACTCCTCGCTGCCCTCCACTCCTCATCTACTGTGAGCGGCCGAAACGGGACTGTATTGGCAATGCCCCAAGCACCTATATCGGGCAGATCGGGACAACACTCATTTAGGAGATTGGCGATCGCGTCTTCAGTACTTGAGTAGGAGAGCGAGGTGCATAATAGCTCAAACACTCCGAATCTCTTGGACTCGGGTAGCCGGGAGGGATGTCCTAAGGGCACTAAAGACATGAATATATCCCACACTGCTTTCGGCCCAGTGAAACCCATAGGGCTTCGGTCTGGAAGGTCTAGTTTCGTCCAAGCTTGAGATGCGACAGGCGGGCGGAAGCGAAACCGCAATTCGCTTTGCTCCGTGATTAGAAGACTGGAGCGTAGTCCTGTGGCAACTCCTTCGACAAGGTTGAAACCTAAAGCGAGGCGCTCACCTGCCTTCGGCCCCGAAATCGCAGTCCGCTTCCATCCTCTGTAAACTTGCAACTTAAGTCCCGTTGAGCGCGCGAGGAGTCGATGGAGCACGTTAACTCCTCCCTCAAGTGCGTCGTCAAAAACCACTGCCACGAGTATGTTTATGTCGCTCATGCGGCGGGTGCCAACGTGTCAAGCATGATTGAATTGCCGACACTGTTCTGAATATCGGTCAATTGCAGGGTGTTTGCGATTGCCGCGCTACTGGTAGCGTATTGCAAAAGCATCCCCATACCCACCGCCCCTGTTACCAACAGCCCCAGACCAACTGCATTTCCCATTTGCTCTTCTCTCTTAAGTTGCTGGACGAGCTGTCCAGCAGCAGTAATCGAGCTCACGCCGTTTAATCGATTCCTGGATGTATCGCAGGTATAGAACAGGATGCCCTGGACATTATGGACATAGAACATTTTGCCATCCGATGAATACAGTGGCTGATAGCTCGGCTCCCACGAAGTGTCCGGATTGTAGGCCGGGGCGAAATTATTGTTGTACTTTGTAAGTGTAAAGGCTGCGTCGGCGACTCCACTTGCGCTCAGTGGCTTCACGTCCATCCATATCTTGCGAGTAAAGTCAAAAATATCAGGCTTAAGTAGCGGATTCTTCCCTACCCCTGTCGGTTGACCCCAAAGCACTTCGTTACCCAAGTGATCGAACGTGTATTCGATCTGAATTTGAGTTTCCACAGTTTGCCAGTACTGCCTATAGTCCGTAAGAAAGCCAGTGGGATCGGTCCAATCGGCCGGATCAGCGCTGGAGTAAAGATACTTATGCAGTGAAATGGGAGTCTGATCGTTCCCCTCATATGAATCCATACCCCAGAATCTGCCGCTCCTCACGTCCAGATACCGTGCGCGATTGTAGTAAAGCCCAAGTTCTGGGTCGAACTGCTCGCCGGAGTAGAAGTAGTTGTTCGGCGTCGAGCCTGTCGAGTTGATGAGGTTGCCGAAGGCGTCGTAGTCGTAGCTGTCGGTAACCGCACCCGTGCTGTTAGTCAGATACCGCACCGAGCCGTGGCCGTCGAAGCCGTAGTAGCTGGTTACCCATGGGATCGCTGGAGGCGTCGCAGCTACCAACTGAGACTCGCTTACGAGTTGCAGTCCCCAAGTGTAGGAGCGCACAGCGCTACTGTTCTGCACTTCGTCCAGCACCTGTGCATAACCGGTCGGGTTCAGGGTGTCCACAAGGTAGCTTGTGCTAACGCCCCCGATGGTCTTTGCAACACGGTTGCCGTCACCGTCATACACGTAAGTGATGTAGCCGTGCTGCACGAGGTGGTTTTCGTAATCGTACGAATCGGCGATTCCACCCTGCGAGACGATGTTGCCATTGTTGTCGTACGTGTCGGTCGCAGTCCGGTCGTTGGCATCGTAGTTCAGCAAGCCAGACGCCGGAATCGCCGCCAGCGTGGACGTGATCTGCTTCCTGTTGCCGACAGCGTCGTAGGTGTACGAAACGACTCCGCTCATCGCAACACCAGTAATGGTCTCCGAGGTCAGGCGGTACAGATTGTCGTAGCCATACGTCACTTGGCGACCGCTCAACTCCGTCACGCCCGTGCGGTTCCCTGCTGTTCCTGGCGTGTAGACATAGCTGGCCGCCGCACCTAGCGGGCTCTGCGAACCCAGCGAGGTCAACCGATTCAAACCA
>Ga0302319_10018745_pt1 | contig 12604 bp, 4 predicted proteins | sample Bog_T0_2_FD_203319 | JGI IMG/M metagenome (GOLD analysis project Ga0302319, IMG submission 203319) | Peat permafrost microbial communities from Stordalen Mire near Abisko, Sweden - Bog_T0_2 | ecosystem: Environmental > Terrestrial > Soil > Wetlands > Peat | place: Sweden: Abisko, Stordalen Mire... | reverse complement strand
GAGGCTCTCCAATCCTTGCGAACTCATGGCTCGTCAGTATCGAGCATGGAGGAATTGAGTGCAGATGATCGGAAACGTGCAGAGAAAATGGTTAAACATCTGCGGCTGCAGCTCGATAACGTCGGCCGCAGTGAATCACCGACCGTAATTCGGGCAGCGCTATCTGAGTTATTGCGAAGCTTGGACAAAGGGAGTCGAGACGGAGGACAGGACCATGCCACAAGAAGCTGATCGCAACTGGCGACACATTCTTGCACTATCGGGCGGCAAAGACAGCTCTGCGCTCGCAATCTACATGAAGACACGCATCCCTGAAATGGAATACGTGTTCTGCGATACCGACAAGGAACTCGACGAGACATATGAATATCTCGACCGCCTGGAAGTTTACCTCGAACGCAAGATCGTTCGACTGAAGACCGAGGGCATGGGCTTCGATGACTTACTCAAAATGCGGAGAGGGTTTCTCCCCTCTCCGCAGATGAGGTGGTGCACGGAGTATTTGAAGATTAAGCCGTACGAAAAGTACATCGGGGAAGGCAATGTTATTAGCTATGTCGGCATTAGGGCTGATGAGATGCATCGGAAACGATATATCTCGACTAAGCCGAACATAATTGCCAAGTACCCTTTTGTCGAGGACGGCATTCGAAGGAAGGATGTCATTGACATACTGAACAGCACGTTTGTCGGGGGTAAGCCGATTGGCCTTCCGAATTATTATGAGTGGCGTTCTCGTTCGGGCTGCTACTTCTGTTTTTACCAGCAGCGCCGCGAATGGGTCGGACTACTTGAAAACCACCCGGATCTGTTCCAAAAGGCGATGGAATACGAGAAGGAAGATGCGGAGACTGGCGAACGTTACACCTGGGTCCAAGGAGAGAGTCTCGTTCAACTTTCTACTCCCGAACGCATAGCACAAATTAAGCGAGATTTCGACGAGCGGACAGCGAGGCAAGCATCGCAAACAGGTAACCGTTCGCTTCGTGAGGTGTTTTCGAGTGAAGGGGAGGAGCAGTCACCTGGCTGCACGATTTGTCACCTATGACGAAACTACCAATTGCGTATCTGGACTACAACGCTACGACGCCTTGTGCGCCGGAGGTAGTCGAGGCAATGCTCCCATTTTTCCGCGAGCAATTTGCGAATCCGTCAAGCACGCACTTGATGGGAAGGAGAGCAGCGGAGTCAGTCGAAACCGCGCGTGAGAGGGCCTCTCGTCTTGTCGGGTGCAACCCTAGTGAATTGTTTTTTACCGCAGGAGCAACGGAATCGAACAATCTTATTTTGCAGGGATTGTCGCCATATCGCGGCAAAAGAAGAAGAGTCGTCATCAGTTCAATCGAACACAAGTCAGTGCTGGAACCCTGTCGGCGTTTGGCTGAGCAGGGAGTAGAAGTCGTTGAAATTCCTGTTACGAGCGATGGTGTGGTCGATCTTGATCTCGCTGATCGCGCAATCAATGGTGATACGTTTCTTGTTTCGATCCAAGGAGCGAATAACGAAATAGGAACGATACAGCCAATTAATGCTCTCGCGACCTTGTCACATCGAAACGATTCCTTGTTTCACTGTGACGCAGCTCAGATGCTAGGAAAGATTCCTGTCCAGGTTGAACAGATGGATGTAGATCTTGCATCGTTTAGCAGCCACAAGTCCTATGGTCCGAAGGGTGTTGGAGCACTCTACATGAAGGGCGGCGCGGTTCGAACTTCAATTGAGCCGTTGTTGCTTGGTGGCGGCCAGGAGTCTTCCGTCCGTCCCGGAACCTTAAATGTTCCTGCAATCGTTGGCTTTGGGGTAGCCTGCGAGCTTGCGTTGGGCCTTATGACGCAAGAGATGGATCGCATCAGGCAACAGCGTGATGCGTTTGAAAGGATTCTATTTGGCCGAGTTTCCAACGCCTACGCAATTGCCACAAAAGTGGACAGACTTCCTGGGACCTCCAGTATTTACATCGGTGGAGTTCCCGCCGATGCTTTGATTGCGCGTATGCCGCTAGTGTGTATCGGTACCGGTTCCGCATGTACATCCGGCGCATTGTCGCCTTCCCATGTGCTTATGGGATGCGGATTGTCACGAGACGAAGCGAGATGCGTGATTCGTGTTTCCATCGGACGCTTCACGACTGTGGACGATCTTGAATTGGCGATCGCTCAACTTGCCGAGAATGTGAATGCGATCCGGAGTGGCTCCGGGTATCCTCAAGACCAGCCTGGAAGCGCTCAGGTGGTATCCAAATGATTACACTCAGCGAGTTTCTGGAGCAATTGCCGCATCTAAGCGGCGTCGGCAATAGCTTTAAGCCTCATAAGCATTTAGCTCTCCTTGCCGTTATTCAGTTGGTCAACTCAGGCTCCATAACGTCGCATGATGTATTCTTCAACGATGAGTTTCGCGTTGCCTTTACTGATCTCCTCAAGACCTTTGGAGGCGACATTGATCGGAATCGACCTCACAATCCTTTCTTCCACCTCAGAAGCCAATCATTTTGGAAACTCGTTGCCAGACCTGGACAAGAGACTGCACTTAGTGCGGCACCATCGGTTGGATCGCCAAATCATCTAATATCGCTCATCAGTCATGCGGAGATCGACGACAGCGTATTCAACCTCCTGCGGGATCCAGCCACCTCTCACGCCATTGAGCAGAGGCTCCGAGAGCTTGTCAAAACGGGGATGGCCAGTCGTTCCGAGAAGTCGGTTGATGGCGAGAGCGAACTGTTCAACGAGTCGCTCTTCGCTCACGAAAAGGCCGCACAGGATGCGATTAGAAAGCACGTAGGATTACATGGAATAGGGACGGTGCTGACGAATCTTCAGCTACATGATGTGCAGTCAAATCGCTACTTTGAAGTTGATCTCGTTGTAATCGCAAGTTTTGGAATTTACGTAGTAGAACTGAAACATTGGAGTGGAGCAATCTCGGTCCAGCCAAATAGCTGGGTCCAGAATAATTCGTTTTTTAAGCAAGACCCGCACAAAGCCAATAACTTCAAGGCTAAATTGCTGAAGGGATTATGTGAGCGGAGGTTTCCGCACTTCAATCAGACCTACTTTGAATCGGTTGTGGTCCTGACAAATCCAGATGTGACCGTGCAGGGTGCATCGGCGCCCAACACCTCTACGCACAACCCGACTTTCGATAGCCTTGACAGGTTCTTGCAGTATTTGAAGCACCAGCGAATGCCGTCTCGAACTCAATGGACGGATACGCAATGCAAAGCCTTTGGGGACTATGTGCTCTCGCTGCAAACGACACATGCACCGCGAGATTTCGTCTTCCCCGGCTATGAGATCGTTGAGCGCCTCTATCAACACTCAGATCGAGCCGAGGTAATCGCTCGACGCACTGATCTTCGGCACAGGAAGCTTAGCCGTTTGCGTATTTTCTATCCGAGCACCGATCGCTCAGGCGAAGAGAGACGCAGAGCCCGAGAGAGAGCTACAGCAACGTTAAATGCTGTTGCCAAGGTCGGTGAACATCCGAACATTTTGAAGGTATGGTCGATCCCGAGCGATAACAATTTTATTATTGAAGGCAGCGATTGGTCTGAAACAGGAACCCTCCGGGATGTTTTAGAACGAGAAGGCCAGCTAGACTCCGAGCGCGCACAGAGCATTGCGATCGGGATCTGTCGAGGTCTGTACGCCATCCATAATGAGTTAGTTGTGCATCGAGCTCTATCACCTGAGAACATCTTGATGGTAGACGGCGTTCCGAAACTGATGAACTTTGATTTGTCCTATCAATTGGAGGATGATCGACTTACCGTAATTCCAGATGCGACACAATTGAAGCGCTCGCCTTATATTGCGCCAGAGATATATGCTCCTCGCGATATCCCTGACGGGCGAGCAGATCTTTTCAGCTTAGGCGTAATTCTCTACGAAATGATCGCTGGATCGCGTCCATTCGGATGCTCGTTGGACTTGGAGCAGACAGGCGGAAAAATGCCTGCAGACAAGCGAGAGCATCTTGCGAGGCACAATGTTCCAAAGCACCTTCTTGGACTGATTCTTGACCTGATACAGCAAGATCCGAAAGACCGGCCGCCGGATGTTCTCATCGCCCTTAGACGGCTCGAAGAACTCGATGAATCGGTCGTCACGATTCGCGAGACAAATCCCCAACTCAGTCCTGGGGACCAGTGCGGGTTGTACGCAATTGAAGAGTTGATTGCTCGTGGGGCAGAATCGCAGATGTATCGGGCAGTCGGAGTGTCAGGGCAACAGATAGCTCTAAAACTCTTCGATCATGATGTTCCTCAACAGCGAGTAGTCAATGAGCATCGGTCGTCCGGTGCCGTCCATCACCCAACAATCGTGCGCGTGGATTCTTATAGCCAGTGGACTGACGGACGATATTTTATCGCCTTCGAGTGGGTTGCCAAGAGAACTCTACGTGATGACATCGTCGAGGGAGTAAGGCCCGATCTCCAGCGCTTCACCTCTGCTGTAAGACAACTTTTGGGCGCGCTTGGCGCTTTGCATCGGAACACTGACCGGGAAGACCACCCTGACCCAATACTCCACAATGATATTAAGCCTGACAACATCCTATTGGCTGACCAGGATCGGCCGATACTTGTTGATTTCGGAGCATCTTCAAGGCCGCACATCGGGATGTATCAAGGAACCGAAGGCTATGTTGCTCCTGATTTACGTAGTGGGGAGGATCGAAAGTATTGCGAGGACGGTGATCTATTCGCAATCGCCGTCACTTTGCACGAGTGGCTCTTTGGTACACCTCCCAGTGTTCAGATTATTCCCGCGCCCGAATTACCCCACGGTGTCGTTGATTGGCTGCACAAGGGCTCCGCTCCAGAAGCTGCGGACCGGTTTAATTCCGTTCAGCAAATGTGGGGGGATTTCACGGAAGCACTAAAGATTCAGGAGCCGGTCACCACCGAAATCATCGAGGAGATAATTCGATCCGAAGAGGAGATAATCGCAGGCGCTGCAATTGCTTTACCGATCGCAGAATCTCGATCGGAAGCGACACTCGATCCAAACCCGTTCGTCTCATACCTCAATTCTCTTCATAACACGAGTGCGGATACAGATAACGCCCTCGCCGAGTCTCAAGCTCGCAACCCTTTTTTCGGGCTTATCCAAATCTCCCACCCCCTCGCTGTTTCAGTTGAGCAATTGCTGACAGGCATTGACAGGCAGCATGTCATTATTACTGGACATGCTGGAGATGGTAAATCGACTATTGCGCTTGAAGTCATTAAACGACTAAGTAATATAGCCCTCGAAGATCCTCTTAACGCACAGTTGCTGCGTCGCGAAAACATCCAGATCCGCGATTTACAGATAAGCGTGGTGAAAGACTTTAGTGAGTGGTCTCCGGAAGAGCGGGCGCAACTGCTTGTAGAAATGTTGTCCCCGGACAGCCCTCGATTCTTCTTGGTGTCAAACACAGGAACTTTGCTTGACGCATTCAAAGCTCAAGAACGCGAATCCGGTGGCGACCCGGTCCAGGTTGAGAGCGAACTTCTTGTCGCAATTAGCGCTCTTGGAGGAGATAAGTTTTCATTTAGGCAAACATCCTTTTCCGTCTTCAATATTGCTATGGCGGACAACCTTTCGATTGCACAGAAGATCTTTGATCGAATGCTGCACCCGGGTCGTTGGAAGGTATGTGAAACCCAAGAATGCCGAAAGTGCTGCCCCATTTTTAGAAACGTCACTCTAATGAGAGCAAACCAGACTGTCGTGAGGGAACGACTGTTTCTTGTATATCGCAGAACTTACGAATATGGCTACCGACTCACGCTTCGACAATTGTCCGCCCATTTGGCATATATGATCACCTCCGGCCTCACTTTCCAAGACATTCTAAGGATGTCAGAGAGAGCTCAACGGCCGCCGCTGGCGGAGTTCATGTTCTTCAATCGATTTTTTGGAGACAATGGTAGAGAGATTGATTATCCAGCATTGCAGCTCCGTGCTGTGCGGGTAGCTAGAGAGCAGCGATTTGGGGTCCATTCCAGTCCAGCTTGGGAACGTAAGCTTTGGCACACAGGCGGAAAACTACCATTTCAACTGCGCGCGGCGGACCCACCAGACGACTTCGCAGCTCTTAGATCACTTGGTACTTCAAGTGACTCGATCGATGCCGCGGCACAGGCCCGCGACCAGGTACGACGTGTCCTTTTCTTTCTCCACTCATTTGATCAAACAGACACCGGATTTCTCAAGATATTTCTTAAATCCGCGATGGTTTTGGACTTCGCTCATTGGCAGAGTCAAGACAATGAAGCTTTGCCGCTCCATGAAACGACATCATTGCACAGACGAATTTTGCATGTCCTCCAAGAGCATTTCACTGGAGTTAGGCTGCCGGAGGGCACGCCTTCGGATCGGCACTTGTTTATTACACTCAGTCGGCGCTCACATGACGTTCGACAGAGCGCACAAATCGTGCTCGCTCGTTTCCCAGATGATGAGTTTCGCGTGCGCCTTGTTGCAAGCAACAACGTCGGAGCCGGCAAACGAAGAGAACTCATTCTAGAAGGTCCTAGTCGAACCAACAAGTTGACACTAAGGCTCTCGCTTCCGTTTCTTGATTATGTCATGATGCGAAGCCACGGTGAAATCGGCGGAACCCTGCAATCCTCGTTCCTGGATCGACTAGAGCGTTTCAAAGGACAGTTAATCCGTGAAGTAGGTTCTCGTGATACTGACGACATCATGCTCGTGAGATTGCGCACAAACAACACCTTTCGTAGGCACATCTTTTCCGTTCGCGGCGAACGGCTGGAGGTAACTGATGCCTAGACCGTTCCCATCGATAACACTTCAGAACGAGGTTATGGGCGGCGAGGACTTCAATCCTGCAATTCAACTCTTTGGTCGTCGCTTTTTCGCTGATCAGACAGTCGCAGAGTTGCTGATCGAGCTCTTTCTCATTGTCACATCCGCAAAGAAGATTGGGGCGAGCGATATTTCTGAATCGCTACCTTTGCCCGACCTCGAGCAGTTGCAGAACTGGCCGAGCAATGAGTCTCTAAAGTATGCGCCCAAGGCTAGACTCAATCTCAAGCTATTTGCGTTTTTAGGCGCTTCCAAGCTCGAAACGCGCCATGAAACCCACATGCAGCACTACCAGGATCTTGTGACGTCTCTCAAGCAGCCGGACAAGCTCGGCATTTCTACGTCTATGGATGTAGATGAAGTACTTAAAACGCTAGAGAATCTATTCCTAGGTCTTCAATCTGTGGGCGGACAGCGCACTTGGTGCGCACAGGCTTTTCTCCCTATTTCGAAAAGGTTGATAGCTGCAGAGACTCTCTGGAACGACACTCAGGCTAGGCGTAGGAACGATCTGACCTGGAGCGCGATTACTGAAGGCTTCTTGCAGTTCTTTTCATTCAACAAACACCGCTTTCTAGCTAGAGGCGGGGAATTGCTCTACCTGCAATTGTGCAATGCTCTTCGACAGGACTCCCCGTCCGTTCGGAAATGGCTGCATGAAGCTGGTATTGGTTGCACCGCAGAGGAAAGCGATACTGCCACCCTCCATAGAAATCTCCAAATAGCGCTAGTGGCAGTTTTCGATGCTTGCCCAGAAACTGTGGGCAAATTGGCCACCTTTTTGGATTCAGGAATAGATGCCGAAACAGCTGAGAACACTGATTTTACTAGAGATGGGAGTCCAAGGCTGGCTTCTTGTGGATGGTGTCCAGAAGAGACCTGGCGAGAAGGTACGATCTTCGCAGTGGAATTACTCCGCATTTGCGAGGCTTTGATCGATCCAATTGAACGGATTGAATTGCTCGAAATCGCATGCGCGTTGCAACTGCTCCGAAGCCTGTGCGCACAGAGTGCGCGTTATGGCCGCAACGCACGCGTTCAAGCCGACGCCGCTGGACCTCTTCAGTACATATGGGCTCTCTCCGATCCAGACGGTCGGAATAGTGTCACAAAGCAGATTTCTCGTCGGAATCTAAATGCTATACAGCGGATGATTTATGAAGCCCTTCGCGATCCAACCGTAAGAATGCACCAAAACGCGACTGACTATAAGGAGGCCGATAAGCGATATGGTCATAAGCTCTTTTTGACCGTCGCAAAGCGCATCGGACTCGTCGTGCCGAAGAGAGGTGCAGGTGCTCGTCTGGTCTTGAACGACAAACTCCTTCGCTGCATGGTGCTTGGAACAATTCGTCCTGGCGCGCGTGTCACGTACGAGAGCTTTAAGGGGCTATTGATGGCGCACTATGGATTGGCAGTCGATGCTGGCGCAATTGCTCGTTCATGCGGATGGACGGGCACAGCGGAATTAAGCACACTCGGCGGAATTACAGATTCGTGGCTAGTTGAGATGCTAGACGCTTCCGGGATGCTGATTCGGCTTTCAGATTCCTTTTCCCTTGTTGTTAACCCGTTCGGCCTAGGGGACATTTCATCGTGATCTTATTCGCCCAGAGCGCCTTTTCGTACATTCGTCGACAGCTCGATGATCGGGCTGCTGCGCGCGGCAAATTGCTATTCATGATGCCAAGTCTTCCGCCAGCGGTTGTTCTGGACATTGGCAACAGCCTTGTCACTTACTGCACAAAGCAAAGCGAAATGGCACCCCCCGTGATTCGTGTCTCAATGCCCCTGGCAAATGAGTGGATCACAAATCATGACCCGAAGTTCCGGGAACTTGTAGACGAGATATCTGCTCATGGTTGGCGGGACGAGCGAGGCAACCTCACTCATTATCGCAATATAATCTCGGAGGGCACGTCACTGTTGTCAGTCCTCTTAATTGGAGTCGATCGTGTAACCGATTCCTCAAGTATGGAAGACTTCCATCAATGTAGCTTCGAGAATATTTGGAAGGAGGAGCTAGGTTCCACATTCTCCGGCTGGTGTACTGCAGTACTGGAGAATGTCGGTTACGACAAGGACAATATCATTCGATTTGACGGGGTCCTTAATGCTCTCGTCGAGCGCGGACTGAGTGATGTCCTTCAGGTCAGCACATTTCTTGAGGAACTGGACTTCTCCGGAGCACAGGACGGCCGAGACGCCGAGAGAATACTCCTAACGAGCCTCAATAGATTCGGATTGCCATTCCTCGGTAACTTTAGATCCTCAAATATCCGGACCATCGGGACGTATATCGATGATGCGTTAGCGTTCTTTTCGTATGATTCGTTCCTTGATGAACGAAACCGCGAGAAGGCGTTACGCTCAATAGACGATTTTCAACGCGGCAAATTACCGGAAGAGGCTTTTGACCCGTTGGACCGGCCTGCATTTTCCAGTGACGAAGCCTTCATTAAAGGAATTCGAGATTATGTCGCGACTGGCGACAAAGAGCAGCGTAAGCGTCTTCTTCAGTGCGACTTCGTTTCCATTAGGGATACCGTTCTTTCATATCGCGCCCCCAAGGCCCCCAAGGAGCCCAAAACAACAATTAGAAAGATCGCTGGCGCCCCTATCGAGGTTGTCCTGAATGCAGTTTGGGATACACTGGGTGACTTTCGGAGAGCTGCCGATGACCTCGGCCTGTTCGCGCATGAGGAGCTCAGAAGCATCGACGTAGAAGCCAACCTCTTCAAACACGATTGTGACGGCGAATCTTCCGAGGAGCGTCGTTACAATGCGCTTGGCTATCTTCGACGACTTCTTGGCGGCGTAGACTCCACGGTCGAAAAGCATCTGCAGGATTCGCCTCTGGGTGGCGACGAGCGTCAAATACGATGCCATCTCGTAACGGATGATCTTGATTGTCAGTCGTCTAGGGTAGCCGAACCATACTTGCAGTTTGCCGTTGTGGTTAAGGGTGCGGGGCTAGAGAAACCTGTAGTGAAGCAATTCGCTTTGCGACTGCCAATCGCTGAGCCCTATCGAGTTGCGGATGAGCTTCTTCAGTGGGCAGCGAAGGCCGTGTCAAGAGCTGATGGGTACTGCCTGCCTGTTTTTCAGGTCGCCTTCTACGACGAACTGATGTTGGCGAAGGATGAAGACGAAACTCGTCGTGTCTTGTTGCATTGCCTTCGCGACGAACGAGATGCCATTTGTAATCTTCTCAAGGCTCCGGGTATGGATAACCAGGATCCGTTGCTGCCAAAACTGCAAAAGCTTGCATTTGCATATGATGCATTCCTGCAAACGGCGGCTACCGAGGGCCTACACGCTGCACTCAACAGCGCGGCGGACGAAGTCCGGAGAAGCTATGAAAGTGCATGTGAGGCATACTCGGATGAGGCATCGTTAGTCAACAGTTCAACGGCGGCGCTATTATTTCGTGCATTTTTGTTGATCCGGCGCAGAGAGAACGCTGAAGGTAGTCGATGGATGTGGGAACCGTATGAATCCTCGTGTGCAGTGACGGTACTGCACCCAGCTCTAATAGAGATGCTACAAGCTCAGGTTAACTATCTCCTATCGGCATTCGCCACAGTCGCAGCCAGTGAACTGAAGGCACCTGGAGCACGCCGATTTCGTGATTTGACGTGGCGAGGATACGTTGACTTGGCGGCAATTCAGACCCCGCTGTCCGGCTTGATAAAGGATAGGAATCGGGTTCTAGATACTGATGTTCGTGGAAAGGATTTGATACACCGTATCGGTTCAGCCGTGGATAGTGATGCTTCGCTTACTACTCGACTGCTTCTTCGATACGACTCTTTCGAAGACGACGACCTCAGCGATGCCGACCTCTTCCGAAGGAGCCGTGAGTCCACGTTGCTATATCGGATACTGGAGGACTATCGTCGTCTCCATCCACATGCAGACGACGGCTTAGCGATTGCTGTATATCACAATGGAGATATCCAGCCAGTTATTGCTGCCGTCGATGAATTCCTAAGAATCGCATGCGCAGAGCGATCACCTGCTCGAAAGGATTATGCCTTTTCAGTAACGGTCTTTTCGGAATCAAGCGACGATACCAGCGTCTCACGCTGGGTGGCGCAATGGAAGGATCGTTGGGCGGACTCCGAAAATCAAGTCTCCTTATCCCACTATCGTCAATCTGCTCTCTCTATTGCTCACAGAATTGTCTCTCCCGATAATAACTATCGCCAGTTTATTCAGCTTATCGGTGACAGCCTTGAAATTGACATCATTTTCCTTATGGACATTATTCGTGCCGGCAATCAAGGCAACGACTTCGAGACGGTTGAACCATACGATGTACTCACTCGTACCCTAAAGTTTCCCATCCTCGAGAAACCCTTTTGTGCTCTTCTTGATCCAAGTCGGAAGCTCCAGAGGGCGCGTGTCCTAAGTAATCGACAATTCCGGTCGACAACGGCCCACGCCGAGCTCATGGCACGTATTAAAAGCCGCGATGTGCGCAAGAACGCGCATCACGTTGTACTGGGTTATGGAGATTATGCCCCGTGGCAAGGAGTCGTTGACGCTCTTCATCGAAAGGCAGAGTGGGTGATCTGCATTGATCCCAATATTGACGAGCGCCTAATAGCGGAGAAAGGAAGGGGAACGAACGAAGCGCGGGAGATAATTGGCTTTGGATCCGGCGTAGGTGCTCATGGCGAGGCCAACTTCACAATATCCACTGAACAGTTCAGACATGCCGATGTGCTCCACAAGCTTGATGCTTCAATCAGAGAAATCTACAGCGGCTGGAACCCAGAAACCTACATGATCGTTGCTCAGCGGGTTTTGGGAGAGTCTCAGCATCTGTCGGGCTTGTCGCTCGTCAGAGCTACCGGAGTTGGACAATACGTCCGCGATTTCATGGCCTACTCGCTTGTTCGAAAACTCTTGAATGCAGAAAAGGGCAGTCTGTGCGACCAAGTCATTTCGTTGGATGCGTACCAGCACTGGTTTGAGTCTGCAGAAACCGGCATGCGTCCTGACCTGCTTTGGATTGTTGCAAGGATTCAGGATGATGGCCGTTTGCACCTTGACTTGCGGCTGATCGAGTGCAAACTGGCAAAGGCGTCGGATGCGCATCTTCAGAAAGCACGGGAGCAGTTGGAGAGTGGTTTACGGCAATTGGTTTCGGTGTTCAAGCCCAGGATGGTGAACACCGCAGAGGACGATAGGCCCGATCAACGTTACTGGTGGCTGCAGCTGTACCGACTCATTGCTAGCAAAGCAGAAATTGCAGAGCGAGATCAGCGACGCGTCTTAACGAGTCTTGAACGGCTTGCTGAAGGAGACTACGACGTCGAATGGCGTGCCGCTGCCATCACTTTCTGGACAGATCAAGCTTCGGACGGGATTTCTGAGACAGCCATTTGGACCCACGCGTTCGACGGGAACGAATTGGGAATATCCCTTATCACTGCCGGGAGTGAGTTCGTCCGGATACTGTGCGAGCAAGGGTGGGCTGGCAAGCTTCCGTGGGGCGGCGGAGCCATCACTTTCCGATCAGGGCGAACACCGTCAACGTCGGAGGGCGGAGACGACGGTGATGGTTCTCCAGAAGTATCGTCCGGAATACAAACCGCGGTCCTTCAGCCAAATAGCGAAGAGATTACTCAGCGTGATATTCCACCGGCCATGATCGATTCGAGTGGACTTTCATTGGTAAAGGCAGACAGAGTTTTGCTTGGGATGACAATCCCTGGTTCGCGAAAAGTCTACTGGGAATTCGGCCATAACGAGCTTAACAACCGCCATATTCT
>Ga0302319_10018742_pt1 | contig 12604 bp, 14 predicted proteins | sample Bog_T0_2_FD_203319 | JGI IMG/M metagenome (GOLD analysis project Ga0302319, IMG submission 203319) | Peat permafrost microbial communities from Stordalen Mire near Abisko, Sweden - Bog_T0_2 | ecosystem: Environmental > Terrestrial > Soil > Wetlands > Peat | place: Sweden: Abisko, Stordalen Mire... | reverse complement strand
CTCTATTTTCAGGATTTATATTCCGATTTCAGAGTTACATCGCTGACTCTGCTGGCGCAGCAGGTCTGCCTTGATGTCGGCTTCGCGTTTCTCGTCCAGGCTTTCTTCGCTTACATCCGCAGGCCCGAGCTCAGCCTTCCGCGGTGGGCGATGATCTTCGGGAGCATTGTGGCACTGGTGCTGGTGCCGGGCTGGCGGCTGTTTTACGGCAGGGTAATTCTGAGGGCGGTAGGCTCGCAGCGAATCCTTTTTCTGGGCGCGTCCAGTCTGAGCCGGGAGATCGCCGCCCATCTGGTGGAACGGCCGGAATTCGGGATGAGCGTGCTCGGCTGCCTTGACGATGGTGATGAGCTCATCGATATGCCGGGCGGCCTTCTGGGCCGGATCGAAGATGTCAGCCGTGTCGCGAAATCGATAAAACCCGATCTGATTGTCGTGGGGATGACCCAAAGGCGCAAGGAGCTTCCCATGACAGAAATGCTCCACCTGCGTTTTTCGGGTGTGCGATTCGAGGAGGCGGCGGTGACGTATGAACTGGCCTTCGGTCGCGTTCCGACGCGTCATCTGCGGCCCTCCAGGCTGGTCTACTCCTCCGATCTGGGGCCGCGAAAGGGGAGCCTTTTCTGGCACTCCCTCTATTCGATGCCGATTGCGCTTCTGTTATTGGTCGTCTTCGCGCCGGTGATGCTGGTGGTTGCCATTCTGGTGAAGATGACATCGCCAGGGCCTGTATTCCATCGCCAGACTCGGGTCGGATTGAACGGAGAGCTTTTCACGCTTTACAAATTCCGGTCGATGTACTTCGACGCAGAGGCTCGCACCGGCGCCGTGTGGGCCACAAAGGACGACCCGCGGATCACTCCGACGGGCAAGTGGATTCGTCGTCTCCGGTTCGACGAACTGCCACAGTTGCTGAACGTGATCAGGAATCAGATGGCGCTGGTGGGTCCGCGCCCGGAACGCCCGGAATTTGTAGAGGCCCTGATGGAGAAGATTCCTTTTTACAATTTTCGGCATTGCGTCAAGCCGGGCATCACCGGTTGGGCGCAAATTAATTTTAAGTACGGCGACACCATCGAAGACTCGATTACCAAGCTCGAATACGATCTGTATTACATCAAAAATCTGGCGGTTTCGCTGGATATGTACATCATCTTTCATACCCTTAAAGTGATGCTGTTCTCGAGCACCGCCCAGTAGGCGGGGCTTGACGTGCCGAATTGCCTATCGGGCAACGATTCGGGGGCGCGGCATCGGTCGGCCGGACTGCGGCGAGTGCGCCTTCTCCGCGAGAGGCGCAGCAAGACGCTCCTGCCTGATGAGATGAATCGTGACCCTCTCCAGGGCAAGGGCGATACCGCCCATCAGATACCAGAAGATGTACTGTGCATTGGCGAGGAATAAACCACAAACGACGATCACGATGAAGCTCAGTTCCAGGCAGGTCGCAATATCCTGACCCGTCCGCCAGTCTTTATGCGAACCCGGCGAATTTAGTTTGCGGGCGTTCCGGATGGTCCTCAGCGTTCCGACGATCACTCCGATAAAGAAGATTAACCCCGGAATTCCCTCTTCGCTCGACACTTCGGTAAAGGCATTGTGAGTTACAAGATATCCCATCCTGACCCCCTGGTCTTTCCATTGAGTCCAGCGATACATGGCGAATTGCCCGGGACCGACCCCGAAGAGCGGGTGCGAGACCGAAATAGCAATGCTGTCCAGCAGCAGCTGCCGTCGCTCCGCGGCGGAATCCATCGCTTCCGTGGAGCCGCCTATAACCAACGCCGACGTGCGGTCCTGAAATGCGTCAACCACGGTTCCGAGCCGCGCCAGAGTCCGGGTGGGGACGGTCACAATGACAACTCCGATAGCGGCGATGACGCCGGCTATCAGCATGAACCTCTTCACCGCGTCGGTTCGGACAAAGAATACCAATCCCATCGCCCCGACTGCCATTAGAATGGCACGGGAGCCGGTGAGTGCCGCCACGCGCAGAAGAAAGAGAAGGCTGGCCGCGCTGAGCAGAAACCTGGCCGGGGGGAATTTTATTTGCGAGGCCGCCAGCATCCAAAAAGGTATGGACATCGCCGCAATGAGCGCAATATCCTCAGAATTCGAGAAACTGGCGCCCATTCCAATAAGCCTTCCGCCCTCGTCGTATTTTGTCAGTAACAAGGTAACGATGTTGAGTAATGCGAGCAGCAGAATGAGCCGCCTGATGTCTTTCATCGAGCGCGGCCCCATCGCCATCGGAAGCCACATGAGCGAATAGAACGCGAAATAGACCACGACGGACGCGCTGTCTCCCCGCCAGGTGCTGAAAGGAGTGGCCAGAAACATCCATCCTATGAGCCCGAGCAGAGGAATTCCAATCCGGCTCCGGAGCAGGCCGAAGCCCCCTTTCAGCATGCAGCTGAGTAGTGCGACGACGCAGATGATTGCCGGTATGTGATATCCGGTCAGGCCATAATCGAAGGCTCGTCCGACGAGCACGAAGCACACTATGAGTGCGAGCGAGAAGAGAAAGCCGGAACCCGTCCCGGCGCCAGGCGTTTGCACAAATTGCAGCGGAATGTGATAACGCGGTAACGGGAGGTTACCTCGTAACACCGCGGTGGGTCCGTTGCCAGCCCGAAATGTGACCCGATTCTGCTCCATCCCCAGTGACCAGTGAAGCACATCCCTGGGCATTTTGGCCATATGCCGGGCAAAATCGGTGGCTTGCGGCGACGCTGCACTTTGCCGGCAAAACCTAACTTGACTCACCCGACAGAAGTCGGTATTATTGGGTCATGGGCAGCGAAAACACCACCCCTCAGACGCTTCAGGAAGTAATCCTGTACTTCTCGGAACCGCATACCTGTGTTGAGTTCATGGCGCGAATGCGGTGGGGCTCTGAAGGTCCTGCCTGCCCGCGTTGTGAAGGCAAGCGCCTATCGTTCTTACAGACCCGTCTAATGTGGAAGTGCCTTGACTGCCAGAAGCAATTCTCGGTCAAGGTTAACTCAGTCTTTGAAGACTCTCCGCTCGGTCTTGATAAGTGGCTCTGTGCCATGTGGATGATTTCTAATTGCCGCAATGGTGTTAGCTCTTACGAGATTTCACGCGATATCCAGATCTCTCGGAAGTCGGCGTGGTTCATGCTCCAGCGCATTCGGCACGCCATGCACACCGGAACGTTCGAGAAGTTGTCAGGCCACGTAGAGGCGGATGAGACCTTCATCGGCGGCAAGGCTCGTTTCATGCACCAGGACAAGCGGGCTGAAAAGATCACCGGCACCGGCGGAAAGGGCAAAACGGCGGTAATGGGAATCCTCGAACGCGGCCGAGACGGTAAGCCCGGCAAGGTCCGAACGAAGGTTATCGACAGCCGAAAGAAGAAAGCACTTCAGGCTGAAGTACGGCAGCACCTTGAAGCTGGATCGGCACTCTACACCGCGCCCTGAAGTCATACGAGGGCCTTGATGAATTCCAGCATCAGGTGGTTGACCACGCCGTCGAATACGTTCGCGGTCAGGTTCACACAAACGGTCTTGAGAACTTCTGGTCACTGGTCAAGCGGGAACTCAAGGGAACCTACATCAGCGTCGAGCCGTTTCACCTATTCAGGTATCTTGACGAGCAGATGTTCCGGTATAACAATCGCAGGGACGAGGAGGGTGAGCCGCTGAAGGATGCTGACCGCTTTGCCCTGCTTTGCTCTCAGGTTGCCGGTCGTCGGCTTACATGGAATGAGGTAACGGGCAAGAACGCCGTCGTTGATTGACTAAAGAAGCCGCAACGCGGGAAGAAGAAGCCACGGGCAGACCCTAATCGGATTGGCGAACGTGGCCACCCTCCAACAGAAGTTGAGCGTACCTTTCGTAATCCATACCGCAATCAACCAATTCCAGGAATTGAGACCTATCAAGTTTCACTTGTTTGGCCATTTGCTTTAAAAGCCAATCACCGGCCTCGTCGGCTCCGTGGCTGAAGTACGTGTAAATGTCAGTTCTGAGACCGTTAAGGAAAAATCTGAAATACACGTGATGCGATTTAGATCCATCCGGCTGGAATCCTTTTTTGGATAGCGAAGACTGGATGACTCTAATTTTGCGGGTCACGTAGCAATAGCGATTTTTGAAACAAGGCCCAATTGCATCCGTTTGGTTTCGCGCGCGTCCCGCGTGAGCAAGCTATCGGGTTGCAGCGCAATGCTGTCCCATAGATACGCGAAATGATCCTGAAAGTTAGCGACTGCCTCACCTAGGGAACTTCCATAAGCAACGATAGGTAAGGATTTGATCTCAAGCACGATCATCCCGTCCTCATGGGTAACGGGAACCTTCAGATCACTCTTCAAAAAAAATGTACGCCCATCTGAAGATGAAACAGAATCGAGCCAGATTGATGGCGAACATGAAGTGTCGAAAGACGAGTTCGATGCGTACTGCGGCTCTACAGCTTGAACACATGCTGGCATATCCCCTCCGTACATTGGCCCTTGACAAAACATCTAGTGCTTCGTTTCCTCGCCAACGCTGACCGAGTTGGCGATTGCAGTGCGCTTCTCAGCATCCTCGATTTGCCGCGTTAACCAGTCCCGGACGACCTTTGCTGTTTCAAAGTTCATAAGGACTGCCACTTCATTAGTCCGAACCAAAGCATCGTCACAAACGCGCTCCTCCATCAACTCTGATCCCAACTGCGGCCCATCGATGGAATGAACAACGCGGCTCGGCATGGGATTGTGCTCGTTGAAGAGTGACATATACAGGAGCCCATGTGGAGTCTGCCCACCGAAGGCACCGTCAACATGTACGATCCGAAAGTGAGCGGACTCTTTAAAGTCGAATTTTATTTTTGCTGCCACCTGTACTCTTTTCGTTTTTTCGATCTGCCAAAGACCCTTCTGACTGTTTATCGGCATCCACCTTCGAAACCTTCACGACTGCGCGAACAAAATTCTCAAAACGATCCCACGGCGGCAGCCCTACACCCGGCACCGTATGGTTCGGTATGGATCGAGAGCGCACTAAATCACTTCCTTCCTACGCATGTAGGGACGCACGGCGGCATTATTGGGACTCGTTTTTATGGCCATCATCAAACCGGCTCCCGACCGACCCCGTACCGGAAAGTACTGAGCCGCCTGCATTTAACGACGTACAAGACCGGCATCACGTGAAAGCCGAAGCAGTACCTGGACTGGCCCTGCATCGTAAAGCTTACTTGTAAACTGCTACAAAATCAATACCGTTAGTACCATACAGCAAACCGATTCATCGGGTGAATATGCCTCAAATCCGAAAAATCCGGCGATGCCTTGCCAACGTGCGTGCCGTGGAAATCTCGATCCCACGCCAGTTCCCGCTCGCCTGTGCGTTTTGAGCCGCCGTTAGCCACCTCATCCATCCAGCGCCGTTCCTCCGTCTCTGTCACGGGCGATTGAGCTTCGAATATCGGAATCCATCTGGCGGTTACCGAAGAGGGGGTGCTTAAACGTTTTGGGGGTTCGGCCCGTTTTACGTAAGACAGCACCGCTCGCTGACGCGCGCGGCTCAGCAAGTGCTCTGAAATCAATACCAACATTCCGAGCCGCGACCGTAAGGAAGCGGTACACAGTCTTCGGAATGACCGATTTCCGCTGGAACCCCCAAAATGGTTAAGCACCCCCGAAGAGGGAGTATATGACGATCTGTTTTGACTTTGACATAACATGATAGTGCCGAAATCCGAGCGGTCGTCTCATCGGATTTTCCGCGAAAGATTGACCGCCGAATCACGCAGAAGGGCGTTACTCGGTCTTCCTTTGGTATCGCGTATAAACCAACCCGCTGCTTCGGACTTCCTGAAGTAGCCCACCTTGACGCCGTCGCGTTTGAGTATCAGGATAGAGTGTCTGTATCTTCCACGGTGTCGGCTTTGATAATAGCGGCCTCGGGCTGCCCTTTCAGGTGAATGTGGATGAACTTTGCCATCCCGACACCATAGTATCGTGGTGACCGTCATAGATCACACTCTTCTCGGGGGAGTACCGACCTGTCACGTCTCGTTAATTCTACCATTGTCGGGTGAGTCATCGTAGTTTTCCCCCGATTAGGGAACGATTTGAAAGGCTCGGGATCGCCGCCGCAGCGCGCCGCAGCCGTTCTTCGCAACCCATTGAGCCTGCGGTCGGACACAAATTAAGCATAAAACCATCGCGAATTCCGCCGGAGCGGGCTCGCGGGCCATAGGTTAAACTTGGAGTTTTCGGGGTTCAGGATTGAACGACGACATTTTCCGAAGATTCTTCTCGATGACGCCGAATCGACTTATCGAGCTGAACTTCATGCAGCTTAAGGAACCGGATCGGCGGAGCCTCGTCGACAGCAGAAACGGCGAGTGGCGCCTCGACGGTGCCGATGGGTTCCGGACTGGGCCTCTGTGCGTCTGAGAGCCCGGCTCCTGCTCGACCTGTATGTGGGCGGGATGCTCCATGCGATTCTCAAGATCCCGACAATTCTGCTTGGCAGGCTGCTCGGCCGCGACCACGATTTGACCCGCTGCCAGGAAATAGCGGTTCTGAAGCTTCTGGGAGGCGGGAGCCTGGTAATCGCCTATCCCGCACTGCTTGCGTTAAAGAAGTTGCCCCATGTGCGGAAGCTGGTCCTCGTAACCACTCCCGCAATCAAGCCCTTTGGCGATACGCTGGGTATCTTCGATGAAATCGTCGTGATTCGCGAGGATTCCTTCATCCACCTGGGTACAGATTCCCTCAGCGCCATCCGCCGGCTGTTTCGCTTCGACGCCATTATCGACCTTGAGATATACAGCCGGCTGACCACAGTCTTTTCCCTGTTGACGTGCGCTCGCAACCGGGTCGGGTTCTTTACCAGCATTTCCTTTTGGCGCCGAGGCATCAGTACCCATCTTTTGTTCTGCAATGTCTCGAATGGAATCTATTTTTTCTACGATCAGGTGGCTCAGATCTTCGGCGCAAGGCCGGCAGGCGAAGAGGAGTGCACGCGAACGTTCCGAAACGCCCTTCAGGCAGGCGAGCCGAATCCGGCTGAGACGCACCTGGCGATAGCGCCAACCTGTTCTGCCCTGAGTTCGGAAAGAATGCTGCTTCCCGGCGAGTGGGCCGACATCCTTGCGAAGCGACTGGACATGTATCCGAACGGGATCGTCCGCATACATCTTTTCGGCGCCCCCTCCGACGCTAAGGTTCTCGACGCCCTGAAGGATCGGTTATCGGGACGCTTTGGCGCGCGAATCGAGGTAGGCAACCATGCGGGCAAAACGAATCTAAGGGAATCGGTAAGGATGCTGAGTTCGATGACGGAAGTTCTTTGCATCGATTCGGCACTGCTCCATTTCAGCCGGCTGCTGGGTATGTACACCATCTCTTACTGGGGGCCCACCGATCCCCGTGTGCTGGTCCGCCCCCGCGCCAACTCCGCCCTCGATGAAATTCATCATGTGAAACTGCCCTGTTCGCCCTGTATCCATGTTTCCCATCAGCCGCCCTGCAAAGGGAAGAATATCTGCATACGGCTGGCGGCCAACCCAACGGCGGACGTTCCGATGAATCCGCCCTGGGTCTTACACTAACGGTGCTGCGCTGATAACGATGAAGCGTCCTGGCGGATTACCCGACGGCATTCTTTTGGCGATCGTCATTGCCGCCGTTCTCTGCGTATATCTGGCTACCATCACGGACGGCATGCCGGCGACCAGCACCGACTGGGCTATGTATGTGATGCATGCGCGCAACATTTTGCACGGGCGCCCTTACACGGAAACCGGATATATTGTCCAGCCCGAAACGCTGTTCGAGGGCGCGAACAGTTACCCTTCCGGACTTCCGCTGATGCTGGTGCCCGTCTATGCCGCCGTCGGTTTCAGCGTGCGCGCGTTTAAGATCTTCTGCGATTCGGCGCTGGCGTTGTCGCTCTGGCCGATCTACCTTTTCTGCAGGCGTCTGCTGTCTGCACGGAGCTCGATGCTGATCGTTCTCGCCACCTCGTTCAGCTGGCTATACGTCAGTACACGCAACACGATCAACTCCGAAAGCCCGTATCAGTTCCTGTCTTTTGCATGCATCCCGTTTATCCTCTGGGTCTACCAGCGTGGCAAGGACAAATCGCCCCAGGGCTGGCTTTGGGGTCTGTCGGCAGGCCTGGCTTTGGCGGCTTGCTACGTGACCCGTCCCATAGGTCTGGCTATTGTGCTGGCAGTGGTGGTCGCCGATATCGTTCGGCGCCGCCGTGTCTCCGTCTTCATTGGCTTTTTGCTTTTGACCTTCGGGGCGGTGCTGTTCCTGAACAACTGGGTGTTTCATAAGGATGGCGCTTACAAAGATCAGTTTGTCCTCTCGCCGATTCTGATTGCCCGGCACGTGATTACCAATCTTGCATACCTCTCATACCCGTTTGCCAGTCCACTGCTAAATATCTTTCGCTATGTTCTGTGGGGGCCGGCACTCTTCCTCGCCGTGCTGGGCGTCCTTTCGAGCGTCAGGCGGTTCGGGATAACTGTAGTGGAATACTACGGCGTGATTGTTTTCGGCGTGATATCGGTCTACTGGCTGCCCAATCCGCGGTATTTGCTCCCTGTTATGCCCATCTTCCTGGTATATGTCCTGCTGGGCTTCGAAGCAGCGCTGGAGCGGGTCCCGGCTCGGTATCGGCCCGGGCTGCGATGGGCGGCGGCGGGGCTGCTCCTGTTCGCCCCGGCAGTCAACCTGCTCCGAATCCAGACTTTCAATCAGGAGAGCCTGATCGCTACCACTGCGTTTAATCGGTTGTGCCGGCAGATTGCGGCGCAAACCGGCGTGCACGATTACGTCCTGTTCTGGAATCCCCGTGTGCTGGCCTTGTACACCGAGAGATCGTCGAGCCCCTATCCTCTGGCCGATCCGCAGCAGGTGCAACGCTACATTGACCGCGTGAAACCCAACTACATTGTCCTCGAAAAAGATTGGGAAGACGACCGAAAATATCTGGCTCCCGTACTCGATCTGCAGCCGAAACGCTACGTCAATATTTTCGAGAACGAGAAATTCAGGCTGGAGCGTGTTGTCGAGCCTGGCGTCAGATGACGCGACCGCAGGAAAAGATCCCGAAGGGATACCTTAGTCTTATGATCCCGAGTGTGTCATCGGAGCTTGCAGCCCTATCTCCCGTCGACCTCCTCGCGCAGAAGCGCAGCCTCCGGCGAAAACTCGCGGCGCGCGACTATCTGCAGCCAATCCGTATCGCAGTGCTGGGCGGGAGCACCTCCAGCGAGATCGTTAGCCTTCTCGATCTGTGGCTGCTCGAAAGCGGTTTCTCTCCGGTATTTCACCAGTCGGAATACGGCCGATTTTATGTCGATGCGGTGCATGACACGCAAGCGCTGGTCGACTTCCGGCCCGACATTATCTACCTGCACACCTCTGTCCTTAACGTTCAGTCCTTTGCCCCGCTCCAGGCTTCTCAGGCTGAGCTCGAAGAGCACGTGAACAGTGAGTTCAGCCGCTTCGAGCAGATCTGGAGCTCCATCGCGGAAAAGATCGGCTGCATCGTCATTCAGAACAACTTCGAATTCCCCCCGGTTGCCATACTCGGCAACCTGGATGCAGTCTCCACCGGGGGCCATACCCGGTTCATCGCGGAGTTGAACCGTCGGTTCACTCTGGCTGCCGAGCGCCATTCAAAGCTGTTCATCCAGGACGTCTGTTCAATCTCAGCGCGCATGGGACTGGACCACTGGTTCGATCGCAGGCGATGGTTCAGCTACAAAATCGTCACCACCCTGGAGGGTACCAGGGAACTCGCGATTTCGCTCAATGCGATGATCCGGGCGAGCTACGGAAAGACGCGAAAGGTCCTTGTCCTCGATCTCGACAACACCCTGTGGGGCGGCGTGATCGGCGACGATGGCGCGGACAAAATCCAGATCGGCAGGGAAACGCCCCTGGCCGAGGCATATACGGAATTCCAGGAATACTGCCTATCCCTGCGGAATCGTGGAATTTTACTCGCCGTGTGCTCAAAGAACAACGAGGAGATTGCCAGACAGGGCTTCGAACATCCCGATTCTGTCCTCAAAATCGAGCACATTTCCTCTTTTAAGGCCAACTGGGATGCAAAGCATGAAAACATAGCCCTCATTGCCCAGGAACTGAATCTCGGAGCCGACAGTTTCGTGTTTGTCGACGATAATCCCGCCGAACGGGAGATCGTCCGGGGCCAGGTGAACGGAATCGCCGTTCCCGAGGTCGGTGACGACGTCGCGGCATATGCGCGAATCATTGAATCCGGTCGGTACTTCGAGCAGATAGCTATTTCAAAAGAGGACCTGGAGCGAGCCACTCTGTATCAGCAGAACGCGGAGCGTGCCACCTTCGAAACGAAGTTCGGCAACTACGGAGAATATCTGAATTCGCTCGGGATGACGGCGGAGATTGGCCGCTTCAAACCCGTTTACATCGAGCGCATCGCCCAGTTGACCAACAAGACCAACCAGTTTAACCTGACCACGCGCCGCTATACTTTGGCCGAAATGGAACAAATCGCCGCAGACCCCGATTTTATTGGAATCTACGGTAAGCTGAGCGATCGGTTCGGTGACCACGGGCTGATATCGGTCGTGCTGGCTCGGCGGGATCGGGGAACCCTTCATATGGACCTCTGGCTGATGAGTTGTCGCGTGCTCAAACGGGGTATGGAAGAAGCCATGCTTGACGCCGTTGTCGAAGCCGCGCAACAAATCGGTGTCGGAACTATCGTCGGGACCTACCTGCCGACACCCAAAAACGGAATGGTGGCCGACTTCTATGCCGGCCTGGGATTCCTGCCGTATCACCCTCTCGATGCGGTTCTGCCCCCCGGTGCTACCATGTGGACGCTCAATTTAGCGGGATACACCCAAAGGAACAGGCACATCAAGCTGATGGAACACGCAAATGCCGGATAGGACGCCAGACGAAATTCTCAAAGAACTACAGCCGATTTTCCAGGAGGCGCTTGATGAGCCGCAGTTGAAAGTGACCCTGAGGTCAAACGCAGCGAACACCCCAAACTGGGACTCGCTGGCGCATATCGACATCATCGAAACGGTTGAGCGCCATTTCGGGGTTAAATTCGCGTTAGGCGAATTGCAGGACCTTAAAGAGGTTGGCGATCTGGTCGCTCTCCTGATTCTGAAGACGAGGTAACTTCATCGCTGGCCGCCATACCACGCATCCTGCGGATTATGGTCAATAATACGCCGATTGGATCGAGTTCACGCTCCGGCATAATGCTTGCCGTCTGGTCGGTCCGCAGTCGGGGCAGCCGGGTTACCAGAATCTGAATGCGCGGAAGATAACGATTCATATCCCGGCACATCTGCTCGCCTGCCGCCTTAGCCATGGAATACTCGGTCATGCCGGCAGGACGCTCCTCAACCGCTACTGAAGACGGGTAATAGGCGACCAGCCGCCTGCGCGCGAGCAAATCGGCCTTGTCCTCCGCGATTAGTCTAAGACAAAGATCGTAGAACCCCCGGACATAAAAAGTCATGAAGTCATCGAGGACCGATTGCGAGACAAGTTTGCCCCTGGGTCTGAAGATCGGGTTCGTTGCAAAATAGAACAGGTGAGTGAACCTGGACCTCACGCCTTCCAATTGTGGATCCGGAGGCAGGCGGGCATCGTATTGCAACATTTCGACGTCACCGTTCCATTGCCGAATTTGACTGAACACTCGCTCGGCGTCCGCTTTTCCAACAGCCCAGGTAATTGCAGGACTGCCGCCGCCGGCCGCGATGAGTTTCGCCGTCAGTTCGCCAAGACCTCGCGATCCCCCTATGATTAGAGCCTTCATCCCGGCAAACTCAGACGGCTCGACGCGATCGATAATGGTTTGCAGGGAAGGCTGCTCCACGGGAGGTACACGAACGAAGGCTTCCAGTGTTCCTGAGATAGCGCGTCCGGCAACGGCGATCCGAACCTTCCTGAAACGCTCATCGCGGGATTGCACGTGGTAACGCAAGGCGGCGCGAGGAAACGCCGATTCCACGCTTCGCCCAATGGTCAGGTCAAGCTTTGAATTAATTGAGTGGAGTCCCGGAGCTTCCATCCCGACGACATAAGAACATGCAGCCAACTCAGCCACCGCCGTGCCTGACAGCAAGGCCGCTAAATCAGGGAACAAGGCGCAAGCGTCCGCCACTTCAGGCGTGTATGCATCGCCTCTGCAATTGTCAAGATCGGCTAAGGACCGCTCCAGGGGAACCGCCCGCGGCGCAACAGGAGAGGGGACCGGATAGTTGTTCGGTAGTTCGCCTTCCGTCTGTTGATAGCTCAACTCGCCTGATAGCACTACCACATCTCCGACCTGAACCTGAAATCGGCGAAGATCGGCGCTGTCGGCCTCCTGGAGGCTAAGTGCCAGTTCCTCGTCAAGATAAGCCCATTTCAGAAATTTCACCTTAAGGCGTGCAGGCTTAGTGACGATACGGCCGGACGCGGCCAGGGAATCGAGAGCCCAAAGCAGCATGTGAAAACCGTGCGCCACAAGCCCCCCAGGCTGCGTGCGGCGAGCGGCGATCCTGTCCAGATGCATAGGATTGCGGTCTCCGCAAAAGGAAGCGAAGCGCTCTTGTAATTCCC
>Ga0302319_10018741_pt1 | contig 12604 bp, 10 predicted proteins | sample Bog_T0_2_FD_203319 | JGI IMG/M metagenome (GOLD analysis project Ga0302319, IMG submission 203319) | Peat permafrost microbial communities from Stordalen Mire near Abisko, Sweden - Bog_T0_2 | ecosystem: Environmental > Terrestrial > Soil > Wetlands > Peat | place: Sweden: Abisko, Stordalen Mire... | reverse complement strand
GGGAGCGCGGCGGACGCGTCTCACCTGACGACAGAGTTCGTGAGCAGGTTCATGCAAGATCGACGCCCTTATCCCGCCATATCGCTTACGGCACACGGCGGAGATCTTACAGCCATTGGCAACGACTACTCATTTGAGGATGTATTCTCGCGGCAGGTTCGCGCATTCGGCAAGTCCGGCGACGTACTCGTCGCTTTCACAACCAGCGGAAAGAGTGAAAATGTTCGCAGAGCCCTCATTGAGGCAAGAGAGCACGGCCTGAAGACCATCGCATTCCTTGGTCGGGATGGAGGTCGGTGTGTTGGCCTTGCAGACGTCACGCTACCGGTGGCCAACTGCACCACCGCTCGCATACAGGAAGGCCATAAATTTATCTTGCACACGATTTGCGAGATGGTCGAGTTGCAATTGCTCAAAGGCGAAAACGTAAGCGCGAATGGCACCGCCTGAAGCTGTGCCTGTGAGGACGCGGGTAAGAGGACCTGTAATGGCTAGGAACGATAAGCAGAGGCCCAATAGACTGCTCTGGATCATGTGTGCATCCTATTTTGCGTTCGGGTGCATTCTCAATGTCGTGGGCGTCGTGATACCCATCGTGATCAACCAGTACCATCTCAGCCTTTTTGCGGGAGGCCTGCTCGCATTCGCCTTTTACATATCCTTCGGCGTATTTTCTATTCCCGCCGGCGTGGTCGCTGATCGTTTAGGAGCAAAGCGGGTCGTGGTTTCAGGAATTCTATTCATGGGCATAGGTTGCGGCGCAATTCCATTTGCCACTGGATTCAAGGCCATCACGGTCTTCGCGTTCCTTATCGGTGCCGGAGTCGCCCAATTACAGACGGCCGGCAATCCGCTGATAGGTCTGCTCGATCGCCCGGAACACTATCATCGAAACCTCACGTTGACAATCGGCCTGTGTGGCATTGGTGCTTTTTCAGGTCCCCTCTTTCTATCCGCGATTCAGGCGAATGGACAGCCCTGGCAACACCTTTACGGATGGTTTGCTCTGCTCTGTGCCATCCTCGCGGCGTTACTCATTTCCGCAGACTTTCCTGAGAAGGTCGATAAAGAAGCGGGAAGAGTCCGCTTCGCTGACATCGTGAAATTGCTCAGGCACCCGGTAGCCATCACGTATTTTCTCGCAATCTTCTTCTACGTTGGCGCCGAAGTCGGTACTGCATCCTGGATTGTCAAGTTCTTTCAGCAGGTTCATGACCTGGGCGTAAACCGGGTGGCCAGTGCGAGCCAGAGCCTCCTCATGCGCAACTTGCCGGGACTTCCGGTTCTCACCGTATCGTTATTCTGGGGGTTGCAAGGCTTAGGCCGACTCACGAGCGCTCCGGGAATTCGCAAGATTGGAGCGCGCTCGATGCTTCGCTTGTATGCGCTGGCATCCACCTGCAGCCTTCTCATGGCCGTCTTCGGCCAAACTTCCTTGACAGCCATTGGATTCGCCGCCTGCGGTTTCTTCACTTCGGTCCTCTTCACCCTCCTCTTTAGCGGAGCTATCAACACGTTCGCCGAGTACCAGGGGACACTCTCGGGCTTGCTGGTCACCGCTTCAATCGGTGGCGCCGTGATTCCGCCTCTGGTAGGCCTCACCGCAGATCACTTGGGAATTCGAATTGCAATGATGGTGCCGCTGCTCTGCTTTGTCTACGTGCTGGCAGTTTCGGTGTTCGGGAAAGCCAAATATGACTGAGCCATCCGTTTTTCAAGAGCAAGCGAGCAAGACCTGGATCGGTGTGGATATTGGTGGCACCAAGACGGCTGTCGTTGTTTCATCCAGGCCGCCGGAGATGCTGGCGCGCATCGAGTTTCCCACCTTGCCGGTCGAAGGTCCGGAGAGAGCGATCGAACTTATCAAGCGTTCGATTCATCGGCTCATTGATACGTCGCGCATCGAGAGGTCGAGAATTGGGGGGATTGGAGTCAGCTGCGGCGGCCCCCTGGACCAGGACACCGGCGTCATTCAGGCGCCACCGAACCTTTCAACTTGGGTCGATGTCCCCATCACCTCAATACTCCAGCAGGAATTCGCAGTCACCTGCCGGCTGACAAACGATGCGAACGCTGGGGCGGTGGCAGAGCATCAATACGGTGCCGGCGTTGGCACGCGCCACATGGTCTTCCTCACCATGGGAACCGGCTTGAGCGCAGGCGTGATCAGCAATGGCCTTCTGCTCAGCGGCGCGTCTGGCCAGGCTTGCGAGATCGGTCATGTCCGGCTCACACCCTCTGGGCCCGTAGGATACAACAAGGCGGGATCGGTTGAAGGATGGGCTAGTGGGGCAGGAGTGGCCCAGGTGGCAGGGCAAGAGGTCGCTGCCGCAATCAAGCGCGGCGAGCCAACATTGCTTGCTTCGAAGTTTGAGCGTGAGGGAGTCTTGACAGCAAAAGACGTTGCCGATGCTCTCTCTCATCGAGACGCCGTGGCCGAGCGCATCAGTTCATAGACTCCGCGCTTGGCATTCTGGGTTCTTCGTTCGCGATTTGACTATTGAACCGTCAGTGAGACCGCCCCCGAAGTCGATACCTGGTGAGTGGGATTAGACTGAATCGACTGTGAGGAACCACCTCCGCAGCCATTAGCAAACACCGTCCCCGCCAGGACAGCGAGTGTCAGCAAGGCTGTTATCCAGATTCCGCGCGCGCTATGCTTCTTTCGCAAATTCCGTAGCGGTAGCAGCAGAAGCGGTATCGGAATGAACGCCGCCGAACCCGAGCCGGGCACTGTTTCGCTGAATACCACCGTGACCTGATAGGTCCCCGCCGGAGTCGACGAGGCAGTGGTAATCGAGACCGCTCCAGAGGACGACGAATAGCTGCAACTGGAACCCGCTGGAAGATTCAGGCACGACACAGACGCGGGGGAGACCGATGAAGGCATTGAGACCGGATAATTTGCTGTATTGCCGGCTGAAACCGTTGCCGCCGCAGTACTGAAATTGGGCGCGCTTGTCGACCCGGAATCCGCCGAATCGATTTCAAATTGCAGCGAATTCGACGTGCCGCCTCCTGGAGCAGGTGTCTGAACCGTGAGGACAGTTGTACCGGACGATGCGATCTCCGCCGCTGTAACTTGTGAAGTGAGTCGCGTATCCGGTCAGATACTGAACGAGATGGCAGTGCCAAGTTGGCCACCTGCCACGTCGCATCGCCTGACGTTCTTGCGTATGCCTTTTCCGCGCTCTTTCATTAGTGCAGCGTGGGGTATAGCCCCCAAATAGCCCCCGACAGCCTTCATACCTGCAGGGCTGAAAAAGCGGCCATTCCGTAAAATCTATTATTTGAGGGAGTTATTGGTGCCGGGAGGGGGGGTCGAACCCCCACGACCTTGCGATCGGCGGATTTTGAGTCCGCTGCGTCTGCCAGTTCCGCCATCCCGGCCCGGGGTGGGATCCTGCTTCAAAAAGTATTACATAGGGTTCGGCGGCTGCGCCACCTCGCCAGGCCTGCCCGGCTCCCTTTGAGCGAGCCCCGGATCTGAAGCTCCCGGCCGGCTCCACCAGCTCGCCCGCCGCTAACGCACACAATAAGTCGCCAGCCTGAAGGGATGCGCAACGCATGCTAAAACAGGCGATGAGCACCGGCTTTCCACACCCAGAGCCGCGTTTCCGCGCGTCGATGCCATGCGACAATAGAGGCAACCGTGATGACAACTGCCCCTTCCGCAGTCGTTCCCGAGCCAGCCAAAGTGACCCCGCAGATGCTTGCCCAGCACAGCATTACTGCGGAGGAGTACGACCGCATTCTTGCGGCCCTTGGCCGGGTGCCTTCTTTGACCGAACTTGGCATTTACTCCGTGATGTGGAGCGAGCATTGCTCGTACAAGTCAAGCCGCGTGCACCTGAAGCGGCTGCCCACCAAAAGCGATCGCGTGGTGCAGGGGCCGGGTGAGAATGCGGGCATTATTGATGTGGGCGACGGCTGGGCCTGCGCCTTCAAGATCGAGTCGCACAACCACCCCAGCTATATTGAGCCGTTTCAGGGCGCGGCGACGGGCGTGGGCGGCATTTTGCGCGACATCTTTACCATGGGCGCGCGGCCGCTGGCCGTGATGGACTCGCTGCGCTTTGGCACGCTTGAGCCGGGCAGCGCGGAGCCTGAACTGGTGGCCCGCAATCATGCCGTCGTTGAGGGCGTGGTGAGCGGCATCGCCGGCTATGGCAACTGCTTTGGCGTTCCCAACCTGGGCGGCGAGACCAAGTTCGAAGCCTGCTACAGCGGCAACCCACTGGTGAATGCCTTCGCCCTGGGCATGGTCAAGAAGGACGAAATCTTCTACGGCAAGGCGAGCGGCACCGGAAACCCTGTCATATATGTAGGAGCAAAAACGGGCCGGGACGGCATCCACGGCGCCACCATGGCCAGCGAAGAGTTCCACGAGGGTACCGAGGCCAAGCGGCCCAACGTCCAGGTGGGCGACCCCTTCATGGAAAAGTTGCTGATGGAGGCCTGCCTTGAAGCCATGCAAACGGGCGCCATTGTCGGCATCCAGGACATGGGCGCGGCGGGGCTCACCTGCTCCACCTGCGAGATGGGCGCGCGCGGCGGTGTCGGCCTCGACGTCGAACTCGATCTTGTGCCGCAACGCGAAACCGGGATGAGCTCGTACGAGATCATGCTGTCAGAGAGCCAGGAGCGCATGCTGCTGGTGGCCGAAAAAGGCCGCGAAAACGAAGTCCTTCACGTCTTTGAGAAGTGGGGCCTCGACGGCGTCATCGTGGGCACCGTCAAGCCTGAGCCGCGGCTGCGCATCCGCCATCACGGCGTGCTGGTGGCCGACATTCCCAACCAGTCGCTTACCGACGACGCTCCGCTCTATCACCGCCCTGTCGGTGTCTGGAAGACGCCGGCTCCATCTCTGCCGTCTGACGCAAACCAGGCCGCTCTGGCCGAAGATCGCGACTTTACCGCCGACCTGATCAAGCTGCTTTCAAGCGCGAATGTCTGCTCCAAGCGCTGGGTCTATGAGCAGTACGACTCGATGGTGCAGACCAATACCGTGGTCGGCCCCGGCGGCGAGGGCGGCGTGATGCGCATCAAGGGAACCGGAGCAAGGGCCGACGACGGAACGCGGCACGAGCGCGGGCTTTCCATGGCGCTCGATGGCAACGGCCGCTGGGCGTATTTGAATCCCAAGCTGGGCGCCATGCACGCCGTGGCTGAAGCCGCGCGCAAGGTGGCCATGACCGGCGCAACTCCGGTGGCGGCAACCAACTGCCTCAACTTCGGCAATCCTGAGAAGCCTGAAATCATGGCGCAGCTTTCGTCGGCGATCGACGGCATCGCCGAGGCGTGCACTGCGCTTTCAACGCCCATTACCGGCGGCAATGTCTCGCTCTACAACGAAACGCGCGGGGTAGGCATTTATCCCACGCCGGTTCTTGGCATCGTGGGCATTCTTGACGACGTGACCATGGCGGTTCCGGCGCATTTTCAAAAAGGCGGCGACGCAATTGTGCTGTTGTGGCCCATTCCGAGGGGCGGCGAGCCCGATCCAAATTTGAAAGTGCCGTTTCCGGGCGCGCAGGTTGAGAGCAATGCGGATCCGTACAGTCCGCTGCTGGGCAGTCCCGCGGCGCTTCATCCCGAGGCAGTGGAAGACGACGTGGCCGTGGCGGAGGAGCTCATTACATTTGGTTCGTCGGAGTATGCGAGCGTAGTGCTCGGCGGACTATGGGGCCAGCCACCACCGCTCGATCTGGATGCCGAGGCCGATCTGCATACACTGCTTGCGGTGCTGGCCGAGCGCCAGTTGATTCACTCGGCGCGCGACGTCTCTGACGGTGGCATCGCTGTTTCGCTGGCGCAGGCTGCATTTCCGCTGGAGATTGGAGCGACCGTCGAGCAGGATCAATCGCTGATGGCGCATCCGCTTTTCGGTCTCTTCGCCGAGCCGGCATCCACGGTTCTGGTGACCAGCGAAGCCAACCAGGTTGAAGCCATTGAAGAACTGGCCGACACGTATGGCTACTTTGCCGCGCGCATCGGCACCACCGGCGGAAGCAAACTTGAAATCAATGTTTACCGCCAACCCATGATCTCTGCTTCCCTTGCATCACTCCGCAAGCCCTGGGCCTCCGCCTTGGAAGCCACACTCCACGGCGAGGTACCGGCATGAGTCAACTCCTTTTTCAGGGAGTCGAAGGCGAAACGGATCGAACGCGCGAGATCATTTGCAAATTACCCGGACAGACTGCCGCGGGTGCCCCCGGTCTCGCTTCTGAGACCGGGGACTCGACGAAGCCCTTCCCTGAATCCGACAAACTACATGAGGAGTGCGGTGTCGTAGCCATTCACGGGCATCCGCATGCCGCGCGTCAGGCCTATCTTGCGCTCTACGCACTTCAGCATCGCGGACAGGAGTCGGCAGGCATCGCCACCGCCGACGGCCAGCACCTGGCCAACATCAAGGGCATGGGCCTGGTGAGCGAAATCTTTACCGACGACGTGCTCGACAAGTTGCCCGGCCCCATGGCCATTGGACACACGCGCTACTCCACCACCGGCGATTCGGCGCTGTTGAATGCGCAGCCCATCCGCGTTGACTCCACCAAGGGTCTCATCGCGATTGCCCATAACGGCAACCTGGTAAACCTGGGCAACCTGCGCGCGGCGCTGGAACGCGATGGCGCCTACTTTCAAACCACGAGCGATTCTGAAATCATCGTCCAGCTCATCGCGCACTCCACCGCTGCAACGCTTGTGGATGCGATTGCGGAGTCGCTGGCCAAAGTCGACGGCGCGTTTTCAATCGTGATGATGACGCGCGACCGAATCTTTGCAGCCCGCGATCCACGCGGGTTCAGGCCGCTCTCGATGGGGCGGATGAAGAACGCTGACGGCACGCAGACAATCATTTTTGCTTCGGAGACGTGCGCATTCGACCTGCTCCGCGCCGAATACCTGCGCGATGTGCTGCCCGGCGAACTGGTGATGGTGACGGAAGACGGCGCGACCAGCCGCCAGTATTCCACGGGCGTCAAGCAGACCAGTTGCGTCTTTGAGCATGTTTACTTTGCGCGGCCTGACAGCCGCATCTTCGGGCGCTGGGTGCAGGAGAGCCGCGACCAGATGGGCCGCCAGCTTGCGCGCGAATCCGGCGTGCCGGCCGACGTGGTCGTTCCCGTGCCCGACTCCGGCGTGACTGCGGCCCTCGGCTACGCTGAAGAGGCCGGCATACCTTTCCGCATGGGATTGATCCGCAACCATTATGTGGGCCGCACGTTTATTGAGCCCGAGCAGCGCGTGCGCGATTTCGGTGTGCGCCTCAAGCTGAACCCGGTGCACAATCTGCTTGAAGGCAAGCGCGTCATCCTGATTGACGACTCCATCATTCGCGGCACGACGAGCAGAAAAATCGTGCGCATGGTGCGGGGCGCGGGCGCCAGGGAAGTGCATCTGCGCATCAGCTGTCCGCCCACCATCTCGCCGTGCTTTTACGGAGTGGATACGCCAAGCAAGAGTGAGCTGATCGCCGCCAACAAATCCATCGAAGAGATTCGCCACTTTATTGAAGCCGATTCGCTGGCCTATCTCTCTCTGGACGGACTGTTGAAGTCAGTCCAGGACGAGAAAAAAACCGGCTACTGCACGGCCTGCTACACGGGCAACTATCCCACGCAGTGGGTGGATGTAGAAGACGTCCTTCCCGCAACGGCGGCAATCTAACCGCCCGGGCACGGACCGCATGGGTATCGGACATTACCAGAGAGGCGCGACGGGAGTCTCCTGGTACACCGGGGCAGGCGCGCCTTTATTTGAAGCCTTGATCGCCGCCAGAAACGGTTTCACAGCCGGATCGTAGACGATTGTGATAACCCCCGCACTTCCGGGGCGTCCGTCGCTTCCCGACATGCCGTCGTGGCCGTCCAGTCCGCTACTGCCGCTTGAGCCGCTCGGGCAGCCGAATCCGCCTGATCCGCCGGCTCCGCCCCTCCCGCCTTTTCCGCCGCTGCCACCGCTGCCTCCTGCCCCTCCATTGGCCGCGATGGTGAGCGAACCGCCTTGCGGGTCAACCAGAAAATGCCGGTCCTTTCGGCCTGGGGCACTTACAACGGCCTGCAACAGAGGATGATCGCCCGGCCGCAATGTAACCATGACTTTTACCGGAGGCGCATTGCCGCCATCGCCGCCATCGCCCCCATTGCCGCCGTCGCTGCCGGCACTGCCATCGCCTCCATTTCCTCCTGCGGAACTATTGTCCGGATCGCATGATCCCGTCGAGCCACTCGACCCCGCCATGCCATCGCTCCCGTTCAGTCCATTCGATCCTGAGGATCCATTGGCGCCGTTAAAATTGGCCGCAAAGGGATAGATGTAGCTCACCGGGACGGTCAGCGATGCGTGCAAATCCGGGTGGCTCGGTACAGAGATCTCTACCTGCCCGCTCTTCCCGTCACTTTTGCGCGGGTCGTGCGCCAGACTGAGCACGCCCTTCTTGTTCACCGTCACCACGCTCGGCGTCACCGTCAGGTCGGCCCACAGAATTTTGCCTTTGCCCTTTCCCTCGGTAACCCAGACCTTGCCGCTCGGATCGGTGAACGTTACGATCAGGGGCGAGGTCTGCCCGGGCGCAATCGCCGGTCCCTTCGGCAGGCTCGCCTCAATCGTGGTCACAGGCAGCTTGTCTAGATGCACTCTCATCCCTAACGTCACCCTTACCGCTGTGCATCCTGTCATTCCGACTACAGCTATGAAGCCCAATGCCCCGATGCTCACACCCTGCCATAACCACGCTCTTTGTCCGTTCATTGATGCTCTCCGTTCGCGCACACGATGCCGCCAGCCCTTTTCAGGCAAGGGGATCTTTTGTGATTGCGGTTCATGCGTCACACGCAGATCGCCGCAAGCTCCGGCCCTGCCGGTTCCTCTCATCTATTGAAGCGATTCCTATCCGTTAGGACGCTGAAACCCGCAATTGAGTTGCGGTATGCGTAAGGATTTCCTGCCTGAAGCTCAACTTTGTCCGCAGCGAGAAAGTAACCTCGACTGCTCCCTCGATCGTCCTTCGTCGCAGCGTTCAGCAGGAACTCTTGATCTCAACGCTGATCGCACGCAGGTCCACTGAACCAACATTCTCGAGGGTATGCGGCGCGAGCGGCTCCGTCCACACAGCGCTTCCAACAGCCGGTGCGAACCCAGCCGCGCGGCTGTCCACAACCACTTCTCCCTCGCCGTCGCGGCGCAAGAAATCGCTCCAGCTCAGGATGTAAAGAGTCGCCGGCCAGCGATGCGTGTGGAGTGGGACGGTCTCGCCCGGCGCGACGGTGGTGTCGAGCACGCGGACCCTGTCGTTCTCGAACAGAAGAACGTGATGCTTTGGCGCGGCGACCAAAGCATCAAGCTCCTCCGCGTATTCCTGCTGGCCTGCGTATTCATGTTGATTTGACGCCGGCTGCATTCTGCCTCCGTGTCCCCGGCGGCGCGCGCCGGCTACTGCTCCGCAAGCGCCTACTTGATCCCGATCACCATCGAGTCCGGTCCGATCAGATGTTCCACGCGCGTGTTCTTGAAGCCTGCTTCCTTCATCCAGCCGATGCAATCCGCTCCCGTGTAATCAAATCCGCCCTGCGTTTCAATCAGCATGTTCAAGCTCATCAGCAGGCCAAATGCGTTCTTTGAGCGGTCGTCGTCGATGATTGCTTCGTAGACCAGCAAAGCTCCGCCCTTGGGCAACGCTGCATAGGCCTTGGCGATCAGCATCCGCTTTTCTTCAAGATTCCAGTCATGCAGGATGTGGCCCATCATGATCACTTCGGCTGACGGAATCGCATCCGTGAAGAAGCTTCCCGGCTGAAACTTTACCCGCGACGACAATCCATGATGCTCGATGTATTCCTCAAAGACGGGACCCACCTCAGGAAGATCCAATCCTGTACCTGTGAGGTGCGTGTTCTTCGTGGCCACCTGCGTCAGCAGGTCGCCCTGCGCCGGGCCGAGATCCGTGACGGTCTTGTATTGCGCCCAGGGGAACTTGGCGGCGATAGCCATGTTGGCGCCCCTGCTCACACCGGTCATCGCGCCCAGGAAGTTCTTGAGCCTCGCCGGATCGGCGTACAGCGCGGCGAAGGTCTCTGTCGCGTTTGGTCCCGCCTCGCCCTGCGGCTGCCCCGTGCGCAGAGCCTTGGTCAGATGCCCCCAATGCATGTAGAGCCGGCGGTTGGCCATCTCCAGCATTCCGCCGACGTAGGACGGCTTGTTCTTGTCGAGGAACAGATCGGTCTCGGGCGCATTGGAGTAGATACCGTCCTTGCGCTCCAGAAAGCCGAGCGCAACCAGCGCATCAAGGAAATCGCGCGACGAACGCGGATGCAGCCCTAACCGGCCGGTCAGAGTCTCCAGGTCCGCCGGATGCTTTGCCAACTCGGTGAACACTTCCATCTCCACTGCGCTGAGCAGAGTCTTCGAAGCCCAGAAACCCAGGCCGATTTGCAGAATGTTAGCGGGTGACGGTCCAGACGAACTCATAGCGATCTCCTCGTACTACGTGAATTTTTTGTTTGGCGGGGAAGATGCCCTTTAAGCGATGGAAGGGGAAGTCGCTTGCCGGGCGGATGGCCGCATCCCATGCGGCCCACAGCAGTGTACGCGACCTGGCGGACGGTTGCGAAGTGATTTCTGCGCCTGGACAGGCTGAGCCTCCTGTCGCCTTGAGGCGCACAAGCACGTCGAGATGGGGAAGCAGATGAACCTCGCGTGCGGAGCCGGCAGCCGCGATGAGCGCTCACCTGGTGCGACTCGCATGTTCCAGAAAAAATTGAGGCTTGAAGACCGGGCTGTGGGGACACGCTCCCACAAAGTGGATTTGATTGTCTAAAGCATTGGCCGCGAAAGCAGGTTTCCCGTCAATTCCAAGGATCAAGTACCTTCACAGGCAGATCCTGCACATCGGTCACATTCCGCGTAACCAGGGTCAAGTCGCGCTGCACAGCGGTTGCCGCCAGCAGAGTATCGATAACCGGCCTTGGCCGCTCGGCGGACCAGTCTCCCCAATGCCGCGCTGTGGCCGCATCGATGCCAAGAATGCGATCGGCAAAACTGAACTCCAACCCATCGACCCATCCCGAGAGTTTCTTTGCCGCGCCGGGGTCGGTTCGCCGTTTCAGAGCCACGCCTTTCCGCAATTCGCCCAGAGTCAGCACACTGATGTAAAGGGCCGAGGGCTCTGCTTCGGAAAGAAAAGCCATCACTCGCTCGTCGGCTCTCCTCCTGCGCGTTTCGCTCAGGACATTCGTGTCCAGTAGATATTCGATGCGCCCGCTCACAGGCTGATATCGCGCCCGGTATCCCGGTCGCGCTCAATTTCGAAGCTGTCCACCTTCGGCCCGCCCAGAAGATACGACTTCAGGTCGGGCTTGCAGGCCGTCAGCGCGCGGTATTCGTCGATGGAGAGAATCACGGCCCGCTCAGATCCGTGCCGGGTGATGATCTGCGGGCCTTTGCTGTGCGCCTCTTCAATCAGCTCGCTGAGCCGGGTTTTCGCTTCCTGTACCTGCCAGACAGCCACGGGCATCCTCCATTTCAACTAGAATTATAGACGTTCTAGTTGAAATGGTCAAACTTCACCCAAGACGCTGCGCGGCAGTAACTTAAAGGTCATATTCAGCATCCAGGCAGGAATTTGCGCTCTCAAAGACTCTTGGTCGCCGTCATGTCGGTACCCCAGCTGCCGTCCTCGGTGCCGATCGCGAGACTGATTCCGTCCGTTCTGATCTTCCCCTTGCCGACGATCTTGTAGGTTGTTCCCGCGTAGTCGGAGTTGAACCAGAACGTAATCGTGTCGCCGTCCACTTTGCCATCGTGAATTTCTGTGGGCGTGGTCGCCAGCCCCTCGATGGTGCCGGTGACAACGCCTTCCTTCGCTGCGAGGTGAAACACCAGCGGAACGCTCGTTCCCTGGAAGTCGAATGCGGCCTTCCAGTTTCCCGTGATGTCAACAGGAGCCGCTGCAGCCACCGGCGCGGTCACCGGCGCACCTGCTGGAGCGGCTGGCGTAGTCGCTGGAGCGGATTCGCTGTTCTTCGCCACCATATCCGCGCCCCAGCTTCCATCTTCGGTGCCGAAGCTGAAGTCAATCTCGCCGTCGCCGACCTTGCCTTTGAAAACAATCTTGTAGGTGGCTCCCTCGTAATCGGTATTCACCCAGAAGGTGACCGTATCGCCGTCCGATTTGCCTTCGTGAATCTCGGTTGGCGTCACCGGTAGCCCCTCAATGGTTCCCGTCACAACGCCGTCCGCGGAGCTCAGATGAAAGACAAGAGGCACGCTGGTGCCCTGAAAATCAAAGGCGCCTTTCCAGGTCCCGGTTGCGTCCTTTGCGTTCGCATTCGGCAGCAGGACCAGAAAAGCAATGAGTGCGGCAAAACGCAGTGCATATTTCATGTCATTTCCCCCTCAAAAAGGCTGAGTCTATCACAACCGCCGCGAAGCCAGCCCGCTTCGTTGTGATTGAATCCGCAGGCTAAGGCCCTGACTTTTGTGCTGCCTGCACCTGACGGTCACGCTCTGCCTGTGATAGCATCCGCTTTCTGGCAAAGAACGCCCGGCAGATTCACCAAACATTCATCTGCCCCGCGCCGGCCCGAGAGCCTCTTCA
>Ga0302319_10018738_pt1 | contig 12605 bp, 9 predicted proteins | sample Bog_T0_2_FD_203319 | JGI IMG/M metagenome (GOLD analysis project Ga0302319, IMG submission 203319) | Peat permafrost microbial communities from Stordalen Mire near Abisko, Sweden - Bog_T0_2 | ecosystem: Environmental > Terrestrial > Soil > Wetlands > Peat | place: Sweden: Abisko, Stordalen Mire... | reverse complement strand
ACCGCAAATGTTGGAGATAGTGCTATCCCAGGTCCCAAAAGCGGGACCTGGGGCACCCAGTCATTTTTGGATGGAGCAGACCTGGGCCACCCACCTTTCGCCCAATCGTGGCCGTCCAAATCCGCTCTGCTCAACGGATTGTTTAGAACGTAGGCATACAGATTGAGGCTTTGCGGATTGTCGAGCTTCGCATACGGTACGGGCTCGGCCTTCGCGCTCCAGTCGGGGCTCATGAACCGCCACATCGCAGATGAATAGTAGCGGGCAAGGAAATAATCATTCCCGCTTTCGGCATCACGTTCTTTGCCGGTAAAATGCAGCGGTCTATTTTGCATGCCAGTTGCACATGCAGCGAAGGTCATCGTAGTTGTACTCCTTGCGTCGTACCGCTACGTCTGATCCAGTGGCAAGCTAGGAACGAAATCCCCTGCGTGATCGCTACAAGCAATAGAAACACAAGGTCGGATCGCCAGGTAATCGAGTAAACATGGGGCTGGTCTTCTTGCTCCCAAAACAGCGGAACACTCGAATAGAGTAACCAGATCGCAACCGCCATACACAACGCAGAGCCGAGAAGAACTTGTAGGGCGATGCGGCGATGGAACGAAAAAAAGGAGACCCACTGTGTAACCGCTAGAAGCAGGACGACCATCACACCCGTTCGCCAGTCCGGTTGTCCCCTCAACAAGAAGCCGAGGTAAACACAAACAATCACACTCGCCACGCCCAAGAGCAAGCCGAAAAGCACCTGTAAGACTGTTTTCATACTCTCTCCTATTGATCCTCTGGATGGCGTACAACTGGCGCAGGGGAGTTTGAGCCGTTCCTCTCTCCATTGTTCGGGTTGCCGTTAGGATTTCGGAAACCCCAGTCATTCACTGTGATCGTCCCACCCTCATTCGCATTTGCCGACGCAGTTTTTCCCGGCGCGACGATAATCCCGGCGTGGGCGTCCTCACCGCCATTGGGATCACGTCCGTGATCCTGCGCAATTACATCTCCCGGTTTCGCATTGCTCATCGAATCTGGAGCCGATAGGCCGTTGATTTTGACGTTTGGATCAGCAAGCTGGGCCGCAGTCGGTATCTTGCCAGTGTTGGCGACGGTTGGCCTCGTCTTTCCGGCTTCGGCTACCGTGTCGCTCACGAACTCGTTGCATTTGTTGCTTCCAGACTTGAACACCTGGCCGTTGCTGGTATTCATCCCGCCTATTGACCAATCAGTGTTGCCCGCATGGCTCGCAGCCGTCTGAGCAACACTCAGGCCCTGCACCTGTGCATTGGTCCTATAACCTTTGCCCTCGGCCCAGTTCTTGATTTTTTGCCAGATGTAATCATTGTGCCCGTCCAGGTCAACACGACTCAGCGGGTTGTTCCGAACGTAAGCATAGAGATTTAGGCTTTGCGGATCATCGAGTTGCGCGTATGGTACGGGGTCTTCCTTCGCGCTCCAGTCGGGCGACATGAAGCGGCCCATTGAGCTTGCATAGTACCTAGCCCCGAAGTAGTCATTCCCGCTCTCTGTATCCCGTTCTTTGCCGGTGAACAGGGATCGCGAAAAACGCGGAATGTTTGCGCAGACGGCGGACAGCATCGTAGTTTCGAACTCCTCCGTCGTAAATTAATCTCTGAGCCCGAAAGCAGTCAGGGGCCTGACTGCAAATCAACGGAAACCTACTGGCCGTTCCCTGATCCCTATTCCCTATTCCCTGCCTTTACGGTATCTGCGCCATGGGTAACTCCATCACCGGGGTGCGCTTGCCGTCTTTGACGGCGTAGGCCCACAGGCCGTGGAAGTTGGCGCGAATGCCGGGCTGGGCTTTCAAGAACGCGCTGAAGACGGCGATTGCCTCAGTCCGCAGCGCAGCGGAGTCAGTCACCCCGCTCGACTCATAAGCCAGCGCCAGATCGGATTGGTTCAACGTGGGGTCCAGCGCAACCGAATCGATCTTCCAGGTGCGGTCGCCCGCGGCGAGCGAATACGGGAAGGCATTCTGCGGCGAGTTCTGAATATCCGTCTGCTCCTTGAGGAGCTTTTCAAGATTGGGCGAAGAGACAAAGTCGAACGGGAGCAGCAGAAAATGCGCCGCGTCGTAGGAGTACCAGGCGCTCCACGGATCGACAGCGGCCAACGCACGGGCGCGCGTCCAGAACCAGACGCCGTCGTGTCCGTCGAATGCGCCAGGATGCGTGGAAACTCCGCCCAGACGCCAGCTCTGACCATCCCAGGCGAGAATTATGCCGATTTGCCCCTGCATGGGCGCGCCGTTTGCGTCGGCAAAAACCACGGCGTAGCGCCCCGGTGGCAGAGCATGCATATTTACGGTGACCGTCAACGTGCCGGCAGCATTGGAGCAGAAGAGCTGCGTGTCCGCAGTTGCGGTTTGCGACGAGGCGTCAAGCAGATAAATGCTGCGCAGTTGAGCGTGACCGCCCTTGACCATGGGCGCGGACTGCTCGATTGCTCCGCGAATGCCGGTCCACTCCGCCGTCTCGGCCGGCAAAAGAGCTGCCTGCAGCGTGGCGATGTCCTGGTTGACGACGGCTTGAGCCATACGGCCGCCGACGGAGCTCAATGTGGCGCGATCCTGGGGTGAAAGCTCGGCCTGCGAGGTGCAAGTGGCAGCCTGGCTGGCGGCCGGCACGGCAAGCACGACGGCCACAATTAAAACCTTCCAGCAGAGGCGCATCTTTGCTGAAATCCTCTCTGCCCGCAAGCGGCTCTTCGAGCGCTCCTGGGCTATCATCAGTCTAGTACACAGGGCAGCAATAACCGCCCGCAGGACCGACACCAATTCTACTCGTTATGGAACAGGGATCAGGTGTCAGGGATCGAGAGACAGGAACCAGTCCGATGTACGAGTGCGAACCAATGCCGGGAAGAGTGCCTAATTTGGATGTGCGCGGGTGGAAGAGGACGCGCGTCCGCGGCGCAGCGATTGTCGTAGCGGTGGTTCTCGCAGCGGCCGCGCAGCTTTCCGCGGCGCAGCAGACTGCGATGGCGCCTGCTCCCACGAAAGTGACGGCAAGAAGGACGGTTCATGCGCGGAAGCGGCCTGTCGCCGCGCCAGCTCCCGTTGCTCCAATAGTGGCCGCACCGGCACCTGCGCCGGTGGCTCCTCCGCCGCCTGACTGGCCGGCGAACGACAGGCCGACCCCCGCCACGGTTGTCTGGAACAGCCAGGGATTGCGCATCGAAGCCGCCAACGCGAGCCTGAAGCAGATTCTGAACGATGTGGCGACGGCTACCGGCGCAAGGGTGCAAGGCATGAGCGGGGATCAGCGTGTCTTTGGATCGTTTGGGCCCGGACCGGCGCGCGCTGTGCTCTCTCAACTGCTGGAGGGCACTGGTTACAACGTGCTGATGATCGGCGATCAGGGCCAGGGAACGCCGCGGCAGATTGTGCTGAGTCCGCAGCCCAACGGTCCAGCGCAGCAAGTGGCAAGCAATCCAAACCAGGCAGACGACAACGCCGACGTCGCGGATCCGCAGCCGCAGGAGCAGCCCCAGCCGCCTCCGGTACTGGGCAATGCTCTCAATCCCGGCAATGTTCCGCGCACGCCGCAGCAGATCATGCAGGAGATGCAGCAGCGCCAGCAGCAAATTGAGCAGATGCAGCGGAACAATCCGCAGTAACGACGGAGAAAGGCACGCGTAAAGGTGAACAAGAACATGGCCGCCGCATTTAGGGACTGCAAACGCAGATTCTTCGCTCACCACCGCCGAACTGACAAACAGGGATCAGGGATCAGGAAGATACGTTCGGGGGCCCGTTCAGCGAATGACAGCCGGTTTTGTCATGAGTTTTAGAAGGAGCAAATCAGAATTACTGCCATTGAGGAGATACGAAGGGCTGGGGTGCGGGCTGATTAAACTCCGCTTGCGGCTTCAGGCTGCGACTTGACCGGCGCCTGACGACGCCGGGGGCGCATAAGCGCGAACCCTGCGCGAAGAATTCCGTATGCAGCCAGAATTCCGAAAGCCATTGAGCCTATCGATGCACAAATGAGCATCGCCAAACTTAACCAATCCGTCATCGACTCCGCCTTGCTTTAATCTTGAATAGCTCAACTGCAAGCGTTTATGCTGCAATCTTAGTGCAACTTGCATATTCGCTTTATTAATTGTCTCAGATGTTTCAGCTTCGTTGACCCTTGTTTCTATTGACCAATAGAATACTCTTAGAGTGATAAAGTGCGGCGATTTGTCGCACCCCGCTCCGGGAAGAGTCTACCGACCCCAGAATGCCCATTACTCACATTTCCGTGCGTGGCGCGCGCCAGCACAACCTGCGCGACATTAGTGTGCGCATCCCCCGCAACACACTTACCGTGGTGACCGGCCTGTCCGGTTCGGGAAAAAGCTCGCTCGCCTTCGACACCATCTACGCCGAGGGCCAGCGCCGCTACGTTGAGACACTCTCAGCGTACGCGCGGCAGTTTCTGGATCAGATTGAGCGGCCGGATGTGGATTCGATCGAAGGTCTGAGCCCGGCGATTTCAATCGAGCAAAAGACGACCAGCCGCAGTCCACGCTCAACTGTGGGCACCATTACAGAGATTTACGACTACCTGCGGCTGCTCTACTCCGCGATTGGCACGCCGCATTGCCCAAACTGCGGCCGCCCCATTGCGCGCCAGACTGCCGAGCAGATTGTGCAGCGCATTCTGGAACTGGGCAAAGGTGAGCGTGTAACCGTGATGGCTCCGGTGGTGCGTGGACGCAAGGGTGAGTTCAAGGACCTGCTGGACCAGCTTGACCAGCAGGGCTTTCGCGCGCGCGTTGACGGCGAAATGCGCGACCTGTCAGAGCCGGTGCTGCTAGACCGGCGCAAGAACCACACGGTTGAAGCCATCATCGACCGGATTCTGCTGAAGACGGTTCCGGAGTCCGCACCGCTGCCGAATGGGAAGCCTTCCATAGAGAAACGCCTGGACCAGGCAGTAAACAAGGCTCTGCAACTGGCCAACGGACTTGTGCTGGTAGCAGTCGCCGGCGGCGAAGAGCAGCTTTTTTCGTCATCGATGGCGTGCCCGGATTGCGGTCTGGACGTTCCCAAGCTGGAGCCACGAAGTTTCAGCTTCAACTCCACATTTGGCGCATGTCCTGAGTGCCATGGCCTGGGCTCGCTCTACGACCTTGATCCGGCCAAAGTGATTACCGATTGGTCAAAGCCGCTGCTCGATGGCGGTCTTGGCCCGGGCTCGTCCTCGCAGTATTTGCTCAAGCTCATCCACCTTGCCGCCGAACGGTATGACATTGACCTGAAGCTACCGTTTGAAGATCTGCCGGTGAAGCAACAGCACATACTTGTCTACGGTCCGCCTAAAGGCGAGGCTCCGCGCACAGGCTTCCACGGCGTTCTCACGTATCTCCGCGACAGCATTGAAGAGGCCCGCAGCGAGGGCTACCGCGAATACATGATGACCTTCATGTCGGCTACTCCCTGCCCTGCCTGCCGTGGAAAGAGACTGCGGCCGGAGTCGCTGGCGGTAAAGATCGGCGGGCTGTCGATTGCCGACTTCACCATGCTGCCACTCAATCGCGCTCTCTCGGCGGCCATCAACTTCAGCTTTACCGCGCGCGAAACGCTGGTGGCCGAGCGTATTCGCCGCGAGATTGTGGAGCGGCTGGAATTTCTTTGCGCGGTGGGCCTCACCTATCTCTCGCTCAATCGCAACGCTGCCACGCTTTCAGGCGGCGAAGGCCAGCGCATCCGGCTTGCAACGCAGATTGGTTCGCGGCTGCGCGGGGTGCTGTATGTGCTCGACGAGCCCTCGATTGGTCTGCATCAGCGCGATAACGGCCGGCTGATTGAAGCTCTGGAACGGCTGCGCGACCTGGGCAACACGGTGCTGGTGGTAGAGCACGACGAAGACACCATCCGCCACGCCGACTACGTGCTTGACCTTGGCCCAGGGGCAGGCCGCCTGGGTGGATTCGTGGTTGCCGAGGGCACGCCGGAGCAGATTATGGCTGCGCCTGAATCGCTCACTGGCCGCTATCTGTGCGGCGCGGCGACCATTCTGCATCGCGCCAAGCCGAGGCCGCTTACGGGCAAGTGGCTGGTTGTCTCTGGCGCGCGCGAACATAACCTGCAGGATCTGACCATTCGCATTCCGCTGGGCGTAATGACGGTAGTGACCGGCGTGAGCGGCAGCGGCAAAAGCACTCTGATTAACGACATTCTGTACCGCTCGCTGGCCAAGACCATCTACGGCTCGCGCGAGGAACCGGGCGTACACGACCAACTGACCGGCGCAGAGCAGATTGACAAAGTGGTGCGGATCGATCAGTCGCCGATTGGCCGCACGCCACGATCGAACCCCGCTACGTACACGCAGGTGTTCTCGCCGATCCGCGACCTGTTTGCCATGCTGCCGGAGTCGCGCGAACGCGGCTACAAGGCCGGCCGCTTCAGCTTTAACGTGAGCGGCGGACGCTGCGAGGCCTGCCAGGGAGACGGACAGAGGCGCATCGAGATGAACTTTATGCCCGATGTCTACGTGCAATGCGAGGTATGCAACGGCCGCCGCTATAACCAGGAGACGCTGGCGGTGAAGTTCCACGGCCACTCCATTGCCGACATTCTCGATTTGCCGATTGAGGACGCGCTGCCATTGCTGACCGACGTGCCACAGGTTCGCCAGAAGCTGCAAACGCTGGTGGACGTGGGCCTGGGCTATATTCACCTGGGCCAGAGCGCCACAACCCTCTCCGGCGGCGAGGCACAGCGCATGAAGCTTGCGAGGGAGCTCTCAAAGCGGCAAACCGGACGCACGCTCTATCTGCTGGATGAGCCAACCACCGGCCTGCACTTTGACGACGTGCGCAAGCTGCTGGAAGTTTTGCATCGACTGGCCGATCTGGGCAATACGGTCATCATCATCGAACACAATCTGGACGTGATCCGCAATGCCGACTGGGTTCTGGATCTTGGCCCTGAAGGCGGCGAAGACGGCGGACGGCTGGTTGGCGAAGGCAGGCCGGCAAAGATTGCGGCTACGCCGGGCTCCTACACTGGGCAGTTCCTTAAGCGGTATTACGCATCGAGCAATGGCCATTTGGCAGAGGGGCATTTGGTTGAAAGCGACCCGGATGAGACTTACACGGATGAGCCATTGCGCGACAAGGCTGAAGACGGAAACAATGTACCATCGGTAGCAAAGGGCGGCGCTCGAAAAGCCGCTTCCCTTTCGGCAAAAGCAGATGCTCCGGCGGCAAAACGCGCGGGCGTAAAGCAAAAGGCCGAACCGAAGGCGCGCAAAGCAACGCCGCGCAAAAGAGAGACCGGACGCCCATGAACGCCTTGCCGGAAGACGAGCCCGAGAGCCAACAACGCCTCCCTTTCGATGCGACTGAAGTTGACGCGCCGGAGACTGCTGCGACGGAGATCGCCGCGCCAGAAACCATCGACGCAGAGCCGGCCGCGGAAGAGGCTTCACACAACCTTGCGGTGACTCCCGTGCTGGCCTCGGCTCCCAGTCCTGAAGAACAGAGCCTTACGGTCGCGCCGCACGAACCACAGGTTGAGACCGAGAAGCCCTTGTTTCAGCAGTGGTATGAGCCGCCTGTGCTGCGTACGCGCATTCCGCACTTTGGCCATCTCGCGATCCTTGGCGCTTTTGCAGGGTTCGGTCTGATCGGTGCGGGAATCTTCATTCGAGTAGCAATGCTCATGCACTTGTTTGGCGTATCGACGGTGCAGGCCGCGATGACCGACGTTCACTATGCACTGGGCAGCGAAGCATTCCTCTACCTGCTCATGTTTGGCGTCTCGTTCCTGTTCTTCCCCATGATCTGGCACAAGGGATTCTTTGCCGGTATTCAATGGAACGGTGCTACGGCACTGCGGCTGCGCAACAAGCTTTTCGCAACGGCCGTAATCTGCTTTTTCCTGGCACTGGCCGACAGCCTGCTAGTCCCCGGCCCCAAAGACGCACCCATCGACAAGCTTCTCCGCTCTCCCGGTGCTGCGTGGCTGCTGTTCGCCTTTGGCGTAGCCGTCGCACCGTTCATTGAGGAGATGGTTTTTCGCGGCTTTCTGCTGCCCTCACTATGCACGTTGTGCGATTGGACGGACGAGACCATCTTCGGACGCCCGAATCTGCACCTAGAGCCGAAGGTGCGCGATGCGTGGTCCACTGCCGCAATGGTGGCTGTATGCGTGGTATTGTTTGGCGCGCCTGCTGCCCTTATCTACGCCGTAATCATTCGCTCGATGGTACTTTTTGTTTTCTGCCTTCCAATTGCCCCCGCAGTCTATCTAGGCCTGATGGCGGCGCGGCGGCCTGAGGCTGCCCAACTAGTCCGCCCACTAGGCGAAAACGGCCACCCGCAATGGTCGATGCGCGCCATGGTCATCGCATCCATCTGCACAAGCATTCCATTCGCGCTGCTGCATGGCGCGCAGACCGGCTACTCCATTGGGCCACAAGTACTGCTGGTGATTGTGAGCCTGGTGCTGTGCTGGACGCGGCTCAACACGCGTTCGCTCGCCGCCAGCGTATTGGTCCACGCATCCTACAACTTTCTGCTCTTCACCATGATGATGCTCGGCACTGGGTTCTTCAGGCATCTGGACAAAATGTAGAAAAGCAGCTTTCAGCTCTCAGCTTTCAGTTCTCGGTCAGAAATGACGCGATTACAGCGCACACAATACCGGAAACTCTGGCTGTAACCGGCCATAGTGCTTCCTTTACAATTGAGCAGAGATGCCACCAACTAGTTATGCAACGCAGCTTCTCTCTCTTCTGTCACGGCTCAGCTTTCGGCTGGGACAGTTCAAACTTTCTTCCGGCGGCGTGAGCGACTACTACATCGACTGCCGCACCACCACTCTGCATGCCGAAGGCGGCAGACTCACGGGACACGCCATCCTTGAATTGCTTGAAGCGAACGGCATTGAGGCCGAAGCCGTGGGCGGCTTGACCATGGGCGCAGATCCCATCGTCTCCAACGTAGCCACTGCGAGCGCCTGGCGGGCCATCTCGCACCCTGGTGCGCCGTTGTTGAACGGATTCCTGGTGCGCAAAGCGGAAAAGGCACACGGCACCGGCCGGCGCATTGAAGGATTCTGCCGCGAGGGCGCGCGTGTGGTGATTGTGGACGATGTGTGTACCACCGGCGCCTCAACCATTAACGCGCTTGAAGCCGCGCGCGAAGCCGGCATGATTGTGGCCGCCGTGGTGTGCATTGTTGAACGCGAGGAAGCCAACGGACGGCCCGCAGTAGAGGCCGCGGCTGGCGGTGCGCCCTTTCTGCGGTTATTTACCGCGAACGACGTGCGTGCCGAGCACATTCGCCAGCAGTAGGAAAACTCCGAGGCTGAAGCCCTCTTGAATCGATTGGCCTTATTCGTGAGGCTGAAGCCTCACGCTCCCTCCGAAAAAACGAAAAAGGCCTGCCCGCTTCTGAGAGCGGACCGGCCTTTTCACTTCGCAGATCAATAGAAGCAGATCAGGGGAAGCAGATCAAGAGAAGTACATCTGGGGAAGGCGGAAAACAAGACCCAGGTTAGTTGCCTGATCCGTTGCTTGCAGTCTGAGCGGGTTGCCCCTTCTGATCGCTGCCCATGTTGCTGAGCAACTGTATTTGAACGCGGCGATTCTTCTGCCGGCCTTCGCGCGTATCGTCTGAAGCAACCTGCTGATCCTTGCCGATGCCGATCAGGTAGAACCGGTGCGCTGCAATGGCGTACTTCGAAGCCAGGTACTGCACCACCGCATCCGCACGGCGCTGGCTCAGGTCGTAGTTGTACTGAGCGGAGCCGACCGAGTCAGTTCCACCGGTCACTTCAAGAATGTAGCTCTTGGCAGTGCCAAGCTGCGCAGCAAAGGTGTCGAGCTGCGCCTTGTCGTCGGCGGTCAGTACCGATTTGTCGAATCCAAAGGTGACAGAAACATCGGCCAACTGCTTGTACTGGTCAAGCCCCTTGACCACCGCATCCAGCGAATCGGCGTGATGCACGGCGTCAGTTGCCGCGAGCGTGGCCTGGCTGGCCTGCTGGGTGGCGTTCTGCGCATTCTGCGTGGCCGTGTCTGCCGCACCCTGCGCTTGCGTGATGCCGGCCTGCGCACGGCTGTCCACATCGTGAATCTTCTGGTTGTTCGCCGCCGTTTTCTGGTCGAGTTGGTCGGTGTGCTCTACAAGCGGTGCAGCCTGGGTACGGACATAGTTCTTTGTGGCGCACCCGGTTACACCTGTTACGGCTAAAGCCGCTGCCATCCACAAGAATCCAAAGCGATTCATTCTTATTTTCCTTTCCTTCTCCGCTAGCCGTCCGTGTAGTGCCTGGCGGCTCTTGCAGCGGGTATGCTCTCCGCTTATGTGTTAGCACTCGCTGTGCCAACCGGCGCGGCGAGGGTAACGAACTGATAAATGGTAACTTGCGGGAATGAGGCTGTTGCGCAAGTCTTTGCGGAAGCGTGTATCTTTTACACACCCCGGTAAGGATTTCCCAGTTCAAGGCGTTTGCCCGGTAGCCTTCGCTCCATTTAAGCCGTGCCGGTATTCTAGTAAGGTACGCCTTGCGCGTCGGCCACTCCATGGATCTCTACGAGAAAATCCGATCGCTCCCCACGCAGCCAGGCGTTTATCTCTACAAGAACGCCGACGGTGAAGTGATCTATGTGGGCAAGGCGAAGAACCTGCGCTCAAGGGTTCGCTCGTACCTGCTTGAAGCCTCGCAGGCCAACGCCAAAACCGGATCGCTGATGCGCGAGGCCGTCGACCTGGATTACATCCTCGTAGCCAACGAATACGAGGCGCTGGCGCTTGAAAACAATCTGATCAAACAGCGCAAGCCTCGCTTCAACATTCTGCTGCGCGACGACAAGACCTACCCCTACGTGAAACTGACACTGGCCGACCGCTATCCAAAGGTGTTTGTCACACGGCGGCTGCGCAAAGACGGCGCTGCCTACTACGGCCCGTACTTTCCCGGGAATCTGGCATACCGCGTGGTCGACCTGATTCATCGCAGCTTTCTGCTGCCAAGCTGCAAGGTTGACCTGGAGCGCTACCACCCGCGCGCCTGCTTGCAGTTCTACATTCACCGCTGCCTGGGACCCTGCGTTGAAGGCCTGACCACGCCGGAAGCCTACAAGCAGGCGGTGCGCGATGCGCAGATGTTTCTTGAGGGCCGCCACGCCGAGTTGGAGCGCTCGCTGACGGCGCGCATGATGGCCGCGGCCAGCGATGAGCAGTTTGAAACGGCGGCACGCCTGCGCGATCAGCTCTCAACCGTGCACCAACTACAGGAGAAGCAGCGCATTGCCACGGCCGAAGAAAGCGACGACGCGGATGTCTTCGGTTATCACTTTGAAGCCGGAAGCCTTGCCGTGAATCTGTTCCACATGCGCGCGGGGAAGATTGTGGACCGCCGCGAGTTCTTCTGGGAAGATTTGCCGGAGCTGATGGAGGCGCTCGCCGTGGAGGGCGATGCGGGCGCGGAGATTGCTGCCGAGAACAGCGATGGAACTTCAGCGGCGGACCAGAGCAACGGCTGGATTGGCGAGACGCAGTTTCACGCCGGACCGGTCTTCTCTGCCCTGCTGAAACAGCTCTACATTGACCAGCACTATGTGCCGCGCTCCATTCTTGTGCCGGTGGATTTCGATGATCGCGAGGCGCTGTCGGCTCTGTTGAGCGAGCGCACGGGCCATCGCATCGAGCTGGCCGTTCCGCAGCGTGGCGAGAAGCGCTCGCTCGTAGACCTGGCCAGCCAGAATGCCAAGCAGTCGTACACGCAGCGCTTCCGCGTGCTGGAGCCGTCGCGCAAAGCTATCCAGGAGGCGCTGGCCGACGTGCTGATGCTGCCGGAACTGCCCAAGCGCATCGAGTGCTTCGACATCTCGCATATTCAGGGCGCGGAGACCGTAGCCTCACTCGTGGTTTGGGAGGACGGCAAGATGAACAAGGCCGCCTACCGCAAGTTCAAGGTGAAGACAGTTGCCGGCGTAGACGATTTTGCTTCGATGCGCGAGGTTGTGGAGCGGCGCTACCGGCGGCTGAAGGAAGAAGACAAGCCCATGCCCTCGCTGGTGCTCGTCGATGGCGGGCTGGGGCAGTTGCACTCGGCCGCGGAGGCGCTGGAAGCGCTGGGCTTTACATCGCAGCCGCTGGCCTCGATTGCGAAGAAGGAAGAAGTCATCTACGTCTATGGCAACGAAGAGGAACCGGTAGTGCTCGATCGCCGCTCGCCGGTGTTGCATCTGGTTCAACTGATTCGCGACGAAAGCCACCGTTTCGCCATTGGCTACCATCGCCAGCGCCGCGCCATGCGCGACCGCGATTCCGAGCTGCTGAATATTCCCGGCGTGGGCCCGCAAACGCGGCAACGGCTGCTCACGCACTTCGGCAGCCTGCGCGATGTGCAGGTGGCGACCGCGGAATCGCTGGCCGCGGTTGTCCCGCGCAAAACCGCGGAGACCATCTGGCGGCATTTCCATCAGGAACAGCCCGCCGGGTAGCGTTCGAGCGGCGCTGAAATTAATTCATATTCTTGCGGGCGCTCGCTCTGCTATGCTGCCGCTGCGGTCCTTCCCCGGTCGCACATTCCCCAACTGAATAGCGAGGTCACCAATGGCTACGTCCGTACAGGC
>Ga0302319_10018734_pt1 | contig 12607 bp, 7 predicted proteins | sample Bog_T0_2_FD_203319 | JGI IMG/M metagenome (GOLD analysis project Ga0302319, IMG submission 203319) | Peat permafrost microbial communities from Stordalen Mire near Abisko, Sweden - Bog_T0_2 | ecosystem: Environmental > Terrestrial > Soil > Wetlands > Peat | place: Sweden: Abisko, Stordalen Mire... | reverse complement strand
TGTAGCAGCTTCACAGCAACCGTCACCGAGTCGCCCGGCTTCGCCTGGTCAATCAGCACCACAGGCTCCAGATCGTCGCCCATGGCCACCCGGCGGCCGTTGAAGTAAAGAATCTGCGGCATGGGGCCGTTGGCGGAGGCGTGAAACTGGAACCAGATGCGCGCTCCCGTCAGGTCGTAGCCGTTCAGCGTGGCCGGGACTTGATACGTCTGGCGAAACCAGACCGCATCCTTCGGCGCCAGCGTGCCCATGGCGATGGGCTGCCACCCGCTCTCATCCAGATTCAAGGCCTCGCCATGCGCCAGATCGCCGGAATGTAGCTTCCAAGCCGCATCGGGCAACTCGCGCAGGCTGGAAAGCCTGTCAATGACCGCATGGGTGTCGGACGGCAAACTCGCGGCGATCTTGGCGGCATCGGCGGCGCTTTGCGCCGTGGCCCGGCCCGCAAAAAGTATGAGCCCGGCAACAACCGCCAAACAGGCAAAACGACCAAAATGCAGCTTCAAAATGAGATTCATCACAGAAAAACCCTCATTCTCATAGTAAAGCCTGCAAGCTCTTGCGGAACACACGTGTGCATGGAAACAAGGCATGGCCGATGAAAATTTCCGCGTTTAATCGTTTCCCGCCGACACGCCCCTACCCGCAGCCCCGCCCCCGGAGTCGAAGACAAAATTGGCGCATCAAATGGATAGACAAGCCCCGAATTAACAACTGTAAACAGGCCAGATTTGCCCCTGACCTGCCAGCCCCTGAAAGGAGCCGAAACAGCCCGGATGGAGAAGAAAACGCGCATCTCGCCACGTGGTACGCCGTCTCCCCTATTACGGTTTACGGTGGATAATAGATATAGGCTGCCTTCCCCGGCGGATTGCTTTATCGCTGCGCAGCCTATTGGAGATCACTCAGTCCCAGCTCGTTCGCCGAGCAGGCCTCCCACCGCGCTCCAAAAAAGTTAACATGGGGATAACCGTACCTACAGAGAGGGATTCATGACTGCTGCTGCTCGCTTTCCCGGTATTCGGGTTACTGCTAATGGAAACCAGCTTGTCTCGTACCACACCGAGACGCGCATCGCCGACGCCGGCGTCTTCTATCCGATTACGCCGTCCACTGAGGGTGGCGAGCTTTTCCAGCAGGCCTACGCCGAAGGCCACTTGAATGTCTTCGGCCAGAACACCATCGCCATTGAGACTGAGGGCGAGCACGCGGCCCAGGGCGGCGCCATCGCCCACTCGGTCTGCGGCAAGCGAGTGGTCAATTTCACGTCCGGCCAGGGCGTCGTCTACGGCGTCGAGCAGTATTACCACGCTCCCGGCAAAGCCAGCACCATGGTGCTAGAAGTGGGTGCCCGCGCCCTTACCAAGCAGGCCCTCAACGTCCATTGCGGCCACGACGACATCTACGGCGCACTCGACACCGGCTGGATCATGCTCTTCGGCAAGGACGCGCAGCAGGCCGCCGACCAGGCCCTCATCCTTCGCCGTGTCACCGAGCTTTCGCTCACGCCCGGCATGAACATCATGGATGGCTTCCTCACCACCCATCTGGAGCGCACCTTCTACAAACATGAGTCGGAGCTTATCCGCGAATACCTTGGCGCGCCCGACGACATCATCGACTGCCCCACTCCGGCCCAGCGCACGCTCTTCGGCCCCACTCGCCGCCGCGTACCCAAGATGATGGACCTGACAAACCCCATCCTTCTTGGCCCCGTGCAGAACCAGGAACATTACATGCAAGGCGTTATCGCGCGGCGCAATAACTTCGCCGAGCCGATTCTCGCTTTCCTCGAAGCCGCCTATGCGCAGTTTGCCGAACTCACCGGCCGCAGCTACGGCCTCCTCTCGAAGTACAAAACAGAAGACGCAGAAACAGTCTTCGTCTCCCTCGGCTCAGCCGCTGAAAACATCGAGGCTGCCGTCGACTACCTGCGTGAAACCCGCGGTGCAAGCGTCGGCTCCATCCACGTCAACGTGATTCGCCCCTTCCCTGAAGCCGCCATCGTGGCCGCGCTCAAGGGGAAAAAGAATGTCATCATTCTGGAGCGCACCGACGAAGCTCTTTCCGGCGACAATCCGCTGGGCCGCGACATTCGCACCGCGTTTTCCAAAGCTGTTCAATCTGTCGAAGGTCTGCCTTCGATTTCGCTCGCCGAGGTTCCCAAGATCTACGGCGGCTCTTACGGCCTCGGCTCGCGCGACTTCCGTCCCGAGCACATCATCGGCGCGTTCGAGTTTGCCGCCGCCGGCCGCGCCCGCAAGGACGGCAAGACAGCTGCGGACGGCGTTTCCTTTTTCGTCCTCGGCGTCGACCACCCCTACGCGGTCATCGGCGACGAGACCCCGTCTTTGCTGCCCGAAGGTGCAGTAGCCGTCCGCTTCCACTCCATCGGTGGATGGGGCGCCATCACCACCGGCAAAAATCTGGGCGCCATCCTTGGCGACCTCAACGATCTGATCTACCAGCGCGACGGCCTCAAGGACTCGTTGGGCAATCCCAAAGAAGTCATCCACGTCAGCGCCAATCCCAAGTACGGCTCCGAGAAAAAGGGCGCGCCCACCTCCTATTTCATGGTCGCGGCCAAAGACCGCATCCGCGTCAACTGCGATCTGCGCCACGTGACTGTGGTTTTGTGTTGTGACCCCAAAGCCTTCACCCACACCAACCCGCTCGACGGCATGGCCGAGGGCGGCTCGCTGGTATGGGAGTCCGATCAGCAAGGCGAGCAGGCCTGGGGGCAATTGCCGCTCTGGGCGCGCAAGCAGATCATCGACAAGAAAATTCGCGTCTTCACGCTTCCCGGTTTTGAAATCGCAAAAAAAGCCACCGACCGCGCTGACCTGCAACTGCGCATGCAGGGCAACGCTTTTCTGGGCGCATTCTTTGCCGTCAGCACGCTGCTCAAGGAGTTCGGCATAACCCAGGAGCAGTATCGCGCCGTCGTTCGCGAACAATACGTCAAGAAATTCGGCAAGCTGGGCGAGGCCGTCGTCGAGTCCAACATGGAAGTCATGATGCAGGGCTACAGCCAGGTCACGGAAATCAAGATCGGCGTGCTTACGGCAGCCGACCACTCGTCCCTGCGCGGCCCGGCGTTGCTGCCCATTTTAGAAACCGTGCCTGCCGCCGAAGGTTCCGGGTGCGGTACCGGCTGCCGCTCCCACGCACTCCCCGCCGGCCAGGCCGCGCGCGCGCCGCTCGCCACTCTCGCCGGCTTCGATGCCGAGTTCCGTTCGCACTTCGGCTATAACCAGCCCGCCACGCCGCTCTCGGCCATCGGCCTCGTCGCCGCCGCCACCGGCGACACCGCTTCCAAGTACGTTGCCCGCCGCGAAACTCCACACTTCATCGCGGAAAACTGCACGCAGTGCATGGATTGCATCTCGGCCTGCCCGGACACGGCTCTGCCCAACACCGCTCAGGACCTCAGCACGCTGCTGCGCACCGCCGTGAATCACTATGTCGCCAACGCCGCCGACCGCTCGAAGCTCCTCGCCGCGCTGCCCCAGATTGAAACGCTCGCTCGTCAGCGCATGGTCACCGACACCAAAGCCGGAACGCCGCTGCCCACCATCCTTCGCGAGGTCACCGATTCGGTTGACGGTTTCTCTGCCCAGGCCAAAGAGCAGTTCTTTGCCATCCTCGACAAAGTTCCCATGGCCTACCAGAAGGTCACCGCCATCTTCTCCTCGCCCGAGCGCAAAGCTCCCGGCACCGGCGGCATCTTCTCCATCTTTGTCTCGGATTTGTGCAAGGGATGCGCGGCCTGCGTCACCGCCTGCGGTGACCACATGGCGCTCAAGATGGTTGCGGAAACCGAAGAGGTCAACGCCGAACACACCACTGGCACCAACTTCCTTGATCTGCTGCCCGACACTTCGCAAAAGTTCCTCGGCCTTTACAACGCCGCCAATCCCGCCGACTCCAAGACAGCCACGCTGCGCAATATGCTCATGGTGCGCTCCACCTATGACGCTCTGGTTTCCGGCGACGGCGCTTGTGCCGGCTGCGGAGAAAAGAGCGTCCTTCGCTCCATCGCCGCCGTCACTGAGGCCTACATGCGCCCCGTCTTCCACGCCAAGAGCGACCGCTTCCTGGCCAAGGCCGGCGATCTCGAAAAGCGCGGCGTGGCACGTCTTGCCGTGCTCAAGGCCCGCAACCAGGCGGAATATGATCTGCTTCGCCAGGCCATCGCCCATCTCATCCTCGGCCTCGGCGGAGAAGACGAAAAGGACACCCACGCTCGCATCGCGGACTACGAAAAGACCCACGGCCCCATCAGCGACGCCGCGCTCGTCGAAGGGATCGCCGCGGTCCTGCTCACTGAGGCCTTCAACCACAAAAATCTGCAAGCCATCGATGGCCGCCTCGCCAACGGCATGAGCGTCATGGCCATGGCCGCCCACACCGGCTGCAACACCGTCTACGGCTCAACCGCGCCCAACAATCCTCACCCCTACCCGTGGATGAACTCGCTCTTCCAGGACGGCGTCACCGTCGGCTGGCTCATGGGCGAGAGCTTCATCGTCGATCACGCCCGTCGCTCCGTCGTCCCCGAGCGCCTCGCCGACATTCTCCTCACTCGCGACGAAAACGTCATTGATGCCGAACAGTATTACCACCTCACCCACTTCACTGACGCGCTCATGACCGATCAGGAGATCGTCGAGCTGCCCAAGGTCTGGGCGGTCGGCGGCGACGGCGGCATGGGCGACATCGGCTACCAGAACGTCTCCAAGGTCGTCCTGCAAAACCGGCCCAACGTCAAGGTCCTCATGCTTGACACTCAGGTCTACTCCAACACCGGCGGCCAGAACTCTGACTCCAGCCCCATGCTCGGCGGAGCCGACATGAACACCTTCGGCGCAGCCAGCCAGGGCAAGAACACTGAGAAGAAAACCGTCGCTGAAACCTTCCTCGCAGGTCACGGCTCGCCCTTCGTCGCGCAGGTTTCCATGGCCAACGCGCCCAAGCTCTACCGCGCCATTCTTGATGGATTGGAATATCGTGGCACCATGTTCCTCCAGGCCTTCACCACCTGCCAGCCCGAGCACGGCGTGGCAGACGACATGGCCCTCATCCAGGCCCAGCGCGTCCGCGATTCGCGCGGCGTCCCCGAGTTCGTCTTCAATCCCCGCCTCGGCGAAACCTATCAGGAAGCCCTCGACATCAAGGGCAATCCCTCGATTGATCTGGATTGGTACGAGACCAAAAACAAGGTCACCGGCGAAACCTCTCACTACACCGTCGCCCACTGGTGCACCACCGAAGCTCGCTTCCGGAATCACCTCAAGAAGATCAAGCCCGAAGCGGCCGCCAAACTCATACCGCTCGATAACATGCTGGTCCGCATAACTCAGCAGGACGTGGTCTATCGCCGCTACTTAAACCCAGGCCACCGCTCTTTCATTCCAGACTTCGGCGTCTACATAACTCTGGAGCAGGATGGCAAAACAATCTACTACGCCCTCTCGCGCCAGTTAGTCATGTTCTGCGTCGAGCGCCGCAAAGCCTGGCGCATGTTGCAATCCAAAGCGGGCATCGTCAACAAGGAGTACGCCGCCCAGCGCGACCTCCTCGCCGAAGTAGATTCCGGCAAGCTCCCGCTGGAAGAACTCTTCGCCCACGGCCACGAACTTATCAAGGAACGCCTCGCCGGCGGCGTGCTAGCCAAAGCGTAAGCAGAATTGTAGCGCCGGTCTCCTGACCGGCTGTAGTGCGGGCGTCCCCGCCCGCACCTCTGGCCCCGTCAAACACAGAAGGGTGCGGGCTTTAGCGCCTGCATGAATCACAACCCAATTCCTGAAGAAATAAGAACGCGGGCCCAATGTCCGCGTTCTGTACCTGAGGAACGCCAGACGCGGGAAGGCTGTCCAGCACTTTTGCACAAAGGGATGCTTGAAAAAATGTTAAGCTGACGCAAACGAGGAAAGGCGGAAAGAGGGGACTCAGGATTACCCGAAGACTGCTCGTAGTCACATTGGGAAGTTTTGGCAGGGTAACCAAGGCGAACCAAAGCTGTCAAGTGCAACGCTCCTAGATTGGAGCGTCGTGTGGTACCGTCTAAGAGTCAACCTCTGAGATGCGATGGTCATTCTGTCAGATAGCGAAATCAATCGGCTGATCAGCGAACTGAAGACAATCCCTTCCGGTCTGCGTCCGTTGGCAAGGCCAATCGAGCGGAACCAGCACCAACGCAAAGACTTCGAAATCACGGGTGCGTCAGGGAGCAGTTTTATGCTTGCGATTAGGCAATCGATGCTGAATCCCTTCGACTTTTCGGCGATCCTTGGCTATAGGGTGCCGGGCCTCAACACTATTTTTCGGCTGCGCCGCTATAACGGGAAACATCGACACACAAATACGATAGAAAAGCAGGCAATAAACGATTTCCATATCCACACAGCCACGGAGCGTTACCAGGTACTTGGCGGTATGAAGGAGGATAGTTTCGCTGAGGTGACCGACAGGTACCAGACCCTTGATACCGCGGTCCAATGCTTACTCGAAGACTGCGGGTTCTCTTCCCCTATTGGAGAGTCGCCATTATTCGCCGGGAAAATCCAATGAACACGATAGCGATCCGACAGGAATTCAAGGGGCGCGTCTCTGAGCAGATTGACTTGGAGCAGGAGGGTGAAGGGCGCTTTCTAGTCCTGACTCCATTTCGCTTTGAAGATGGAGACCATTTCTCCATTTTCCTGAAGCGCCAAGCAAACGGTTGGATTCTCAGCGACGAGGCCAGCACCCTGATGCATTTGTCGTATTGGCTTGACGACAAGGCGATCGAGTCTGGCAATCGGCAAGAAATAGTTAATAATTCCTTGTCCTGCTTCTCAGTCGAGAATCGTGATGGCGAACTAGTCATCCCCATCCTGGAAGAGAGGTTCGGAGACGCGCTGTTTAACTTTGTTCAGGCGCTCACAAAGGTAACCGACATTTCCTTCTTATCCCGGGAAATAGTGCGGTCGACTTTTTTGGAGGACTTCAAATCATTCATTAAAGCCGTGGTTCCAGAAGACAGATATGAGTTCGACTGGAACGATCAAAGCCGCGATACAAAAGGGCACTACCCTGTTGATTGTCGCATCAATCATATGAAGCGTCCTCTCTTTGTATATGCATTGCCCGTGGCGGAGAAAGTGAGCATTGCCACAATAAGCTTGCTGACGTTTGAAAAGTGGAGCATACCCTTCCAATCGCTTGGCATCTACGAAGAGCAGGAATCGATTCAGCCCAAGGCCGTTGCGCGCTTCAGCGACGTGGTAGACAAGGCATTCTCGAACCTCGAGGGGAACAAGGACCGCATCACTTCTTACCTCAAGAGGGCGATGGAGGGCGAATAGTCTTCGTGAATCCCGAGGGCTGGGGTGGTCCAGGTTCGAGCGAACTCAATTCACTAAAACACGAGGGTGCCAGGTGCCCCAAGTCCGGATTCTCGGACCTGGGAGACCACGAACCTGCGCACTGGGGCTTTGATTCGATCACAGCCGGGCTTCCCATCCCACTCGCTCTGCCGAAGGCGTCTGGCCCCGCCGCAGGTGGTTGCAGAGAATTACGATCATTCGGCGCACCCTACTTATAGGGAGAATCCACCATGACCCCAAAATCCAAATCAGAATTCAGCTCGACCGAGGCCATTCCACTCCCCGCCCTCGACCCCAACCCCAAACAAGCCTGGGCGTCAATCGGCTGTACAGCTCGCCCTCGACTCCCTGAGTTACGAGCCGAAACCGCGAAAACCCGTCTGACCCCACCCCCCTACCCACGCGGAGGCCCTCTTTCAACCCATCCATTGCTTGTAACTTGCATGTCATCAATAGTTTGTGATTTTCACCTGTTAACTGATCGGTAACAGTAAATCTCCGATTTTGCCCATTCTTAGCCAAAGATGGCACCGATTTCAGCCCCAAAGGCCACTTTTTCGTAGGGAGCCGGGTGCCCCAGGTCCCGATTTTGGGACCTGGGATAGTAAGAACCCCGCTCCACTAATTAGCTGTGCGGGTTATGCAAAATTCTGTATACTTGCACAGTGGATCGACCCGCAAGGCCCATCGAATTTCGTGGCAGCGCTCTGGAGGATCTGTCCCGCTTTCCGCCTGCGGCGCGGCGAAAAGCAGGCTTTCAATTGTTTCAGGTGCAGGAGGGCGATGATCCTGATGACTGGAAGTCGATGACCGGCATCGGCCCCGGCGTGAGGGAAATCAGGATTCGTGAGAAAGACGGAGCGTTTCGCGTAATCTATGTCGCCACATTCGCGGCCACCGTCTATGTCCTGCATTGCTTTCAGAAGAAGACGCAGAAGACCAGCGCAAGAGACATCGAACTGGCTAGCCGGCGCTACAAGGAGCTGGTACGGGAGATTGGGAAATGACGAAGAACAAGGTATACGAAAGCGTGTGGGACGCGATCGAACCCGATCCGGTAAAGGCGGAGAACCTCAAGCTTCGCTCTTCGCTCATGCTGGCCCTCACACGCCACATTAAGAGCGCAGGTTTGACTCAGACCGAAGCTGCCAGGATATTCGGCGTCACCCAGCCGCGCATCTCCAACCTCATGCACGGCAAAATCGACCTCTTCGGCCTGGATATTTTGGTCAAAATGGCCGCCATTGCTGGGATGCGGGTCACAATGCGGATCAAGAAGGCGGCGTAACCGGATGCCCCGGGTGCCCCAGGTCCCGCTTTTGGGACCTGGGATAGCACCACCGAAACCCTACCTGCTGAAGCTCACGTACTTCCGCCCAGCGTAGAGCCGGAAGCCGCCGACCGGGTCGGCCATGACTTGCAGCGGCACGGGCCGTTTCAGCCCGGCATCCTCGCTCGCGCTCACTGTCAGCACGTCGCGTGCGCCCACATCGGTCACCACAAACTTGTTCCCCACGAATCCCACGCCATAAACGCCCGCGGCAAGGTGCTGCCCGCCTACTTTGAGGGGAACTTCGGTGATGAAATAGGCCTGATACTTGGCCTGCACGCCGGTCGAGTAGCCGCTGGTGTCCACCAGGCCTGCCAGCACAAAGAACCCGTCGGCAAACTTCACGCCACCGGAGTTCCTCAACTGCGTCGGCGCCAACTGCCCGCGGTAGAACACACTTGCCGGCATCAGTTTCTGCATATCCGTCGGCTTCTGCACCATGTCGCCGCCCGCTTGCGCCTTCATCGCACCCGGCGCCATCATCGCCACGGCCACCATCCCGGCCGCCGCAATCTTCACAAATCCACTAAAACGCATCGTAAACCTCCTTGTTTCCGCTGCGTCTGGAGTATATCGCACCCCGCGCCGCACTGGATGCCGTTCTTGCGCCGCATCATCAGCGGCCGCTCGCCGCCATTTCCCAAAAGAGCCGCGCGGTGCGACAATCATCGCGTCGGGGCTTGCGCTTCCGGCAAGGATTTCTTCCCACGGAGATAACAACCATGAAGCGTCTTTTGGTCTGTACAGGGCTTTTGATCGTAGCCGCCACTCTATCCGCCCAGCAAGGCCCGCCAAAGAGTCCGGCGGCCACAGCGTCGGCGACCATTGCCGGCAAAACCATCACCATCGATTACGCCTCGCCCGGCGTCAAGGGCCGCGCCGGCCAAATCTTTGACAAGGGCGGCCTCATCAGCAAAGACCCCACCTATCCGGTCTGGCGCGCCGGCGCCAATGGCGCCACCAAACTGCACGCCGATGCGGACCTGACCGTCGGCGGTTTGAAGGTTCCCAAGGGCGACTATTCGCTATATGTCGATGTCGCCGACCCTGACAACTGGGTGCTGATCGTGAACAAGCAAACCGGCCAGTGGGGCACCAAGTACGACAAGGCGCAGGACCTGGGCCGTGTGAAGATGACCATGAGCAAACCGCTCGCAACGGTCGAGAATCTGACCTACGCCTTTGCGGCCCTCGGCGGCACCACCGGCAAGCTCACCTTGGAGTGGGAGAACCACTCCGCATCCGTACTCATCGCCGTGCATTGAAATCCGGCGCGGTCGGGTGGGTGCCCCAGGTCCCGCATTTGGGACCTGGGAAACGGTAGCTTTGCAGACAATTGCCGCTCTGCAGATACAATAGGAGAAGTGTGTGATTTCGTCCCGGAAGGGTGAACACTTTGCCGTTGTATGCCTATCGCTGTACTCAATGCGGTCACCGCTTTGAAAAAATCCAGCACTTTAGATCCAAGCCGGAGCTTGTCTGCCGGGAGTGCGGCGGCGAACTCGAACGTCCGCTTACCGCGCCGCGCCTGCACTTCGTGGGCTCCGGCTTTTATGTGAACGACTACGGCGGCAAGAGTAACCCGCCCTCCTCCGAGCCCACTCCGGCCGAGATTAAAACCCCTTGCGGCGGAAGCTGCGGCGCGGCTTGCCCCGCCGTCGCTGCCGCTGCTTCTGCTCCAACCGCAGAATCGCCCAAAAGTTAGAGAGATAAGACTCGCTTTCGCGGCTTTCTAAGTCCCGCGCGCCGCCTGATTCATGCGCAACCCGGCGTCGCCATGAATGTCATCGGCAACTGCATGGCCGCCGCCGCCGTCGCTCGCTGGGAAGGCGAACTGAAACCAACAACGATCTCCGGCTAAAGTCCGGGTGCCCCATGTCCCGCTTTTGGGACATGGGAGACTACAACTACCAAATGAAACGGTCTCGGCGCACTGCGATAATCATTGGGTATGCCCCTTCTCGATCCCATCCCGTCGCCGGTCGTGGACGCCGACTTTGCCGCTCTCGAATGGGAGCCGCTGCTGGCTCTCGTCTCTGGCTTTGCCGCATCCCCGGTCGGCCGCCAGGCGATTCTCGACCTGAAGCCCTCCACCGACGAAGCCTGGATCGCCGGCCAGCACCAGCTCACTGGCGAACTGCGCCTGCTTCTGGAAGAGCAGACCTCCATCCCGGTCGGCGGCCTCTTCGATCCCACGCAGCACGCCGCGAAAGCCCAGATTCCCGGCGCTGCTCTTGAAGCCAACGAACTGCAAGCCATCGCCCGCCTGGCCAACGATGTGGCCTCCTGGCAATCGCTGCTTCAATCGCCCCCGGCGCGGCTGGTGGGCAAGCTCTTCGGTCTCTCCCAGCTTTCCTCGGCGCTCACCGGCAGCCTGCGTCCGTTGGCCGAATCCATCGAACGCACCATCCAACCCGATGGCTCGTTGGCCGACAACGCCTCGCCCGAGCTGGGCCGCATCCGCCGCGAGCAAGAGCGCCAGCAACGCGTCATCGAAGAAAGCCTGCGCGCCACCCTGCGCAAACTCGCCTCCGAAGGCGCGGCGCAGGAAGAGCTCATCACCATTCGCGGCGACCGCTTCGTGATTCCCGTCCGGGCGGAGTTGAAGCGGCGCGTCAGCGGCGTGGTCCACGGCGTCAGCTCCTCCGGTCAGACGGTTTACATCGAGCCTCTGGAAACCATCGAGCAGAACAACGAACTGGTCCGCCTCATCGAGGAAGAGCAGGCCGAGATTCACCGCATCTTCATGGCGCTCACCCGCCAGGTGGGCGGCTATGCCCACGCTCTCGTCGAAGGCGCGCGCGTCCTTGCGTTGGTCGATAGCCTCCAGGCCCGCGCCCGCTTTGGCCGCGATTACAATTGCGTCGCTCCGGCCATCGCGCCCGATCTTCTGCGCCTCGAAGCCGCCCGCCATCCCCTGCTCGAACGGCATCTCCGCGTGACCGGCGGCCACGTTGTCCCATTGACTCTCGAGCTCACCGTCGCCGAACGCCAGCTCATCATCAGCGGTCCCAACACCGGTGGTAAAACTGTCACGCTCAAGACCACGGCCCTGCTGGCCATGATGGCGCAGGCCGGTCTGCCCGTGCCCGCCGCGGCAGCCAGCTTTCCGGTTTTCACTGCTTTCCTCGCCGACATCGGCGACGCGCAATCCATCGAGGCGGAGCTCTCCACCTTCTCCGCGCACATCGTCAACCTCGACCGCCTCTCGCGCCTCGCCAGTGACAAATCCCTCGTCCTGCTCGACGAGCTTGGCTCCTCCACCGATCCCGAAGAAGGCTCCGCGCTCGCCGTCGCCATCGCCAGCCACTTCTTGACTGCGGGCGCATGGACGCTCATCTCCACGCACCACACCTCGCTCAAGGTCTACGCCGCCAACACCGATGGCGTGCTCAACGCCGCGGCCGGCGTGGATGAAATCACTCTCGCGCCCAACTACCAGCTTCGCCTCGGCGTTCCCGGCGCATCAGCCGGCATACAAACCGCCGAGCGTCTCGGCCTGAACGCCGCCATCATCGTCGCCGCCCGTCAACGCCTCGGCTCGCAGCAGGTGGATATTGCTCGCTTCCTGGATAAGCTGCACAGCGATCTCACCCAACTCGAAGCCGACCGCAAAGCCACTCGTGTCGAGCAGTACGCGCTCAATCAGGAGCGGGCCACGCTCGCGCGCGAGGGTGACGTCGAACTGCGCCAGCGCACACGCGAGCTTGAATCCAAGCTGGCCTCACTGCTCAAGGACTTCGAGTTTCAAATGCGCGAAACCGTCCGTGCCATCGAGGATCGCGCCGGACAGCAAAAATTATCAAAGGAAGCCGAACGCCGCATCCTGCGCCTGCGCCGCGAATTTCAGGAGAGCTTCAACCAGACCGTCGTCGCCCACCGCACCGGCGCGGATGTTGGCGACGCG
>Ga0302319_10018733_pt1 | contig 12608 bp, 9 predicted proteins | sample Bog_T0_2_FD_203319 | JGI IMG/M metagenome (GOLD analysis project Ga0302319, IMG submission 203319) | Peat permafrost microbial communities from Stordalen Mire near Abisko, Sweden - Bog_T0_2 | ecosystem: Environmental > Terrestrial > Soil > Wetlands > Peat | place: Sweden: Abisko, Stordalen Mire... | reverse complement strand
GTCGTGACGACTATTGGTCAGTTTCCTAGGTCACTTTTTATCGGGCCAAGTGCCTTGGTGGCGGATACGAACGATAATCTTTATCTCGCCGGGCAGACGGCGCCGGTCGTTTATAGGATGAGCGCCAATGGAACGAATTGGGAGACAACACCCATTGCGGGGTCCAATCTTCAGTTCGTCGGCCAAGGCACAAACGATGGAACGGGAATCGCCGCCCGTTTTGAATCCCCTCATGGCATCGCGATGGACAATTTGGGGAATCTTTTTGTAGCCGATGCCTATGGCAACATTCGGAAAGGCTGGTCTTCCAATGTGCTGCCCGCCACGACCTTGAATTCGCCGATCGCAAGCGCCGGGCAGGTTCAATTGAATTTTACGGTCACGACGGGGTCCCCGACCAATTTTAGCCTCCTGCAAGCCGATACCGTGAATGGTCCGTGGAGCACCAATACTGTCGCGCAATTGATCACGAACATCCCCGGTCTCTTTTATCAAATGACCGTGCCCCTGACGAACGACTCAGCTGAATTCTATCGCCTCAAGCAACTATAGGCATTCCGTAGGGAATTATATCGGTCAACTCCGGCGGTTAAAATTGGAAGGGAGCCGGAAATCTTGAGGGAAAGATCAGGGCAAAAAAAAGAGGCCGGGTCACTACGCCGGCCTCAATAGAGAACACACACTTTTTAACACTTTTGTCGTTATTTATTGTTTCCACACACTGGAAACTGCACTCATGCACCGCAACGACAACCAAAGACTAACACAGATCCAAAATCGCGCACGTCACCAGTTCTGGGTACAACAGGCGAAGCCTGTACCCAATGCGGTCTCCCGACCGCGGCACAGGCGATTGCCGGCAGACTTTTTGATCGCTTCGACTGCGGCAGGCAGACTTTGGGACTACTATCTAGCAAGCCTTTAGGTTGCCGAAATGCGCCTTCAGACGCCGGAGGCGTCGCAGAAGGTAGCCGGTGGTCGGAGCGAAGCGCAGACCACCGGATATATCCCCAACAAAAATGCACCCCGGAGGGCGTGCCAGGCAGACTCTCAGCCTTCCCGGTGGCACGGAGAAATCAGTTGGTCACCAGTTCCCGGCAATGAATTGCGTGGCTATTATCATTGCATCGCGTTGGGACGGCGAGAGATTGACTGATACAAGGGCGGTGACCAACGTTCGTCGCGTTTTGTCGGACGGAAGGGAAGTGTTGGGCAGGTTGCCCAACACGATGGGCGGGGTCGCCCGTTTCACCCGGAATTGGCCGGACTACCGGTTACACGGCGAAGAACTTCTGGATTTCGAGGATGACTTCGATCATGCGGTCGATTTCGGCGCGGGTGTTGTAGAAATAAAAACTGGCCCGGGCGGTGGATTCCACGCCGAGCTTGTGCATCAGAGGCTGGGTGCAATGATGGCCGCCGCGCAAGGCGACGCCCGCCTGGTCGGCCAGGGTCACCACGTCGTGCGCATGCACTTCTTTGAGGAGAAAACTGACCAGTCCGGCGCGATTTTGTTTCGGTCCGAACAGCCGGATGTTGGGCAGCGCGGACAGTTTTTCGTACGCGTAGTTGGCCAGATCCTGGTCATGCTTCCAGATGTTTTCCCGGCCGATGGCATCCAGATAATCCATGGCGGCGTGCAGGCCGATGGGACCGGAAATATCGGGCGTGCCGGCTTCAAACCGGTGCGGCGCGGGCTTGTACTCGGATTTTTCGTAGGCGACGGATAAAATCATTTCGCCGCCTCCCTGGTACGGCGGCAGGGCGTCCAGAATTTCCTGCCGGCCCCATAAAACGCCGATGCCGGTTGGACCACAAATCTTGTGACCGGAGAAGGCAAAGAAATCGCAGCCAATCGCCTGCACATCCACCGGCATGTGTCCCGCGCTTTGCGCGCCATCCACCAGCGTGGTAATGCCCAATTTCCGCGCGCGGGCGCAAATTTCGGCGACGGGATTGACCGTGCCCATGGAATTGGAAATATGGACGAGCGAAAGCAGTTTTACCTTCGGGGTGAGCAGCGAATCCAGTTTCGTGAGGTCCAGCGTTCCTTCATCGCCGGTGACGGGAACGAAGGCGAGTTTGGCGCCGGTGCGCTGCGCAAGCAGCTGCCAGGGGACCAGGTTGCTATGATGTTCGAGCTCGGTCAGCACGATGACATCGCCAGCTTTGAGATTCGTTTGCCCCCACGTGGCGGCGACGAGGTTGATGCTTTCCGTGGTGCCGCGGGTAAAAATGATTTCATCCGAGCTGCGGGCGTTGATGAATTTAGCGGCGCGCGTACGGGCGGCCTCAAAAGCGCTGGTGGCGCGGTTGCTCAGCTCATGGATGCCGCGGTGGACGTTGGCGTTGTCATGCTCGTAATAATGAACGAGCGCGGCAATGACGGACCGCGGCTTCTGGGAGGTGGCCGCATTGTCAAAATAGACCAACGGCTTGCCGTGGACCTGCTGGTCGAGGATGGGGAAATCCTTCCGCAAGGCGGACCAATCGATCGTCTTCGCATCGCTCATGAGAAATATTTACTTGGGTCTTCTGAAAATAATAGCGAAAACAACTGCATTCGCCACAAACTAAGGCTGGAGGAAGTTAGTTTCAACAACCGTCCTCACCCCGCCTCTCTCCTCCAGGAGAGGGTCACAGACTAAAGCAGGCCGAGCTGCAATTTGGCGGCTTCGGTCATCATGCCTTGATTCCACGGCGGATCCCAAACCAGCTCAACGTTGGCCTCATCGATGGGCTCCAAGGAAATGAGCTTGTTTTGGACATCCTGGGCAAGCACGGGGCCCATGCCGCAACCGGGCGCGGTCAGGGTCATTTTAACATCGGCCTTAAAATTGTTTTCGCCGACGGGGGTGAGATGGCAATCGTAGATCAGGCCCAAATCGACAATGTTGACGGGAATCTCCGGGTCATAGCAGGCTTTCAGCGCTTCCCAAACCTGCTTTTCCAATTGGTCGGCCGTTACGGGGCCGGTGGCCGCCACCGCTACCGGCGCAGCTGCGGCTTTAGCTTCCACGCCCAAGGCGTCAGCGTCCTGATCCGCAATGCGAAACATGTTGCCATTGACCACCACTGTGTAGCTGCCGCCCAAAGATTGCGTAATATACGCCTGCTCGCCTTTCAGGAGCGTCACCTTGGTGCCAATGGGCACGACCGCCGCCTCAACATCGCGAGTCAATATTTTGGGATCAGAACTCATATAACATGATAAACTATAGTGGCTTCGAAATTGAAATAAATCAAATTAGCTTTGTTCATTCTCCGTGGAGACCGGCTGCGTTCCGTCACCTTTCAGCGCCGCCGTCAGGGCGTGCCAGGCTAAGATGGCGCATTTGACCCGGGCCGGATACTTGTGAACTCCGGCAAAAACCGCCAGTTTGCCGACATCGCCGTTGATTTTGCCGCTGGTAACCATTTCACGCACTTGCTCAAACATGCCGTTCACTTCGGTCTTCGTCTTTCCTTTGACATAGTCCGTCAACAAGGAAGCCGAGGCCTTCGAAATACAGCAGCCCTGCCCGACAAAGGTGGCTTCCCGAATGATTTCACCATCCACGTCAAGGAACAACTTTAGCTGATCGCCGCACAAGGGATTATGCCCCTGCGCCGAACAGGAACACTGCGGCAATTCACGGAAATTGCGCGGCTTCCGGCAATGATCCAGGATGACCTGCTGGTAAAGATCGTTTACATCGTCGAACATAAAAATGGCGGCGGAAAAGTCCCCGTATCATCGATGGACCTGTCCGCAGGATATCACTTGCCGGATAAATGGGGGTTCGCCTCCAAACGATCCCACACGAGCTTGTCGATTTCTGCGCGAGCCGGTTCGCATTTGATGCGGTCAATGATTTCGCCGGCGAAGGCATGAATCAACATGCGGCGGGCCATTTCGGGCCCAATGCCGCGGGCGCGCAGATAAAAAATACTTTCCAGATTCAACTGGCCGATCGTCGCGCCGTGGGTGCATTTCACATCGTCAGCGTAAATCTCAAGCTGAGGCTTGGTGTCGGCGCCCGCGTCGTCGGACAGCAGGAGATTCTTGTTCGTTTGCTTGGCATCGGTTTTCTGCGCAATCTGCTGAACCAAAATGCGTCCGTGAAATACGCCGCGCGACTTGTCATCAAGGATGCCGTTGAAATATTCGTGGCTGGCGCAATGCGGCTGCGCGTGCTCGACGATCATATGATGGTCGGCCAGCTGTTCATCGCGCGTGAGGTAAAGTCCGTTCAACACACATTCCAGCCCCTCGCCGGCCAGCTTGGTGCGGATATTATTTCGGGATAACCGGGCGCCCAGCGCAATGGAATGAACGCTGACATTGCTGGCGCGGCCAAATTCCCCCGCAATCGTGGCAATATGGTACGCGCTGGTGGATTCGTCCTGGACCTTCACGTGTTCGACCGCGGCATTTTCGCCCGCGACGATTTCGGTGACTGCATTGGTGAAATAAGAAATGTTGGCCGTGCTGACGTAGCTTTCCACCACGGTCAGCTTGCTATTGGCCCCCGCCAGGATCAGGTTGCGGGCCGAGATCGACTCGCCTTTTTCCCTGGTGGAGGAGACATAAATCACCTGGATGGGCTCGGGCACCGTGACGCCATCCGGCACGTAGATGAACGCGCCGTCGGAAAAAAACGCCTGGTTGAGGGCGGCAAAGGGGTTGCGCGCCACACCGGCGTATTTGCCCAGATGCCGTTCGATGAGCGCGGAATTCTGCTTGAGCGCCGCCGCCAGATTTTCCACGCGAACCCCATGCGGAAGCGATTTGATCTGGGAAAGCTTGGCGGAGAAAAAGCCGTTGACGAACACCAGCTGATGGCCGGTGAACTTCGAAAAGGCGGAGTCGGCAATGGCTCTGGACTCCGCGCCATTGCCGGCGACCTCGCCGGCGGGCTGAAAAGGGAGATTCGCGATGGCTGAAATATTCGTAAAACGCCAGTCCTCATCCTTCAGCGTGGGAAACCCCGCCTCGGCAAAATTCTCAATGCCGGCCTGGCGCAACGGAAACAGCCAGGCAGGCTGCCCGGCGGTTTCAACCTGGCGGAAATATTTAACAATCGGGTCCACCATGTTTCCGGAATTATTTTGCGTCATATTGTGCGTTTACCGTCAGATCCATCGAACGAACATTTTCCCATGCATTTCACCTTCACGCAAATTAAAACCTTTCATATAAATATTAGAGGGTGCAGCACAAATTTCTTGCGACCGAGTTAAGATATGGCGGATTCCCTCGCCATGAACCCCGAAAAATGGTTGAACGCTCGCCCTCCATGAGCCTCAATTATTTCAGGCCTTCAGCCTTGGTTCCCCCGTCCTAAACGCGGGGCGGACCGGATTTTTTTGCAATCTTGGCGTCAACCTTTCCGGTAAAACTCATTTTTAGCCAATATTGACAGGCCTCCGGAGCGCTCCCCGCCGGTTTTCATTTCGTGTTAGCCGCTAACGTGCGTTTTTTCAAAACCATGTCATGATCGGCGGATATGGATGCATCAATAAAAGATAAACCATAGAAGCTCGGTCTCTTCGAGGAGTCCCTCCTCGACCTGGACGTCGTCAAAATTGCCATGGCCGAAATGCGGCACTGGCTTGCCGCCTGGACCAAGTGCCATTTGTCTAAACTCCTCAATTAAAGGCATTTCAATTGATTTCAACCCATTTCAAGTATCATTTTTTTATTTTCCCGGCCTCAGAAGAAATCTGTCATGCGCCCTTGGGGAAATCTCACCTCTGACGATACTTGCGTTTGGCCGGGCGGCTGGCACTTTGTTATCCCATGCTGACGCAAGACGACATCAAGATTGCCCTGGCCACGGTCAAATATCCCGGTTTTTCGCGGGACATCGTTTCCTTTGGGCTGGTCAAGGAAATCGCGGCGGCCAACGGCGCGGTAAGCGTTGCCCTGCAACTGACTTCCGCGAATCCGGAAGCGGCCCGGCAGATCAAGCTGGACGCCGAAAAAATCTTAAAAACACTGCCCGGGGTGACTCATGTGCATGTGGAAGTGCGCCAACCCGCCGCCGGTCAGGCAGCGCCGGGCGCCGGCGCCGGGCGCATGATGAATCAGAGCAAGGTTCCGGGCGTGAAGCGGGTCGTCGCCGTCGCCAGCGGCAAGGGCGGCGTGGGCAAATCCACCTGTTCTGTCAACCTGGCTTGCGCCTTGAAGCACACGGGAGCGCGCGTGGGACTGCTGGATTGCGATATTTATGGTCCGAGCATTCCGCTGATGATGGGGGTCCATGAGCGCCCAACGGTCAGCCCAGACCAACGCCTTATTCCCCCCTTGGGGCACGGGATCAAAGTGATGAGCATCGGGCTGCTGCTCAATGACGATCAGCCGGTAATCTGGCGCGGACCGATGATTACGAAAACCATTCATCAATTCTTGATGGATGTGGAATGGGTGAATCTGGATTATCTGCTGGTGGATCTCCCGCCCGGCACCGGCGATGCGCAGCTTTCCCTCTGCCAGACCGTGCCGCTGGACGGCGGCGTGATTGTAACGACGCCGCAGGAAGCGTCCCTGGGAGTGGTGCGCAAGGGCATCGCGATGTTCAACAAGGTCAATGTGCCCATTCTGGGCATAGTGGAGAACATGAGCTATTTCACGGCCCCGAACGGGGCGCGGGTTGAGATTTTCGGTCACGGGGGCGGCCGCGAGGAGGCCGGACGGCAACGGGCGCCTTTCCTGGGCGAAGTCCCGCTTTTCACCGAGATTCGTGAAGGCGGCGATTGCGGGACGCCCATTGTGGTTGCCGCGCCCAACCATCCGGCAAGCCGGGTCTTCATTCAAATGGCTGAAACGTTGCGAAAAAACCTCGGTTAAGGAGCTTCGCTGGCTTTTTACCTTTCACCGGCCGCCGAAAAAATCTAGTTTGGTCGTGTGTCCCTCCAAATTGGCAGCGTACTAAACCTGAAGATCCAAGACCTTGCCTTCGGCGGAGAAGGCGTTGGCCGCATTGATGAGCTCGTTGTCTTTGTTCCCTTTGTTATCACGGGAGAAACGGTGGAAGCGGAAATAATTGAGCTCAAAAAGAATTTCGCCCGCGCCAAATTGCTGCGAGTGATCGAGCCTTCTCCCGAGCGGGTGACGCCCGAGTGCCGGTATTTTGGCGCGTGCGGCGGCTGCCAGTACCAGCATATCGCCTATCCCGCCCAGCTGCTGGCCAAGCACAAGCAGATCTCGGACTTGTTCGAAAGGGTCGGAAAGATCTCGGCGGTAAAAGTTTCCCCGGTCATCCCCTGCCCCAGCCCCTATGGCTATCGCAATCGCATCATGATCCGCAGCCAGTGGAACAAGCCGGCGCAGAAGCTGAACATCGGGTTTATCCGGGCGGACTGCGGGCTGGTGGAGGACATTGAGGAGTGCAAGATTTCCGAGCCGGCGTTGAACGAACAGATCACCGAGGTGCGGCTGCATCCGCCGCACAAGGGCGGCATCAAGGTGGTGTTGCGCGTGGCGCCCGAGAACTGGGAGGTGCCCCGGGATTCTTTCTTCCAAAATAATTTTTTCCTGCTGCCCCGCCTGGTGGAAACGGTCGGCGAGATTCTAAAATCCAGCGGCGCCCGACACCTGATCGATCTTTATTGCGGCGTGGGCTTTTTCGGGATCGAGGCGGCGGGGCTGGTGGAGTCCTTTGTGGGGGTGGAGTACGACAAGCTGGCCATCGCGGCGGCGCAAAAGAATGCGGCCAGCCGGGGAATAGCGAACGGCGAATTTCTGGCGGCGAACGTGGAGGACGCGCTGCCGGAGCTGCTCGAAAAGTTTTCCGCGGAAAAAACGGCGGTTATTCTGGATCCCCCGCGGAAAGGATGCTGGCCGGGCGCCTTGCAACTGCTCCGGGCCATGCGGCCGGCCCAGGTCATTTATGTCTCCTGTCATCCGGCCACCATGGCGCGAGATTTGAACATTTTGTGCGCCGATGGTGTCTTTGATTTAGTCCGCGTGCAGCCGCTGGACATGTTTCCACAAACTCAGCATGTGGAATGCGTGGCCGACCTGCGCGCGAAACAAGAGTAGACTTGCCAAGTGGCGAAACATGGTCTCAACTAAAACAACCCATGACCAATAATCAGAACGATCCACGGGGGAAATTTACGCCACGCATTCTGCCCTGGATTCTGGCCGGAGCGGCATTTTTGCTCTACCTCGGCACCTTGAACCGCTGGGTGTCCATGCTGAACCTGCCCACCGTGGCGCGGATTTCCGGCTGGATCTGGCAGCCGGACGTCAACAATCCCATTTCGCTGTTGTTCACCCTGCCGTTTCGCTGGATGCCGGCCGCGGCGGCGCCAGTCCTGTTAAATATTTTTTCCGCCTTGTGCGCGGCGATCATCGTGGGCCTGCTGGCGCGCACGGTTGCCATTCTGCCGCAGAATCAGACGGATGCCCAGCGGCGCCGCGAGCACAGCGTATTTTCGTTTTTGACGATCCGCGGCGCCTGGCTGCCGCCCAGCCTGGCCGCGGCGGCCTGCGCCCTGCAAATTGTCTTCTGGCAACATGCCACCAATTTCACCGGCGAAATGTTCCAGCTTCTTTTTTTCGCCCTGGTCATCTGGCTGATGGCCGAATACCGGATTGACGAGCGGGAAAACCGGCTGTTCCTCGCCGCCTTCATCTGGGGCGCCTGCATGACGGACAACTGGGCAATGGTCTGTTTTCTGCCCGTTTTCATGGTGGCCGTGCTCTGGCTCAAGGGTTGGAGCTTCTTCCATCTGCATTTTCTCGGACGAATGCTTTTGTCCGGACTGGTTGGGCTGCTGTTTTATTTCGTGACGCCCATTTGGATCGCCTGCTTTACCCACCTCCCGCTTTCTTTTGGAGAAACGCTCTTCACTTACGAGCTAAAACCGCAGTGGCAGGTGGTTCATCTCATCACCAACTCGGGAATTTTGCACACCCTGGGGTTGATTTCTTTGACCACCCTGATTCCCCTGATGATCCTCGGCATTCGGTGGAAATCGACCTTTGGCGACATGAGCTACAACGGCAAGCTCATTGCCAACTTCATGTTTCATGTCATTCACGCGCTGATTTTCGGCATTTGTGTCTGGGTGGCCTTTGACCCTCCGTTCAGCCCGCACCAATTGGGGGCCGCGCTGGGCTTCATTGCGCCGCCTGAGTTGACCTTTCATTATTTGGACGCCATTTGCGTCGGCTATTTCGGCGGCTATCTGCTCCTCGTCCTGGGGCGCAAATACGTCAGCCGGTCCAGCAGCAAATCCCGGCAGCCCGCCAAACCCGCCATCGCCAACCAGGCCTTCATTGTGGCCTTGGGCACGGGAGCCGTATTGAGCGTGTCCGTGCTGCTGTGGAAAAACGCCCCGCAAATTTTGGACCTCAATGACCAGACCCTTTTGAATTATGGCAAGCTGACCGTCCAAAATCTTCCCCCGACGGGCGGCTTTTTGGTTTGTGACAGCAATGAAGGGTCCTGGCGCCGGCTAATTGTTCAAGCGATGCTGGCGCGCGAAGGAATGACGAAAAAATTCGTCGTCCTGGACACGCAATCGTTGAACTGGCCAATGTATCAACGCTACCTGCACCAACAAAATCCCGATCGCTGGCCATTGCTGGTCGGAGAAAAAGACACCAAACCGCTGGATCCGCATCTGACGATTGCCGCCCTTTGGAACATTTCGAAAACCAACGAGGTGTATTATTTGCAGCCGAGTTTTGGTTATTACTTTGAAACCTTTTACATGGAGCCGCACGGGCTGGTTTATCGCATGGTTGCCCGGGATACCAATACGGTCATCACCCCGCTGCCCGACGAAAAATTGCTGGCTGAAAATCAGAAGTTCTGGGCGGACGCCGAAGAGAGCGCCCTGGCGCGCGTGGAGTATAAACTTGACCCAAAAAACTTCCAGCCCAAGGACGATCTGGCGGAGCGACTGCTGGCCCGGTTGCACATGAAGCGCCTGCAAGATCCCAGCGATCCGGTGGTGGGGGATTTTTATTCGGAAGGCTTGAATTATTGGGGTGTTCGTCTGCAACGTGCGCATCGGCTGAAGTCGGCGGCGGCGTGCTTTGCGCAGGCGAAAAAGTTGAACCCGGACAACGTTGTGGCGGGCATCAACCTCCAGTTTAACGCAGAACTTCAAGCGGGAAAAAAACCAGTCATCGACCTGGGGGAAGTCAATACGGACCGGTTGGGTAAATATACCGGATGGCTGGAGGCGCTGAACATCAACGGGCCCTTCGATCAACCCAGTTTTTGCGTTTTCAACGGTTTCAATCTGGCTCAGAGCGGCTGTTTCAATCAATCGGCCGAGGAGTTTGACCGGGCATTCGAACTCGTGCCGGAAAGTTTGCAAGCGCGGCTTGGGCTGGCCCAGGCCTACATCTTTGTCCATCAACCGGACCGCGCGCTGCGCGCGTTGAAGGATCCGCTGGAAAACCCGGCTAACTATCAGCTGACCCCGAATAATTCCACGGAACTCAATGTGCTGGCGGCGAGTGTCTATTTCCAAAAGGATGATTCGGCCAGCGCCGGGCGTTTGCTGAACCGGGAAATCGCCCAACACCCGGACAATAATGAACTGGTGACGACCGCCGCCCAGGCCTTGATGATGCATGGCATGTATACCAATGCCCTGGAGGTGATCGACCGCCGGCTGGACGCGGCGCCGAACGATCCCGTGTGGCTCTTCGGCAAGGGTTACGCAAACATTCAGCTCAAACGTTACGACCAGGCCGCTTCGGCCTTCAGCCTCGTGTTAACCCTGCAAACCAACAATACCGACGCATTGTTCAATCGCGCCGTGTCTTATTTGGAGGGAGGAAAACTCGACAGCGCCCGCACCGATTACTTGCGTTTGCAAAAAACGTACACCAATTCTTATCTCCTCGCGTACGGCCTGGGAGAAATCGCCTACAAACAGCACGACACCAATGAGGCAATCCGGAATTACACCATCTACCTGGCGAACGCCCAAACCAATACCGCCGAGGCCGCGACCATCCGGGACCGGCTGAATCAGCTTCAGCATCCCTAGGACGCCATGCGCGTCACCCACATTATCACCCGGCTCGTCGTAGGCGGCGCCCAGGAAAACACCCTCGCGACCGTCAGCGGCCTCTGCCAGCTAGACAAGGTCGAGGTGAGATTGATCTCCGGACCCACCACGGGGCCCGAAGGGTCGCTGGAAAACGAGGCAAAGCAAATTCCCGGCCTGCTGACCATTGTGCCCGAACTTGTGCGGCCGGTGCATCCTCTGAAAGATTTCATCGCGCTTGTAAAATTAGAGAAAATCTTGCGGGAGCAGCAGCCGGATATTGTTCACACCCACAGCGGCAAAGCCGGCATTCTCGGCCGGATGGCCGCCCAACGGGCGGGCATCCCGATTGTCATCCACCATATTCACGGTCCCTCGTTCGGTTCGTTCCAGGGCAAGTTCGCCAATTTTGTTTTCACCGGCGCGGAAAAACATGCGGCCAAATTCACCGATCATTTTTTTTGTTCCGCCAATGCCATGACCCGTCTTTATCTGGCGGCGGGAATTGGTGTTCCGGAAATGTATACGCGGATTTTCAGCGGCTTCAGTCTTTCGCGCTTTATCACCGCCACCAACGATCCGGCCTTGCGGGCGAAACTGGGCCTGGCGCCGGAACACTTTGTCATCGGCAAAGTCGCCCGCCTGTTTCGACTCAAAGGACACGCAGATTTGGTGGCCGCCTATGGCCAGGTTTTGAAAGAAGTGCCGCTGGCCAGGCTGCTTCTGGTCGGCGATGGTTCGCTACGGGGCGAGATTGAGCAGCAGGTTAATGCCATGGGGCTGGGCGGCAAAGTGATATTCACCGGGCTGGTTCCGCCCGACGAAGTCCCGCGCTACATTGGAATTATGGATTGCATGGCTCATTTGTCGTGGCGCGAAGCCCTCTCCCGCGCGCTGCCGCAGGCGCTCGCCGCCGGAAAACCGGTGGTGGCGTATGATTTTGACGGAGCGGACGAAATCTGCCAGGAAAACGCGACCGGCTTCTTGGTCCGCACCGGCGACTCGGAATCGGCGGCCAAACGATTGATTCAGCTCGCGCGCGACCCGGCGCTGCGCGAGCGGTTCGGTCAGACCGGCCAGGCCTTCGTCCGGGCGAATTTCTCAATCGAAAAAATGGTCATCGACCAGTATGCTCAATATCTGAAACTGGCCGCCGCAAGCGGCATCAGCCCGTGACATTTCCTTTCAACTTTTTTGCGACCGCATTTATTGGCGCCTTTGCGACCACCCTGCTCGCGCTGCCCCTTTGGCGCAAATGGTGCCTGCGCGTGAATCTGGTGGATGATCCCGGCCAGCGAAAAATTCACAACTCGCCCATTCCGTTGGCAGGCGGATTTGCCGTGCTGACCGGTCTGCTCCTGCCGCTGGGCGCCGGGGCGATTTTGCTCCAGACGGGATTGATCAATGGCTCGGCCGCCGGCGCTGTGGTTCACGGTATTAATCGGCGTGGCATCGAACTGGCCGTAATCGCCCTCGGAGCGCTGGCCATTACGCTGCTGGGCTGGGTGGATGATCGCTATGAGCTGAATGCGTTGCCCAAATTCACCGCCCAATTTTTAATCGCGTTCATGGTGGCCGCCGCCTGCAAGCGCATCACCCTGTTC
>Ga0302319_10018732_pt1 | contig 12608 bp, 12 predicted proteins | sample Bog_T0_2_FD_203319 | JGI IMG/M metagenome (GOLD analysis project Ga0302319, IMG submission 203319) | Peat permafrost microbial communities from Stordalen Mire near Abisko, Sweden - Bog_T0_2 | ecosystem: Environmental > Terrestrial > Soil > Wetlands > Peat | place: Sweden: Abisko, Stordalen Mire... | reverse complement strand
GTAGCCGCCCTGGCGCAAGGATTGGGAAACGCGGACTGGGCAGCCGTCGCCCGAGTCGCCTACAAGAGTGCCGGTTTGTGAGCACGGCAAACATCTGCCGACTATGGAAGATGTTATGAACAACATTATCGGACTAAACGTCGCTATCCTGAATGCGGACGGATTCGAGCAGGTTGAGATGCTGAAGCGACCTAAGGTGCTCGATCGGGCCGGAGCCAAAACAAGCACCCCTTTGCATGCAACCGGGAGATGTCCCGGCTGTTTAATCAGGTAAAGCATCCGGCAGGACGAGTCATCTCGATGAGACGCGTGACTCGGGCAAGACAGCGAAAGTTGTGCGGATCTTCGACTCGCTGGCAAGCAGGCAGTGGTCAATCCGATCTTTAAGGAGAACATTTGTCACGACCGAAAGGCTTCGGCATCGTTTGAGGACATTCGGTCTCCGTCCCGGATTCCGTCTTTGGCCCCCGAATATCACACCTCGGCGGCGCCAGTCAAAAACTGTTTTACGAAGTTGATCTCGAAGGGTTCTTTTACTAGCCTTCCGCCGGTTTTGCTCCAGGCGCTTAAAGTGGTGCGTCGCCATATGTTGATCGAGCGGAGCATGAGTTTCCCACGTTTTGTAGAGAAAAAAACGTTCCCTAAGTCTGACTCGCAAAGGTCATAGACTTTACATTCTGGTTCGGACCGGGTGAGAGCTAATATGTCCAGCAGCAGCGCTTTAAGTTGGCCTTCCGCTCCCGTGCGTGCCACAAACCTACAAATCAAAATCACTGCACTCATGGCTGTTCCACCTCATTCTTTCAAATTGCCCTGGCGGCTGTGTCACAAGGAGTTCCTTATCGTCTGTTAGATCTGGATCAGCGCTATACCTGATTCAGGATCGAGTTTCTTCTGAAGATGAATCGGACTTTCGGTCAAAATCAATTCGCATGTCGGGCGCACATAAGCCTCAAGGAGGTGCCCACCGTGGGCGGTCCCGTCAGAGCCTCCAACCACCACGTGCGCGTGCGCCTGCGGCTCTCCGTCCCTGAGGGTGATGTCGCCAATGAGGGAAAGCAGTTCCACTTGTTCGTCCAGAACGCAGGCCTCATCGTATTTTTTCGTCTCCCAGTTGAACCAGCCGAGTTTCGCGTAAGAGAGAGCGCCGATGGCTTTGAAGCTACTTCCCCCCAGGCGCTGTTCCCTCGCAAACTCTTGCAGAACGCTTGCGATCTCGTCGCCGGTCTCGAAGATTAGAGCAAAGGTCTTCGGTTCATCCTCGATCTGTTTCCATCGCATGATATCTCCTTTTCCTAACACCGCTTCCGGCTCAGCGAGAGGAACATAGACTACGAAACTACTACTTCAAAGCTGAATCGATCAGCGTGAGATCCGTTTTCGTATCAAACCGCTTCTGCATCGCCACCGGATCGACGGGGATCATTACTTCAAGCGTCAGGAAAACATACGCGTCGAGAACAAGTCCGACCCGTTCTTCCGTCCGGACTGCCCACCATCATGTGAGCGTGGACGACGTGATTTCCTTGATAGAGCGCGATATCGCCAAATCCCAATCACTTCGTGCCAACCAGTGATGGAAAGCCGGTTCCTGGCAATGTCGGTGCGATTCGACGCCTCATATATTTCTGAAGCATGCGCAGTGCCAAAGTGGGGCGCAAATTGACAGCTGGCATTTAATTACATTCGTGGACGCTATTCTTTTGAACGTGTAGCCGCCATTGCAATTCAATCGAAGATATGTGTCGAATGCTGGACGCCGCCGTCGATGATTCCCCTGACTCTCCTACCAACAAGCGCATCAAGGTTGAAGAATGCCGGAGGTGTGACTTCGGCCGTCGCTTCGGAGAAGAATCTTGCGAGCCAACATCCCGATTCAGTACTCCGCTTTCTCTCCTTCGCAGGAACTGAGGTCGGAACGCCCGGGGTGCCGGCATAGGTGATGAGCAGTTCTGTGGGTTCGTCGCCTGATTCGCCCCGATGAATATCGTCAACGGATTCTCCGACGGCCTGGCCTTGATGAACGACCAGAGTCTTGCCACTGGCCTTGTCGTGCAGCGTAAGAGTGCCGGACAGAACATAGACAACATTAGGAATCGGATGAGTATGCCACGGCAAGTCAGTATGCGGTGGGATGGTCAGCCTGATGGTTGTGAGTTGAGGTTGTCCCGTTGGATAGTGTGTGTAAGGCTTGCCATTCCAGGATTGCGTAGTCTGCAACAGGATTTGGCGTTGGCCGCTTGCCACGTTTTGAGGCGCGCTCTGAGCAAGGACGGCCGTCAAGAATGCTCCAGCGATGATGGCAGTTAATCCTCTGAAACGATATTTAGAAATCATGTCGATTTTCTCCATTGTCGTCAGGCTGTGGTGCGGTTGCTTGTCGATCTCGATCTCTCAATCACTAAAGCGTGAGATTCAAAATTGCTTTTTCGGTTGCTGGAATAAGAGAAATCAGGCTATGTGCGTCCATTTTCGTTTTTTCCACCTCTAATGGAGAGAGGAGATCACCAATGGAAAAACGAAAGCTTGGATTTGGCGGGCCGGAAGTGCCAGCAATTTGTCTTGGGGGAAATGTCTACGGGTGGACGCTCCCGGAGACGGAGGCGTTTCGGCAGTTGGACGCGGCGCTCGATGTCGGACTGAACTTTGTGGATACTGCCGATGTGTATTCGCGTTGGGTTCCAGGAAACAAGGGAGGCGAGTCGGAGAAGATTATCGGTAAGTGGTTTGCGAAGACAGGGATGCGCAAGGACGTGATCCTGGCGACCAAGGTTGGTATGGAGATCGGGGCCGACAAAAAGGGACTGAAAGCTGCATATATTCGACAGGCGGTTGAGGATTCGCTGCTGCGCTTGCAGACCGACTATATCGACATTTATCAGGCTCACAAGGACGATCCGGAAACCCCACTGGAAGAGACGCTCGGCGCCTTCGACGAACTGGTGAAGGAGGGGAAAGTCCGATATATCGGCGCGTCAAACTACGGTGGGGCGCGCTTGGCCGAAGCGCTCGAAACGAGCCGCAAGCATGGGTTTGCAAGCTATATCTCGCTGCAGCCGCATTACAACCTGGTTGAGCGCCAGGATTACGAATCAGATCTTCTGCCAGTGGTGGAGAAGTATCGGCTAGGTGTCATTCCATACTTTTCGCTCGCGGCGGGGTTTTTGACCGGAAAATATCGCAGCCAGCAGGACACGGAGAAGGCCGCGCGGGGAGCGATGGTGCAAAAGTACCTGAATGACTGGGGATTCGCGGTGGTGGCGGCGCTGGATGAAGTGGCACATGCCCACGGATCGACCCCGGCGCGTGTGGCGCTGGCCTGGCTACTTGCGCAGCCCGGAATTACGGCTCCAATTGCCAGCGCGACGACCGAGAAGCAGCTGGCCGATCTGGTTGAGGCGGCGAAGCTGAAGCTGGAGGCGAATTCGATTCAGAAGCTGAATTCGGTGAGTGCGCGGAAGGTTGCAGTAGAGACTCTGGCTGGATAGGGACGGTAGATTCACTGCAGAAGAGGGCCCGATTCTTTGCGAAATCTGCGACAGAATCGGTCCCTCGAATTTGCCAGACGCGGCCATGTCAGCCGACCTTGGAACCAGGGTCGCTTCTCGGCTTGCCGCACCATTCTTATGAGCGCTGCTCGAGTGTTCTGTGGAGCGGTAGACTCGCTCTGAGAGTTGATGCGAGCGCCCTCGGCACCATCCTTCGTGTTCAATAAGTTGAGCGATAAGCCCAAGTGATTCATCGAAGTATGGTTGCCTCAGCGTTGGCAAGCGGACAGGGTGCGTCGTATTCAGGAAAGTGGCGACAGAGCATGCACGACCCCGTCTCCGCCTTCAATGCAAAGTTCGCGCCTATCCCAAGTGTTTGATTTTTTCCCGTAAACGCTTCGCAGCGACTTCCGGATCCTTCGCTCCATAGATTGTTGCGCCCGCAACCGCAATCGTCGCGCCTGCGGATTCGACACCTTCGATCCGCTCTGTATTGATGCCGCCAGCGACCGAAAACGGAATCTCAGCATTTCGGCCCACTTCCAGCAGCTTCTCAATTGAATACCCCGCCTGCGCCTGCTCATCTAGTCCCGAATGCAGTTCGACCCAGCTCACGCCCAGGGCCTTTAGCTCCTTCATCCGCTTGGGCTTGTCGGCCACACCGATCATGTCAGCAACGACCGCCTTTCCATGCTCCTTACCGGCCTTTACGGCTCCCACAATCGTGCTGTCGCCGGCCAAGCCCAACACGGTCATGATGTCCGCGCCCGCCCTGAACGCAATGTCAGCCTCCAGTTCGCCGGCATCCATCGTCTTCATGTCCGCAAACACCAGCTTTTCTGGATAGGCTGCCTTGATATCTGTAACTACGTTCATTCCTTCCTGCTTGATCAGTGGTGTTCCCAACTCGATAACATCCACGTACGGCGCCACCTTATGAAGCAAGGACAGCGCATCCGGTACTGAAAGCAGATCAATTGCAAGTTGTAGCTTCATCGATTACTCCTTTTCCATGTGTTGCAAAGTTGACAACGGGAACAACCGGCCAGCGTAAGAATCAGCCAGTGATTCCAACAGAAAGACACGGTTCCGAATGAGCCTGTCAGTTTATTCCAGATTTGCGTGCCGCTTCCATAACTCCTCCGCGCTGGCGCCGCTCTCACGCCACATTCCCTGAAACATTGCATCCATGATCAGCAGAGTGCTCTGCTCGAAAAGCGCCCCGGCATATTGCGCTGAGATGACTCCGCCATGATCCTGCTTGGCCGCCGCCGGGATTACGACCACGCCTTGCGCAAGCGTGGCCAGTTTCGAACCGGGCGATGCAGTTAGCGCCAAGACCTGAGCTCCGGTCTTCACGGCAACCTCGGCCGCATGCACTGGGCCAGCCGTTGTGCCCGACCCTGAAGCCACCAGCAGCAGATCGCCCGGCCCGATCGCAGGAGTAGTTACCTCGCCGGCGACATGCACTACAAGGCCCAGATGCATCAGCCGCATGGCTGCCATCTTCAGCGCCAGTCCGGTGCGTCCCGCGCCCATCACGAACAGGCGGTTGGCTGCCTGGATCATTCTTTGCGCAGCAACGATCTCAGGCTCGCTTACGGCGGCGAGCGTACGTTCCAGTTCAGTAAGAATCAGCCTCCGATCAAACGAATAACTTTGTGTTTGAACGGCACCAAGCGACACAGCTCTCATAGCACTGCACCAAGCAAATAAATGCTCAAACAAGTATCTCTGGGCGGCTGCGTAATGATCTGCATTTCCATGTCCTCTTCCAGGTGGTTGATTCCTGCTGGCAGAATTGCTTGCAACTGAGGTCGCGAGTAGGAATTGGATTTATTCGATGCGATTGCCACGAGAGTCCTCCGCGTTTCTATTCCGAGTTATCTAGGTGCCGCTTTTACTGGAGCAGGCTTCCGTTGTGCCGGAATGGCTCTTGTTCGGCAATATGCCTTATGCAAGCTGATTGCCAAAATCCAGGCGAGCCTCACCGCGTTGTTGTCGGGGATCTGTTTTTCTTCCAACTGACGGACTCGCGTGCGTTTTCAAGACAGGAAAGACATGCGTTCTCAGGATAGAAAAGACAGAAGACGCATGGTGACTGAATCCAAGTGTCGTCCACGCTGAGACGCGTCGGAGCCTGGGTATTCACTCTCTCTTCATTTTTTGCAAACCATTTGCATTCATGAACGTGGATAATTGCCACATTCTGCAGTAGCTGTGGCGTGCGAATTGCGTTGCGACGACTATGTGTTCGTCTTGTGTCAGGAAATCCTTTGAACTGCGAAAACCGGTGCGCACAATATTCAAACTGGTGTTCGCGGTTCGACACTTCGTCTCGATCGTGACGAACAGTAGACAGCACACCTCTCTGAAGCACCCGTGCACGCTTCGGCGAGCCCTCACGCCAAAGAACAGTTGTGGCTTACCGCGCCGATTCCTCTGAAAGGGCTGAAGGAGAGGCATAGGGGTCGGTTGCTGAACCTGCGGCAAGATCGAGGGTCATTGATTCGCGGGGATCTGTTGTTTGGCAAACAGATTGCTTATTCAGAGATGAACTCGTATTCGCTTGCGAAAAGGCAAGAGATGACCTCGGGGGGCTGGAACTCATCGTTGACCTCAGAAGCCTGAGGCGAATCGGTCCGGAGGGCGAGCGCGTGCTCTTGCAATTGATGAAGGACAAGATCAAGCTCCAATGCGGTGCCTTGGTGAGAGAGCTTTTGACACAACTTGTTCGCAGCAATCAACTGAACACAACGGACGGATCGGAAGCCCTGAATGACGAGGATTGAAAAAGGTGAGTATAAAGTCAATCCGAGGTCGAACCGGAACAACCGTCAACGTCGCGACAACAACACCGACACCTTCATCCATCCTGGTCTCCGTTTTTCTTATGCGTCGCCAGCTGTCTTCAACCGCCTACGGGAAGCCGAGAGTTGGCGCGCAGATTGCACTCCACCCAGAGTGGGTGAAAGTAGCGAGAGGCAATTCGAATTCGGTTGCTTGTAGGACTTGGGCGGGGCACAGCCTCAGCAGTAAAGGAGCATCGCATGGTCGAGCAGGTCGAAACTACTTTCGATTACGTAGTCGTGGGAGGCGGTCTGGCCGGCTGCGCGGTTGCAGCACGCCTGAGCGAAAATCCCGACGCTCGCGTGATCCTGATTGAAGCGGGCGACGAGAACCGATACGAACAGTCGTACTACTCGGTCGGTGTGCACGCGATGTTTGAATCCGAAGCGAATTGGGCCTTCAAGACGGTACCCCAGCCAGAGCTCAATAACGCCGAAGTGGCGCATCCTCGAGGAAAGGTGATCGGCGGGTCGGCAGCGATCAATATCGGTTCCTGGTCACGGGGCATCGCCGCAGACTACGACGCTTGGGAAGCGGCTGGAGCTGGCGGCTGGAACGGGAAGGACGCCCTTAGCTACTACGAAGCGATCGAAACGAGCAAGAGGCCAGACGGCGGCGGCCGCGGGCGTCGCGGGCCGATGATTTTCGAGGACACTCCGGTGGTCAGCCGTATGACCGACCTTCTGCGCCGGGCTTGCATCGAGGCGGGTTATGGAACGACGGAAGATCACAACGGGGCGAAGTTTGACGGCTTCGATCTTTGGGAGACGATCTTCCCGTACGGTCGACGGCGAAACTCTGCCGAAGCATATCTAAGATCCGCGCGGGTAAGAAAGAATCTCACCGTACTCACACGCGCCATGACGACTCGCATCGAGATAGCGGGCAATCGTGCGACGGGCGTAGAAATCGAGCGAGACGGCCAGACTGGGACAATTACCGCATCGCGTGAAGTGTTGCTCTGTGCGGGAGCATTTGGATCGCCGCAGCTTCTCATGCTGTCCGGTGTCGGCCCAGGTGATCATCTTCGCACCCACGGGATCAAGACTGTCGCAGATCTTCCCGGCGTTGGCGCCAATTTGATCGACCATCTTGCCACTCGGCTCGGATGGGCCGCAGGGTCGCCCGAGGGTATCGCGCCGGTATACGGCGATCCGTCCGATCCGTCACAACTGGAAACCTGGCGGCATAGCGGCACGGGTCTTCTGTCGGCCAATCCGTATACGTCTATCGCTTTTGTACGCTCAACCGATGAAGTGGACCTACCCGATATCGAACTGCTGTTCGGTATCAATCCTCCAGAGAGTCTCACCGTCGACAAAACCGTAAGCGGCTTCACCACTTTTGTTGCGCATGTTACGCCTCAAAGTCGCGGTACCGTGCGACTCGCATCTGCGGATCCGCACGATCCGCCAGTGATCGATCCCGGTTACCTCACCGATCCCAATGACCTGCCGGTGCTTATCGCAGGCGTTCGGAGAGCGCTTGCACTCGCAGCCACGCAACAGCTGAGACCGTACACCGGAAGGTACGAATTGAATCAGGGCGCGACAGACGAAGAGATTGCGGCCTGGATTCGCAGCCATCCTGTCACGATGTTTCACCCGGTAGGTACCACGCGGATGGGCGCGAGCGATGATGCGTACGCCGTGCTCGATCCGGAGCTACGCGTCCGAGGCATCGATGGACTGCGCGTCCTTGATGTCTCCGCCATGCCGGGCATCATTCGCGGCCACACGATGGCTCCCGCTCTCTACATCGCTGAGCGCGGCGCCGCAGTTATCCGCACTGGTTCGCGTATGTGAACCGGTACAAGTCCATACCCAAGCTCGATGAGCTGCTGACTCGCACTTACAAAGGAGATTTCACAATGGCTACTATTCCACATCGTACGACCAACCACACACTCCCTTCGTGGCTCGTTGATGATCTCGGCCCCCTGGGCGTTCCTTACAACAAGCCCGAAGACTTTGCGGTTCCGCCGGAAGAATCGGATGGAATCTTGTTTACCGAAGATCACCTGAAGAAGGGTTACAACGTTAAGGAGATCGGTCACGGCGTCTATTGGGTCACATCCGGCTGGTATGACTGCATGTTCATCCGAACCGGCAATGGTGTCGTCGCCGTCGATGCGCCTCCAGCACTCGGGGAGAACCTGCTCTCCGCAATCGAAGAAGTAACGGATGAACCAGTCACTCATATGATCTACAGCCACTGGCACGCAGATCATGTGGGCGCTTCTTCAATCTTCGGATCAAAGGTCAAGCGTATCGGTCATGAGAAGACGCGTGAACTGCTCGAGCGCTTTCCCGATTCAGATAGAATTCCTCCGACTGAGACCTTCAGCCGCGATTCAACCCTTGATGTCAACGGCGTGAAGATCGACCTATCCTACAAAGGACAGAACCACTGCGAAGGCAATATCTTCATATACGTCCCAGAACCCAAGGTTCTGGCCGCGATCGACATCGCCAGCCCAGGATGGGTCACCTTCCGCGATTGCGACTCTTCAGAAAGCATGAGCGGCTATGTGGAAGCCTTCGATCACATTCTCACTTATGACTTCAACACCCTGATCTCCGGTCATGTTTCGAAGACCGGCGGACGTGCCGATGTAATTGAAGGTCGCGAATACCTTCTTGACTTGATGGGGCTCGCGCGCGAAGCCCTGGAGACAGTTCCCGTCCAGTACTTCGTCAAGCAACTGACCGGCAAGCAGCGATCAAACTTCCGCTGGGCAGAAGAGAACTACTTCAGCGCCTGCGTCAATTGGGTGACCAAACGCATGCTCGAGAAAACCGATGCGAACGGCAGGACGTGGGCGCAGCGGCTGAGCGGCGCTGACGTAATGACGAAGCACAATGCCTATTTCATGCTCGAGAAGACCCGGCTTGAGCAAAACCACAACGGATACGTAAAGCGCGGCAACATCCATCCACCGAAATACTTCGTCTAGGAGCAGGGGTCATGAGCAATTTGCCAGTTTCCAAACACTGGATCGATGGCGTATGGCTCGAATCGGGCCAGCCAGGCGATAGCATCGATCCGGCTACGAGTGAAGTTATCGGCCGCCATTTCGTCGCCGGACCTGAAGAAGCGCAGAAAGCAATCAATGCCGCCCGGCGGTGCTTCCTTGAGCAGAGTTGGCGTCGGGACCGCAACCTGCGAGCACGCGTCCTAAATCGCTTGGCCGATGCTTTCCAGGCGCATACCGGAGAGTTGGTCGATCTACTGGAAAGGGAGAACGGGAAAGTAAGTCGTCATGCTCACCTGGAGGTAGATGCGGTTCCGCACTGTTTCCGGTTCAACGCTGCACTTGCTCTGACAGAATATGGACGAGCTGCCTCAGTAGCCCCAGGCTCTCTCTCGATTGTTGTACGTGAGCCGGTGGGCGTGGCAGGCGTTATCGCTCCATGGAATTCGCCGGTGGCGCTTGTCATCCGTTCGCTTGCTCCGGCGCTCGCGGCAGGCTGTACTGCAGCAGTTATGTTGCCCAAACAGACGGCGCAGGTGAATGCACTGATCGCGCGCCTAGTTTCCGAAATAGAGGAACTGCCTCAGGGAGCAGTCAACATCTTCACCGGGGGCTACGAAGCGGGGAACGTCTTGGTTACCTCTCCTGATGTGCCTGTGATCAGTTTCACGGGAAGCACCACGACGGGTCGCACAATCTCCGCAAATGCCGCGCCTAGGCTCAAGCGGTTAGGACTTGAGCTTGGTGGGAAAACACCGATGATCGTTTTTGGCGATGCCGATCTGTCTGTGGCCGTACCCACGATCGTCGATGCGCTGACTGTCTTTGCCGGGCAATTCTGCATGACTGGAAGCCGGCTGCTAGTGGAACGAAATATCGCCGACCAACTGATCAAGCAGCTGAAAGATCGGCTTGCTTTGGTGAAGCTGGGACCAGCAGCGGATCCTTCAAGCGAAATGGGGCCCTTGATCGACAAGCCGAATGTCGAGCGCGTCGATCAGATGGTGGAGAGAGCGATCGCAACCGGAGCCAAGGTGATCTTGCGCGGTGGACCTGCTACGGAAGCGCCACTGAATAAAGGCGCCTTCTATCGGCCGACTTTGCTTGAGGTCGAAGATTCCAAGCTTGAGATCGTCCAAAAGGAAGTGTTCGGCCCCGTACTGATCGTCCAGCGCTTCGACGACGAAACGGAAGCAATTCGACTCGCGAATGATAGCGAATACGGACTCAGCGCCAGCGTCTGGTCTCGGGATTCCGATCTGCCCCTGCGGGTCGCAATGGCGCTTGAGTCCGGCACGGTGTGGATAAACGGCTGGGCAAGATTGGCCGACCAGTTCGAAGAAGGCGGATTCAAACAGAGTGGCCAAGGCCGTATGCGAGGCCTCGCCGTAATCGACGACTTCATCGAATACAAGCACATCGCTCTACAGCCCGGATTAGCACAAGCCTAGGCCGCCTCAAGGTTTGAATCGGAGAATAAACGAATGAGAGCAATCAGGTTTCGAAACTATGGACCTCCGTCGGTGCTTGCGCTTGAAGAGGTCCCGACACTTCAACCGGGGCCGGGCGAAGTCCTTGTCAAGGTGAGCGCTGCGGGAATCAACCGTGCGGATGTCGGCGCAGTAGCCGGCGCTTTCAAATCAACGACTCCGCGCGTGCCCGGACGCGATTTTGCCGGCGTGATCGTCGAGGGTGTCGACTCTGGACTGGAAGTGTGGGGCAGTGGGGAAAGGATGGGGATCGACCGCGACGGCGCACATGCTGAATTTGTGACTGTCCCGCGTCAATGGTTAGTCCCAATGCCACGTAACCTATCCATGCCTGAGGCTGCCGGAAGTGGCGTTCCCTTCATCGTTGCTTATGAGGCGCTCATTCGAGTCGGTCGTCTTCAGGAAGGCGAAACCTTACTTCTGACGGGGGCCGAGGGCGCCGTGGGACGTGCAGCGACGCAGCTTGCTCATCGCCAGGGTGCAAAGGTGATCGGGGTACAGCGGAGCAGCAACTCCGCAGGCACAGACTACGTGATCGACCTTCAGAAAGAGGCGCTGCACGAAGCGGTCCAGGCACTGACACGCGGAGTGGGAGTGGATATCGTTCTTGACGCCGTTGGAGGTGATCTTTTCGAGCCAGCGCTGAAATCGCTTCGCCTCGGTGGACGTCAGATCGCAATCGCCAGCCTTGGGAAGAGACGCGTCGAGTTCGATCTGATTGACTTCTACCACAATGTCGCCACGCTGCACGGTGTCGATTCATTCGGCTTTAGCGGACAGCACGCAGCAGGCATCTTGAACGAACTTCGTGAAGCATTTGAGGATGGTGAACTGAAACCTCTTCCAACGGATGAAACGCCGCTTGATCATGCGGCCGAAGCCTATGAAACGGTAAAGCGCGGAACGCATCAACGCCAGATCCTCATGATGGAGAAATGAGGGTTCAAAAGTCAACGTCAAGAAGGAGATCTAAGATGTCAAATCACCATTCCATTACAAGCCTTCAGACCCATGATCCCTACGAATTGGGAGCTGCCGGCATGCCATATTCGACCCAGGCTGACTATCTGCCAATTCCGGCTGGGGCGACGGGGACACTGTTCGATCCTGAGCGGCTCAAAAAGGGCTATGTAAGACAGGAGATTGGCGACGGAATCCACTACGTCACCAGCGGGGCATACGACGCGATGTTTGTTCAGACTGGCAATGGGGTAATTGTCGTTGACACGCCGCTTCTGCTCGGAGAGAACATGCGACGGGCAATCGCGGAGGTCACCAAGGAGCCAGTAACCCACTTCATATACAGCCATTGGCACAAGGATCATACTGGCGCCTCTGGCATATGGGGCCCAAACGTTAAGTATATCGGTCATAGCACGACCCGAGACCACGTGCTGCGCTGGCCCGACTCTTCACCGGCTCCGACAGAGACCTTCGAGACCCAAACGACGCTCGACGTGAACGGCGTTAAGCTGGAACTCTCTTACAAAGGTCAAAACCATTGCGAAGGGAATATTTTTATCTATGCGCCTGAGCAGAAAGTGCTCGCAGCCATCGATATCATCAGTCCTGGCTGGACTCCCTTTAAGAACTGCGACGCTTCTGAGAGCTTTCGGGGCTGGGTTGAGGCGCACGACCAGATTCTGGAATACGACTTCAACGCGATCGTAGCCGGGCACACCAACCGTTGGGGAACGCGCGAGGATGCGATCACATCACGCGAATACGCTAACGATATGGTTGCATTCTCACGAGAAGCACTTGAGCAATGCGGATATATGGATCTCCTCGAGCGTATCGGCTTCA